>ERZ1066136.51-NODE-51-length-153693-cov-16.432829_pt1 | contig 153693 bp, 107 predicted proteins | sample MGYA00382783_ERZ1066136 | MGnify/ENA primary metagenome ERZ1066136 (study PRJEB33369, sample SAMEA5778366) | biofilm metagenome | biome: Industrial cooling water; feature: Water cooling tower basin; material: Biofilm | place: United Arab Emirates | collected...
GGGGACAGTCCCCTCTGTCCCCCGCGGGGGACAGAGGGGACTGTCCCCAGCGGGCTCAGCGGGCCCAGCGGGCCCAGCGGGCTCCTAGCGGCCTCCCAGCGGGCTCAGCGCACCACGTACGGCAGCAGCGACACCACCGCCGGCGCGATCGCGTAGCCGCGCTTGGCGAGCACGAGGCCAACGCCCGCGCGCGCATAGAAGCCGCGCGCACCGATCGCGGGTGCGTTGCTCACGTCCCACGGGCCGCTCCGCCAGTCGGTGCCGCCAAGGGGGGCGATGTAGCCCGCGCGCCCCTCGAACGAGAGGAGCACGTTCCACCAGCGCGGTGCGACGACCTTGGATGCGCCGAGGCCGACGTGCGCCTGCCAGCGCCACGCGGTCAGGTCGGTGTTGCGTGCGGGATCGACGACGACGGTCGGGAAATCGAGGTCGCCGCGCTGGCGCAGCGTGACGTTCGTGCGGCTCGAGCCGAACCCCGCCATCGGGTAGACGATGAGCGTGCGTGACGAGACGACCGGGACGCCCACGTCGACCGTCGCGGCGCCGCCGGTGAACTCGGTGTCGTAGAACGTCGCGAAGGCGCGGCGCGCGAGATACGCCTGCGTCGACACGGCGAGGACGAGCCGCGGCCAGCGGACCCACGTCTCGACACCGGCCGTCGGCGTGGACGACGGGATCCCCGGGCGGCCGCGCGCGGCGAACGCGTCGTTGAGCGCGCCCGCATCGATCGGCATGACGCCGGCGTGCACCGAGATCGCACCGCGCGGGAGTTCGACGCTCGTGCGATCGGGGCTGAGCTGCGCACGGGCGATGTTCGTGGCGAGCGCGAGCGCGGCGAGGGCGAACGAGGTGCGACGCAGCACGCGGGCGGGAGCGGTCATGGCGAGGGGAGCGCGGGGCGGGAGGACGACGCGCCGGCCCCGGAGAGCGGGCGCGCGGCGGACCGGTGTCAGGCCGGCAGGGGCTCGGTCGCGAGGCGCCGCAGCCGGCGATGATCGAGCGCGACCAGCACCGCGTCGATCACCATCACGACCGCATTCACCGCGCACCACGGGCAGAAGCCGCGCAGGATGACGAATTCGGCGTACTTGAGATACGCGGTGAAGCAGACGCCCCAGCCGACGAGCGCCGCGAGCACGAGCGTCGGCCAGCGGGCGTCCTCGTGCTGCGGCAGCGTCCCGACGATCGCCACGCCGACGATGCCCGCGTAGAGGATCGTGCCCCAGATGGCGACGTCGGTGCCGAGGAACCAGCCGTAGCGCGACCCCTGGACGTACTCGCACCCGTTGGCGCCGGCGCCGCACTGGAGCTGGCCCATGTAGCCGGCCTTCCAGAGCGCGAGGTAGAGCGCGACGAGCCCCGACGCGAGGCTGAGCACGGCGATCCAGCGGCGAAGCGTCATGCCGTTCGAACCTAGTGGAGCGTAAACGAGATGCGGGAAGCGGGGCGGTGATGCGGCGCGTCGCAGCCAAGGCGGGAGGAGCCCGCGTGGCAGCGCCACTCGGGCGACGACCAACGCCGGCCGCGGCGATGCCGCGACGCCGCCCCGCTTCCCGCATCTCGTTTACGCTCCACTACTGTTGCTGCGGCGGTCGTGCCCGTCCCCTGTCGTTCCTGTCGTTCCTGTCGTTCCTGTCGTTCCTGTCGTTCCTGTCGTTCCTGCCGTGCCTGCGACCTTCACGCGCCGTCCGGCAACGGCAACGGCAACCAATACGGAACGGCAGGAACGGCAGGAACCACAGGAACGGCAGGAACAGACTTTTGGAAAAGACCATGCGCGTCCCGAGGGCGCCGGTTCGCTGGATGGACTCGTCGGCCGGTCCCCCCGCTCGGTCATGGCCGAGCCGCACACCCACCGTCTCGAACACCCTCCAAACAATCAGTTCCTGCCGTTCCTGTAGTTCCTGCTCTTCCTGCCGTACCGTATTGGTTGCCGTTGGCGATGCCGCGCGATGCACGGAGCTCGCAGGAACGGCAGGAACAGCAGGAACGGCAGGAACGGCTGGCCACGACGGGGAACGACGGGACGTCGTGACGGATCCCCCGCTTGAATCGGAACGGCGAATCGACGGTATTCATGGGTGACGCCCGGGCAGCGACGCCCGGGCCCATCCCGCAGATCCGGAGTCGGTACGCGATGCGCACGTCCAATCCTGTCCTCACCCGTCTCTCCGAGGCCGCCCGCAGCGCCGGGCTGACGCGCGACGCCGGCGGCGTCATGACGCGCACCGGCGCCGCCGGCAAGGCCGCGCTCCTGCTCGCCCTCGTGGTCTTCTCGGCCGTCTTCACCTGGAACGAGGTCGCCCGCGGCAACGTCGGCATCGTCATGCCGGCGATGCTCGTCGGCGGGCTCGGCGGCTTCATCGTGGCGATGATCACGGCCTTCCGCCCGCAGACGGCTCCGATCACCGCGCCGATCTACGCCGTCCTCGAAGGGCTCGTGCTGGGCGCCGTCAGCGCGCTCTTCGAGCGGAAGTACCCGGGGATCGCCCTGCAGGCCGTCGCCCTGACCTTCGCCACGGCCGGCGGCGTCTTCGTGCTCTACAAGCTGAACGTCCTCCGCGCGACCGAGGGCTTCCGACGCGTCATCATCGGCGCAACGGTCGGCATCGCGCTCTTCTACCTGGTCGCCTTCGTCCTCTCGTTCTTCGGCACGGGGATGAACTTCCTCGCCGGGAGCTCGACGCTGGCGATCGGCATCAACGTCGTCGTCGCCGCGGTGGCGGCGCTCAACCTGGTCCTCGACTTCGACCTGATCGACGAGGGCGCGCGCATGGGCGCCCCGAAGAAGCTCGAGTGGTTCGCCGCGTTCGGGCTTCTGGTGACGCTCGTCTGGCTCTACATGGAGCTCCTCCGCCTCCTCGCTCGTCTGCAGGGGCGCCGCGACTGAGGCGTGCGCTGCGACACTTCGCGCGAGGTCTCGCGGTCAAGTCGCTGCAATGCAAGCACTTGATGAACGGGCGCCCTCACCGGGGCGCCCGTTTTTCATTCTCGCCATTCCTACAGACTCATTCGTCGCTGTCGCGTCGGTGGCGCGTCGCCAGCGCGACTCTTCTCTCGCATCACCTCATCGCGCGTGGGGTGTGTTTTCGGTGATCGGGTGCGATGTGATCGACGATGGGGAGCTGCGTCCTCGCGGATCGGCAACCATGCGATCGATGCTCGGGGGAGCCGCGTGATCGACGGCGGCGCGCCGCATGATCGACGGCGGCGCGCCGGATGATCGACGATCCGGGGCCGTGCGATCGACGGCGAAGAACCGCATGATCGACGATCCGGGGCCGAGTGATCGGCGGTGGAGAGCTGCGCGATCGACGATGGAGAGCCGCGTAATCGCCGGCCGCCAGCCGCCGGATCGACCATCGCGCACCGTCCGACGGATGCCCGTGCGGGGAGGGCGGACGCACCCGTCCTGATCGCCCCCACTAGCCCGTCAGCCCTTCGAATGGCATTCTTGTGTCACGTCGCCGACTCGCTCGGCGGGCCGACGATGCGCGCGATGCCGCGTGCCCGACACACGCGACGTGCGGAGTCCGCTCGGTCACCCGGTCGCCTCGCCCCGGTCGTCACCCCCGACGACCCGCGCCACGTCGGCACCGTCGCCTGCCCCGTCCCCCACCGGACGCGGCTCCGTGTCGCCCGATGGCTCGTCGCGTCCTCAAGCAGCTCCGCCCCACGGTCGTCCCCGGCGTCTCCGCGCTGGTCGCCCTGATCGTGACCGCCGCCGGCGCCGTCGGCGCCCGCACTGGCCTCACCGCCCGCTGGATGGCCGAACTCGCGCCCCCCGCCGGCGTCGCCGGCCCCACCGGACACGCCACCTTCGAACTCGCCCGACGCACCGGCGAGCTCACGGTCCGCCTCGTCCTCAGCAACGACACCCCCGGCGCCCACCGCACCTGGCGCCTCCGCGACAGCCACGGCGCCGTCGTCACCACCGCCGCCGCCGTCCGCATCAACGCCAAGGGGAACGGCGTCGCCGTCCTCACCCTCACCGGCGACCACCCCGCCCCCCCCGACCTCGTCATCGAGGTCCACGCCGACGACACCCTCGTCGCGTCCGGTGTGATCCTCGGCTGACCTGCCGTTCCTGCCGTTCCTGTCGTTCCTGTCGTTGCCTGCCGTTCGTGTCGTTTCAGCGGGCGTTCGTGTTTCGCCGTCATCGCCAACGGCAATTTTTTGGACGAGCCTCCGAGGGCGGGGAGCCTCTGGCGAAGGGGGATCGTGGTGCGTTCAAGGTCCAGGCATCGCCCTCCGCTCGGCCGGGCGGTGACGGCTGAGGAACGACAGGACGGCCACTGCCACTCCCCTGCGCGAGCGGGCGCGCGCCCGCGCGCGGGGCCCATCCAAGAAGTCTTTTGTGGGTGTTCGGTCGGCACCGGTGCGCGCCACGCGCGCCGTCGCTGCCCGAGCACCCGCTCTGATCTGTTGCAGTTGCAGTCCTGTGGTTTCCTCAGCCGTCACCGCCCGGCTGAGCGGAGGGCCATGCCTGGACCCGGAACCCACCACGATCCCCCTTCGCCGGAAATCCCCCGCGAGCGGAGGCTCGTCCAAAAAAATTGCCGTTGACGGTGACGGCGAAACACGAACGCCCGCTGAAACGACAGGAACGGCAGGCAACAACAGGAACGGCAGGCAACAACAGGAACCGCACGACCCGACGCGCCCCCGCGAGCCGTTCGAGACCGGACGGTGACAGATTTCGGGTCGGAGCGCCGCATGGAGCGGCGGGCAGCGAGGGAGGGGGGGGTGTCGGTCGAGTCGTTCCGGTTCGTGGTACCGCCGTTCGCGGCGCGCTGTCTCGAGGCGTCGCGAGACGCGTGGGGGGCGAGTTTCGGGCATCCGTTCGTGCGGGCGCTGGTCGAGGGGACGCTCGATCCGGCGCGGTTCCGTTTCTATCAGATGCAGGATGCTCGCTACCTCGAAGCGTTCGCGGATGCGTGCGCGCTGGTGAGCGTGCGGTGCCCGGATCCGGACGACAAAGCGTGGTGGCTCGACGCCGCCAAGCTCGCCCTCGTCGTCGAACGTGACCTGCACGCCGGCTACGGCCGGACGCTCGGGTACGACGCCGCCGACATCGCGGCGCTCGAACTCACGCCCAACAACCACGCCTACCAGACGCACATGCTCGCCACGGCGACGCGCGGCACGCTCGTCGAGGCGATCGCGGCGATCGCGCCGTGTCCGTGGCTGTACGTGCACCTCGGGCAGGCGTTCGAGCGTGAACTGGGCGGCAGCATCCCCGATGCCCACCCGTTCGCGGCGTGGCTCCGCATGTACGCCGACCCCGGCTTCGATGCGTACATGACGGCGCTCCTCGGACAGCTCGACCGCGCGGCCGCGAGCGCCGACGAACCGGCGCGTGCGCGTGCCGTCACCGCGTTCGTGCAGAGCGCGCACTACGAATGGATGTTCTGGGAGCAGGCGTGGACCACGCAGCGCTGGCCGGCGCCCGCTTCGTCCTGATCGTCAACGCGGCGGCGGGCACGGGACTCGCCCCTCGTCGCCTCGATGCACTGCTCGCCCGCGCCCCGGCGGTCGCCGCGCGCAGTCGCGTCGTCGTCACGCAGTCGCTCGACGACGTCGCGCGCACCGTCGCGACGCTCGCCGCACACGACGTCCCCGTCGCCGTCGGTGGTGACGGGTCGCTCAACGCACTGCTCGTCGCGCTGCTGCATCGCGACGCACTCGATCGCGTCGTCGGCGTCGTCCCCTTCGGCACCGGCAACGCCACCGCCGCCACGCTCGGCCTCCGCTCGGCCGATGCGGCGATGCGTGCGCTCGGCGAGGGACGCGTGCACGCACTCGACGTCATGCGCACCTCGCACCCGCGCGCACCGCTCGCCCTCGTGAGCTGCAGCGCGGGCTTCGAAGCGGCGTTCCTCGCGCGCTACGGCGCGCTCCGCTACCGCAGCCGCCAGTGGGCCGGCTGGAGCGCACTCCTCGGCAACCTGCCACGCCGCTGGCGCGACATCGCACTCGTCGCCGATGGGCATGACTTCGTGCGCGCAGGCGACGCGGTGCACAACGCGGGGTGCTACGTCATTCCGACGTACGCCTACGGCAGGATCATGTGGCCCGGCCTCCGCCCCGACGACGGCCTCGGCATCGCCGCCGCATCACGCGACGTGACCGCCTACTGGTCGCTGATCGCACGCGGCTTCCCGCTCCCGCCGCCCCACACACAACCCCTCACCCTCGGCACCCGCGCCCGCCGCTGGACCGCCGCCCACCTCGAATCCTCCACCGGTCTCCAGATCGACGGCGAAGCCATCGGCCCCGGCGCCGTCGCACTGCGCGTCGAACGGTGCGCCGTGCGGGTGATCGGTGCGGCGTGAGGTAACGCCGGGACTGCAGACCGCGGAGATGCGGGGGCGCGCGAAGGGACGCGGAGAACTGATTTTGGAAACCGCTGTCTCCGTCCTCCGGTCCCCTCCGTTCCTCCGAAGTTCCAAGTCAGTTCAGGATCTCGAACAGACGATGAAGATCGGAGGAACGGAGAAAACCGGAGGACGGAGACAGCGGTTTCCAACGTCAGTTCTCCGCGCCCCTTCGCGTCCCCCCGCATCTCCGCGGTCGTCAGTTCACGTCGTGAAGGCCGTCTCCGTCCTCCGGTCGTCTCCGTTCCTCGGATTCTCCAAGTTGTTCAAAATCTCGAACAGACAAGGAACTTCGGAGGAACGGAGACGACCGGAGGACGGAGAAAGCAGTTTCCAAGGCATTCCTCCGCGTCCCTTCGCGCCCCCCGCATCTCCGCGGTCTGCAGTTCAGCGGTCCACCCTCAACGCAGAAAGTCGAACGGAAACCCCGACCCCACGACGACGACGAGACCGGCGCGTTGGCGGTCGTTGGGGAAGCGGTACGCGAGATCGACGCGTGTCGAGCCCACGGCTTGCGGCGTGCGCGTGGAGCCGAAGCGGAGGCCGAGTCCCGCGTCGTGGCCCCAGCGGGGACGATCGCCGGTGAACCAGGCGCCGCCGGATTCGGCGAACGCGGCGAGGGCGACGACGGCGGTCTGCGCGAAGACGACGGGCACCGTGTACTTGTACTCGACCATCGCGAAGCGCTGCCGATCGCCGGTGAAGGCGTGCAGCGGGAAGGCGCGCGGGCCGCGCGTGAGGCCGAGGTCGAACTCCTCACCGGGCCACGGATTGCGATCCCATCCCGCGTTGCCGTAGGCGACGAGCGTCTGTCGCGCATCGGGTTGCCAGACCAGCGTGCCGGTGATCGTCGTCGTGCCGCTGTCGAGCGCACCGCCGCTCCACAACCCCGACGCGCGCACGGTGCCGAGTGCGAAGGCACGTGCGCCGAGCCGCATGCCGGTGCGTGCGATGACAAGCGGCCCGGCACCGTCGCGATCGTAGCCGAACGCACGGGGCGCGACCGCGGCGCCGACGCGCATGCTCGTGCTCAAGTCCACGTCCTCCTGCGGGCCGAGCAGGCGATAGTTGCGCACCACCACGAAGTTCGCGCGCTGCGCCTCGACGAACGGCATGACGGCACCGGTGCGCGTGCGCGTCGTGATCGCGACACCGCGTGGCGCGAAGTCCTCGCGCCGGAACTGCGCCGCGACACCGATGCGCACGAAGCCCGCGGTCGACGCGCGCAGGGCGTGACCGGCCTCGCCGGCGACGATCGTCTGCTGTCGCGTGAGCGAGTCGGTGACGGCGAGCGTCCCCTCGCGGAAACGCAGCACGCGCCCGTCGATCTGCGACGCCTGCACCCGCCACGCGTTGCGGGTGCTCAGCGCGAACCACGGCTGCTCGGCGAGCAGCCACGAGGCACGACCGTCGGAGAAGCCGGTGTACGACGCGCCGAGCGTGATCCGGTCGCGCACGATGCGTGGGAGCCGCAGTTCGCTGCGCAGCGTGGTGCGATCCGGGTCGTCGATGAGGCGCAGATCGAGCGTGCCACCGAGTCCCGCGATGTTCGTCTCGATGAGCGCGGCCGAGAGGAGCACCTGGCCGCCGACGCTCCGGAAGCCGGCCGATGGTCGCGTCGTCCAGCCGTCGTGCGTCTGCACGTCGAGCGCGAGCCGCCCGTCGGCGAGGCGCACGGTGTCCACCGTCGCTTCGGTGAAGACGCCGAGCCGGCGCAGGTTGCGCGCCGTCTCCTCGCGCCGCGCCGAGTCCGCGACCTCGCCCGCGCGCACCAGCACCTCGCGGCGCACGACATTCTCGCGCGTGACCGCGTGCAGCCGGTTCGCGAGCCGCGCGAACCAGAACCGCGACGCCTCACGCCCCGTGTACACGTCGGTGCGGACGATGCGCACCGTGTCGATCGTTGCCCCCTGCGCCGCGATCCCGCGCGGCATCGCCACCGCCAGCGCGATCCCCACGAGCGACAGCGCGCGCAGGCCGGGTGTCCGTGAAGCACTCGTCACCCGGCCAAGCTAACGCCAAACGGTATGGGAGGGCGTCGGAACTGCAGACCGCGGAGATGCGGGGCGGCGCGAAGGGACGCGGAGAACAGACTTTTGAAAACGTCGTCTCCGTCTTCCGGTCATCCCCGCAGTCTCCGTCCTCCGGCCGTCTCCGTTCCTCCGAAGTTCCTTGTCCGTTCGAGATCCTGAACTGACATGGAACTTCGGAGGAACGGAGAGGACCGGAGGACGGAGACATCTTTTTTCCAAAATCAGTCCTCCGCGTCCCTTCGCGCCCCCCGCATCTCCGCGGTCTGCAGTTCCGACGGACCTCATCGATCACGAGTCTTCACGTGACGATCCGCGCGGTGGGTTCGCCGTAGACGGCGTACGAGATCCACGTCGGATCGCCGTTGTCTCGTGACGCGGTACGTGCGGCGCGGGTGGCTTGCGCGACGGTGTCGCCGGCGACGAGGCGGGCGTAGAAGGTCTCGCAGAACGTGGACGCGAGTTCGTCGCCGACGCTCCAGAGCGGCGCGACGAAGAGCCCCGCGCCGGCCTGCACGAACGCCTGTGCGAAGCCGCCGAGCCCCGTGAGCGTCTCGCCGCTGCGTCCGACCTGGCAGGCGTTGAGCACGACGATGTGGCCGGGGCTCGTCACGTCGCCGGGTTCGCGCAGCAGCCCTTCCTTCGCGATCGTGTTCGCGTAGGCGCGATCCTGCTTGTCCTCGCCACCAACGCGACGCACCTGCAGCAGCAGGCTCGCTTCCTCGATCGTCGCGGCTTCGGCCTCGCCGTGCCCGCAGTAGTGGAGCACGTCCCATGTCCTGCCGTCGGCGACGAGATCGAGGATGCCGTCGGACGTCGCGGGCGTGCGCGTCGCGGCGTGCGTGGCGACGAGTGCGTCGGCCTCGCTCTTCGCGGCGGGGAGCCGGTCGGCGGCGAGTGCGTACTCGGGCTGCATCACGAGCATCCGGCCCCAGCGCAGCGTCTCCGGCGCGAAGCCCGTCCCCTCGCTGCCGTAGAGCCACCGTGTCAATCCGAGTTCACCGAGGAAGCGCCCGTCGGCGTGCGGACGACGTGCGCCCGGCTCGTTCATGAAGACGAGTTCCCACGGCACGTACGCTTCGGTGCTCAGCACCTGCAGCGTGTCGAGCGTCGCGCGACGCTCCCAGAGCAGCTCCTGCACGCGACGCGGCACGAGCTCGTTCCAGAGATCCATGCCGGTGGCGCGCAGGTCCTTCGCGTACGCGTCGGCGGCGCGGCCTTCTTCCCAGCGCTCCTGGATGCGCGCGTAGATCCCGTCGATGTACTCGCGGCGATTGCGACGGAGCTTCTCGCTGAAGCCCTGGCCGCGTGCGCGCGGATCGCAGGTGACGCCCTCGTAGCTCACGTCGTAGCGGATGCGCACGCCGTCGTCCGGCTGGCTCGGATCCTCGCTGACGCGCAGCACGTCCACCGGCGCACGCGGCGCGCCCGCCGTGCCCTGTCCCGATGCCAGCATCGTCGCCGGCTGCACGCGCCTGGACCGTGGTGTGCGCGCCTTCGCCGCCGTCGCCTTCGTGGCGAACTGCAGTCCACCGAGTCGCATGCGGTTCTGCCAGATCTCGACCGCGAGCGCGACGCGTCCCGCTGCGAGTGCGCGCACCGTGAACGTCGCCGTCGCCGTCGCCGGTGCGCCGGCCGCCGGCACCGGCACTTCGACCGACGACTCGCCCTCGACCGCCGCGTTCTCGCGCACGAGGAGATGCACGGTGATCGGGAGCGCGGCATCGGCCTGCACCGGCGCGCCATCCACCGCGATGTCGCGCACGAGTGCGACGATCTCCTCGCGCGAGAGCGTCACGTCAACCGTCGCATCCTCGCCGACGATCCACGCGGCGTCGTACGCGGCCTGGAACTGCAGCGCGACGGTGCTCGCCGGTGTGGGCGGCGCGTAGGGCATCGCGGGCGCCGGCGGTGCATCGACCGCGGTGCCGCCTCGTCCGCGTCCTCCGCGCGTGCCACCCCGCCGACGCCGACCGACGGAGGGATCGATTGGCGCTTCGTGATCGTCGTCGCCGAGACCGAAGTCGGGCAACGAGTCGTCGCCGAAGAGCGGTCCGGCGGGCTTCGTCTGGAAACCGAAGCCCTTCTCTCGATCGCCGTCGAAAACGACGCCATGCGGATCGACCTTTCGTGGCCGCTCCGATGTCGTGCCGTCGTCCTCCGCGGGTGTCGCTCCCGCCGACGCCTCGACCGGCCGCGCCGCGGCTTCGCGTCCGCCGAGCAGCGCGTCGATGAGTCGGAGCCGCTCTTCCCGCGCGGCCTCCGGATACAGCGTCCGCGCGGGATCGAGCGCGTCCTCGCGACTCGGCAGCACGCCGATCGGCCGAGCGCCATGTTCGTCGTCCACGAGGCGACGCGCGGTCGACGGGGCCTCGGGATGACGACGCTCGATCGCGCCGGCGACGTCACCGAGTGACACCGGGTCGGTGACACGCCACTCGTGCAGGTCGAGCACCGCCTCGACCGGCGCGTGTGTCGCATCGTCGTGCGGCCACGCGATCGCCGCCGCGACGACTTCGTCGGGCGTGAAGGCGTAGCGCATGCCCGCACTGCGCAGGATCACCGCGTAATCGGCGTCGGGCGTCGCGCGCAGACGGTCGAGCAGTGCGCCGGTCGGCTCGTCCGCGTGCGCGTACACGAGCGAGGTCGCCATGTCGGGCGTCGCCGCGTCACCCGCGTCGTCGCGCGCATCGGCACCGCGCGAGCGTCGCCGACGACGGGCAGGGGCGGCCGTCACGGTCGTGTCCAGCGACAGCCACTCGCCGAGCCGCGCGATCATCGCCGGCTGCACGAAGTAGTTGGTGTGGTGGACGCTCGCATTGCGCCCGAAGTCGTGCACCATCTTCACGAAGCGCGCCGGGTCGTTGCCGATGCGCGTCATGCTCTCGACGTCGACCACGAGGTCGTTCGCCTCGCGCATCAGCCGGTCGGAGACGCGATCCTTGAGCCGCGACACGAACGAGTCGAGCGCGCCGGGCATCGCCGACGCCGCCGCGAGATCGACGTCGAAGGTGCTCTGCACGATGCGGTAGTCGCGCACCGTGCCGTCCTGCGCGAGCCGTGCGTTGAGCGTGCGCACCGTGTCGCCGTCGGGCTCCATCGCCGCGAGGCCGGGAATGCCGCCGTCCTCGAGCGCCCACTCGGCGAGATCCTTGACGATGTCGCCCAGCCCCGAGAGCACCGTGCTCGCGAGCATCGCCCACGGCGTGGCACCCGGGATGAGCGCGACACCGCGGCAGGTGCCGACGGCGAGATTGGTGTACGTGTCGATGAGCCGATGCACGTTCGCCTTGCTGGCGAGTGCGGTTCCCGCGTGCGTGCTCGCGACGAAGATGCAGGTTCCGATCTCGAACGGGACGTCGTCGTGCATCGGGATCACCTGCTCGACGAGCGTCCGCAACACGAGTCCGCCGCGGCTGTAGCCGATCGCGTCGATGTGCGGCGCACCGGCGGTATTCGGCAGGCCGGCGAGCGCCTCGTGCAGCTGCTGCGCGTTCTCGAGCGGCCTCTCGGAGAGCGAGCGGTGATCGAAGCCGAACACGACGTCGTACTCGCGATGCGCCGCCTCGAGGAAGGCGCGCCCCGCGGGCGTCATGTCGAGCCAGCCGTAGCTGCCGAGCGTCGAGCTGAAGGTGCCGTGCACGAAGAGCAGCACCTTGAGCGGACGATCCGCGGGGAGTGCGCGGGCGCGCGCCGCGAAGTCGTAGCGCGGGAAGCGCACGTCGCCATCCGTCGTGAGTGCGACGAGCCCCGGGACGATGTGCTTCTCCTTGCGTCGCACGATCGCACCGACCGCCTTGCGTGCGACGAACGTGAAGACGAAGACGACCGCCTTGCCGATGATCGTGCGCCGGAAGAGCCCGCGGCGTGTACGTCGGGCGGGCGTCGCACCGTCGTCGTCATCGGGATCGAGCGCGAGGTCGAGCGTGAAGTGTGTCGTATTCGCGGACGCGTCGCCGCGCGTGCGGCGCGTCGCAGCCGTCGCCTTCGCCGCCGCATCGCCGTACACCCAGCGATAGACGCCCGCCTCCTCGACCAGCAGCACCGCCTGCTCGTCGGCACCGACAGGGACGTCGAGTGCGATCGATGCACTCGCATCACCCGTGTCGCTCGCCTCACCGCCGCGCGTCGTGCGTCGCCGACGACGCGGCGCGCTCGCGGCATCCGATGCACCCGTCGCGGGCACGACGTCGATCGCGTCGACGAGCGTCATCCCATCCTGCTCGAGCGCGGCGATGAGTGCGGCGGTCTCGTCGTCGGGCTGCGCGGCCGCACTGGTCGCGGCACCGGCGGTCGTCATGCTGCCGCGGCTCCGCCGTCGTCGCGCCGAGGCGTCGGGGGCCTGCTCGACGTTGTCGGAGAGCTCGACGTCGTCGTCGAGTCGAACGCGGACACCGGAGGGGCGGACGATCTCGGACATGACGACCTCGGCTTCGGGGTGCGGCACGGACCCGCCGGGCCGCCTAGGGCCGGGTCGGGGCGCGCCAAGGTGCGGCAGGGGATCGGCGCCGGCAATCGGGCATCCGCGACGCGTCGCCGGTCGCACCCACGCAGCGCGGTCATCGGCGGTGACCCTGCGGTCGCGTTCACCCGATGCGTTCGCCAGCGAGCACGACGAGATTTCCCCGCCATGGAATCGGACGCTCGCACCGCGCTCGCCCGCTCACTCGGTCCGGGCATCGTCCTCGGCGATGAACTCGCGGGCGGGGCCATGGCCCGCGTCTACCGTGCGCGCGACACCGCGCTCGAGCGCGACATCGTCGTCAAGGTCCTCGCGCCCGAGCTCGTCGGCGAGGTCGGCGTCGAGCGGTTCCGCCGCGAGATCGTCACCGCCGCGCGCCTCGTGCATCCGCAGGTCGTGCCGGTGCTCGCGGCGGGCGATGCGGACGGGATGCCGTGGTATTCGATGCCGTACGTCGCCGGCGAGTCGCTCGCGCAGCAGCTGCTCGACGGCGCCCCGATGTCGCGCGAGCGTGCCGTCGACATCCTGCGTGACGTCGCGCGTGCGCTCGCCGCCGCGCATGCGCAGGGGATCGTCCATCGCGACATCAAGCCGGGCAACGTCCTCCTCGCCGGCGACGCGGCGGTCGTCACCGACTTCGGGCTCGCCAAGGCGATCGACGTCGCACGTGCCGCGGGCGATGCGCGCGCGACGCACGATCCGGCGCTCACGCGCGCCGGCATGGCGATGGGGACGCCGGCGTACATGGCACCGGAGCAGGCGGCGGGCGACGTGGTCGATGCGCGCGCCGACGTGTACGCGTGGGGCGTGATGGCGTACGAACTCCTCGCCGCGCGCCATCCGTTCGCGCAGCACGTGAGTGCGCAGTCGCTGCTCACCGCCCATCTCACGGAAGCACCGCCGCCGTTGCCCGCGAGCGTGCCGCGCGCGATCGCCGACGTCGTCATGCGCGCGCTCGCCAAGTCGGCCGACGCACGCTACGCCGATGGTGCCGCGCTGCTCGCCGCCTTCGACACCGCACTCGGCGGCGCACGTTCGGGCGATGCGCGCCCGCGTGCGCGTCCCGTCGGCCCGTCGAAGACGCTGGTGCGCGGTGCGGTGGTGCTCGCGATCGTCGCACTCGGCGCCGAAGCGATGCTCTACGCACGCGGCGCGCGTCGTGACGGCGGCGATCGCGCGGTCGCGGTCGCGCGCGACAGTGCGTTGCAGGCGCCGCTGCTCGCGGTGCTACCGTTCACGACCATCGGCACCGCGACCGATCCCGGATTCGCGGAGGGACTCGCGGAAGCGGTGACGAACAAGCTCGCACGACTCGGCGGGCTGCGCGTGATCGATCGTGCGAGCGTCGTCGCGCTCGGGACCAAGGCCGACGATCCACGCGCGATCGGCACCGAACTGGGTGCACAGTTCGTGCTGCGCGCGACGGTGCGCTGGGCGACCGGTGCCGACGGCGCGGCGCGCGTGCAGGTGACGCCGGTGATCGTGCGCACGAGTGACGGCACGACGCGTTGGTCGGGCGATCCGATCGAGGCGTCGCCGACCGATCCGTTCGCGATGCAGGCGACGATGGCGAGCCAGGTGGCCGACGCGCTCGACGTCGCGATCGCCGCGGTGGAGCGCGAGCAGTTGCGGCGACCGAGCACGCGCGACGCGCAGGCGTGGGCGCTGTTCGAGCGGGCGCGCCAGCGCGCGACGCGTGCGGAACGCCTCTTCCGCGCAGACCCGACCGAACTGAACGCCGCCTTCGCCGAGCTCGACTCGGCCATCGCGCTCGACGGCGACTTCCTCGAGGCGCAGGCGCTGCGCGCACGGCTCCTGATCGCCGGTGCGGAACTCGGCCTGCGCTCGCCGGCCGCGCGCGACTCGGGCTTCGCCGTGCTGCGCGCTGTCTACGCGCGTGATCCGGGGACCTTCCCCGCGGCGGGCATGCTCGCCGAAGAGGCACTCGCGCAGGGGCGCATCGACGAGGCGCTGCGGCTGGTGGACGGCGCGATCGCTGCGCGCCCCTCGAACGGCGGGTTGCACGTGTTGCGCGGCTCCGTGGCCGTGGCGCGCGGCGACACGACTGCGCTGCGCGAGTCGCTGCAGCGTGCACTCGCGCTCTCACCGCGCGACCTGCGCACCCTGCGCGGCGTGGGCGGTCGCGCGATCGGGTCGCTCCGCGATTCGGCCTTCGGCAACGAGGTGCTGCGTCGTGCCGTGCGTCTGGCACCCGACGATCCCGACGTGCGGGCCGCCCGCTTCGCCGCCGCCGATGCCACCGGCGACACGCTGACGATGGCGAGCGAATGGGCGGCGTATCGGGCAGCCGGCGGACCGCTCACGGTGCAGGTCATGGGACGGTTGCGACGGGGCACGGCGGCCATGCGGCGCGAGGCCTCCGGCTACACGGTCGCCACGCTCGGTGGCCGCACCGCGCTCGACACGATCGTCTTCCACGAGGAGCGTGCCGCGCTGCGCGAGACGATGGGCGACCTGCCCGGTGCACGCGCCGACGTCGACACGGTGCTCGCGGTCGAGGCACGGCTCGACACCACGAAGCTCTTCCACCGCGAACGCGTCGTGGACCGGTACCTGCGCCCGCGCCTCCTCGCGCGGGCGGGCCGCACGGCCGCGGCGCGCGCACTCCTCGACTCGCTCCGCCTGCCGGCGTGGCAGCGCGACACGATCCGGCTCGATGCGATCGACCGCAGCCTCGCCATGTGCGCGCGCGCCGAGGCCTTCGCCCTCCTGCGCGACACCACGGCGATGTACGCCGCGGTCCGCGACTGCCTGACGCGGCCGAGCGGACGCTGGGGCGCGTGGGTGCGCCGCGAACCGGCGTTCACGCCGTACCTGGCCGAGCGCACGATGCAGCGGCTGCTCGAGGAGACGGAGCCGCGCGTGGCGCCGCAGCCGGTGCGGCGGTGAGGAGCGCGAGATGAGCGCCGAACTCCGCGGGACACTCGCCCGCTCGCTCGGTCCCGGGATCGTCCTTGGCGACGAGCTGGGGGGCGGGGCGATGGCGCGCGTCTTCCGCGCGCGCGACACGACGCTCGACCGCGAGATCGTCGTCAAGGTGCTGGCCCCCGACCTCGCGGGCGAGGTGAGCGTCGAACGGTTCCGCCGCGAGATCGTCACCGCCGCACGGCTGACGCACCCGCAGGTGGTGCCCGTGCTCGTCGCCGGCGACGCCGACGGAATGCCGTGGTACACGATGCCCTTCATCCCGGGCGAGTCGCTGCAGCGTGCACTCGACCGCGGCGAGCGCATCCCGCGCGACCGCGCCATCGACATCCTGCGCGACGTCGCGCGCGCACTTGGCGCCGCGCACGCGCAGGGGATCGTCCACCGCGACATCAAGCCGGGGAACGTGCTCCTCGCCGGTGGTTCGGCGGTCGTCACCGACTTCGGCATCGCCAAGGCGATCGACGCCGCTCGCACGCAGGGTGACGCGCGCGCGACCGCGACCGCAGGACTCACGCGCGCTGGACTCGCGCTGGGGACGCCGGCGTACATGGCCCCCGAGCAGGCGGCGGGCGACGCGGTAGACGCACGTGCCGACGTGTACGCGTGGGGGGTGCTGGCGTACGAGCTGCTCGCGGGGCACCACCCGTTCGCGCAGCACACGACCTCGCAGGCGGTGCTCGCCGCGCACATCGCCGAGCCAGCGCCACCGCTCTCCTCGGGTGCTACCGGCGTGCCGCGTCCGCTCGCGGCGATGATCCTGCGCACGCTCGCCAAGTCGCCGACCGAACGCCCGGCGACCGGCGAGGCGCTGCTCGCGGCGTTCGACGCGGCGCTCGGCGGTGCGCGCTCCGGCGCCGTGCCGGCGCGGTCGCGGGGTGAAGGCCGCTCGCGCGCGCTCGCCATCGGCGCGGCGGTGGTCGGCGTCACGGCGCTCGGGGCGCTCGGCGTGCGCTACGCGAGCGGGCGTGCCGGCGCGGACGGCGGGACGTCGAGCACCACCGCTCGCGACGACGGCCCTCCAATCGTCGCCGTGCTCCCGTTCGACAATGCGGGCGCGGTCGACGACAGCAGCTTCGCCGATGGGCTCGGCGAGGCGATCACGAACAAGCTCGCGCGCCTCGGCGGACTGCGCGTGATCGACCGCGCGAGCGTGCTCTCGCTCCGCGACCAGGCGGCCGACCCGCGCGTCGTCGGGCGCGAACTGGGCGCGCAGTTCGTCCTGCGGGCGACGGTGCGCTGGGCGAAAGGCGCGGACGGCACGTCGCGCGTGCAGGTGACGCCGGTCGTCGTGCGCACCGCCGACGGCACGACACGCTGGTCGGGCGAGCCGATCGCGGCGACGCCGACCGACCCGTTCGCGGTGCAGGCGACGGTGGCGAGTCAGGTGGTGGACGCGCTCGACATCGCGATCGCGGCGGTGGAGCGGGAGCAGCTCGAGCGGCCCCCGACGACCGATCTCGCGGCCAATGCCGCGTACCGGCGCGGTGCACAGCTCGCCGCGTCGTTCCTCGTCAGCTACGATCCGGCAATCGGCGTGGCTGCGACGCGCGCGTTCGACGACGCGATCGCCCGTGATCCGCGATTCGCCGAGGCATTCGGCGCCAAGGCCGAAGTGCTGCTCAACCGTGCGGTGTCGGGCTCGAACATCGGCAGCGCGACGTCGATCGACGCGCGCCTGCTCGACAGCACGCGCGCGATGGCGCGACGGGCGCTCGACCTCGATCCGGGCGAGTACCGGGCGTCGTACATCCTCGCGGGGTTTTTCGTTCGCGCCGGGATGGCCGACTCGGCACGGTCGATCGTCGATCGTGGCATCGCAGCACGGCCGTCGAGCGGCGTCCTGCAGACGATCCGCGCCGAACAGGCATTCTGGGCAGGGGACACGGCCACGGCGCGCGACGCCATTCGGCGTGCGCTCGCGCTCGCGCCGCGCTCGCCCGAGACGCTCGAATGGATCCCCCTCGGCGCCTACTTCCTGCGCGACAGCGCCACCGTGCGCAGCATGATCCGACGTCACCTGGCCGTCGCCCCGGGACGCGTCCAGGCCGTACAGTACCACATGGAAGTGGCGCAGTCGCTGGGGGATTCGACGTTGATCGCCGAGCTGTGGCGTGCCTATCGCGCGGCCGGCGGGACGATCGGCCCCGTGACGATGTCGATCCTGCGCCACGGGACGATGGCGATGCGACACGAGCTGGACACGCTCACCCTCGCCTCCCTCGCGTCGCCGGTGCCGACCACGCTCGTCGATTTCCACGTCGCAAAGGGGATGCGCGCTCGCGAGATCGGCGACCGCGCGGGAGCCCTGCGTCATTTCGCCGAGGCGGCACGCAACGACATGAGCATCGCCGGCGGCTTCACGTTGACGGAGAACGACCGACTGCTTCCGCTCGCTCGTCGATCGTGGGTGCTTGCACTGGCCGGCGACACGGCTCGGGCGCGACACGTTGCAGATTCGCTCACACGACGTCTCTTGCGCGGCGACACGAATCTCTGGCCAATGGTCCGCACCGCAGCGTGGTGCCGCCTCGCCGACACGCGGGCCGCATTGAGTGACCGCGACGGCGTCGCGCGTGCGCTCGAGCCCTGCCTGACCGACGTGGGCGGCCTGTGGCCCGACCGCGTGCGCCTCGAACCCGCGATGCGCCCCTACCTCGACGACCCCCGCGTCGCCGCGCTGCTGCGCACGCCGGTGGTACGACCGGATCTCGTGCGACGCTGATCGCGCGCCGCACCGAGCATCATGGCCGCGTCGCCACGTGGCGCGCCGACGCCGCCCGCACCGCCAGCGACTGGATCACCTTCGCGACCATCACCGGCTGCGGCACCTTGAACGCGACGGGATCACCGGGCACACTCCGCCGCTGGATCTCGAGCAGCGGCCCGCGCACGGCGAAGTTCGCGATGTCGCCGAGCGGCACGTCCACCGTGCGGGTCTTTGACGAGAAGAGCACCCGCCGATCCGTGATCGCGAGCCGTCCGCGCGCCGCCTTCGCGCGCCCATCGATCCGCCGCTCGATGCGCCCCGGTCCGAGCCACCACTCCTCGCGCCCGAACTTGTAGCCCACGCGCGTCACCGGCGCCGAGACCGGGGCCGCCCCACCGCCCGGCGGCACCGACGGATCCGGCACCGTCCACAACGACGCCTCGAGCCCCAGCACGAACGTGTCGCCCGCCGGATACGGCACCTTGCCGAAGGCGAACGAGAACGGAATCTCCTTTCCCTGCTCGATCATCGGTCCCTGCAATCCGATGAACACCGCGCGCAGCAGGTAGACGATCACCCAGCAGCAGGCGATCAGCAGGAGGAGGCTCGCGATCATCGTGCGTTCAAGCTAGTGCGGTCTTCCCGGAACAGCCTGTCAACACGTAGGACACGTAGAGCACGTAGGCATGCGCGCGCGCAGCCACCCCGTACGCTGAGCCAATCCAAGGCTTTTTGGTGGTTCCGTGCAGCGCCGACGTCCGCGCATCGAAGCGATCCCTACGTGTCCTACGTGTCCTACGTGTTGACCGGCTGTTCCGAGCGAACCCGCTAGTCACCACGCGAGATGGTCCCGACGAGGAACGGCTGCGACGTCGGCGCGGGGGAACCGGACGCGGGTTCGAGCGTGATCGCGATCGCCTGCGCCGCGCGCTGGTCGGCGGGCATCTCGATACCGGCGACGATGGCGCGGCCGGTGGCGTCGGTGTTGAAGACGGGCATCGGCACCGGCTTGCCATTCTCGATCAGCCAGACCTGGTAGCCCTTGCCGGCCGGCGCGGGTGCGAGGCCGTAGGCGCGCAACACGCCGCGACGTGCCTTGACGTTCCAGAAGAACTGCACGCCCGGCGCCGCGTCGCCGGTGCTCGCGAGCTTGACCACCAGCACTTCGCGTTCCGCCTCGAGCAGCGTCGCGAGCGTCGTCTCGCGCACCGCCAGCACACGCCGCGTCTCCGCCAGCGCGCTGTCGCGCTGCACGACCAGCGTGCGCGTCTCGGCGAGCTGCGAACGCTGCGACACCACCAGCATCAACGACGCCGCCAGCGCCGCGCCGAGCACGCCCGAGAGCAGCCACCGCGACGCCGGCGACGCAGCCGACGATGACGACGAGACGGAGGATGCCGCAGACGCGGACGCCCCTCGCTGCCCCTCGCCCCGCACCACTCGCAACGCACCGTCCGTATCCGCCCCGCCGACACGCCGTTCCCCTGCGCCCCTCGCGCCCCCTGCGCTTCCATCCGTCGAATCGGCTCGCTCGCCGGATGCGATCGCATCGGCCTCGCGCGCCACCCGCGCCAGCACGCGCGCACGCAGCGCCGCCGGCGGCGTCACGCGCACCGACGTCGCGAGGGCGTCGAGCACCGCACGATGCGACGCGACCTCGTCGCGCAGCCACGGAGACGATGCGAGCGCCGATTCGAACGACGCGAGATCGGCCGCGTCGAGCGTCCCCATCGCGTACGCCGGCGCCAGGTCGCGCAGTTCGTCGTCGGTCCACTGCGTCATGACACGGTCCTCGCGTGCGACGGCGCGAGCAGCTCGCGCAGCTTGTGCATGCCCAGCCGGATCCTCGTCTTGATCGTGCCCAGCGGCGTCGCCAACCGCTCGGCGATCTCGGCGTGCGACAACCCCTCCCAGTACGCGAGCGCGATCGCGTCGCGTTGCGACGACGGCAATGCCGCGAGCGCCCGCGCCACCGACGTCTCGCACTCCGCCGTCTCGAGCTGCGCGAGCGCATCGGGCGCCGTCGCCGGGAGCGGTGCGGTCGAGACCACCTCGCTGTCGGGGAGCACACGCGCCTCGCGACGCCCGCGCGCCCGCACCAGGTCGAGCGCGCGCGTGCGAGCGATCCCCGCGAGCCATGCGGCCACGTTGCCGCGCGTCGCATCGAAGCGCGACGCCTGCCGCCACGCCTGCGCGAAGCACTCCGCCACCACGTCCTCCGCGTCGCCGGCCTCGCCCGTCACCCGCAGCGCGACCGCGTACACGAGCGCCGCATGCCGATCGTACAGCCGCGCCGCCGCCCCCTCCTCCTCCCGCGCCATCGCGGCCACGAGCTCGACATCGGACGCCTCGACGGCGGCAGCTTCGTTCACGGGCGGCGGTGGCCAGGTGGCAGGGAGCGGTCGCGTCCCCAACGGGACACGCAGCGGCTCCGGAGAGTACCGGTCGGTCATGCGCGGCGCGAGTGGTTCGTCGAGGAAGTGCCGTGATTCGCGTGCATCGTCGAACTGCCATGGGACGGCAGGCAACGACAGGGACGACAGGCAACGACAGGAACTGCCACGGATGGTGGACATGGCCTCGGGTCACGAGGTGTCGCGATCACGGATCCAGGCTCGGTCGTTCCCGTCATTTCGCCTCTGCAGTCCTGTCCTTGCCTGTCGTTCCTGTCGTTCCCTGCCCTTCTCCAGCTGTTCAGGAATCTTCGCGAAACACGAACGCTCAGTTCGGGAGCAGGACCTTCTCGACGACGTGGATCACGCCGTTGGACTGGAAGACGTCGTAGGTCGAGATCGCGATCCGGTTCCCCTTCGCGTCGCGCAGCTGCACGTTGCGCGGGCCGTTCATTTCGGCGGTGAGCTGCTGGCCGTTGACGGTGGTGAGCATCGCGCGGCCACCGCCATTCCGGATCGCGGCGATGATGCTCGCGGCGTCGTACTTGCCCGCGACGACGTGGTAGGTGAGCACGCCGGTGAGCGCGGCCTTGTTCCGCGGCTCGAGCAGCGTCTCGACCGTCCCCGCCGGCAGCGCCGCGAAGGCCGCGTTCGTCGGCGCGAAGACGGTGAACGGCCCTTCGCCCTTGAGCACCGGCACCAGCCCCGCCGCCTTCACCGCCGCGACGAGCGTGGTGTGATCGGGCGAGTTGACCGCGTTGTCCACGATGTCGCGCGTCGGCAGCATCGCCGCGCCCCCGACCGCCGGGTTCCCCGACAGCGACGCGTTCGACGAGCGACCGTGATGCATCGACTGCGCACCGGCGGTGCCGACGGAGAGGCCGAGGAGCGTGGCGGCGAGCATGGACGTGCGGGTGATGCGGATCATGGGGTCCTCACGAGGTTCCGGTTCAGGCGCCATCGGTGGCGCGCCCTCCATACGCCTCTCCCCCGCTCGTCGGATTTCTCGGTCGTTCCGGGTCGCTTGAACTGCATGGACACGGAGAGGCGAGCGTGGGTGTTCCGCCTGACGGCATGAACGCAGAGGGCGCAGAACGGAGGGAGGGGGCGCAGAGGTGCGGGTGGCGCGAGTCCGGTCATGCGCGAGCTCAAATACATGATTGAAAAAACTGACAATCGTTCGTGCCGGGAAAGGCCTGTGCGATTCGAGAACGAAGCGAGTGTCGGAGGTGCGGCGCCGCATCGATACCGCCAGCGCGAACCTCTCCGACCTCTCCGTTCGTTCTGCGTCCTCTGCGTTCCTGCCGTTCGGATTCGCGCCCTCAGCATGCGCGCCGCTCGGATCAGCACCGAAGCCGGGCGCCCCCCTTGCCGGAACCGGAACGGCAGCGCATCAACAGCGCATGCCGACTCACTACCGCACCTGCACGCTCTGCGAGGCGATGTGCGGCCTCGCGATCGAGCACGACCAGGGACGCATCACGGCGATCCGGGGTGATGCGGACGACGTGCTGAGCCGGGGGCACATCTGTCCCAAGGGGGTCGCGCTCATGGACCTCGACACCGATCCGGATCGGTTGCGCCGCCCGCTGATCCGTGAGGGGACGACGTGGCGCGAGGTGGGGTGGGACGAGGCGATCGCGTGCGCGGTGCGGGGGATCCAGCGCGTCCAGGCGGCGCACGGGCGCGACGCGGTCGCCGTCTACAACGGCAACCCGACGGTGCACTCGCTCGGCGCGATGCTCTTCGTGCCGCCGTTCGTGCGCGCGTTGCGCACGCGCAACCGCTTCAGCGCGACGAGCGTCGACCAGCTGCCGCATCACCTCGCCGCGGCGCGCATGTTCGGGCACGGACTCCTTCTCCCCATCCCCGACCTCGACCGCACCGACCACCTGCTCGTCCTCGGCGCCAATCCGGCCGCGTCGAACGGATCGCTGATGAGCGCGGGTGACACGATGGGACGCATCCGAGCGATCCGCGCGCGCGGCGGACGCGTCGTCGTCGTCGATCCGCGTCGGACCGAGACGGCGCGCGTCGCCGACACGCATCACTTCATCCGGCCGGGGAGTGACGCACTGCTCCTGCTCGCGATGCTGCATGCGATCTTCGCCGAGGGGCGCGAGCGGAGCGGGCACCTGTCGTCGGTGACGGACGGCGTCCAGACGATCCGCACGATCGCCGCGCGCTTCGCACCGGAGCGCGTCGCGCACGCCACCGGCATCGACGCCGACACGATCCGCACGCTCGCGCGTGACTTCGCGGCCGCCGAGCGAGCCGTCTGCTACGGGCGCGTCGGTGTGAGCATGCAGTCGTTCGGGACGCTCTGCGCGTGGGCGATCACGGTGCTCAACGCGATCACGAACAACCTCGATCGCGAGGGCGGTGCGATGTTCACGCATCCGGCGATCGAGGTGGTGCGCGGCACGGGCGCGTCCCGCATGGGACGCTGGCGTTCGCGCGTGCGCGGGCTGCCGGAGTACGACGGCGAGCTCCCCGTCGCGGCGCTCGCCGAGGAGATCGAGACGCCGGGTGCGGGCCAGGTGCGCGCGATGGTGACGCAGAGCGGGAATCCGGTGCTCAGCACGCCGAACGGTGCACGCCTCGATCGCGCGATCGCATCGCTCGACTTCATGGTCGCCATCGACTTCTACCGCACCGAGACGACGCGCCACGCACACGTCATTCTGCCGCCGACGGGCCCGCTGGAGCGTGATCACTACGATCTCGCGTTCCGCGCGCTCGCCGTGCGCGACACCGCCCGGTTCTCACCCGCATTGCGCACACGCGAGAAGGACGAACGCCACGACTGGGAGATCCTCGCCGCACTCGCCGAGCGACTGAGCGGCGACCGGCGTGCACGGTGGCAGGTGAGGGTCATGCGCACGCTCGGCCCCGCACGACTCGTCGATCTCGCACTCCGCACCGGCCCCTACGGCGCCGGCGTACTCGCGCGCGGCCGCCGCGGCCTCGCCCTCGCCGCACTCCGCGCCGCGCCGCACGGGATCGACCTTGGCCCGCTCCGTCGCGCCTTTCCCGAACGACTTCGCACGCCCGATCGCCGCATCGATCTCGCACCGGCGGACATCGTCGCCGATGTCGCGCGGCTCGAGCTGTTCGTGCAGGAGGTGGATTCGGTCGGAACGGCTGGAAGCGCGAGGGGCGCGAGGGGCGCAGGGGAACTGCGGGATGAATGGGCGGGTGCAGGGGGAGCGCATGTCGATGGAGTGACTCAGTCACGGACGAATGTTCAGTCCGTTTCCCCTGCGCCCCCCGCGCCCCCTGCGCTTCACGCTGTCCCGACACGCACCACACCCGACGACACCGAGCTCGCACTGATCGGCCGACGCCTGCTGCGCAGCAACAACTCGTGGATGCACAACAGCGAGCGCCTCGTGCGGGGCAAGCTGGCGTGCACGCTGCTGATCCATCCCGCGGACGCCGCCGCACGCGACATCGCGAACGGCGACACCGTCCGCATCGCCTCGCGCACCGGCACCATCGACGTCCCCGCCGAAGTGAGCGACACCATGATGCCCGGTGTCGTCTCGCTCCCCCACGGCTTCGGCCACACCCGCCCCGGCACCACACAGCGCATCGCCGCCGCACACGCCGGCGCGAGCATCAACGACCTCACCGACGACCACCGCCTCGACGCCCCCAGCGGCAACGCCGCGTTCAGCGGCGTGCCGGTGCGCGTGGTGCGTTGCGCGACGTGCTGTGCTTGGTGGGGATCGTGAACTGACGACCGCGGAGAAGCGGGGGGCGCGAGGGGACGCGGAGAACCGACTGTGGAAACAGATGTCTCCGTCCTCCGGTCCTCTGCGTTCCTCGGATCTTCATTGTCTGTTCAAGATCCTGAACTGACTTGAACTTCGGAGGAACGGAGGGGACCGGAGGACGGAGACGACTTTTTCCAAGGCATTTCTCCGCGTCCCCTCGCGCTCCCCCGCTTCTCCGCGGTCTGCAGTTCTCGATGCCCTACACACGAGAACCGGATGCGCATATCGCGCACGAGCGACCGATACTCGAGGAGACCGCCGACCGCGGCGCCGAAGGTGGCGCCCGGCTTCTTCGACGATTGCCGTGCCGCCGCCACTCGCTTCCACCAATCACCGCGCCTCGACGCCGGGGCTCGGCCACCTCGTTCCCGATGGGTCGGCCGCGATGGTGCGGGCGCTCAGGCGGCGGACGGCGTGGGTGCTCGCGGGGGTCGTCGCGATCGGGATCACGGGACATCTGCTCGTCGCCACGGAGCTGAGTCACGAGCACGGGCAGGCGGGGCTGCTCAATCGCATGGGGCGGCAGCGCATGCTCAGCGCGCGCGTCGCCGTGGCGGAGCTGCAGGCGCTGGCGTCGACCGACAGCGTGGGGCGTGCACGGTGGCTCGCGCTCGCCGATGCCTCGATGCGGGAGTTCGTCCATTACGACAGCGTGCTGCGCGCGGGCGGATTGCGCTCGGCCGACGCGACGCGCGTGCTCGAGCGCGTGACGGGGCAGCAGGCCGCGATGCTCGCCACCGCGCGCGAGGCGCACACGCTGATCGAAGCGCGTGACACCGGTGGGGCACGCCGCGCGGTCGAGTCGTACGTGCGGCAGCAGGGCGCGTTCGTGGTGCGCATGGACACCGCGGTGCGCACGCTCGCCGCCGACACCGAAGTGCACGGGCGACGTGCGCTCTACCTGAGCGCCATCGTCACGCTCGTGTCGCTCGTCGCCTTCGGCACGCTGATCCGGTTACGCATCATGCCGGCGATGAGTGCGCTCGCCGACGGTTACGAAGCGCTCGAGGTGACGCGGCGCGAGCTCGTCGCTCGACATCGTGATCTCGCCGATCGCCATGCGGCGCTCGAGGAGCGTGCCCTGCGGCAGGAGGCCGAGCACGAGGAGCGGGTCGCCGCGCTCGAGCGCGCGCATGCGGCGCGTGTCGCCGAACAGGAGCGCGAGTTCGAGCGGTCGCTCGACGCGAGCGAGGCGCGCGTCGAGGCGATCGTGCAGGGCGCGGGGATCGTCATCGTCGGACTCAGGCCGGACGGCCACGCCTACGTCTGGAACGAGGCCGCCGCACAGCTCTACGGCGTGTCGGCCGACGATGCCATCGGCACCGACTACGTCGAGCGCTTCGTCGTGGCCGAGGGGCGCGACGCGGTGCGTGCGGACATCGTGCGCGTGCTCGGCGGGACGCCGACGCGCGACTTCGAGAACGAGATCGTGACCGTCGCCGGCGCGCGTCGCCGGATGCTCTGGAACGTGACGCGGATCACCGGTGCCGACGGCGCGCCGGTCGGCGTCGTCGCGATGGGAGTGGACATCACCGAGCGGAGCGTCGCCGACGAGCGGTTCCGCGTGCTCTTCCAGGCGTCGAGCGATGCGCATCTCCTCTTCGACGACACCGGCATCATCGACTGCAACGACGCCGCGGTGCGGCTGCTCCGTGCACAGGGCAAGTCGGCGCTGATCGGGCTCCATCCCGCGGTGCTCTCACCCGAGCGGCAGCCGTGCGGCAACCTGTCGTCGGAGCTCGCGCAGGAGATGGACGCGGCCGCGCGCCGGCTCGGGCATCATCGCTTCGACTGGGTGCACCAGCGCCTCGACGGTAGCGAGGTGCCGGTCGAGGTGAGTCTCACGCCCGTCGTGCTGCAGGGCAAGGAGACGCTGCTCGTCGTCTGGCACGATCTCACGCGCCGACGTTCGTACGAGGCCGCGCTCGAAGCCGCGCGCGATCAGGCCGATGCCGCCAACCGCACCAAGAGCGCGTTCCTCGCGAGCATGAGTCACGAGCTGCGCACGCCGCTCAACAGCATCATCGGCTTCACCAGGCAGGTGCTCCGCAACCGACACGGCACGCTCCACCCGAGCGAAGTCACCTACCTCGAGCGCGTACACGTCAACGGCACGAACCTCCTCGGTCTGATCAACGACCTCCTCGACCTGACGAAGATCGAAGCCGGCAAGCTCGAACTCGACATCGGCCCGGTGGACGTCGGCGCATTGGTGACCGAGACCGTCGCGAGCCTCGAAGGACAACCGCGTCGCGCGGGCGTCGCGCTGATCACCGACGTCCCCGACGGCCTGGTGCTCGCCGAGAGCGATGCGCAGAAGTTGCGGCAGGTGCTGGTGAACCTCGTCGGCAACGCGATCAAGTTCACGCACGCGGGGAGCGTCACCGTGCAGGTCGAGGCCACCGACGACGGCACCCCGACGGCGATCGTCGTGCGCGACACGGGGATCGGCATTCCCGCGGATCGGATGCAGGCGATCTTCACCGCGTTCGAGCAGGCCGAGCGGACGACGGCGCGGGACTATGGCGGGACGGGGTTGGGGTTGGCGATCACGCGGTCGCTGTGTCAGCTGCTGCGGATGGAGCTGACGGTGACGAGTGCGGTGGGGGTGGGGACGACGTTCACGGTGACGTTGCCGGTGGCGCGGGTGGTGAGTGGGCGGACGGGGGAGTGGATTGTGGGGGTGGGGGTGGGGGCGTTCGCGTAAGGCGTGGGAGGAGGGCGAGCCCGTGCGCGCAGGATGGTTGCAGCACGTTGCAGGCGTCCCTCGCCCATTCGTTTCTTGCCACGGATGATTATCATCCTAGCTGGGAAAGGAGTGACGTTTCCGCATGCTGCGAGTTCGTGAACCCGGTGGCGCGCCCTTCCTGCCCCGTCTGGCGGAGGGGCGGCTGCGGCGCGTCGCAGCTGCCATGCCGGCCGTCGTCGTCATGGGACCGCGACAGGTCGGCAAGAGCACGCTCGCCCGCGTGCACGCCGGCGACGCCGGTCATCGGTACCTCACGCTCGACGACGCCGACGTGCGGGAGCGCGCGCGGATCGATCCGTTGTCGCTGCTCCGCTCGGCGTCGCGTCTCATCCTCGACGAAGTGCAGCGGGAGCCCGCGCTCCTGCTCGCGCTCAAGCAGGTCATCGACGAGGACGCCTTCTCCGGTCTCCGCGAACCCGGGCGCTTCATCGTCACCGGGTCGGCCGACCTGCTCGGCATGGCGAGCGTCGCCGACTCGCTCGCCGGTCGCGCCGCGTACGTCACGCTGCGGCCGATGACGAGACGCGAGCAGCTGGGACGCGGCACGGCGGGCACGTGGTCCGCCTTTCTGGATACACCGCGCGGCGACTGGCCCGATGTCGCCCGCGCCGACGACGCCCCGAAGGCGTCGTGGATGGAATTCGCACGACGCGGCGGCTTTCCGGTACCCGCACTGGACCTCTCCCACGAAGACGCCCGCGTCACCTGGTATCGCGGCTGGCTCGACACGTTCCTCGACCGCGACGTGCGCGATCTGGGCGCGGTCGGCGACGCCCTCGAACTTCGCCGGCTCATGCGCATCGTCGCCCTCCGGCAGGGCCAACTGGTCAATCGCGCCGACCTCGCCCGTGACGCCGCGATCTCGCCCACGACGGCGTGGCGCTGGCTCGCGCTTCTCGAACGCGGCTTCCAGTTCGTGCGCCTCGACGCCTTCGCCGTCAACCGCACCAAGCGCCTGATCAAGGGGCCGAAAGCCTACTGGTGCGACGCCGCGCTCGCACACGTCATCGCTGGCGCGCCGCCGGTCGACGGCGCCGCACTCGAGGCGATCGTCCTCGCCGATCTGCTCGCCTGGGCCGACGCCGACGCGCGCGGCGCGCAGGTGCTGCACTGGCGGACGGCATCACATCAGGAAGTCGACTTCGTCATCGAGCGCGCCGATGGACACCTCCTCGGCGTCGAATGCAAGGCGACGACCCGACCCGGCACGAAGGACGCGACCGGGCTGCGCGCCTTCCTCGGCGAACATCCGGAGGCGGCTGGCGGACTCGTGGTGCATGGTGGGGACGCGGTGCAGTGGCTCGCGGAGGGAGTGCTCGCGGTGCCGTGGTGGCGAGTGTGTTGACGGGGTGCCCGTGTGCCCCTGCGACGATCCGTCATCACATGTACCGAGAGCGCCGTACGTCGCGGACCGGACCACGCCATCATCGGCACTTGCGCCGCACTCCCTACCGCATCCGCACCGGCGCCGCGCGCAGCACCACCGTGTCGCCCACCGCGCGGACTCGCGCCTCACGCACCGCCGCCGAACTCCCGCCGGCCCACACGGTGAACGTGCCCGGCTCGATCAGCTGCCGCATGTCGAGCGCGTACAGCGCCTGCTGCCACGGCGCGATCGTGAAGTCGATGGTGCGCGCCTCGCCCGGTGCGAGCGACACGCGCCGGAAGCCCGCGAGTTGCCGCACCGGTCTCGTCACGCTCGCCGCATCGTCACGCACGTAGAGCTGCACCACCTCCTCGCCCGAGCGCGCGCCGGTGTTGCGCACCCGCACGCGCACGCGGATCGAGTCGCCCGTGCGCACCGCGGCCGGCACCTCGAGCGCGTCGTACGCGAAGGTCGTGTACGAGAGGCCGTGGCCGAAGACGTAGCGCGGTGTCCACGCGACGTCGAGATACTTGCTCGTGTACTTGTCGGTGGCGCTCGGCGGGCGCCCGGTGTTGCGATGGTTGTAGTAGATCGGCACCTGTCCCGTCGCGCGCGGCAGCGTCACCGGGAGCTTGCCGCTCGGCGACACATCACCGAAGAGCACGTCGGCCACCGCGTGCCCGTGTTCCACGCCGAGGAACCACGTCTCGAGCAGCGCCGGCACGCTGTCGGCGAGTTCGCCGAGCGCGAGCGGGCGTCCGTTCGCGAGCACCGCCACCACCGGCACGCGTCGCCCCTGCGCGCGCGCCGCACGAAGCACGCGCCGCGCGAGTTCCTGCTGCGCGCCGGGCAGCTCGACGGACGACCGGCTGGCCGCTTCGGCGCTCATGTCCTCGCGTTCGCCGAGCGCCAGGACCACCGCGTCGGCGCGCCGTGCCGCGCGCTCCGCGGCCGCGATGCCGCGCACGTCGATGGTGTCGGCCGGCACGCCCCTGATCACCTCGACCGTCGCCCGCGGTAGTGCGGCTCGCACGCCGGCGGCGATGGTGATCGCGTCCTCGGGCCGGCCGATGCCCCACCAGTTGCCGTTCATCGACTTGGCATCGTCGCCGAGCGGGCCGATCACCGCCACGCGGCGGAGCGCGGCGCGTGCGAGCGGGAGCGTCGCGTCGCGGTTCTCGAGCAGCACGATCGCGCGGCGCGCGACCTCGCGCGCGGCGGCGCGGTTGGCGGCGGTGAGCGTGCGTGTGCGCTCGCGTACCGTGTCGGCGCCACGATACGGGTCGTCGAAGAGGCCGAGTGACTGCTTGAGGCGCAGCACGCGCGCGACGGCGCTGTCGATCGTCGCCATGGTCACGCGTCCGCTCGCGATCGCGCGCTCGAGCTGCGTGCGATAGAGCGTGCTCGACATCTCGATGTCCACGCCCGCGTCGAGCGCGCGCACCGCGGCCTCGGTCGAGTCGCCGAGGCCGTGCTGCATCAGCTCACGCACGCCGGTCCAGTCGCTCACCACGAGGCCGCGCCACCCCCAGCGGTCGCGCAGCACGTCATGGAACAACCAGCGGCTCGCGTGCGCCGGCGTGCCGCCGATTTCGTTGAACGCCGCCATGAAGGTCGCGGCCCCCGCGCGCGCCGCCGCCTCGAACGGCGGGAGATACGTCTCCCAGAGCGTGCGTTCCGAGACGTCGGCCGGGTTGTAGTCGCGCCCCGCCTCGGCCGCGCCATAGGCGGCGAAGTGCTTGGCGGTCGCGGCGAGCGTGGTGTCGCTCGCGAGGTCGTCGCCCTGGTAGCCGCGCACCTGCGCGGCGGCGAGGACGCTGCCGAGGTACGGATCCTCACCCGCTCCCTCGACGATGCGCCCCCAGCGCGCATCGCGCGCGACGTCGACCATGGGCGCGAAGGTCCAGTGCACGCCGTGCGCCGACGCCTCGGTCGCCGCCACGCGTGCGGCACGAACGACGCTCGCCGAATCGAACGTCGCCGCCATGCCGAGGGGCACGGGGAAGATCGTGCGCCAGCCGTGGATGACGTCGTGCGAGAAGAGGAGCGGGATCTTCATGCGGCTCTCCTCGACCGCGATCCGCTGCAGCCGCCGCGTGCGTGCCGCGCCCCAGAACGAGAGCGTGCTCCCGATCCGGCCGTCGCGCGCGTCGTCCTCGCCGCCGGCGGGGACGGTCGGGCCGGTCTGGTCGCTGCCGCCCGGCGCCATGGTGAGCTGCCCGAGCTTCTCGGCCAGCGTCATGCGCGCGAGGAGCGAGTCGACGAGTCGTGGATCGGTCCGCGCGGTGGTGCGTGCGGGTGTGCGCGTCGCCGACTGCGCGTGCGCGATCGCGGCGCAGGTGACGGCGAACATGGCGACGCGCGCGAGCGCGATGCGTGCCGTTGCGACGCGCGCAATCGCGACGCGTGCGCTCGCGATGGGCACGCTCGCGATGGGCGCGACGGTCACGCGCATCGCGCGCAGTGATGTACGACGCGCGCTCACGAGCCGCACCGCCCGTCGAGCCAGCCGCCGCGGAAGCCCGCGCGGCAGAGGCCACGCACGACGTCGGCGTTCTTCCGCAGCAGCGTCCACACGAGCCCTGTCCGCTCGTTCTCGAGCATCGCGAGGATCGGGCCCTGGTCGATGCCGAGTCGATCGACGTCGAACCATCCGACCCCGTGCACGATGCGCCCGTCGGTGACGCGCAGCGTCGTGTCACGGAGCGTCGGGTTGAACGCGTCGACGAAGCCGTGCCGCACGTCGAAGAGCGGCGCCCCGTATCGCTCGCGCATCGTGCGGAGCGCGCGCGCAGAGAGCGCGGGCGTGAAGACGATCGAGCCACCGGCCGCCGTGGGCGCGATCGTGCCGTCGTCGACGAGGCCGGTCGCCGCGGCGCCGCGTGCGCGATAGGTGAAGAACGTGCGCCGACGCCCGTCGACGTCGAGCGTCGCGTTCACCGGGCCGTCGGAGGCGGTGAGCCCCCACGTGTCGGCGCCGTAGCCGCGCCAGCCGCCGGGATTGCGCATCGCGTGGCGCCGCTGCGCGATCGTGGCGCGGCGCGAGTTCTCGAAGTAGTCGGTGGACTTGCTGCGCATGTAGTCGTCGCGGATGCCGCGGAAGTCGAGCCAGATGTGCGAGTACTGGTGACCGAACAGCGGCGCGAACTGCACGAAGCGCTCGCCTTCGAAGGTCCCCCAGCGGTAGGTGCGCGTCCAGGCGCGCCACGCGTCGGCGTCGAGCGCGTGCGTCGGCGAGCCGAGCGCCAGGACGTAGAGCAGCATCGCTTCCATGTAGCCGTGCCACGTCGTCGTGTTGAAACCGTTGGCGTCGTTGCCGCGAAGCCCGGGCTCGGGATGCCACCCCATGCGCACGAGCGGGCCGTCCGCGGTGGCCCAGCGCCAGTCCACGCGATGGTAGAGCGAATCGGCGAGCGCGCGGATCGCCACCTCGTCGGCATGCGCACCGTCGAAGTACTCGCGACAGGTGAGCGCGCCGGCGACGAGGAGCGTGGTGTCGATGGTCGAGAGCTCGACCTGCCGGTACCGGAGCCCCGTATCGAGATCGAGGAAATGATAGAAGAAGCCCCGGTGACCCGACACGCCCATCGTGCCCGGTCCCTGCGGCAGCGCCCAGTGTCGCCGGAGCGACGCGAGCGCACGCGCGCGCGCCGTGTCGCGCGCCATGAAGCCGCGCTCGACGCCGATCGGGAGCGCCGTGAGGTAGAAGCCCGTCGCGGCGATGCTCGAGAAGGTGCGCGTCGGCCAGCGGTCGGGCGTGAGCCCGCCGTCGGCCGGCGTCACGTCGACGAACCAGTCGAACGTCGCGCGTGCGAGCGTGTCGATGAAGGCGCGGTCACGCGGCGCGATGCCATCGGGCGCACGCTGCGCCGTCGCCGCCGTCATCGGAACGGCGGCGACGACCGCGGCGACGACCGAGGCGACCAGCGTGCGGCGCCGCGCTCGATGCGTCATGTGCGCATGCTCACGCGTCGCCATGCGCGGCTCGCCGATCGTGCGTGCGACGCAAGTGCACGCTCACCGCGACGTCACGCCTGTCGCGCCCGCCCCCTGGAACCCGTAGCGCAACCCGACCTGCACGCGCCGTCCCGGCGCCGCGCAGAACGGACGGCCGAAATCGGGATTCGGGGGGCCGCCGCTCGGGTTGATCGTCGCGTTCCAGCAGCCGAAGTTCGCGTTGTCGAAGGCATTGAAGAGGTCCAGCGTGAGCGCGACCGAGTTGCCGCCGGCGACGGTGAACGGGCGGTCGAGGCGCAGGTCCACGTTCTGCGTGGCGAAGACCCGCCCGATGCCGAGGAAGGGGACGGCCGGCGGCGTATACGGATACGTGCGGCGCTGGAAGTCACCGAAGCCGAGACTCGCGTCGGTCGCGTTCTGCGTGATGCCGGTGCCGAGCGAGACGATCGTCGAGACGCGCACCGCCCACGGGAGCTGCACGATGCCGTTGGCGACGATCACGTGGCGCTGGTCACCTGGCGTGCGAAGGATCGGGCGATCGGCGACCGTCGGGAAGCGCGCGTCGAAGCCCCAGAAGATGTCGGTGCTCTGTCCCTGCTCGCGTGCGCGCGAGAGCGTGTAGGCGATCGAGCCGCCGAACCGTGACGCGGGGGTGAAGGGGCGCTCGATCTGCACCTGCAGCGCATCGTAGAAGGTGCGCACGCGGTCGTCGGTGATGAAGGCCGTCCGGTAGTTCGGCGCGAGCCCGTCGAAGTCGCTGGCGCGGATGAAGTTCGTGAAGTTGCGCCCGCGGATGCCGACGTAGGCGATGCTGATCCGGTTGCTGCCGAACGACTGTCGCACGCCGAGCGACCCCTGTACGGTGCGCGGCGGGCGGAGGTCGTTCTTCACGAGGAAGACCTCGGGGAGTGCCGCTGTGCCGGAGAGCGTGCGGAGCTGCGCCGGGTCGAAGTAGCGCTCGTCCCAAACCGCGCAGTTGGCCGGCGCACCCGTGCCGCAGGCGTCGCGGAAGGCGACGGTCAGCACGCGGAACTGGCGGCGGAATTGCTCGTCGAGGAAGACGTTCCAGTAGGTGCGATCGAAGTAGAGTCCCGCGCCGGTGAAGACGACGGTGCGCCCGTCGCCGAAGACGTCGTACGACGCACCGAGTCGTGGCTGGAAGGCACCGAGGAACATCGGCCGGTCGCGCGGGCCGGCGGTGATGAAGTTCTCGACGCCGCCGAGCCCCGCGAACGGATCGACGCGGCGCGTGGTACCGTCCGCGAGCGGCTGCCCGACGGTGAGGCGCGAGCGCAGGGGACCGAGCAGCGAGTCGGCCAGCGGCTGCGGCGTCACGTAGCCGTTGTTCGCCATGTTCGTCTCGGCGTCCCAGCGCAGCCCCAGGTTGACGACGAGCTTGCGCGTCACCGACCAGTCGTCCTGCACGTAGACGCCGAACTGCGCGTTGTCGGCCCGCATGCGCGGGTCGCCGAAGCCGAAGCCCACCTCGAACGGCCGCGCCCAGTTTTCGTCGGACCGGAAGCGGAACTCGGGGTTGCCGGTGAAGTTCTTCGTCACCGAGTAGCGGAGGATGTCGAAGTTCGCGCCGAACTTGACGACGTGTTCACCCGCCGCCTGGATCGCGGCACGGGTGATGTCGTTGCGGATCGAAACGCGCGACTGCGAGAAGTCCTGCTCGGTGCTCGCGCCGCCGGTGCGGAGTAGGCCGAAGAAGTTGCGCCCGACCACGTCGCGATTGCGCGGTGTCGGGTTCCAGCCGGAGTGCTGCCAGTTCGCCTGGAATTCGTTGAGCCACCGGTCGCTCGCACTCTTCCAGTTCACGATGCCGGTGTACGTATCGATGCGCAGATTCTCGGCCGCTTCCTCCGAGGTCTGTCCCTGGAAGCCGCGGAAGTCGTCGTCACGGCGGAGGTTGAACGAGACGTCCACGGTGTTCCGTTCGTTCGCGACCCAGGTGAGCTTGGCGAGCCCCAGGTTCGATCGGAACTCCTGCGTCGCCGGGCCGGTGAGCGGGCGCAGCGTGTTGACGACCGATGCCGGCGCGCGCGTCGAGTCGCCGCCGAGCGTGACGAAGACGGGATCGTTGCGCGCGTTGAGCTCGTAGGTGGCGAAGAGGAAGAGCCGGTCGCGCACGAGCGGACCGGCGATCGAGCCGCCCGCCTGCAACCGTGAGGCGTCGGGGCGGTCGAAGTTGCGCGACCGCGCGAAGGCGTCGGCCCGCGTCCAGTCGCGCCCGATCCCGAAGCCGAAGACGTCGGCCTCCCACGCGTTGGTGCCGGTGCGCGTGCTCGCCACGATCACCGCCGACGAGGCGCGCTGGTACTCCGCCTTGTAGTTCTGCGTGACGACGCGGAACTCCTGGATCGCCGCCTGCGGAAACGGGTTGCCCTTGCTCTCGTCCTGTCCGGAGACGCCGCCGCGGAGGATGTCGTTCTTGAACGACGCGCCGTCGACGAAGACGTTGACCGCCTCGGCCGGCTGGCCACCCGCGCGGAAGGTCTTGGACGTGCTGTTGACGTCGGGGAGCGTGACGCCGGGCACGAGCCGCGCGAGATCGAGGACGTTGCGCTCGAAGTTGGGGAGGTTGTCGACCTGCGCGCGGGTGATGTTGGTCCCCACCTCCGAGGTGCGCGACGTGGTCGCACGTCGCTCCTCGACGCGCACGGTGGCGAGCTGCGTGCTCACCTCGGCCGTGGAGAGGTCGAGATCGACCGTCTGCCCGATCGTGATCGTCGCCTCGCGCGCCGCGGGGGCGAGGCCGACGCGGCGCACGGTGACCTCGTAGCGACCGGGTCGGAGCCCGCCGAGGTAGTAGAAGCCGGCGCTGTTCGTGGTGGTGACGCGACGTGCGTTCGTCTCGAGGGCGCGGGCGACGATCTGGGCCTGTGCGACGGGCGCGCTGCCGCCGCCGCGCACGTAGCCGCGAAGGTTGCCGGTGGCGGTCTGGGCGCTGGTGCGTGCCGGGAGGAGGGTGAGGAGCGCGGCGGTCGCGAGCGTGGCGACGAGGTGGCCGACGCGGGTTCGCGTGCGGAACGGTGTGTGATGTCGTGCGTCGAGCGCGAGCGCGGCGTGGTGCGCACGGTCGCGACCGGGTCGATGGACCAGGGACATGCACGGACCTCTTCGTGCGCCGGCGTCGGCGACGTGGGACGCACGCGGTGGGCGGGGGCGCGGGGGCGCAGGTGCGCGAGTGAGGCGCCGGCCGGATGGGTGTGGGCATCGTGCGGCGTGGGGCGCCTGGGGCGCCATCGGGCGCGGGCCCAATCGTCGGCGGCCCAGGCGTCGCGGGGTTTCGCCACGACGCCGTGGCCGGGTTCACTCGGGTGTTCGACCACAGCGAAGACGCGCGCGCGCAGGTCGCGGCGGCGACGGACGCGGCGATGATTACCGAAGCGATTCGCGGTATCGCCGTGTCGAGCGATGTGCCCCGATGCTGGCCGGTCGGGTTACTCTCCCGCGTGATCCCCTTCGTCCCCGCGCCGCGCCCGGCGGAGCGCCCCGCGCGCGTCCCCACGCCGTTCGACCGCAAGGCGGTGCACCCGCTCGCGAGGCGCGCGGCGACGGAGCTCATGGCCGCGCTGCAATCGCCGCACGCCGCGGCGTGGCGGCTCGACGCGCCGGGCAACGGCAAGATGTTCGGCGTCCTCGTGGTGGCCGCGCCGGACGGTACCCTCGGCTGGCTGCGCGCCTTCTCGGGGATGATCGACGGCCGGTGGGAGGTCGAGGGGTGGGCACCGCCGACCTTCGACCGCGCGCACCGCGACCTAATGTGGGGACCGGGTGAGGCGGAGATGCTCGCCTTCGCGGCGGAGCGGTCCGCACTGCTCGCGCGGATGCCGGCCGACACCGCGAGCGCCGCGGCACGGCGCCTTATGGCCGACGTGCGCGCGCTCGACGTCGTGCGCACGGCGCGCTCGCGCACGCTCATGGCGCAGCTGCAGGAGGGCTACCGCTTCGCGAACGCGCGGGGCGAGGTGCGTGCGCTGCGCGACCTCTTCGCGCCGGGTGAACCGCCCGCCGGCGCCGGCGACTGCGCCGCACCCAAGCTCCTCGCGCACGCCTACCGGCTGGGCCTCGTGCCGCTCGCGCTGGCCGAGTTCTGGTGGGGCGCGCCGTCGGCCACGGGCGACCGGCGCGCAGGGGTGTTCTATGCGGCCTGCCGCGGCAAGTGCCTGCCGATCCTCACGCAGATGCTCGAGGGGCTCCCCGCCGATCCGCCTCCGCTCTTCGGCGCTGCGGCGATCGACGCGGCCGAGCCGGTGACGGTGCACGAGGACGACCACCTGCTGGTGGTGCACAAGCCGAGCGGGCTGTTGACGGTGCCCGGGCGCAGTGCGTCGCTGCAGGACTGCGCCGTCTCGCGCCTGCGCGCGCGCCATCCCGACGCGACGGGGCCGCTGGTGGTGCACCGGCTCGACATGGACACGTCGGGGCTCCTGCTCGTGGCGCGCACGCGCGAGGTGGCGACGGCGCTGCAGCGCCTCTTCTCGCGGCGCGAGATCGAGAAGCGCTACATCGCGGTGCTCGACGGCGAGGTGGCGGGCGACCACGGGCACGTCACGCTCCCGCTCCGCCCCGACATCGACGACCGGCCGCGCAACATCCACGACCCCGTGCTCGGCAAGCCCGCCCACACCGAGTGGCGCGTCCTCGCGCGCGAAAGCCGCCGCACGCGCGTCGCGTTCACGCCGCACACCGGCCGATCGCACCAGCTGCGCGTGCACGCCGCGCATCCGCAGGGCCTCGACGCGCCGATCGTGGGCGACCGATTGTACGGCCGCACTGCCCCCGACGACGACGCGCGGCTGCTGCTGCACGCGGAGCGGCTGGCGTTCGTGCATCCGGTCACGGGAGTGCGAGTGGTGGTCGAGCAAGCGGCGCCGTTCTGAGTATCATGGCGAGCGAGTCGAGCATGACACCGAGCGACACGACGCACGACGCGACGCAGTCCACCGCACCGATGACGCACACCGTGCTGCGCACGGCCGAGTGGCAGGCGCGTGCCGCGGCGCACCTCGCGCGGGTGTCGCCATTCACCAGCGCCCGTCGCGCGCGGCGCGCGCGCGGGGCGTCGCATCCGGTGCACGACTTCCTCTTCCAGTACTACAGCTACGCGCCCGCCAAGCTCGAGGCGTGGCACCCTGCGCCCCACGAGGCGATCGAGGACGGCGCCGAGGCGCGGGTGCGATTCACTGCGCCGGTGTACGACGTCGTCGATGGCGTGCTCGTGCGTCGCGCCGCGCACCTGCCGCCACGCACGCGCGCGGTGCTCGCCGACGTGCTGCAGCTCCTGCGCAACGTGCAGGCGCGGCCGGCACACTTCGGCTGTCACGGCATGCACGAGTGGGCGATGGTGTACGGCGGGCACGAGCTCCGGCACGCCGGCGTGGCGCCGTTGCGGTTGTCGCAGGGCGAGGTGGACGCGTTGGTCGAGAGCCGGCCGATCGCGTGCAGCCACTTCGACGCGTTCCGCTTCTTCGCGCCGGCGGCGAAGCCGATGAACCGATTGCCGCTGGTGTACGAGACGCGGCACGACGCGGAGCAGCCGGGGTGCATCCATGCGAACATGGATCTGTACCGGTGGGCGTACACGTGCATGCCGTGGGTGGGGAGTGACGTGCTGGTGGAGTGCTTCGAGCTGGCGATGGCGTTGCGGGACCTCGACATGACGGCGGGGCCGTACGACCTGCGGGCGTTCGGGGTGGAGGCGGTGCGGATCGAGACGGGGGAGGGGCGGGAGGAGTACCAGCGGCGGCAGTGGGCGTTGAGTGCGCGGGCGGGGGCGGTGCGGGGGCGGCTCGTCGATCTGATCGAGTGTGTGCTCGGGCACAGCTCGACGGTGGTGTCACAGGTCGTCTGATCGTCCTCGGCGTGGGGACGATCACGAGATCGCGGACACTCGAGTGATTCTCGGCCAGAAGGCAGTCGAGCATCCGGAGGCACCGCACGACACGCATGTCAGGTCGAGGTGCCGTTGACCCGTGGTTGAGCGGCGCCGGAGGCACGTGGGCGCCGATGTGACGTTGCCTCGAGCCTAGTGTGGTATCCCAGAGATACGTAGCATAAGTCTTTCCAGCTTGGCAAAGATCGAGTCGGCCGTCGCGGTCCAGGCGAACGGGCGTGAGCGGGTGTTGTAATAGTCGACGAACGTGTCGATCCGCTGGATCAGCTCGCGGGTCGTCCGGAACGAGCCGTGCTTGATGGCTTGCTGGGTCAGATGCCCGAACCAGCGCTCGACTTGGTTGAGCCACGAGCTGTAGGTCGGCGTGTAGTGCACGTGGTACCGGGGTCGCTGGGCCAACCACGCCCGCACCTTCAGATGCTTGTGCGTGGCGTAGTTGTCGAGCACCAGGTGCACGTCCAAGTCCGGCGGCACGTTCGCGTCGATGTGCCGGAGGAACGCCAGGAACTCTTGATGCCGATGCCGCGCCTTGCACTGGGTGAGCACCTCGCCGGTGGCGATGTCGAGCGCGGCAAAGAGTGTCGTCGTCCAGTGGCGGATATACCCGTGCGTGACACCCTCGACGTAGCCCAACCCCATCGGCAGCACCGACTGGGCGCGCTCCAGTGCCTGGATCTGGCTCTTCTCGTCGACGCAGAGCACGAGCGCGTGATCAGGCGGATTCAGGTAGAGCCCGACGATGTCGCGCACCTTCTCAACGAAGTACGGATCGGTCGACAGCGTGAAGGACTTCGTGCGGTGTGGCTGCACGCCGAAGAGCGACAGGTAGCGCTGCACCATTGACTTGCTGATGCCCGTATCCGCCGCCAGCGTGCGGACGCTCCACGTGTCGCCTTCCACCGGTTTCGTCTCGAGCACGGTGCGCAGCAAGCACGCCACGCGCTCGTCATCGTGCGTCCGCACACGGCCCGACTTCGGCGCGTCCGAGAGCCCGGCCAGCCGACGCGTGTGAAATCGGCGCCGCCACATCCCGACGGTCTGCTGCGTGACGCCGAACCGCGCCGCGATGTCCTTGCTCGCCTCGCCCGCCGCCGACGCCAAGACAATCTGCGCGCGACTCACTTGGCTATACGGCAGCGAGCGCGACGTCGCCATGGCCTCGAGCGCGGCACGCTCCTCGACGGAGAGTGCAAGCTCGAAGTGACGAGGGCGACCGAGGATCCCGGGAATCATGGCTCCTCGAAAGGTAGCCAGATACACGGCAAGACTTATGCTACGTATCTCTGGGACACCACACTATGCGCGATTCACCTGATGGTGGGTGGTCTAGTAGAAATGCCCTAGGTACGGCTGCTCCTGCACCTTGTCGGGCTTACCCGCCGAATCGCAGACAAGATGAAAGATGCAACGACCCTCGTACGTGGGCATCGCCTTGTACTGCGGCGGGAGCTTGCAATCAAGACAGGAGGCGCAGTGCGTCAGGTCGCTCTGCCGGGGACAGCAGTTTCGAAAGATGTTCCAGAGCAGGTAGTGAAGGACGGAGCTGGACACTGCAGCCGAAGTCGCGATGGCGTCGTTCGCCTGCTGCACGACAATCCTGATCTCGGTATCCTCCAGCTCTGTCAGCGCCACGGATCCGACCACTTTTCGGTGCAGTTCGTCATCTACGATTCTGACCGTGCCAATGCGCAGGTGGCCACGAAGCTCGTGGTAGTCAACCGGCGATAGAAGTTGGTCAAGGTCCACAGGTCGCCACCCGCACTCCTTCACGGCGATAGAGCTAAAGAAGAGGCTCTTTTTTCGGACGGGATCGCGGTAGGCTTCGAACTCTGCGAGGAATTGGAGGAAGCCGCTCTCTCCTCCAAGTCGATCACCCGCCCGCCGAAATGCATCGAGGGCACCGGCGACCCCCGCCCGCCGCATCATCCGCCCCAAATCATTCAGGAGGTAAGCGCGCTCGTCCACTCTGTTCAGCGTGAGCCCCGATACCTTATCGGAGTACATCGCCGATAGCTCCGCAGGCGACACAGCCTCCCAAAACGTCGGCTGCGCCCATCGGCGATCCCCGTTAGCGACAGCCAAGTACCGCGCTTTCAGGTAGTCCCAGCCGTATCGCGTCTTGCCTGCGACGTTGCCTTCAAGCCGTGGCTCGCCAACGGGAGACGTTTGATGGCAGATAGCTACAATGGCGAGGTACGCATTCGCCAGCTCGTCGGCTGAACCGCTCCACGAGAATGCGAGGTCTCCCGACTCATCCTCGGCGGGCGGCTTCGAAGTCCTGACGATCTTGGAGACCGATGCGACCTTGTCCGAGTCAAGCACCACGCGGGCAGCGTTCAAGAGCTTTGCTCCTTTTCGGCGACTGGCGGCGGCGCCGGGGGTGGTGCCGGGATGACGTCGATACCCTTCGGATAGTAGAACGGCCAGACTTTAACGTAATCGAAGATCGTCCGACCAACGGCGACCAGCATGGGCGCAACATTACCCGCCATCTCGCTGCGCCAGATCGAACTGCCGCCCGTGAAAATCTTCGTCCACATCATCAACAACAGCAGCGAGGCGGCGGCGACGTTGACTAGGGCCCAGACCCTGTACCCCGGCCACTTGTCGTCCTCATGTGCGGCCGTGAGTTGAGTCGAGCCAACCCACATCGCATCGAAAAAGTACAGACCGGCGAGGAACGTGTAGAAGAAAACCGGACCACTCGGAATGGAGGATCCGAGGGCAAAGAACAGCAGGCCTTCAGCGAACAGCGCCAAGAAGTCCACCATGAGCGCCGCCCGCTTTGCCTGCCGCTCCCCGGTGACGTACGTGGCGTCGAGATACCGATTCGCGCCATGGTAGAACGGGATGAGGGTGGCCAGCAAGCTGATGAACATCAGCCAGTGGCTGTAATCAGAGGGAACGGTCGACGTTCCGTTTACGCCGCTGATCAGGCGCCTGAGGCTTTCCGTGATGGCAAGGCTCACCACGACGGTGTACAGCCGCTGGAGATTATCGACTGATCGCTTCTTCGCCTCTTTGTAATCGAGATTCGACATGGTGGCGATCAGGTGTCATCGGTGGCGTTCACGCCCGCCGCGATTTCCCGCTGCGCGTAGATCACGCACGCCTTCGACGTGCGGCGCATTTCGTCGCGCCGGAAATCGTCAACCTGCTCGGGTTCGAGGGTGGCGTCACCGACAGGTGTCGCGTCCTCCTTCGTGTCCTGCCAGTGGATCAGGACGTTCGTGATGAGCCAGATTTCGTAGCGCTTTTCGAACGACGCGGCCTTTACGGCGTCCTTTGAGCGGAGTGCGTTGAGGGCGGTCGCATAGCGCGGGAACGCGAGCGAGTAGCGGACGTGCAGCGTGTCGCTCGGCTGGTCGTACCAGTAATCTGCCGCAACGTCGTTGACGTCGTCCGGCCAAGACAGGTCAATCCACTCTTGGCTGGTCGGATCCGTAACCGGTCGGATGTCGATTTTAGGCAGGTTGAGCTTTGCCGATCCCTCCTTCGCTGGCGGCGGGTCAACGACCTCGTAGGTGACCGAATCATCAAGGGTCTTTTCGTTCAAGCGGCGCAGCTCGACCGTGATACTCCCCTTGGCGCCGATTGTTGCCTCCGCATTCGCGGCGAAGATCGCGCGCATGTGGCCGTCGCGCAGCTCAGTGGTGCCCTTGAACTGCACCTCGTTGCCGCCAACGAGAAAGCTGAACCGACTCTTGAGCGGATCAGTCGAGTCGTGATGCTTCGAATAAGCGTCGGTGCGGATGCGCAGGTAGCGCCGCTGGCCCGGAAAGAACGTGATCGGCTCGTCGCCGACGATTTCAACGAAACTCGGCGGCTCGTTGATCTGGATAGGCTCCGGCTTTGAACGCGCCTTCTTCGTACCACCGGTCGCCTTCTCGCCCTTCTGCGCCGTTTTCGCTGCGCCTGCTTCCTCGGCTGCCGCGAAGCCGAACACGCGGAGCATCTTCGCGACCTCCTTGCGGATTTCCTTCTCCGCAGACTCGTCGCGCTGTTGCGCACCCGCCATTCGCGCCTGCTCTTCCAGCTCCCCGAGCTTCTCGTCTGACTTTAATGCCGCGAGCAGCTCCTGCAGGATCATGTTCTGGACAAGTCCCTTTCGGCTCTCTTCGCGGTTCGACACAAACAACACCCGCTTCGCGTCGAATGACAGGTGGTCGCAGTCGAGATGCACCACCATTCGCGAAGCCAGGTGCATCAAGCCAGCATCCTTTCGCAGTGTCGTCGCGGGCCATTCGGCGTGAGTCTGTCCGTTGATCGTGAGCACGATGGGACGCGTGCCATTCACGAAGGCCTTATTCGGTGCCGTCTTCTCGCCGGGCTCCAGCACCCAATACTCGATACCGATCTGGCCCCACTCCCCGAGATCCGCAAAGAACAGTGGATTGCTCCACGTCAGTTTGGACTCCTCTTCGCCTTCGTCCTTCGCGCCGTTGAGTGCGGTGCGAGACCCCTTAATGGTGCGACTCCAGCCGTGCACCTTGTTCTCGAACCAGAACGGCAGGACCGGCTCGAACAGTGTGGACTGCGCACGACCGTAGACGCTCGATGGCCCGAAGGGTGAGGGATAGTCATCGAGGTCGTAACCGAAGTGCTTCACGACGGTGGAGAAGTCGTGCATTCCTTCCGGCGCCGACGTTGTTGTGAGAATGCCGTTCTCGCGAACGAGGTACACGTAGCTCCCGAGCTTGATTCCCTGCGGCGGCTCCAGCTTAACGATGGTGAAGCCGATGGTGTCTGGTTGCTTGATGCTGCGCGAGGCAATGACGGTGTAGTCCGAGCTGGCGAACGTCGCGGAGCCGCCCTGACCGAAGGCGCCTGACAGATAGAACTTGTCGATCTTGTTCTCAGCGTTCAGGCTGAGGATGGTGTGCGGCACTTGGCTCGGCAGGAGGCCTGTACCCTTATCCGCCACCGTGACCGTTCGCTTCGCTCTGCCGTCGCCGGGTGACATGGTGAGCCAGAGCGTAGACTGCGCCAGCTTCCGACGCTGCGGCGCTGTGAACTTGTGCAGCCCGGAGGCAGGAACGCCAAACCACGTTTGAGCGGCGTCGCGCGGTGTGCCGCATTCCGGCTTACCGTGATGTTCGATATGGGCCCGCTCGATCACGGCATCAATGCCATTGGTTACGCGTTCCATCAGGGAGCGCGCGGGATCCCCGGCGGCTTGAATGGTTCCGCTGTTGTTCCTCCGGTCGCCGACAGGCCGCCAAGTCAGCCACCCAGCCTGACTCGCCGCATACTCATCGATGAGGCCGCGAACTTCCTCCAGCTTGTCGGCTGAGAGGAGCGCGGCCAGCAGCTGCCCTTCATCCATGCGCGATTTCGATAACGGTTGGAGTATCGGCTGTAACTGGTATGGCGGATGCCGCTGGCTCCTTCGCCGGAACCAGCGCCGCAAGCGCCGGGAATCGACCGCGGCCTGCTGCCGCGTAGTTGGGGTCGGCCTCGATGGAGATCCAGCGTCGATTCAGTTCCTCGGCGGCCGCCCCGGTGGTGTTACTCCCCCCAAAGGGATCGCAAATCAAGTCGCCTTCTTCGGTGCAGAGATTGATGAAGAACTTCGCCAGCCCGACCGGCATCCGCGCAGGATGTGGAGTGAGCCCGCGTGTCTTGCAGAACTGGTGGTACAGGTCGTTAGCGCTGGTGTTGCCGCCGACAAGCAAGTTGCTAACAGGCGCAACTTCATCGTTCGGTATGGTCAACACGTTCGGTGGAATCGCGCCCCCGTGATCTGTGAGAAAAGACGTCGCACCGATGACGTGCTCGGACGGCCTCTTTCCAGCGTTGTACTTCTGCGTGTCAATCAGCGTCCGCATCGAACCGCTGTATGGCGTGAGCACGCGCCGGTTGTCCGCCTTCGGATAGGCGTTTGGCGATAGCCACCAGATACGCGTGAACGCGTCCTTCACCCGTATCCTGTTTACTGTGACCCACTGCGCCGGCGTAGGGAGCCGGGCTGGGTTATACCAGATAAACTCCTGGACCAGATAGAGCTTCGCCGCGCGCTGGAACGCCAAGAGCGTTTCGATGGCGAGCGTTGACATCACCGGCAGGCGCGGCATCCACGCGTTACCCATTTCGATGACGATGCTTCCGTCTGGGGTCAGTAGGCTCGCGAGCGCTTCGGCGTACCCGCTGAGCCACTTCTTGAAGTTCGCTCCCTCGAGGTTGCCGTACTTCTTTTTCCGGTTGAGTGGGAACGGCGGCGAACTGAATACCAGCTGCACTTGGCCGCAAAGCTCCCTTCCCGCCTTACTGGCGAGTACCGTCTCACTCTTGCCAACGAGTGCTGCGCCACGGTCGGTCGAGTACTCGACTGTGAGGCCCTTGTGCTTGGCGCTCCAGCTCGGGATGACGATCGGCTTCGAGCGCTTACGGGGCGCAGCAGGCTTGCCCTTGGGGCTTTTCTTTGCGGGCTTGGTCGGCTTCTTCACGGCCAAAGAGGAAGGGGAAATTCGTCCGGCGACCACCGGACAGAGATTAGAGCGCGGGGGCCGGGGCCGCTACCTGGCTTCGGATAAACTCCGCATGTCGGACTATGCGGTTTTCTGAAGGTTTTGGGTCTTCAGACATTGGAGTGGGTCACCCGGCCCCCGCGGCCGGGTAGAGATCGAGGCCGCCGCAGTGGAAGTAGATCGCCATCTTGAACGCATCGCGATTGCGGTAGCCACGCGCGGCGTACTTGAGCCACTGAATTTTGGCGTTCAAGCCTTCGGTCGGGCCGTTCGTGATCGGATGCCGCAGGTACGTGAGGATGTTGGGGAGATGGGCCTGCAGCATGCGCGCCACCTGCCGCATCGGCTCGAGGCGCGAACGGTTCGCCCATTGCGCCTACCCGCGGAAGAACGTCTGCGCCCACGCGCGCGAGCGGTAGGTCCACAGCTGCTGGATGCTCTCCTTCATCGCCCACGCTGTGGCCGAGCGCAGGGTGCTGGTGCGGAGGGCGGTGAAGGCGCGCCACGCGTCGGGCGAGAACGTGGCCGGGTTGCGGAGCCACGCGTACTTGGTGCCCTTCAACCGCTGGTCGCCCACGGCGGCCAGCTGCTTGTGTTCCTGCTTGCGCACTGTGTCGACGTCGGTATTGATGTGCTGCAGGACGTGGAACTTGTCGAAGACGATCTTCTGGTCGGCGTCCGGCACGTGGGCGCGGATCGTCTGCCGGTACGGCTCCCACCTGTCCATCGCGATCGCCGCGATCCCGTCGCGCTCGGCCGGCGTCAGCGACTGGAAGTACGGGACCAGGCTCGTCGCCTTGCGATCGTCGGCGACGTGCAGCACCCGTTTCGCGTCGAGGTCGACGACAACGGTCACGTACTGGTGGCGCTTCAGGAAGCTCTTCTCGTCGATGCCGAGAGAGCGCACCGGGGTCGCCGGGCGCCGCGCCAGGCCGCGGGCGACAGCGCGCGTCATGATGCCACGCGCTTCGTCCCAGGACAGCCGCAGGCGCCGGGCAACGGTCGCCACGCTCGCGCCCGTGAGCCAGTCGATCGCGAGCCGCTCGAAGAGCAGCGTGAAGCGCGACCCGCGTGCGGCCCAGGGCACGGGCACCGTCGTCACGCCGTGCGTCGTGCAGGCGACGCGCGGCACCCGGGCGCAGCGCACCGTCTGGAACTGGCAGGTGTCGAGATGCCGCCAGCGCCGCTCGACGTGATCATGGATCGGCGCGGGGCTCGCACAGTGCGGGCACGCGAACGTCGTCCCCGCGACGGCGCCCACCCACACCTCGACCGCTTCGTCGGCTTCCTGCAGCACGACGTGCTCCACGGTCCACGGGGCCGTCAGCCCCAGAATCGTCTGGTACAGCCCCCGATCGTCCATCGCGATGCCTCCGGCTCAATACCCAGCCGGACGCCATCCACCCACTGCAAACCCGGAAGACCCGAAATCTCGTTCCACCGCGGATCGGCCAAGGCGGGGCGACGAGGCGTGCCCAGAGGCACGGCGAGGAGCGCCAACGCAGGCCGGCACGTGACGGGGCGGGATTTCTGCGAGGAATCTCTGGGACACCACACCATGGGTTCGCTGGTGCACCTGCGATACGACCGGCTGGGTCGGTTACCGGTCGCCGGGTGTCTCGGCGCATCGCGGTATGGGAAGATTTTGTGTCTTTTGCGATATTGACATAACTCCATAAGATCCGCAGGATGGACCATGGATCCGATCGGCAATCCCTTCACGCCGGGGGCTGGCGCCCCACCACCCGAACTCGCCGGCCGCGACGAGCTCATCGAGCGGGTCCGGATCACCCTCGAGCGGGCGAGGATCGGACGGCCCGGCAAGAGCGTTCTGCTCGTCGGACTCCGCGGAGTCGGGAAGACGGTGCTCCTCGATCGCATGCGAGAGACGGCCGAGGGCGCCGGCATGCAGACACTCCGTATCGAGGCGCCCGAGCACCGGTCGCTCCCCGCCATGCTGGCACCGCAACTCCGCCTCGCCCTCCTCGGCCTGTCGCGGGTCGAGCGGGCGAAGGACCTGGCGACCCGCGGACTTCGCGGACTCGCCGGGTTCGTGAAGGGGCTTCGGATCAAGTACGCGGACATCGAGGTGGGGCTCGACGCGGAACCCGAGGCGGGGCTGGCCGACAACGGCGACCTGGAGCACGACCTGCAAGCGCTCTTCGAGGTCGCCGGCCGGGCGGCCCGCGAAGCCGGCACGGTGCTCGCCCTCTTCGTGGATGAACTGCAGTACGTCGAGGCGAACGAACTCGCCGCGCTGATCACCGCACTGCACCGGACGGCACAGCGGAACATCCCGGTCGTGCTCGTCGGCGCCGGCCTGCCGATGCTGCACGGGCGCATGGGGGCGGCCAAGTCGTACGCGGAACGGCTGTTCGACTTCCCGACGGTCGGTCCGCTGAGCGACGCGGAAGCACGTCGCGCGATCGTGGCGCCCCTGGCCGTGGAAGGCGTCGCCATCAGCGAGGACGCACTCGCGCGCATCGTCACCGAAACGCAGGGATACCCGTACTTCCTGCAGGAGTGGGGGAAGCACGCCTGGGACGTGGCGGCCGCATCGCCGATCACCGCCACCGACGTGGATCGTGCGTCGATCACGGCCGTGGCCGCACTCGACGAGAGCTTCTTCCGCGTCCGCTTCGATCGTCTCACGCCCGCGGAAAAGCGATACCTGCGTGCGATGGCGGAGCTTGGGCCCGGCCCGCATCGCTCCGGCGAGATCGCACGCGAGCTGGGCAAGGAGGTGACCGCCGTGAGCCTGACGCGATCGAACCTGATCGCCAAGGGCATGGTGTGGAGCCCCGACCACGGCGACACGGCATTCACTGTGCCGCTGTTCGACGCGTTCATGCGTCGGACGATGTCCGACGAGGATTGGCGCACCTGATCCGGACGCCTCGCCGGCGGATCGCGCACGCCGCGACGTCGTCCATGGGCTGGGTCACCGGCTGCGATCAATCTCGCGCCAGGTGACCATCAATACTGCCGTTGTATTGCCGTAACCGCCAATACAACCGAGCTATTGCACCCAGTTGTTCGATCCGTCGATACCGCCGCGCGGTACCACCACAGCACGATCCGCGGGCGCCAGGCGACCGAAACGGCCATCTGCCGCTCGCCGGCTTCGATCAGGCCGGCGCGCCAAGCTGCGATCTCATCCTGCACGTCGAACGATTCGCGCAGCCGACCGCTGCGCTGCTGCTTCGCCGGTAGATCACCGCCTGCGGTCCGCGAACGATGCCGGTGACCCCGGATGCCGCACGCCGCGCGCCGACCGCACGCAGACGATGCTCGCAGTCACCGCCCCTCCGCGCCGACGCGGCACGGCACGATCACATCACGCCGCGCGCCAATCACCGCGCCACCGCATCCCACCGGTCCACCACGACCTCCGCGCGGCGCGCATCGGCGCCGCCGTGCACGTACACCTTGCGACGGCGCTCGAGCAGCGTCGTCACCAGCGCCACCGCACTGGCCACGGCACCCTCGTCGTCGGCGCTCGGCACCGCACTCCGGAGCACGATCACGTACACGCCACGCGCGGCGCCCCGTGCCATCGCACGTCGGAGGTAGTCGTCGCACGCGTCACCCGCGACCGTGAGATCGACGAAGGTGTCGAGCCCGAGGTCGAGGATCTCGTCGAGCCGTGCATCGAGTGCCCGTCGATCGCCGCCCGCATCCGCCGCCGGGTGCGTACCGCCGACGAGCCAGGGCCCCGACCACTCGCCGGGGAGCACGCGCGGCGTGCCGCGTCGCACGATGTCGTGCCCGATCGCGCCGGTGTGCGTATCGAGCCACACCTCGAGGTTGCAGGGTCCATCCGCGAGCTTGAGCAGTCGCCGTGGCTCGTCGCGCACGTCGTGGCGGAGCAGTGCGCGGCTCTGCTCGGGCGTCCAGCCGTCGGGCACGGCGAGCTCGCCCGCGTCCTCGCTCGCGAGCCAGACGCGCGTGATGCCGCGGGCGGTCGACCAGTCGAGCCAGGGTGTGGGGAGGATCGGGCCGTACTGCTGGTCGACGACCGCGAAGTCCACGAACGGACCCGTGGGCGTCGCCACGTGCACCAGTCCCACGGCGCACAGGCGTGCTGCCACCGACTCCGCCGCCTCGCACGTGAGGACGCTGACGCTCACCAGCCGCGTGTCGTGCATCACGCGTCGTGCAGGACAGCCCGGCTCGCACATCGCCTGCAGGAACGCATCGGCACCACCGGGCCACGACTCGTCGAGTCGACGCGTCGGGATCACGAGGCAGAGCGCCTCGATCAGCACCGCCATCGGGATGAGCTCCTGTGTCGGGATGTCGAGGCACGATACGATCGGGCACCGACACTCGTGCGGGCCGTGGCGCATTGTGCACTCGACTCGGCCACGCCACCGCCTCCCTCACGCCCACGCCGACGAACGCGACGGACGCGACGGGCGCGACGACCGCGACGAACGGACAAGACCTGAACGCGACGGACGCGACGGCGCGACGGACGCGACGGGTTCGCTCGTGCCAATCAGGTCAGGCGCGAGGGTCCAGTGACGGACTTTGGAAAACAGCGTCGCAAGGCGACCGGCCGCTCTTGCTTTTTTCAAAAGCAACACGTCGCTCCTGCTCGTGACCGCGTGGCGTGCGCTGCGTCCGTCGCGCCGTCGCGTTCGTCGCGTTCAGGACTTGTCGGTTCGTCGCGTCCGTCGCACCCGTCGCACCCGTCGCACCCGTCGCGTCCGTTACGTTCAGGTCTCGCGCAAGAGTCGATCGACGAACCTCGACGAAGCAGGGTGTTCCGGGTTCGGGGTGGGTAGCGCCCGGCCTGGGAATTCATGCCGGGCGCCATCCACGCACTCGAAAACCGGATCACCCCCTGTTCGCGTGGCGCTCGCGAGCATCGCTTCGCTCCGCCGTGTCGACAGTCCAAGGCGCCGACGTCACGCCCCATCCACTCCAGCCTCCAGTCTCTCGACCAGGAACGCCACGTCCGGCTGCCCGATCCCGCCATCCCTGCCATCACCCGCCCCCCGCCGAACCACTTGCACCATCGCCGCCAGCACGGGTGCCACCGCCACGCAGTGCCCCGCCTGCAGGTGATGCACGAGCTCCTCGGCCGTCGCCACGTCGTGCACCAGCGTCGCGCACACGTGACACGCGCGGGCACGGATGCCCGGTGTCCGCGTTGCCGCGAGGCGGTGGCCGGGACAGCGCAGGGCGTCGGCCACGGCACAGACGGGTGACGGACCGGGGCCCAGTTCGCCGACGATCATGCGGCCGAGCGACGCGCGCGGCACGGTCGCGCATTCGGGGTCCGGGTGCGCGAGGAAGACGAGATCCGTGCCGCCGGTGACGGCGATCCCCTCGCCGTGGCGGAGCGTCACGATCTGCGCGGGATCGTCCGGCGTGCGCACGCGCACCGCATCGGCGCGCACCTCGACATGGAAGTGGCGCGTGTCGCGGTCGCCGTGCACCGCGATCGTCGCCGGCGCGCCGATCACCGGGCTCGTGGCGTCGACGCTGCCCCACCGGGTCACGAGCGCGAGCACGGGATAGGTGAGCGCGTCGAGCGCGTCGGATGACGGGACACTGCGGAAGTCGAGGGCGTGCATCGGGCGTTCGGTGGTGACCATCGGACGAGTCGCCGACATGGCGACGTGAAGCGACGGATGGCACCGCGCCCCCGTCACGGCGCGCTCGTCCCGTCGCCTCGAACAAAACGCTTTCGCGAGCCGCGCCCCGCACCCCACGCTCGATCACGGCCCGCACCGCACCGATCGACCCTGTAGGACCCGCGCCGACACCGCACACCGCGAGAATCCGGCGCCGCTTCGCGGCATCCGCCGATCGCCCCCGCCCCGCTCGACCACGACGTTGCCCGTGTCGACCGTCCGCACGTCGCGGCGCGATCGGCACCGTCCCCAACGCAGTCGAGCAGCAGATGCATCCGCGTCCACCGAAGCCCGCGCCGTCAGCGGCCACGCCGTCGTCCCTCTCGTCACCGTCGTCCCCGCGCACGTCGCCGCCGTCACCAGCCGCGCCGCCCACCACCATCGACCGCACCGCCCGCACCCGGCGCGGCTACTCGCGTCTCGCGCTCTTCGTCCTCGCGTCGGCGCTCGCCACCGCCTGCGACGACGACGACGCGACCACGACCGCGCCCGTCATCCCGCCCGACGGCCAGGTGGTCCTCGCCGGCGGCGCCATCGACTCGGCGGTCACGGCCTTCCGCGCGCTCCTCGGCGAGCCGCGCAACGGCGGGGCGGTGCCGCCGGCCGCTGGTGGACGGCGTGAAGTGAACTGGGACGGCGTGCCGCCGCGCTTCGACAACATCGACAGCGGCCTGCCGAGCGACTTCTTCAACACCACCGTGCCGCTGGGTGCGGTCATGCTCGCGCCGGGTGGCACGCGCAACGACAGCTCGCGCTTCGCCGACATCGAGCCGACCAACCGCTCCGAATTCGTCCCCTTCAGCGCGCCCAAGCTCTTCGCGCCGACGGCGGGGAACGTGGTCGAGGTGCGCTTCCGGATCCCCGGTCGCACCACGCCGGCGACGGTGCGCGGCTTCGGTGCGGTCTTCGCCGACGTCGATCTCGCCGGTCGCACGACGCTCGACGTGCGCGACGTGCGCGATCGGCGGATCGCGCTGCTGGTGGTGCCGCCGCGGACCGCGGGTGCGTCGTCCTCGTTCGCGGGGGTCGTCTTTCCCACGGCGATGGTCGCGGCGGTGCGCATCACGCTCGGCACCGGCGCGCTCGAGCCGCGGCGACGCGACCTGTCGCAGGGCGGCCGGCACGACCTCGTCGTGCTCGACGACTTCCTCTACGCCGAACCGGTCGCGATCCCGTGACCCTCGTCGCCGTGGTCGGCCGGGCCCGCTTGCATCACGTCGTGCACGCCGCAGGAATGCAGCACGTCGCCCGCGACCCGGCCGACCCGGCGAGGGACGCGAGCGACGCGAGGGACGTGATGCACACGCGGCAGGCGATGCACGCGCAGTGGCGGATGCACGCGCATCGGGGAATGCATGCGACACACGTGATGCACGCGACACACGCGATGCACGCGACGATGGAGGCGACGATGGACGCCACGACCACCCTGCCCACGCGCGGCGAACGCGAACTGCTCGAACTGTTCTTCAGCCAGTCGCTCACGGGCGCCTTCTTCATGCTCCTCGACGACCCGATCGACTGGCACGCCGCCGACGCCGATCACGAACGGCTCCTCGACACGCTCTTCGCCACGCTCCGGGTGACGCGGGTGAACGACGCCATGCTCGCGCAGTACGGCGCGACGCGCGAGGACTTCGTCGGTCGCACGCCGGCCGATTTCGCCGGCGACGATCGCGAGGGCGCACGCCGACGCTGGCGCGCCTTCCTCGACGCGGGACACGCACGCTACGAGACCGACGAACGGCGCGACGACGGCACGGCGATCCGCATCGAGGGCGAGTACATCTGCATCCGCACCGACGACGGCCGCATCGCGGGCCACTTCGGTGTGCAGCGCGACGTCACGGAGCGGCACCGCGCCGAAGTTGCGCTGCGCGAATCCGAGGCGCGCTACGCGGCCGCGTTCCGGCTCTCGCCCTTCCGGCTCACGATCAACCGGCTCGACGACGGGCGCTTCATCGAGGTGAACGACGCCTTCCTGCGCGACCTGCGCTGCACGCGCGACGCGGTGATCGGGCGCACGTCGGTGGAGCTCGGCCTCTGGGCCGATCCGTCCGAACGCGAGCGCTACGCCGCACGCCTGCTGCGCGAGGGGACGGTGACGGCGATCGAGTTCCCGGGCTACGAGCGCGATGGACGTCGCGAGATCACGCAGCTCTCCTCGACGCTCGTCGAGCTGCAGGGCGAGGCGTGCGTGCTCACGATCGCGCACGACGTCACCGACCGACGCCTCGCCGAAGCGGAGGCCGAGGCGCTGAGCCGCCAGCTGCGCGCGCTCGCGAGCCGGCAGCAGCGTGCGCGCGAGGAGGAACGGCGCGCGATCGCACGCGAGGTGCACGACGAGATCGGGCAGCTCCTCACCGGCGTCAAGCTGGATCTGTCGTGGGCGCTCGCGCGCGTGCCGGCGGAGTTCACGACGGTGCGCGAGCGGCTCGACGAATCGATGGCGCGGCTCGCCGGCGCGATGGACGTGGTGCGACGCATCGTCACCGAACTCCGTCCCGCGGTGCTCGACGATCTCGGGCTCGTGGCCGCGCTCGAGTGGCAGGCGCACCAGTTCGCGCGGTCGAGCGGCGTGCGCACGACGGTCGTCCTGCCGCCGACCGACCCGCCGCTCGATGCCGACGGGCGGACGACGGTCTTCCGCATCGTGCAGGAAGCGCTCACGAACGTCGCGCGACACGCGGGCGCGCGGCACGTGCGGCTGGTGATGGAGTGCACGGCCGACACGGTGACGGTCTCGGTGCGCGACGACGGTCGCGGCATCAGCGTCGCCGAGCTGTCGGACCGGCGCTCGCTCGGGTTGATGGGGCTCCGCGAGCGCGCACTCGGCGCGGGCGGCACGCTCGCGATCACCGGCACGCCCGGTGACGGGACGACGGTCGCGCTGGTGCTGCCGATCGCACGGGAGACGGCATGATCCGCGTGGTGATCGCCGACGACCACCCGATCGTGCGCGCGGGGCTGCGCGGCGTGGTGGCCGACGTCGCCGACATCGGCGTGGTGGGCGACGTGGCGTCGGGCGACGAGCTGCTCGCGCGTCTCGCAGCGACGGCGGCCGACGTGGTGCTGCTCGACGTCTCGATGCCGGGCCCGGGGATCGTGCCGCTGCTCGAGCAGCTGCGGCTCCACCATGCGAGCGTACGCGTGCTCGTGCTCAGCGTGCATCCCGAGGAGCAGTACGCGATGCGTGCGCTGCGTGCGGGTGCGCACGGCTACCTGACGAAGGACCACAGCCCCGCCGAACTGGTGGCGGCGGTGCGCAAGGTCGGCACGGGCGGCCGCTACGTGAGCGCGACGCTGGCCGAGCGCCTCGCCGGGGAGCTGAGCTCCGGCGACGGCGTGCCGCACGAACGGCTCAGCGATCGCGAGTTCGAGGTGCTCTGCCTGCTCGGCTCGGGGCGCTCGGTCACCGAAGTCGCGGGGCTGCTCCGGCTCAGCGTGAAGACGGTGAGCACCTATCGCGCGCGGGTGCTCGAGAAGCTGCCGGCGACGACGAACGCGGAGCTGGTGCGCTACGTCGCGACGCACGGCCTGCTGCGCTGATCGCACGCGGATCGACAGCCGTCGATCGACCGAACGGCGCAGAGCGCACGCGACGCGACGGCACCACGCACGACCGTGCGACATCGCACGACATCGTGCGACATCGCACGACCTCGCACGACACCGCACGACACCGCACGACACCGCACGACATCGCACGACCTCACCGGTGATGCGACACCGGCGCGTCCGGCGCCGGGCACGACGTCGCCCCGACCTGCACGCTCCACTCCGACGACGGAGACGACATGACGATCCTTCGCTGGATCGGCCGGGTCACCCTGGCCGTCCTCGCCCTCGGCGCGTTCGCCGCTGCCGCCGTGTACGGCGAGACCGAGCGCCGACGCCATCGCCGCGTCCCGCAGCCGCCTCGGGCGACACTGGTCGTCCGGCACGATTCGGCGACGCTCGCGCACGGCCGCCACCTGATGCAGTCGTCGCTCGCGTGCGGCGGCTGTCACGGCGACGATCTCGGCGGACGCGTGGTCGTGGACGAGCCGATGGTGATGCGGCTCGTCGCGCCCAATCTCACCACCGGCCGTGGCGGCGTGCTTGCCCGCTACGACGACGCCGCGCTCGATGCCGCGATCCGGCACGGCGTCGATCCCGACGGCCGCGTGCTCGTCATCATGCCGTCGCACGAGTTCGCGGGCGTCGCCGACGACGATCTCGCGGCGCTCATCGCCTGGCTGCGTGCACAGCCGCCCGTGGACCGCGAACCGGGACGCCTCGCGCTCGGCCCCGTGGCGCGCGTGCTGGGGCTGGCGGGAAAGCTCCACCTCTTCCCGTACGACATCATCGACCACGACGCCGTCCCGCCCGCCCGTGCCCCGCGCGGCGAGAGTGTCGAGCGCGGACGCTACATCGCGGCCGGCTGCACGGGCTGTCACGGCCGCGACCTGCGCGGCGGCCCCATCGCCGGCGCCCCACCCGGCTGGCCCCCCGCATCGGACCTCACCGCACGGGGCGCCGTCGGACGGTGGAGCGAATCGGAGTTCCTGCACACCCTCCGCACCGGCCGCCGCCCCGACGGCAGCTCGCTCCGCGCCCCGATGCCGTGGCGCGAAGTGGGCCGCATGACCGACGAGGAGCTGCGTTCGCTGCGACGCTACCTGCAATCGCTCGACCGCGATCCGAGCGGGGCACGGTCCGCGGGAAGCACGCAGTGACGGACAGCATGAAGGTCTCGGCGACGGACAGCGGGAAACACGGAGGACACGAAGGACACGTAGGCAGCCGCGCGTGGCACGAGGATCCGGTGCAGTTTCCGGAAGATTCCGTTGGATGAAAGGCACCGGATCGTCGCAGCGCGCGCGGCTGCCTACGTGTCCTTCGTGTCCTGCGTGTTTCCCGCTGTCCGTCGCACGGGACATGAACTGCAGACCGCGGAGATGCGGGGGCGCGCGAAGGGACGCGGAGGAATGCCTTGGAAACAGCCGTCTCCGTCCTCCGGTCCCCTCCGTTCCTCCGATGTTCAAGGCAGTTCAAGATCTCGAACAGCCAAGAAAGATCGGAGAAACGGAGACGACCGGAGGACGGAGATGACGTTTCCAAAAGTCGGTTCTCCGCGTCCCCTCGCGCGCCCCCGCTTCTCCGCGGTCTGCAGTTCGTCGTTCGTCGTGCACGTACAAGTGCCTGCGACGCGATCAGTACCCGCGCGCGCGATCGACACGCCACGTCGGCTCGGCACCGCGTTCGAGCTCGGCGAGGGTGTCGAGGAAACCCTGCACGGTCGCGTCGAGTGTGGATGGGCCGGAGACGTGCGGCGAGACGAGCACGCGCGGGTCGGACCAGAGCGGTGACTCGGCGGGGAGTGGCTCGGTCTCGAACACGTCGAGTGCGCAGCCGGACAGGTGGCCGGCGTCGAGCGCCCACGTGATCGCGGCTTCGTCGACGAGGGCGCCGCGTCCTGCGTTGAGCAGGAGGGCACCACGGCAGCGCGCGAGCAGCGTGCGGTCGAAGAGGTGATGCGTCGCCGGCGTGAGCGGGGCGACGAGCACGATCACGCGCGCGTCGCCGACGAGCGACGGCAGTGCGTGGTATGGCGACAGTCGCCCGAAGACGCTCGGGGTGCCGTGTTCCGCGCGAGGGGCACCGGTGCGCGACACGCCGGTCACGGCGCAGCCGAGCGCACCGAAGAGGCGCGCGACGTGCGTGCCGACGTCGCCCGCGCCGACGACGAGCACCGGCGTGCCGGCGAGCATCGCCGGTTCGCATGCGCGCACCCATCGCCGGTCGCGCTGTGCGCGTTCCAGTTCGCGCAGCCGCTGCGTGAAGGCCAGCGCGCGCGTCACCGCCCACTCGGCGATCGGTGGCCCGAACGATTCGGCCGTGCGCGTGAGGAGCACGTCGTCGGGGAGTGCGTCGGCGCCGAGCCAGGCATCGACGCCGGCGCCGGTGCAGTGCACCCAGCGCACGCCACCCATGTCGAGACCCGAAGGACGCCGGAAGCCGAGATACGCGTCGGCCCACGCGAGATCGTCGGCAGTGACGTCGGCGATGCGCATCGCACGCACCGCGAGATCGGGGCGCGCCGCGGTGATGCGTGCGGCGAGGGCGGCGTGTGCGTCGGCGACGATCAGGAGTCGGCGGACCATCGCGGGAACTTCACCGTGCGCGGCCGGCGCGCCAAGCTCACGACGCGCGCCGCAGCACCACGGTGAACGTCGAACCGTCGCCGAGCGTGCTCGCGACCTCGAGGTCGCCGTGCATGCCGTGCATCAGGTCGCGGCTGATCGCGAGGCCGAGCCCCGTGCCCTCGACGTCACGCGTCAACCCGGTGCGCACCTGCACGAACGGCTCGAAGATCGCGCCCAGCCGATCCGGCGGAATGCCGATCCCCGTGTCGCGCACGTCGAGCCGCACCGCAGCGTCGGGTGCGGTGGCGTCGCCGTCGGCACGGTACGCGATCGTGATCGTGCCGGGCGTCCCGTCCGCGCGCGACCTCGGTGTGAACTTGACCGCGTTGCCGACGAGGTTGATCAGCACCTGCTGCAGCTTCTCGCAATCGGCGAGCACCTGCGGTGCATCGGGCGGCACGTCGACCGTGAGCGCGAGCCCGCGCGACGCGAGCTGCGGCTCGACCATGCGCACCACGTCCTGCACCACCGACGACAGCTCGCACGGGCGCACGTCGAACTCGACGCGTCCCGCCTCGAGCTTCGCGTAGTTCAGCACGTCGTTGATCAGGCCGAGCAGGTGCTCCTGTGCGCGCGTGACGCGGCCGAGCGACTCGCGTTGTGCGTCGGTGACGGCGCCGTGCACGCCGAGCGTGACGAGCTGCACGTGCCCCTGGATCGCGTTGAGCGGCGTGCGCAGTTCGTGGCTCATGTTCGCGAGGAACTCGCTCTTCGCACGGTTCGCCTGCTCGGCACCGCGGCGCGCGTCTTCGGCCGTGGCACGGGCGTGCCGCTCGGCTTCGAGCAATCGCGCACGCTCGAGTGCCAGCGCGCCCTGCGCCACCATCGCACGGATCGCACGCACCGTGTCGAGCCACGCATCGGTGTTGTCGGCCGTGCCGCCGACACGGCTGCCGAAGCCGGGATGATCCGGGCCGAACGCGAAGTGCGACGCGCCGAAGATGCGCCCGTCGCCGCCACGGAGCGGCAGGATCACCGACGCCTCGGTGCGCGTCGCGCGCACGCTCTCGGCCACCAGCGGGAATCGCGCCGCGTACTCCTCGGTCGAGCCGATCACGAGGCCGTCCGGTGACGCATCGCGCACCACGCAACCGTAGGGAATCGCGGGATCGTTGGGGAACTCCCACCACGCGTCGAGCGACGCGCCGTCGGGCGCTTCGGCGGCGAGCATGGTGAACGTCGTCGCGTCGTCGTCGAGCACCGCGACGCCGGCCGCACTCGCGTCGAACGCCTCGCGTGCCTGCCGCGCGAAGACGCGGGCGACGTCGGCCACCGTCCCTGCGCCAGCGAGTGCGGCGCCGAGCGACGCGGCACGTTCGGCATCGCGACGCGCGACCTGTTCGCGCGCGAGGAGTCGCGTGCGCTCGAGGGCGAGCGCGCACTGGTCGGCGACCGCACGCAGGAAACGATCGACGTCGTGCGGAAAGTCGCACGGCGTGTCGAAGACGACGGCGATCGTGCCGATCGCCAGCCGCGCACCTTCACGTCCGACTTCGAGCGGCAGCACGGCGAGTGCGGCGACGCCCATCGCCGACGCGGAACCCGGCCCGTTGCCCGCGAGCGACGCGTTCGACGCCACGACCTCGTAGAGGGTGCGCGCATATTGCGGCTGACCGGTACGCAACGCCGCGGCCGCCGCCTCGTCGGCATCGGTCGGAAGCCAGCGCCAGTGCATGGCGCCCGCGGCATCGGTCCCCGGGCCGTGCACGAAACGGAAGCGCGTGCGTCCTTCGTCGAGCAGGAGCAGCGAGCCGGTCGTCGCGCCGACCGCGGCACGTGCACCATCGACCGCGGCGCGGATCACGTCGTCGGCGGTGGTCGCCGCCGCCAGTGCGGCCGTGAGCGCCTGCAGCCGCTCGGCGCGCGTGCGGGCGGCGCGTTCGTTCTCGAGCAGCCGCGCGCGTTCGAGCGCTGCGGCACCCTGCGCGGCGAGCGCGGTGAGCCCGTCGATCGTGTCGCGCCACATGTCGGCATGATCGGAGTGGTCGGCATCGCGATCGCCGCCACCGAAGGCGACGTGCGCGACGCCGAAGATCTCGCCGTCGGCCGTCGCGAGCGGGAAGTGCGCGAGCGCGGTGATCGCCGTCGGCTCGAGCCACGGCCGCAGCATTGGGAAGTCCGCGAGATACGCCTCGCGCGTCGCGTAGACGAGCGGCGCACCCTTGCGCAGCGTACGCCCGTACGGCAGCGACTCGACGTTCGCGAAGCGGCGCCACTCGGCGGCCCACGCCGGCCGCTCGCTCGCGGTGGCGGCGAGCGTGAAGGTCACGCGATCGTCGTCGAGGATTCCGATCGCCGCATCGATCGCCCCGAACGCATCACGCGCGTGTCGCGCGAAGCACTCGGCCACGTCGGCGACACCGTGCGCAGCGGCGAGCAATGCCGCGAAGGCGAGCCCACGTTCGGCGACCCGACGCGCCGTGCGCTCGGCCACCACGAGCCGCGCCCGTTCGTGGTTCTCCCAGCAGCGCCCGACGACCGCGGCGACCAGCGCGATCTCGTCGTCGGTCCACACGTGCACCCGTTCGCGATGCACGCTCAGGCGGCCGACGAGCACCCCGTTCCGAAGCAGGGGCACGACGAGCGACGAGCCGATGCCAAGGCGTGCGCGCGCCGCGCGCGCGTCGGGTGGCGCATCGATCGTCGCCTGGTACGCGACGACATCCTCGATCGCGAACGCCAGGCCGGCGCTGAGGCGCGCATGCAGCGCCGGATCGACGAGCGATTGCCGGAAGCGTCCCGTGACGGGGAGCAGGCCCGGTGCGGCGGATCCGGTGCCGAGGGGGAAGTGGAAGTGATCGCCGTCGTCGGTGAATTCGGCGTAGGTGACGTGTGATGCGCCGAGCGCGTCACGCAGCGCGTCGGTCGTCGCGGCGACGATCGCAGCCGGATCGTCGAGCTCGCGTGTCGTCGCGGCGAGCCGCTCGAGGAACGCCATCTGCCTCGCGGCCGAACGCAGCACGTCGTGGTCCGCGTCGCGCGGCACACGTGCGCCGTTCGCGCCATCGCCCGCCGCGGCGCTCACCGTCGCCGCTCCCTCGTGCACGTGCGGACCGTCCCCGTCGATGACCCGATGACGCGCGACACCGTGTGCACGCCGTCACGCGCGGCTCGCGTGATGCGAGCGAGCCGGAGCGTGCCGGAACGTGGAGCGTGGGGCCGCTCGTCGCCATCGGGCCGGGACCGACCCCGGCGCGTCGTGCCGTCACGACGCGCCGGCACCGGGCGAGCGGGCGTCGTGCACGGCCCGACCCGCCCGACCGGCATGCGTCGCGTGACTCAGCGACGCACGATCTGTCCCCGCAGTTCGCCGCCGGGATTGAGCTGCGTGTGGAGGTTCACGTAGGTCGTGCCCGAGCGCAGGAGTCGGCGCAGCGAGTCGAGCGAGATCGGTGGCGCCCCCGCGATGCCGCGGATCGACGACGCGCGGATGCGCCCCGTGCTCAGCGTGCCGGTGATGTTGCCGCTCGGCGACTGCGGCGCCGTGCCATCGGGCGGGAGGAGCCAGACCACCACCGGCCCGTTCACACCGGCCGCGCCGACGTGGATGTGTCCCATGGTGACCCCGGTGAGCGCCGCGACGTCGATCGAGTAGCCGATCGCGGTGTCGCCGAGCGCGGTGAAGGTCGCCGTGCCGGACGCGGAGGTCGTGACCGGCGGGACTTCGTTGCTGCCGGCGAGCTGCGCGGTGAAGCGCTCGGGCTCGGGCGACCCGTCGTCGTCGCCGCAGGCGGCGAGGGCGAGGGCGGCGGTGACGAGGGCGAACAGGCGGCTGCGACGGAACGAGGGCATGGTGGTCTCCTGTGGCGAGGGACGCGGGACGCGGCGAGCGCACGACGCCACGCGTCTCGTGCACCCGCCCCACGGTCGCGGCACGCGGGACCCGATGCCCCGCGGCACCGGAGGATACGCCGCCCGGTGGCCGATCGGATGGCGCCGTCGTGTCACGAGGGGCGGGTGTCGTCGTGGGTGTCGTCGTGGGTGTCGTCGTTTGCCGTGTCCACCGCACCGCGGTGTGTGTCGTCGGGTGCGTGGTACGACGCGTGCACCTGGCGACGGCGGGCGGGCGACGCGGCACCGTGCCGTCGTCGCGTCGCGTGACGGGGAGGAGCGATGGCGGCGAGGGCATCGGACGGCGCGCGCGCGGGCACGGGGCGTACGACGTCGACGCGCGCGACCACGGGGCGCACGAAGACGAAGCGCGCGACCACGGGGCGCGGGAAGACGAAGCGCACGAGCACCGGGCGCACGAAGACGAAGCGCGCGGGCACGCGGACGACCGCGACGACTCGTGCCAGCGACGGCGCGCCGACGTTCCGGAAGGGCACACGCGTGAGCTGGATGACCTCCCAGGGGCGCACGTACGGCGTCGTCGAACGGAAGCTCACCGCGCGCACCGCGATCGAGGGGCACGAGGTCGCCGCGACGAAGGCCGATCCGCAGTACCTCGTGCGGAGCGAGTCGTCGGGCAAGGTCGCGGCGCACAAGCCCTCGGCGCTCCGTCGTCGCGACTGATCGCGCGCATCGCCCGGGTCCACCGACACGGCGATGCGCGCGGGGGCCGTCATGACATCGGCGCATCGTCGCGCAGGGTCGCGTCGTGTCATCGGGATATCCGATGGCGCCCTGCATTGCCTCGGCACGCCGGTTCGCCGAGCTTTGCCGGTGGGGACGCGCACGGCCGCATCGGGGCCCGTGCGAGCGCCCCGTCCCACTCGTCGCTCCGGAGTCGTCATGCAGACCAGCCCCCGCCACACCGGCGTGGTCGTTCGCCGTGCCCTCGCCCCGCTGGCGGGCGTCCTCGTCCTCGCCGCGTCGGCCGGCACCCTCGCCGCGCAGGGCCACGCCGGCCATTCGACACCGGCGGCCGCGGCGAAGAAGGGCGACTCGACCGCCAGGCACGCCGAGGGCGAGGCGCATCACGCAATCCCGTGGAAGGCGCTCGACGCCTATCACACCCTCATGGCCGCGAGCTGGCACCCGGCCAGGGACCGCAACGATCTCGCGCCGTTCCGCGCGAAGGCGACCGAGTTCGCGGCCGCGGCGCGCACGCTGACGAGCGAGCCGGTGCCCGCGGCGTGCGGTGGGCCGGCGAAGGCGTCACGGGTCGCGGCGCTGGTCCAGGCGTCCGAGGCCGCGGCGAAGATGGCCGGCGATCGTGGCGTGGCGGACGCGTCGCTCAAGGCGGCGCTGCGCGAGGCGCACGAGCGGTTCCATGCGGTGGAAGAGGGGTGCGGCGGGAAGCACTGAGCGGGCGGTGCGCGATCGGTGAGAAGTGCAGGAGCGCCGCGCCGGGTGAGTCAGGGCGCGGCGCTCCATTTTCCAGAAGGCCTTTTTCTCCGGGAAATCACCTGCGGTGCCGGTGAAGCACTCACATCCTTTCGGTGCCAGAAAACAGCCGAATTCGCAAGTCGTTGATTTTCAAAGGCTTGCAGATTCACCTCGGATTGTTTTCTCGCACCCGTGAAAACAACGTTTCCTCGGGACTCGTCTCTGGGCTCCGGTACCGCCGGAAGCGCTTCGCAGCCTCCGGATTCGCTACGACGAGCAGACCGAGCTGCAGCCACGATTTGAGTAATCGGGAAGCTCTGACGGGGTCGTCGGTCCGGAGCAGGGTCCGAACCTCGGCATTGCCGATGTCGCCGTTTTCGACGAGGTGCGCCTCGACCTGTGTCCAGATGCTTGGCCGTTCGGCATTCGAGAGCTGAACGGTGACGTGTTCGTTGGCCAGGTCCACCTGGTAGCGCTGCGGGTACAGCGTCGCCGCCTCCATGGTCTGCCGCATCATGGGGACACCTTCCCCCGCGTCGAGGTTGGGAGCGACGGGAAACTCGCGGAGGTGATCCACGAGCGCGCGGTTCCGCGGCCGGGACCCGGCCGTACCGATCGTCGCGAGCGTCAGGTTGCCCGGCAGGACGCCAGGACTGATCACCTCGATCCGGTCCGCGAAGATGAGGATGTGGATGTCGGCCGAGAGACGATAATCGCGATGGATGACGGCGTTCGTGATCGCTTCCTGGATCACGCGCACAGGGTAGCGCTGCGCGATCTCGAAGCCGAGCGGCCCGACTTGGACACCACTCGCGAGTTCGTCGAGAACCACTTTCCGAGCGTCCGCGATCTGCGAGACGAGCGGCCCGCCGATGGTGCGCGGTGGGCGGACGAGATTGGTGCTCACCTTCCGCTCGATGGCGACCCCCTTGTAGTGGAACACGCGTATCGCGCACTTGGAATCGAGCAGGCCGCCGGGCTCCTCGGCGAACAGGAGCACGGCCGCACGCGTCGGCCGCAGCACGCCAGCCTCCTCGCGTGCGAGACCGAGATGGCGCATTGCGTCCGCGATGGGACGCGTCAGCCTTCGCGCGGCCGCGTACTCTCGCCAGAACCGCGTGTCGAGGAGATCGAACGCCACGTCCACCGTAGCGCTGACGACACTTGTCGTGCCCCGCCGCATCGCCAGCTCGGTGATCTCGGCAGCAGAGATCTGCCGATTGCTCTTCTCGTAGCGAACGTAGGTGCCGCCATCCACGACCGAGTGCACAGCCGTGCTCTTTGGCACCTGTACGATCATCACAGAACCGATCTGGCCGGTGCGCAGCGTGCAGCCGATGCGCACGAAGCGCGGTGATTCGCTCGCAGGTTCGCCGACTGGAGGCGTGACTCGATGACCGAGTAATCGCTGCAGTTCGTCCACCGACCCAGGGTTCTCCTCGATGCCGTGTACCCGGTCGCGTCCTGTGGCTCTGTCTTCGTCCTCGAGGCCGAGCACCAGCAATCCACCCTCCGTGTTCGCAAAGGCGACGACGGTCTGGATCTTTCGAGTATTGTCGCCGACGCGCTTCGCCTCGAAGCGAAGCCCCTCACGTTGACGGAGAAGCTCATCGACCAGATCGTCGTCAAAAGGGCGGAACGGTGACCATCGGTTGCGGTATCGTCACGTGCGGTGCTCGAACCCGACGAATGATGGATGTGCCACAGCGGCTACGCGGGTTCCGGGGCATCGTGTGTCGCTGGGGTGTGTCCGGATTTCTGTGTGTGACGCAGGGAATCCGCTTACAGCTCCGGGGTGAAGCGGTCGCCGAAGAGCACGGCGAAGTGCGTGAGGGCGGCACGCCAGGTCGGGGCCGTGCCCCACTGCACTTCGATGTTGCGCAGGGCGAGGTAGAGCAGCTTGGTCGCCGCCTCTTCGCTCGGGAAGTGGCGGCGCGTCTTGATCGTCTGCCTCAGCTGGCAGTTGAGCGAGTCGAGCGCGTTCGTCGTCATGAGCAGGCGCCGGATCTCGAGCGGGTACTCGAGGGCGGGCGTCACGTGCTCCCAAGCGCGGTTCCAGAGCGGCGCGACCAGCGGGTAGCGCTGGCCGTGGGAACTCGCGGCGACGTCGGCCAGCGCCACCTCAGCCCCGGCCACCGCCGGCCGCACGCTCGAGCTGTTCACCCGCAGTCAGGAATTCGTCTGGGCGTCGGCGGCGACGTCGACGACCTCACCCGATTCGAACGCCGATCGCCGGATGGCGGGAACGACCGGCTCGATGTCCGTGCGATTGAGGATCTCGAGTTGTCGTTCGTAGACGTATAGTCGCTTGTATGCACGTCCCGTGATCTCGCGCACGATGCCGAGAGACTCGAGTCGGCCGAGCGCGGCGGTCACGGTCGGCTGCGACAAGGCGAGCGAGTCACTCGCACGTGCGATCGACACGATGACGCGTTCCCGGATGTGTTCGTACAGTCGCAGTACGGACTGCGCACTCCTGCCGACCGAGAGCGCCCGTGCCCTGTCCTGCTCGAAGAGGGCACGCAGGTCACTCGTGGTCTGTGCGGCTTGACGGGCCGTCTGTTCGACACCCGTGAGGTAGAAGTCGAGCCAGCCTTCCCAGTCACCATGTGATCGAACGCGCTGCAACGCTTCGTAGTAGAGCGCTCGGTGCTGCTTGAAGTAGAGACTGAGGTAGAGAAAGGGCCGACCGAGCGCGCCTTCCGCACAGAGCAGGAAGGTGATCAGCAGCCGTCCGAGACGCCCGTTCCCGTCGAGGAAGGGATGGATGGTCTCGAACTGGACGTGGACCAATCCTGCCTTGATGATGGGACGCGTGCCGGGCGTGTGGATGAAGGTCTCGAGGTCGCCGAGCGCCCGATGCATCTCCGGCACGGGAGGGGGGACGAAGCGAGCATTGCCCGGTCGTGAGCCGCCGATCCAGTTCTGTGTCCGACGGAACTCGCCCGGCGTCTGTGCGCCGCCTCGGCCACCGGCCATCAACACGGCGTGCAGTTCGCGAACGAGGCGCAGACTGATGGGGAGGCCGCTTCGGATGCGCTCGTGTCCGTGCATGAGCGCCTGCACGTATCGCGTCACCTCCTGCACATCGTCGACGGGCACACCGGGCGCTGCAGCGTTCTCGTACTGGAGGAGGTCGGAGAGCGTCGATTGCGTCCCTTCGATCTGGCTCGAGAGCACCGCTTCCTTGCGTACGTACGCGTAGAGCAGCAGCGCAGGATCGAGCGAGGCCGAGATGCCATCGAGGCGCCCGAGCGCATGGCTGGCCGCTTCGAGGCGCTCGAGCAGCGCGCCACCGAATTCGAGTGGAGGGTCAGGCGGCAGCGGGGCGGGCACGAAAGCCGAGTACGCTTCCGGTCCCGTGTGCTGCGGCACGAGATGACCGGCCCGGGGAGTGGTGCTCGTGAGGCTCGGGCTGGTCATCGGCGCAGCAGTGGTGCGGGCGGTTGGGGCCGTGCGTCAATGCTGTGCAGCCGTTCACGCCTGCACAGCAACGGGCCGCGAGAATTAAAGAGAGCCCGGCGAATATTTACTTCTGGCCGGAGAAATGAAAGGTACGCTGCAGTGTGCGTGCTCGATTGAAAACCTGCTGCCGTGGAGCACCACGACGCACGAAAAAGCACCGCAGCGCTGGCTCGGCTGCGGTGCTTCGACGGATCATGGCCAGGGAGGGAATCGAACCCCCGACACGCGGATTTTCAGTCCGCTGCTCTACCAACTGAGCTACCTGGCCGACGAGCCCCACAACCTATCGGCGCCGCGACACCCGGGCAACCGCTCCGCCCGCTCGCGCTGCGCGCCGCACCCGTCACCCCGGTCGCCCAATGCTCTCCTTCGGGCCACCGGCGCCGCACGACCCGCGCGCGTCGCCGGTCACCCGATCGCCGGCCGCTCTCCGTGCGCCGCCGTGATCACCGACTTGATCCCGCCGCGCACGGCGAAGTCGCCCTTCACTTCGAACCACCGCGGCTGCGACACGGCCACCAGATCGTCGAGGATCCGGTTCACCGCGCGTTCGTAGAAGATGCCGTCGTTGCGGAAGCTCCAGAGATAGAGCTTGAGGCTCTTGAGCTCCACGCACAGGTCGCCGGGCACGTAGGTCAGGTACATCGTCGCGAAGTCCGGTGCGCCACCTTCGAGGAGCGTCAGCTCCTTCGCGTCCGTCTCCACGCCGCCGAGGGGGCAGAGACTGGTGAACTCCGGACAGATCATGTGGATCTCGTACGCTCGTCCCGGATACGGGTTGGCGAACGTCTCGAGCAGTTCGGGCTTGGGCATGTGCGGATCGCGCGGCAGGGGCGGCGCCGCGGTGTGCGCGGCAGCTCGTCGATGGGCGGAAATTACTGCAGCATCCAAGCGGGTTCGGTGCGTCGCGGGCCGTGCGCACGACGCGGGCGTCGCACGACCCATCGGCGATCGGGTTGCACCATCCACACTCGCGCGTCCCAAGAGCGAAGCCTCGCTCCTGCAGCACCTGCGTCCGCGCACGTCACGCTCCGACGCACGATCGATACGCCGCCCGGTGCAAGTGCCACTTGCACACGCGTCACTCCGCGGGTAGGCTCACATCTTCGGTTCGGCGGTGACACCGTCGACCACGTGCCGCCGGCCGTCCCGGCGGACATCGCCCCCCAGGACCTCCTGGGGGGCTCTCTTTTGTGGGGCATGGGCGGGCGATCGGTGACGAGTCCGACTCACCGCATCGTTTCGCCGCCGACCGGGGCATTTGGTGGGGACAGGCCCCTCTGGTCCAGGCCCCCCTGAGGCAAGCTCTTTTGTGGGGGCATGTACGAGCGATCGACGACGCGACCAACTCATCGCATCGTTCCACCGCCGACCGGTGCATTTGGTGGGGACAGTCCCCTCTGTCCCCCGCCGGGGACAGAGGGGACTGTCCCCGCTGGTGTCTTTCTGGGGCATGCACGGAAGATCGGCGATGCGTTCAACTCGACGCACCGCTTCACCGTCGATAGCGGCATGCGGTGGGCATTCGGTGGGGACAGTCCCCTCTGTCCCCCGATGGGGACAGAGGGGACTGTCCCCATGGTGCTTTCCAGCGCACGTCAGCGGAGCGCCGCTTCTCGCTCCGGCCCCCGCCCCGCACTCCGGTTACCGCGGCTCGCGCAACCGCCGCGACAGCTCGTCCAGCCGCGCACGCTCGTCCGCGCTCAGGCTCGCCAGCCCGCCTGCGCTGATCTTGTCGAGCATCAGGTCCATCTCGGCCTGCGCGGCGGCGCGTGCATCGACCGGGGCCACGACCGCGGGTGCCGCCGCCGCGACGGGTTCGCGGCGGCTCGGCGCGGGGGCGCTCGGCGCGGGACGGGGCTTGGGGGTGAGGGCGTTGCTGCGCGCGACGGCGTCGTCGGCCGGGTCGCGGGGCTCGGGGCGCTGGCGCGGGAGCATCATGCCGCCGCGCGGCGCGAGCGAGCCGATGTCCTCGGGCTCCTCGGGGGCGCGCGCGATCCGGCCCTGCCACCGGCCGAGGATCCCGCCGGCCGGGATGCGCACCAGCACGACCGCCGTCAGCAGCCCGCCCAGATGCGCGAAGTGCGCGACGCCGCCGCCACCGTTGGTCATGCTGTCCATGCCGAGGACGAGCGAGACCACGGTGAACGCCGCGACGTACCAGCGCACCTGCATCGGGATGACGCCGAAGAAGAGCAGCATCGTCCGCGGCCAGGCGTGCGCGAAGGCGTACAGCACGCCGAACACCGCACCGCTCGCGCCCACGAGCAACGACCGCTGCGAGCCGACGACGCCCGTCACGAAGCCGTGCAGCGCACTCGCACCGAGCGCGCAGAACAGGTAGAAGCGGACGAAGCGCGCCGTCCCGAAGAGACGCTCGACCCGCGGCCCGAACTGCCAGAGGCCGAGCATGTTGAGCGCGATGTGCCAGAAGTTGGCGTGCACGAACGCGTACGTGACGACGGTCCAGATCCTCGTCATCATCGTCGTCGTGCTGAAGCCCAGCGCGCCGGCGATCATCTCGGGCGAGATGATCGTCACCTGCAGGAAATAGACGGCGACGTTGACGATGAGCAGCCAGCGCACCGCCGGCGTCAGCCCGCCGGGGCCGCGATCATCCACGTACGGGCTCGACGACATGCGCTCGACTGGACCTGGCAACGGTGACGCGACGGCGGACGGACACGGTTGGACACGGCCCGCCCGACACGGTTCCGGCCCGGAGCATTGCACGCAGGCGACGCGAGACGCCGCCCCGATCGGCGTTCCGCGAAGGGCATGCCGTGCCCGAAAGCATCGGCGCACGCCCCGTCGCAGGCAAGGGTGTGAACGCACCCCGAACCCGCCGCGTTCGCCGGCGCCGCGCATCGTGACGGTCGCATGACGACCACACGACGACCGCCCGACGGTCGGCCGATGCGGTCCCTGCGCCTACACCCCCCGATGCGACGCCAGGGCGTCCTCGACCAGGGTGCGGCAGAAGTCCGCGAAGCCGATCCCCGCCGCCGCCGCCGACTGCGGCACGAGCGAGAGCGCGGTCATGCCGGGCAGCGTGTTCGCCTCGAGACAGGCGAGCCGCCCGTCGGGGGCGAGCCGGAAGTCGAGGCGCGCGCAGCCACGGAGCTTGAGCGCCGCATACGCCCGCTCGGCCGCACGCTGCACGCGCGCGGTGGTGTCGTCGTCGAGTGTGGCCGGGAACTCCTCGCGCGCCATCCCCGGCGTGTACTTGCACTCGTAGTCGTAGATCTCCTTGGCGGCGATGATCTCGCCCACCGGCAGGGCACGCCCCGCGAGCACCGGCACGGTGAGCTCGCGCCCGGCGACGAACTGCTCGACCATCACCTCGCGATCGTACCGCGACGCGAGCGCGACGGCCGCGTCGAAGTCGGCGGCGTGCTTGACGATCGACAGCCCGACCGTGCTCCCCTCGCGATTCGGCTTGACGATGAGCGGCAGCCCGAGCGCCGCGATCGCGTCCGCCGCCGACACCGGCACCATGCGCCACGGCGCCGTGGGGACGTCGGCGACGACGAGGAGCCGCTTGGTGAGGTCCTTGTCCATCGCGATCGCGGTCGCCATCGCCCCCGAGCCCGTGTACGGCACGCCGGCCACGTCGAGGAGCGCCTGCACCGTCCCGTCCTCCCCGCGCCCACCATGCAGCGCCAGCACGACGCAGTCGGCCGAACGCACCAGTGGATGCGTCGGCAACGACGGCGTGCCGTCCGACGCGCGCAGCGCCGCGAGCTCCTCGTGCGAGGGCGGCTCCGTCCCGACCGCCCGCGCGAGCTGCGTCGCCTCGACGTCCGCCGTCACCTCGCCCGTCGCCGGATCGAGCAGGCGCACCTCGTGCCCCGCCTCCCGAAGCCCGCCCGCCATCCTGAGCCCGGAGGCATAGCTCACGTTGCGCTCGCTCGACGTGCCGCCCAGCAGTACGGTCAGCTTCATCTTTTCTCGTCCGGGGTGGTGTCGGCGTCACGGGGCATGCCGACGCGGCGCTCCCGTACTCGCTCGGCGGTGCCGCCTAGGGCGTCACCGACCGGCTCGCACATAGCGCCGCGTCGGCACGCCCCGCGCCGCCACGATGGCTGCAAGATGGCGCCGGCGGTGGCTCCGCGCCGAGGGCCACCGTCCGCTGGCCCACCCGAAAAAAAGAAAGTCTGAAATGCAGCCGGATCACTGGGGCCCGTGGCCACACCGCTCACCCGTGGCACCGGGACTTCGCGCTGCGCACGGATCCCCGCGAAACGCCAGCCCGCGTTCGAAAGGAAGCTCCGGAACGCCGTCGCAGCCCGAAACCGCCGCTGCCACGCGGCACGCCAGCCCACCCCCGCCCCTCACGCCCCCGCACGGACGCCCCCGCCGCGATCGCCACGCACCGACGCCCCCAAGGCAGCCGCGCGCAGCGCGCTGCCCCGCGCAGACCGCGCACCGACGCGAGCGGCCGGCCGGGGCGTCCCCGCAGGCCGCATCGTGTGCCGCGGCGCCGACAGGCGCCGCGCATACGCCGCGGCCGGAGGGGATGCCCCGGCCGGCCGCGGCACCGACGAGCGAACGACGCGACGTCAGCGCGCCATCAGGTACTGCAGGACGTCGGACCGCGTGACGATGCCGGCGATGCGTCCGTGCTCGCGCACGAGCACCGCGGGGTTGGTCTTGGAGAGCAGCGTGACGACGGCATCGACGGGCTGGGTGGCGTCGACGAGCGGATAGGGCGCGTCCATGAGGTCGGAGACGGTGGAGTCGAGGAGCTTGGGGTTCTCGAGCCCCTTCGACGTCAGGCTCCACTCCGCCACGCTCCCCACGCAATCCGCGCCGTCCATCACCGGCAGCTGACTCACGTCGTGCATGCTCATCAGCCGCAACGCCTGCCGCACACTCTGCCCGGGCGCCGCACTCACCAGCGTCGGCGCGCTCCCGTCCTTCTTCGCCAGCAACCCGCCCAGCGTCGCCTTGTCCGCCTCGAGCAGCTGGTTCTCGCGCATCCACTCGTCGTTGTAGAGCTTCGACAGGTAGCGCTCGCCCGTATCGCAGAGGAACGTCACCACCAGCGCGTCCGGATCGTCGATGCGACGCGCCACGTTCAACGCCGCGTGCGCGATCAGCCCCGCGCTCCCGCCGACGAAGATCCCCTCCTCGCGCGTGAGTCGCCGCGCCATCGCGAACGCCTCGCGATCACCGACCGTCACGTAGTCGTCGACGACGCTCATGTCGAGCGTGCCCGGGACGTAGTCCTGCCCGATCCCCTCGACCTTGTACGGCGCCGGCTGCGACGTGCTCGCGCCGCGACTGCGCCACACTTCGGCGAGCACGGACCCCATCGGATCGGCGCCGATGATGCGGATCGCCGGGTTCCTCTCCTTGAGGTAGCGCCCCACGCCGCTGATCGTGCCGCCCGTCCCCGCCGCGGCGACGAAGTGCGTGATGCGTCCCTCCGTCTGCTCCCACAACTCGGGCCCCGTCGTGCGGTAGTGCGCCTCGGGATTGGCCTCGTTGTAGAACTGGTTCGCGAGGACCGCGTTCGGCGTCTCCTTCGCGATCCGCTTCGCCATCTGCACGTAGTTGTCGGGATGATCCGGCGGCACCGCCGTGGGCGTGATGATCACCTCGGCCCCGAACGCCTTGAGCAGGCGCACCTTCTCCTGGCTCATCTTGTCGGGAAGCGTGAAGATGCACTTGTAGCCCTTGTGCGCCGCGGCGATCGCGAGGCCGATGCCGGTGTTGCCGCTCGTCCCCTCGACGATCGTGCCGCCGGGTCGCAGGGCGCCCGAGCGTTCGGCCGCCTCGATGATCGGCAGGCCGATGCGATCCTTGACCGAGCCGCCGGGATTGAAGTAGTCGGCCTTGCCGTAGAACGGCGTGCGCACGCCGCGGCTCACGCGCGAGAGACGGATCAGCGGTGTCCAGCCGATCGTCTCGATGACGGAGTCGTACGGCAGGCGATGACGCGGCTGGCTGGCGGCGTCGATGGCGACAGGAGCGCTCATGGCGACCTCGGACGAGGCGGGTGACGCCGGCCGCCGCCTCGGGCGCGTCGGGCGACGCACGGACCACGCCCGCCGCCCCCCGGCGCGGCACGGCGATTCGGGGGAGGGTGGGCGCAAGGTACGAACCGCGCACCGGTGCGTCACGCCCCGCACGGCGCCGCCCGAACGCACACCGGGGGCGGGAGACCGTCGCCTCCCGCCCCCGCGCACGTGCTGCGTGTCCCTGCTCCTCCGCTTCGCTCGCACACGCGGCGCCGTCGCCGCACTGCCGGGCTCGCGGACAACATGGCACCGGCCCGTCAGGCGAGCGTCAGCGAAGTCCGTGCAGGATAGCTCACGATAGCTCGGAACCGCCCGGAACAGCTGGGGACTTCAGGCAACGACAGGAACGACAGGCAACGACAGGACATCCCCGGAGATCGTCGCGCGCACCGGACGCTCGCGTTGCACGGAGCCCACAAAGAATGTGGAATGGCCCCGTGCGACGGACGGCCGCCGAGCGCGTGGATGCTAGGCCGTCCTGTGGTTGCCTGTCGTTCCTGTCGTTGCCTGCCGTTCAATAGCTGTTCGACCAGCTCGAACGAACACGGATGTTCAGTGCCGTTCCACCGACTCGAACGAACGCGAACGTCCGTTCAGCGCGCCGCGACGATCTCGCCCGTGCACGTCCCGAAGCCGATGCGACGCGCCCCCTCGGCCTCGCACCAGGCCGCGAGCGTGACGACGTCGCCATCCTCGAGGAATGCGCGCGTCTCGCCTCCCGGCAGCGCGAGTGGCTCCGCACCGCGCCACGTGCGCTCGAGCAGACAGCCGCGCTCCTCGGGCGTGGGGCCGCTGACGGTGCCGCTCGCGAGCAGGTCGCCGGGTTGCAGGTTGCAGCCGTTCACGGTGTGATGCGCGACGAGCTGCGCCATCGTCCAGTACATGTGCGTGAAGCGCGTGCGGCTGACGACGTGCGGCGCGTGGCCGGCCTCGCGCATGCGCGTCGTCTGCAGCCGCACCTCGAGCATCATCGCCACACCACCGTGCGACGCGTCACTCGCGTCCGACAGGTACGGCAACGGTGACGGATCACCATCGGCGCGCGGCGCGAGCGGCACGCGGAACGGTGCCAGCGCCTCGCTCGTGACGACCCACGGGCTCACCGACGTCGCGAAGTTCTTGGCGAGGAAGGGGCCGAGCGGCTGGTATTCCCAGCTCTGCACGTCGCGCGCGCTCCAGTCGTTCACGAGGCACAGCCCGAAGACGTGCGATTCCGCCTCGGACAACGGGATCGCCGCGCCGAGTGTGTTGCCGTGCGCGACGAACGCACCGACCTCGCATTCGTAGTCGAGCGAGCGGCTCGCGCCGAGCACCGGGTCGGCGTCCTGCGGCCCCTTGCGCTGTCCGTGCGGACGCACGACCGGCGTGCCGCTGGCGACGATGCTGCTCGCACGACCGTGATAGCCGATCGGCACCCATTTGTAGTTCGGGAGCAGCGGGTTGTCGGGGCGGAACATGCTCCCGACGTTCGTCGCGTGATGCACCGACGCGTAGAAGTCGGTGTAGTCGCCGATGCGCACGGGGACGAGGCAATCGAGTCGATCCATGCGTACGAGCGCATGCGCGAGGGCGCGCTCGTGCTCCGCCGCCTTCGGGTGCGCGGCGTCGAGGATCGTGCCGATCGCGTGTCGCAACGCGCGACGCGGCCCCGGGCCGAGCGCCATGAGCGCGTTGAGCGTCGGCTGCATGCACGCGTCGACCGCGCGCTTGACCTCCGCGTCCGCGAAGTGGTCCGGCAGCATCCCCGCCGCCGTCGCGACGTCGAGCACCTGATCGCCGATCGCGACGCCCACCCCCGGCAGATCCGCCGCCCGCCGTCCCTTCACGACGCCGAACGGCAGGTTCTGGATCGGGAAATCCGTGTCGGGCTCGTTGGCGGACACGACCCAGCTCCGGCGGGCGGGATCGTGCGTGGCGTCGGTCTCGGCGAAGTACGGGCGCACCAGTCAAAGCTAGCGTCACGGACGCGACGGACGCGACGGACGCGACGAACCGCCCAAGACCTGAACGCGACGAACGCGACGGCGCGACGGGGTCGGCGCGGGGCTCGCGAGCGTGGCGCGGCGGGGAGAACGACGGAACGACTCGGAACGGCAGGAACGGCAGGGACCCCAGGAAGAGCAGGACGGCGGGAGCATCCACGCGCGCCGCGAGCCGTCGCGCACGCGGGACTCATCCAAGGATTCTCTTGGGTGCGCGGTAAGCGACGGCATGCGAGCTCGCCACGAACTTCCACGGGTCCTGCTCTTCCTGCCGTTCCTGCCGTTCCGAGTTGTTTCCGTCGATCCGAACGAAGCGTTCGCGCAGCGCGCGCGACGCATGCTCCGTTCGGCGGCGGCCACTCTCGTGCGTGGCGTCGGTGCTCGGGACGATGGAGTGGTCCACGACGGAGTGATGAACGGCAGACCGCGGAGAAGCGGGGGGCGCGCGAAGGGACGCGGAGGAATGCGTTGGAAACCGCTGTCTCCGTCCTCCGGTCCCCTCCGTTCCTCCGATCTTCATTGTCTGTTCGAGATCCACAACTGACTTGGAACTTCGGAGGAACGGAGACGACCGGAGGACGGAGACAGCGGTTTCCACGGTCTGTTCTCCGCGTCCCTTCGCGCGCCCCCGCTTCTCCGCGGTCTGCCGTTCACGGGCTTCCCACAGCACACCCGACCGAGTTGAGCGCACCGGAGCACGCGCCGACACTGCCACGCGGACCACGGAGACCCGATGCGACCGCGAACCAGCCACTCGATCCCGCGCCTCGTCGTTGCCGCCCTCGCCGGGGCGGTGCTCGTGGCGTGCGCGAAGGACGACGCCACCGGGCCGTCGGCGCCGGCGGCGCTCACGATCGTGCAGGGGAACCTGCAGGTGCGACAGGCGGGACGGCGGTTGCCGGTGCCGCTCGTGTATCGCGCGGTGAATGCCGATGGCGCGGGGATCGCCGGCGTGCCGATCCGCTTCGTCGTCGATGCGGGGGGCGGGTCGGTGGACTCGGCCTCGGTCACCACCGACGACGCGGGCGAGGCGCGCGTCCGCTGGACGCTCGGCATGGGAACGGCACAGGTGCTCCTCGCCAACGCGCCCGGACTCGAACCGGTCCGCGCGACCGCGACACCGCTCTTCCCGACCGACATCGTCGTCGCACAGGGCAACGGCCAGTCGGCACGCATCGGCGGAACGCTCCCCAACCCGATCGTCATCCGCGTGCTCGGCGCGGGCAACGTGCCGCTCGACAGCATCACCGTCGCACTGCAGGTCACCGCCGGCGGAGGCGCGATCGCACCGCAGAGCATCCTCACCAACGCACTCGGCGAAGCGTCGATCCGCTGGACCATGGGCCCTGCGGCCGGCACCAATTCGGCGCTGGTGCGCGCGGGGCTCCTCGAACCGGTGCCGATCGCCGCGACCGCGACGCCCTGATCGCGACGAAGCGCGCGCGACGCGCTGATCGCGATATCGGCACCGCAGCACCTCGAACACGGTGCCCTCGGCGCGCCGCACCGGCCGCGGCGCGCCATCGAGGGCCGCGGTTCGACGCTATCGTTCGCGGGATGGTCGCGCCCCGAGCTCACGGACGATGCGCGTGCAGCGCTGTGCGCCGCACCGCGCGCACATGGCTGCTGGCGATGTGCATCGCACCGTGCAGCGACGCGCAGAGCATGCGGGACACGCAGGGCGCGCGCGCGACGTCGTCCGTCGCCGCGGCCGACGCGCGACGCGACACCCGCCCCGACTCGCTCGTCGTGCTCCGTCGCTGGACGATCCGCGACGGCCTGCCGCAGCAGTCGGTCACGCGACTCGCCTTCGACGAGAAGGGCTTCCTCTGGGGCGCGACGTTCGGTGGGCTGGTGCGCTTCGACGGCGAACGCGTCGAGAGCTTCGGCCTCGCGCGGCTCCCGTTCCTCTCGAGCAACACCGTCACCGCACTCGCGCCGGCGCGCAGCGGCGGGCTCTGGATCGGCGCCACGCAGGGGCTCGTCGTGCGCATGCGCGACGGTCGCGGTGAACGGATCCTGCCCATCCCAGGCGTGATGGAACCGATCGTCGCGATCACCGAAGGAGGCGACGGCGCCGTCTGGGCCGTCTCCGCGCGGCGACTCGATCGCTGGGACGGGGCGCGATGGCGGCGGATGACCGCCGGCGTGTCCATCGCCGACGTCATGACGGCGCTCCTGCCGCTCGGTGGCGACTCGCTGCTCTACGGCGATACGCGCGGCCTCTTCGTCATCACCGGCGACCGCGCGGCGCCACTCGCGCCGGATGATTCGCTGCTCGCGCGGCCGATGAGCGGCGCGCTGGTGCGCGATCGACGCGGCCGCATCTGGGCCGGTGTCGCCGACGGCGTCGTGACGTGGGCCCCGGGCGGCCGCGCGCAACGCGTCGCGCGCATCACGGCATCCGTGCAGGCGATCGTCGAGGACGGACGGGGGACGCTCTGGGTCGCCGCGCCCGACACCATCTGGCGCATCGACTCGCCGGCGGCGGAGGCGACGACGCCGGTCGCACGAGTGGTCTCGACCGTGCCGGCGCGGCATCTCGCGCTCGCCATGACGCACGACGGCGTCCTCGTGGCCGGCACCGGTGGCGACGGACTGATCGCCTACATCCCGCGCATGGTGCGGCGACTCCGCCTGCGCGAGGGCGGATCGAGCCGCGAGGCGTCGAACGTCATCGGCGACGGCGCCGGCGGACTGCTCGTGTCGTCGGGATGCGAGGGCTCGATGCGCTTCGACAGCGCCTTCCGCCCGATGCCGTCGCGCCCGGAGCACGACACCGCGCGATGCGTGCGGAGCTTCGCGCGCGACGGTCGCGGCCGACTGTGGCGCACCACGCTGCGCGGGCTCTTCCGCCTCGATCCGGGCGAGCGCTGGGTGCAGGTCCCGCTCCCCGACGATCCGCTCCATCGCAACGCGCGGCGCCCGATGCTGGCGCTCGGCGGCGATTCGCTCCTGCTCGGCGCGCCGGGCGGCGGGATCGTCCTCGTGACCGACGACAGCGTCGCGCGCCCGTGGCCCGCGTGGCGACCGCGCGCGGCGACCGAGATCACCGCACTCGCGCGCGGTCCCGACGGTGCGGTGTGGGTCGGTCAGGTCGCGCGCGTCGCGCGTGTCGCGGCGGGACGACGCGAGCATCTCGACAGCGTGCATGGCGTGCCCGCAGGCGCGGTGCGCGCGATCCTCGCCGAACGTGACGGCGGTGTCTGGGTGGGGACGTACGGCGGTGGCCTCGCACTGCTCGACCCCGGACGCAGGCCGCCGCGGCGCGTGCCGCTGTCCGACGGCACCGTCATCGCGATCGTCCCCGACGTCTTCGGCAATCGCTGGCTGCTGCAGAACCAGGGCCTCGCCGTGCTCCGGCGCGACGCGCTCGACCGCTGGCGCGTCGATCCGACGGCGACCCCGCCGGTGACCACGTTCGGCGATCTCCCGGACATGGCCGAGGGGAACAACGGCAATCCCGCGGCATGGCCGCTGTCGGGGGGACGGCTCGCGTTCGTGACGGTCGACGGCATCCTCGTCGCCGACGCCACGCGGCTGCCGCCGCCGTCGCCCGCGCCGTCGGTGCACTTGCTCGACGTGCACGGTGCGCACGGCGCGCTCGACATCGGCGACACGCTCCGCCCCGCGCGCGGCGATCGCACGCTCGACGTGCGGGTCAGTGCACCGGCGTTCCGCAGCCCCGGCGCGCTCCGCTTCCGCTACCGGCTCGAGGGCCGCGACGACGACTACATCGATCTCGGTGCACGTCGCGACTTCCTGCTCACCGATCTCGCCGCCGGACGCTACGTGCTCCAGGTCGCGATGCTCGGCCTCGACGGTGCGACGAGTCGTGCGCGGCCGGTGGTGATCGAGGTGGCGCCCTTCTGGTACGAAGCGTCCGGGACACGATTCGGCGCGCTGCTCGTCGTCGTCGGCGTGGCGGCGGTGCTCATCCGGCAGCGCATCGGCGTGCTCGCGGCACGCAACGCGGCGCTGCAGGCGCAGATCGAGGCACGACGGCAGGCCGCGATCGACACCGATCGCCACCAGCGCGAACTCGCGCAGGTCGGGCGCGTCGCGATGGTCGGCGAGATGACGGCGGCGCTCATGCACGAACTCGGGCAGCCGCTGTCGGCGATCGTCAACAACGCCGAAGCCGCACGCCGCATCCTCCGTCGCCCCGATGCATCGGCGGCGCTGGTGGACGAGACGCTCGACGACATCGTCGGACAGGGTGTGCGCGCCTCGCAGGTGGTGACGAGCCTGCGCCGCTTCCTGCGTGCCGGGCGCGGCGTGTCGGAGACGATCGACGTCACCGAGCTGGTGGCGGAGGTCGCGGCACTGGTGCGCTCCGAGTTCACCGAGCATCGCATGACGCTGGCGACGCGCGTCGAACCGGCGACCCCCGCGGTGACGGGCGAACGCGTGCTGCTGCAGCAGGTGCTCGTGAACCTGCTCGCGAACGCCGCCGATGCGGTGCGCGGACGCGGTGGCGCGGTGCTGCTGCGCGCGCGGCCCGCGGGGCACGGCGGGGTGCGGCTGACGGTGGCCGATGACGGCCCGGGCGTCGCGCCCGGGTTGCGCGCCACCGCGTTCGACCCCTTCGTGTCGGGCAAGGAGCACGGCATGGGCATGGGCCTCGCGATCGCCCGACGCATCGTCGAGGCCCACGGGGGGACGATCGCGATCGGCGCGCTCCCCGGTGCGGGAGCGGTGGTCTCGATCCGGCTGCCGGGGCCGGCGGAGGTGCTGCGATGATCGGTGGACTGATGCGGGTCGCGGTGGTGGACGACGACGAGGCCGCGCGCACCTCGCTCGTGCGGTTGCTGCGCGTCGAGGGCTATCACGCGCAGGGCTTCGCCGCGCCGGCCGAATTCCTCGCGACGGCAGGGACGCACGCCTTCGCCTGTGCGGTGCTCGACCTGCGCATGCCGGGCATGACCGGGCTCGAGCTGCAACGCGCACTCGCGGCGGCGGGGCTCGCGGTGCCGGTGCTCTTCCTCAGCGCGTTCGGCACGATCCCCGAGACGGTGCGCGCGATGCGCGACGGCGCCGTGGACTTCCTCGAGAAGCCGGTCCGTCCCGACGCGCTCCTCGACGGCGTGCGTCGCGCCGTCGGCACCGCGCGCGACCGCATCACCGCGCAAGCCCGTCACGTCAGCGCCGCCGCCCGCGTCGCGCTCCTCTCGCCGCGCGAACGCGAAGTGCTCCACGCCGTCGCCCGCGGCCGCCTCAACAAGCAGATCGCCGCCGAACTCGGCATCACCGTGCGGACCGTCAAGTTCCACCGGGCGCGTGTCATGGAAAAGACCGGCGTCGACTCCGTCCCCGATCTCGTGCGTCTCCTCGACGACGCGACTGCTGCCGTGTGATCGCTCTGGTTCTGCGCTCTGCACTGCATGCAGGCAGAACCGCATGAACGCATTTCCACATGAAGGCGGAACTGCATGAGGGCAGATCCGCATGAACGCGGAACTGCATGAACGCAGAGGGCGCAGGGGCGAACGGCGGGGGCGCAGTGGTGCGTGGCTCGTGCGTTCGTGTCGTGTCGGCATTTTGGAACTGCTTCGACACGGAGACACGGAGAAAACCGGAGAACGGAGGGTGCGCGACTCGGACGTCGGCGCAACGCGAGCATTTCTTTCCTGGATGTGCCCCGCTCGCGAGGAGCTTCCGTGCGCTCGGCGCCCATCCAAAGAATCAGACTCCGTGTTGCGCGAACGCCCGATCCGCGCACCCTCCGTTCTCCGGTTTTCTCCGTGTCTCCGTGTCGAGGCAGTTCCAGCGGGCAACGATGGACGCCAGACACACCTCTGCGCCCCCGCCCTACCGCTTTGCGCTCTCTGCGTTCATGGAGTTCCGTACTCGAACCACGAATCCGCACGGTAAGTTGAGCGAATGACGATACAGAGAGCACGATCGATCGCACTCGCGCTGGCCGCGCTGTGCATGCCGATGGACGCGGACGCGCAACGGCCGCGCCGGACCGAGCCCGTGACGACGCCGGTGATGGTGGACACGTCGCTCTTCGCGTCGCTCCGGTGGCGGAGCGTGGGGCCGTTCCGGGGCGGACGCGCGACGGCGGTGACGGGGGTCGCGGGGCAGCCGCACGTCTTCTACATGGGGACGACGGGCGGCGGTGTGTGGAAGACGGACGATGCGGGGACGCACTGGCGTCCGCTCACCGATGCGTTCCTCGACGTCGGCAACATAGGGGCGATCGACGTCGCCGATTCGGATCCGCGCGTGCTCTACGTCGGCACGGGGTCGGCGAGCATCCGCGGCAACAGCTCCGTGGGACGCGGCGTCTGGAAGTCGGTCGATGGCGGCGAGACGTGGCGCTTCGTCGGGTTGCGCGAGACGGGGGCGATCGGTGAGCTGGTGATCCACCCGACCGACCCGAACACCGTCTGGCTCGCGGCCGTGGGCCATCCGTTCGGGAAGAATCGCGAACGCGGCGTCTTCCGCACGCGCGACGGCGGACGGACATGGCAGCACGTGCTCGCGCTCGACGACAGCACCGGTGCCGTCTCGATCGCGCTCCATCCGACCGATCCGAACACGCTCTACGCCGGCGCATGGCGTGCGGAACGCAAGCCGTGGACGATGATCTCCGGCGGACCGAAGGGCGGCGTGTACCGCAGCACCGACGGCGGCTCGACGTGGACGAAGCTCGGCGGCGGCCTGCCGCAGGGGCTCGTCGGCAAGGTCGGCCTGGCCACCACGCCCGCGAAGCCCGATCGCGTCTGGGCGCTCGTCGAAGCCCCCGACACGCTCGGCGGGCTCTGGCTGAGCGACGATCGCGGTGACACGTGGACGCACCGCTCGCGCGCCGAAGGCATCACCGGGCGCCCGTTCTACTACACGCACGTCGTCGCCGATCCGGTCAACGCCGACGTCGTCTTCTCGCTCAACGTGCGCCTGCAGAAGAGCGTCGACGCGGGGCGCAGCTTCACCGTCGTCCCCGTCCCGCACGGCGACACGCACGATCTCTGGATCAACCCGACCGATCCCGCGATCATGGCGCTCGCCGACGACGGCGGCACCGTCGTCACGCTCAACGGCGCGCGCACGTGGAGCAGCATGTACAACCAGCCGACGGCGGAGCTCTACGACGTCGTCGTGGACAACGCGCAGCCGTACCGGCTCTACGGCTCCCAGCAGGACAACACGGCGATCTCGGTGCTCTCGCGCCGGCTGCACCATTCGCTCCGGCCGCAGCAGGAGTGGGGCTACGGTGCCGGGTGCGAGACGGGGCCCGTCGCGCTCCATCCCGATCATCCCGAGACGATCTGGGGCGGCTGCTACGGCGGTGCGATCAATCGCTATCACGTGCCGAGCGACACGCGCACGAGCATCGTCCGCTCGCCGGCGAGCACCGCGGTCGCGACGCGCGACATGGCCGACCGCTTCCAGTGGGTCGCACCGATCGTCGTCTCGCCGCACGACCCGCGCACGCTGTACCACGCCAGTCAGTTCCTCTACCGGTCGCGCGACGGCGGCGACACGTGGGCGCGCATCTCGCCCGACCTCACCACCGACGACACGACCGTCCAGCGGTGGCCCGGCGGCCCGATCACGCCGGACCACACCGGCGTCGAGGTCTTCACGACGATCTTCGCCGTCACGCCGTCACCGCACGACGCGCGCACGATCTGGGTCGGCACCGACGACGGACGCGTGCAGCTCACGACCGACGACGGCGCGACGTGGCGCGCCATCACGCCGAAGACGATGCCGGTGCGCGGCACGGTCAACCGCCTCGAGGTCTCGCCGCACGCGCCGGGGCGCGCGCTCGTCGCCGTGCAGCGCTACCGCGAGGACGACTTCGCGCCGTACGTCTTCCGCACCGACGACTTCGGCGCGACCTGGGTGCGGATCGCCGACGGACGCAACGGCATCCCCGCCGATCATCCGGTGCGCGTCGTGCGCGAGGATCCGGTGGTGCCGGGCGTGCTCTACGCGGGGACCGAGTTCGGTGTGTTCGTCTCGCTCGACGACGGGCGCGTCTGGCACCTGCTGCGTCGCAATCTCCCCGCGACACCGGTCACCGATCTCCGTGTGCAGCGCGGTGATCTGGTGGCGAGCACGCAGGGTCGCTCGTTCTGGATCCTCGACGACCTGACGCCGCTCCGCGAGCTCGCGCTCGAGGCGCGCGCCGGCGCGATCGCCGATCGCACGGTGCGTCTCTTCACGCCGCGCCCCGCCGCGCGCGGTGTCGTCGGTGATCCGCTGCAGGAGGTCGATCTCGTGCAGCCCGACGACCTGCCGCACGGCGCGCTCGTGCAGCTGGTGCTCGCGCGTCCCGTCGCCTCGCTCGCCGTCGACGTGCTCGACGCGCAGGGCGCCGTGCTCGCGACGCTGCGGGCGGAGCGCACCGGCACCGCGCCGCGCGACAGCGTCGCCGGCACCACCGTCGCCGCCGGTGGCTATCGCGCCACGTGGGAGCTGCGCGGCCCGGGCCCCGTCGTCCCCGCCGACGCGCGTCGTGATGGCGGTCTCGCCGCGGGTGGACGCGGCCCGAAGATGCCGCCCGGCCGCTATCTCGTGCGCGCGATCGCCGGCACCGACACGGTCACGCGCCCGCTCGTCGTCACCGGCAATCCCGCCGCGCCGTGGATCACGCAGGCCGACTACGACGCGTCGTACGCACTCGCCGCCGCGGTCCGCGACACGATGACCGCCATCAACCGCGCACTCGGCGCGCTCCGCACCGCACGGGCGACGCTCGCCGCGCAACGCGACAGCGCACGCGCCGCCGGTCGCGATGCGGAGGTGCGCACCTTCGACGCACGTCTCGCCGATCATGCGCGCGTCGAAGCACTCCTCGTCCCACCGCCACGCGCCACCGGTCCCGCGTCGGCCGCCCGCCTCGTCGCGCAGTACGCGACGCTCTACAACGCCCTCACCGGCGACGGCGGCTACGGCTCCGGCTCCGCCGAAGGCCGCCCGCCGAGGGGATGGCACGAGCGCGCCGCGCAATTGGCGAGCGAGTGGTCGGCCATCCGCGCCGAAGTGCAGGCCCTGTCCGCACGTATCGTCCCATGATCATCGCGGAGCCGTACTTCTCCAAATCAGTCTCCGTCCTCCGGTCCCCTCCGTTCCTCTGAAGTTCCAGTCAGTTCAAGATCGTGAACAGACACGGAACTTCGGAGGAACGGAGACGGCCGGAGGACGGAGATCGTCCCCTGATCATCAGGGTCACACCACCTTCATCGCCAGCAGTCTCCGTCCTCCGGTCCCCTCCGTTCCTCAGAAGTTCCAGTCAGTTCGAGATCGTGAACAGACACGGAACTTCGGAGGAAGGAACGGAGACGGCCGGAGGACGGAGACTGCTTGTACGTGTCGATCGATCGGGCGGATCAGCGTGCGATGATCGTCTGCAGCTCGTCGACGGGTTCGCGGAACGAGCAGCTGCCGAAGGCGACCATGCCGTTCGTGCGGACGTGGGCGAGTGTGTCGCGCGTGATGGTGACGCCGGCGAGCGAGACGTGTGCGTCGTCGATCACGAGGGCGCGCGGATCGTCCACCGTCAGCAGCCGTTCGGCGGTCGCGTCGTCGTGGCCGTCGGCGATGGCGGCGGTGGCGACGACGACGTTCACCCAGCCGTACATCGGTGCCTGCGGGGCATCGGGCGCGTAGGTGAGTCGGTAGGTGCCGCGCAGCGGATGATGCAGCCCGGCCGTCGCCTTGCACGCGACGCCCGCGTCGTGGCAGCGTCGCAGGAAGCGCACGATCTCGTGTGGCGTCGGGAACGCGTCGGCGACCACGCCACCGGTGCGGATCTTGGCGCGCAGCCGGGCCGTGCGCAGCGCGCGCACGAGATCGCGCGGATCGTCGCGGTGCGGCAGCTCGACGTAGCACGTCACCCCCGACGGCACCATGCGCGCGAGTGCGGCGATCGTCGCGGGTGTCGCGCCCTTCGTTTCGAGCACGTCCACCTGCGCGCCCCACGGCGCGTCGGCGTTGAAGGCGCGTACCACGTCGCAGTCGGCGGCGGGATCGGCGCCGAGGAGTGCGCTCAGGCGCCAGCCGGTCCGCGCGGCATCGTCGGGGAGCGCGTGCATCGCCGCGCGCCATTCGTCGAGTCGCGCCACCGGGACGACGAAGCGGCCGAGCATCCACGCATCGTCGGCCGCGCGATAGGCGGCGTGGTTGGCGACGGCGGTCGCCATGTCGAGTGCCGCGGGCGGAAAGAGCCCCGCGTAGTCCACCACCCCCGCACCGAGCACCGCGAGCGCGCCCGGCCCCGTCGCGGGCACCACGTCGCTCAGGTGAGGATCACGTCGCCGCGCACGGCGGCATAGGCCTTCACCGCGTGGCGCAGCGCGAGCAGCGCCGACGCTTCGAGTTCGGCATCGAGCTGCAGTTCGCCGAGCGCCGCGACCTCGCCGCTGTGCCGCGCGGACCCTTCGGAGCCGTCGGCCGAGCTGTGGCGACGCGAGTACTCGCGCGCGGCCATCCAGACGGCGTTGGCCTTCTTCCACCACGCCTCGTCGTCGCCATCGGGCTTGGCACGCGCGGCCGACTTCTCGTAGCTCTCGACCATCGTCGCGAGCACGCGATCGGCGTGCGTCGCCATCTCGCGCGCGAGCTTCTTCTCGGTCTGCCCGCAGTCGAGCGCGTTGAGCTTCGCGCAGCGGTCCTGCTGCCGGATGCTCTCCGCCGCCGTACGCGCGAGCCCATCGGCCTTGGCGCGCAACAGCTCGACGGTGGTCACCGCCGGGTCGATGGCGGGGGTCTCGATCGTGATGCGGGAAGTCATGGCGTGCACCGGCACTGGTGAAGTGGACCCGCAATGTAGCGGACGGGGGCGCGCGCAAGGCAGCGGTCGCGCGCCCTCCGTCGCCTGTGCGGCGTATCGTGACGTTCACGAACAGACCGAAACGCAGGGGGCGCAGGGGGCACGGGGAGCGTTCGACAGCCGGAAGCACGTAGGACACGTAGGACACGTAGGACACGTAGGCGTCAGCGCGCGGGGCCACCTGCAAAGCGGAGCCAAGACCAAAAAGGCTTTGGTGGTGTCCGAGCCGAAGGTGGCCCCGCACGCTGATGCCTACGTGCCCTACGTGTCCTACGTGCTTCCGGCTGTCGGCTGTCGGCTGTCGTGATGGACCGGTGAATCAGAGCTGCCGCCGCAGCTCCGCGAGCAGCGTCAGCGCCTGGAGCGGCGTGAGCGCGTCGGGATCGACGTCGCGGAGCCGCGCCACGACGGGGTGCTCGGCGGGCGGCGTGACGAGCGGCGGGTCGGCGAAGAGGTCGGCCTGCGACAGGTCGCGCGCACCGCGGCGCGACGTGCGCGGGCGTCCGTGCTCGGTCTCGAGCGTCGCGAGCACCTCGCGCGCGCGGCGCAGCACCTCGGGCGGGAGCCCGGCGAGGCGACCGACCTCGATGCCGTAGCTGCGGCTCGCGCCGCCCGGCACGAGGCGGTGGAGGAAGAGCACCTCGTCGCCGACCTCGCGCACGTCGACCGTCCAGTTCCGCGCCGCCGCGAGCCGGTCGGCGAGCTGCGTGAGCTCGTGGTAGTGCGTCGCGAAGATCGCCTTGCAGCCGATGCGGTCGTGCAGGTGCTCGGTCACGCTCCACGCGATGCTCACGCCGTCGAACGTGCTCGTGCCGCGCCCGATCTCGTCGAGCAGCACGAGCGAGCGCGACGTCGCGGTGTGCAGGATCGCGCTCGTCTCGCTCATCTCCACCATGAACGTCGACTGCCCGCGCGCCAGGTTGTCGCTCGCGCCGACGCGCGTGAAGATGCGATCGGTCATCCCCATGCGCACCGCGCGCGCCGGCACGAAGCTCCCCACCTGCGCCATCAGCGCGATCAGCCCCACCTGCCGCAGCACCGTGCTCTTGCCCGCCATGTTCGGGCCGGTGAGCACGACGACGCGTGCGTCGTCCGCGAGCGAGACGTCGTTCGGGATGAAACGGTCGCGCGGCATCATCCGCTCGACGACCGGATGCCGCCCACCCTCGATCACGAGCGCGGTCGAGTCGTCGAGCACGGGACGCACGTACTGCTCGCGCACCGCGCCGTCGGCGAGCGCGGCCAGCACGTCGAGCTCCGCCACCGCCTTCGCCGCCTGCTGCAGCCGCGCCGTCGCCTCGGCCGCGCGTCGCCGGCACGCCTCGAAGAGTTCGCGCTCGCGCGTATCGATCCGCTCCGATGCGCCGAGCACCTTCGCCTCGAACTCCTTGAGCGCCGGCGTGACGTAGCGCTCGCCGTTCGAGATCGTCTGCCGGCGCTGGTAGTCGTCGGGGACGAGATGCCGATTGGCGTTCGTGACTTCGATGTAGTAGCCGAAGACCTTGTTGAAGCCGACCTTGAGCGATGCGATCCCGCTGCGCTCGCGCTCGCGCGCCTGCAGCTCGGCGATCGCATCGCGGCCACCGTCGCGGAGCGCGCGCAGCTCGTCGAGCTCCGCGTCGACGCCTGGCGCGATCGTCGGCTCGTCGCCGATCAGGAGCGGCGGCCGGTCGACGAGCGTCGCGCGCACGTCGTCGGCCACGTGCGGCACGTCGTCCCACACGTCGAGGATCGCGCTCAGCCGCCCCGCACCGGTGCCTGGGAGCACACCGCCGGCCACGAGCTGCTCGAGTCGTTCGCGCACCAGCGGCAGGCGTGCGAGCGAGTCGCCGAGTGCACGCAGTTCGCGCGGTGTCGCCCGCGACGCGGCGACCTTGCCGGCGAGCCGCTCCATGTCGCGCACGCCGTCGAGTGCGTCACGCAGCGCCGCACGCGCCACACCGTCGCCGGCGAGCACCTCGACCGCATCGTGTCGCGCCTCGACCGCCGCCCGCTCGAGCAATGGTGCGAGGAGCCACTGCCTGAGGAGCCGCGCGCCCATCGGCGTCTGCGTGCGATCGAGCACCTCGAGCAACGTGCCGTCGGTGCCGCCGCCGCGCAGACTCTCGACGAGTTCGAGGTTGCGCCGCGTCATCTCGTCGAGCGGCATCACGCCGTCGCGTGGCTCGAGCACCGGCCGCGCGAGGTGCGGCACGCCGCCCGGCTGCAGCTCGCGCAGGTAGCGCAGCAGGCCGCCCGCGGCGGCGAGCGCCGATGCGCTGTCGGCGTGCAGCGCGAACCCCGCGAGATCGTGCACGCCGAAGCGCCGCGTCAGCTCCTCGGCCGCGTCGCGTGCGTCGAACTCCCACCCTTCGCGTGCGGTGACGAGTACGCCGTCGAGCGATGCGGGGCGCGCCGCACCGGCGATCACCACCAGTTCGCGCGGTGCGAGGCGTGCGAGCAGCGGTGCAAGCTCCGGCGGCGTGCGCACCGCGAGCCGGAACTCGCCCGTCGAGAGATCGATCGCCGCGACGCCGACCTGCGCGGCCTGCGCATCGGTGACGGCGCAGAGGAAGTTGTTGCGCGCGCCGTCGAGCAAGTCGTCGGCGAACGCGGCGCCGGGCGTGACCGTCTCGATCACCGCGCGCTTCACGATGCCCTTGGCGAGCTTCGGATCCTCGACCTGTTCGCAGATCGCGACGCGGAAGCCCTGCTGCACGAGCTTGCGGATGTAGTCCTGCGCCGCGCGCACCGGCACGCCGGCGAGCGGCACCTCGCTCGCGCCACCGTTGTTGCGGCTCGTGAGCGTCAGGCCGAGTGCGCGCGCACCGACCACCGCGTCGTCGGCGAACATCTCGTAGAAGTCGCCCATGCGGAAGAACAGGATCGCGTCGCGGTGCTGCGCCTTCACCTCGCGATACTGCTGCATGAGCGGCGTCTCGGCGCCGCCCGCGCTCACGGCGCGGACCCCGTCGGCGCTGCCGCCGCGAGCGGCACGACGATCGCGACCTGCCCCCCCTCGCGCCATCCCTGCGCCGCGATCTCCGCCTCGGCGCGCGTCGCGTAGCGCCCCGCGCGCACGCGGAACGGCGCCACCTCGCCCTCGACCCGCGCCGGCACCCCGCGCTCGCGCAGCCGCCCCGCGAGCCCCGCCGCCCCGTCGCGCGTGGCGTACGCCGCGAACTGCACCGCGAAGCGTGCGGTCACCTCTCGCGTGGCCGGCGGCGCGACACGCGCGACGGAATCACGCGCGATGGCAGCGACGCGCGCGAGCGAATCGCGTGTGACCGTCGCCACGCGCGCGAGCGAATCCTGCCGCACGCGCTGCACGCGCGCCGCCGAGTCCCGCGCCGCGCGCGTCGCCGACGCGTTGGGCACCGGCGCCGGCACGACACGGATCGCACTGTCGCGACGCGGTGCTCCGCGCACCACGCCCATCGGCGTCGCCGCGCCCCCCGCGAGCGTCGCCGGCGGAACGGGACAGCGCGCGCCGAGCTGCGTCGCCTGTTCCTGCACGTCGCGCTCGGTCGGCCCCGCCGCCGCGTACGCCGCACCGAGATGCTCGCAGCCGCGCGCCATGTCCCCCGCGTCGAGCCGCAACCGCGCCGCGAGCAGCGACGCGCGCGCTCGCGGCGGCGAGTCGCCGTGCTCGCGCAGCAGCCGGTCCAGGTGCCGCAGCGCCGACGCGCGATCGTTGCGCGCACTCTCGAGCACCGCCAGCCGCATCAGCGCATCCGGCACCCGCGACGAGAGCGGATGCAGGCGCACCAGCCGCCCGTAGTCCTGCTCCGCCTCCGCCGCACTCGCCGCGATCGACGCCCGCGCGAAGAGCGCCTCCGCCAGCATCGGCTCCCCGTCCGGCAACGCGCGCACGAGCGAATCCACCACCCCCCGCGCCCCCGCCACGTCCCCCGTCGTCATCCGCCGCACCCGCGCCAGCACCCCGCTCACGCGATCGGTCGTGTCGGCGGGCTGTCCCTGTGCACGCAGCTCGGTACCTGTCACAAGGCATCCGAGCAATGCGAACATCCTGACAGCGGGAAGCACGTAGGGCACGTAGGGCACGTAGGGCACGTGGGCATCGGGGCGCGGAGACGACCCCGATGCAGTTCCAAAAGATCGGTTGATAAAAGCGCACCGATCTTCCGGCTCCGCGCCGATGCCTACGTGCCCTACGTGCTTCGCGCTGTTCACGTTCGGTGCGCTCACGCCGCCCTCCGCGCGATCGCACCACCGCACAGCTGCAGCACGAGCGTGCCGAGCAGCTGCTCGTCGCTCGAGGTGCGCGTGTTCTTGAGGCGTTCGTCGCAGTGGAGCAGTGCGCGGAGACCGGCGTCGGCGTCGGCGACGGTCCACTTCGGCAGCGCACGCGTCCACATCGTGCCGGCGTCACCCCACGAGCGGCCGGGATAGGCGCCGGTCTGCTTGAGGAGCCCGAACCATTCGCGCGCGATCTGGTCGAGCTTCTTCCCCGACGCGCGCTGCGCCGCGCCCCAGCCGAGAGCGGCCGTCTGCACGGTGAGGTACATCACCACCGGCACCGCGTTCACCTTCGGCAGCGCGAGCACCACCGGCACCAGGGCGAGCGCACGCGCGCCGTCGCGCAACGCGACCGCATCGAGCAGGTCGCCCACCGTCTCGCCACTCCGCACGCCGACGATCTCGCGCACCGCGTGCGCGTCGATCTCGCCGCCCGCGACGTAGCTCGCGAGCTTGTCGATCTCCGTCACGAGCGACCCCGTGTCGTCACCGACCGACTGCTGCAGCAGCACGATCGCCTCGTCGGTGATCCCCGTCGCGCCGGCCTCCTTCGCGGCGTGTCGCAGGAAGGCCGGCACCCGATCACCAGCGAGTGGCGCGAGCGCGAGCACGAAGCACGCCTTCTCGAGCGCCGCATCGCTCTTGCTCCCCGCCGCCGCGACCAGCACCACCACCGTGTCGGGTGCGGGCGACGCGAGCCAGCGGTCGAGCTGCTGCCGTGCGCCCTTCTTCAAGGCGCCCACGTCGCGGATCACCACCACGCGACGCTCGGCCATCATCGGCGGCGTCGTGGTGAGCGACGCGATCGTGTCGGCGTCGAGCTCCGATGCGCGGCGGATGTCGAGGTTGAAGTCCTGCGTCGCCGGATCGACCGCCGCCTTCACGAGTTCGCGCACCGCCGCGTCCTTGCGATACTCGTCGTCGCCGCAGACGAGATACGCGGCGTCGAACGTGCGATCCTTGAGATGCTTCGCGAAGCTGCGCTCGGCGTCCGGCTTGGCCATCCGCGCAATCTACACGCGACGGCGACCGTCCCGCCGCGCCGTCGCGCGCCCCGTCAGTGGCCGGCGCGCACCTGCACGATCGTCGCGCCGAACTCCGTCTCCGCGAAGCGCTGCGCCGCACGCGTCGCCATGCGCGCCGAGGGCCAGAGCGGTGCCGCGGGCGTGACCGCGGCGGCTTCGACGTCGCGCAGTTCGGCCGGCCCGTGCGCGGGCACGATCCCCATCGCCGCGGCACGACGCACCACCACGAACTCCGTCGTCGGCGTCGACATGGACGCCGGCTCCACGACCACCGGAAGCGACGCCGGTGCCGTCAGCTCGGTCCACGAGGGCGTCGCGACGCCGAGGGCCGCGCTGTCGAACCGCGGTGCGCCCGCGATGCCCGACGACGCGCCACCGCGCAGCGACACCGCGACGCCACCCACCACCAGCACCGCGGCGGCGGCCACGCGCCACGTGGGCACGAGTCGCGGGTGGCGCGTCGCATCGGGGATCACGTCGAGCCCGGCGTCGGTCACGCAGCGCACGCGCTCCTCGGCGAGCCGGCGACGCAAGCGCTCGCCGAAATCGGACGAGACCGACACCGCCTCGGAGTTGCGCGCGACCAGCAGCGCCCGGCGCACCATCGCGTCGAAATGCGCGCACTCCTCGCAGCCGCCCACGTGCGACAGCAGACGCTCCGCATGCCGGGGGGCGAGGCCCCCGTCCATCCACAGCCCGTGCAGTCGGCGGAACGTGCGGCAATCCATGATGCCGCACGATACCCACCGTGCCGGGGGCGGTTCCAGCCGTCGCGTGGGGCGATTCCGCATTCCGTGGACGCACCACCGGGTTGCACGCGTCGGTTTCGGGCTGTCTACGGGACCATCGACGTGGTGTGACGCGATGCGGCGCGCGCCTCAGCCGACCGGTTGCTCCGCGTCGTCCGGTCGCCCGGACCGCGGTGTCCGGAGCGTCTCTCGCACCATCCGCACGACGTCACGCAGGTCGTGTGTCCGGGCGAGGAAGTGCGTGCGCGTGCGCTGCAGCGCCTGCCGCGTGAGGTCGTCGTCGAGGAACGCCGAGACGAGCAGCGTCTCGAGATGCGGCCACTGCGCCGTCGCACGCTCGATCAGCTCGCGGCCGCTCCGTCCCGGCAGCACGAAGTCGGTGATCAGCACCGAGACGCCCGCGCCGCCGCGCGCGAGGAGCGTGAGCGCGTCCTCGGCCGAACCGGCCTCGATGACGTCGATGCCGTCGCGGCGCAACGTGCGCACGAGTTGCGCGCGCGCGAGCTCGTCGCCGTCCACGACCATCGCCACCACACGCCGCGCATGCGCATCGCCGGTGACGTGCGCATTGGGCGGTGCGAGGTGTCCCGCCGACGGGCGCCACGGCGACGGCGGGACGGCCGCGGCCCCCGCCGCCACCGGAAGCCAGATCGCGAACGTGGCGCCATCGCCCGGCGACGACGTGACGGTGATCGTGCCGCGTGCGCGACGCACCACGCCGTACGCGGTCGCGAGGCCGAGGCCCGTCCCTTCGCCCGCGGGCCTGGTCGTGAAGAAGGGCTCGAAGAGCCGCGCGCGCACCGACTCGTCCATCCCGACGCCCGTGTCGCGCACGGTCAGCCGCACGTATGCGCCCGGCCGCAGCGCGGGGATCGCCGCGGCACCGTCGTCGTCGAGCGTCACCACCGACGTCGCGATCGTCACCTCGCCACCGTCGGGCATCGCCGCGCGTGCGTTGCCGACGAGGTTCATGAGCGCGAGCTCGAGTTCCGCGACGTCGGCGGTCACCGAGGCGCCCGATGTCGCGAACGTCGTGACCAGACGCTGATCGGTGCGCAACAGCCGTCGCAGCAGCGGCACCACGCGCGCGAGCGCGTCGTCGAGCACGATCGTCACCGGCTGTTCCGGCGTCCGTCGCGCGAAGCCGAGCAGCTGTCGCGTCAGCGCCTGCCCGCGTGCCGTCGCGCCCTCGATCGCCTCGATGTCGGCACGCAGCGGCGCGTCGTCGGGCGACACGGTTTCCGCGAGCGAGGACGCGGCGCCGCGCACGATCGCGAGCACGTTCGCGAAGTCGTGCGCGATGCCACCCGCGAGCGTGCCCACGGCTTCCATCTTCGCGGCCTGTCGCAGCTGCTCCTCGAGTGCACGACGGTCGGAGACGTCGCGCGATGTCGTCACGATCGCGGTCACCGCGCCGTCGTCGTCGAACACCGGCGACGCCTGCGTCTCGAACCACGTCCAGCTGCCATCCCGGCGACGGAACCGGTACGTCACGGGCGACAGCGTGCGTTCACCCGCCAGCACCGGCCGGAACGCCTGCGCGGTCACGAACGCGATGTCGTCGGGATGCACGAACGCGAACGCGTCGCGTCCCACCAGGTCGTCCGGCGTCCAGCCGGTGAGCGTGACGGACGACGGCGTCGCGTACGTGAAGGTGCCGTCCGGCGCATGGCGGCACACCAGATCGCGTGTCTTCTCGGCCAGCAGCCGGTAACGCGCCTCACTCGCCTCGACCGCACGCGCGGCGGCACGCGACTCGGTGATGTCGGTGAAGGTCGCGACCACGCTCTGCGGCGCGCCTGCGCGATCGACGATCGGCGCCGCGTGCACGCGGATCCAGCGCCGCGTGCCATCGCCGCGCGTGATCTCGATGACCTGCGTCACCGGACGCTGCTCGCGGCGTGCGAGGTTGCCGGGCAGCCGGTCGGTCGGGATGATCGCCCCGGCTTCGTCGCGCGCCGACCACCGCGGATCGGCCGGCCGGAAGCCGCGCAGCACGTCGCCCGCGAGACCGAGGATGCGTTCGGCCGCGGGGTTCCAGACGATCGCGCCGCCGTCCATGTCGAGCAGGAGGACGCCGTCCTCGATGTGGTCGATCACCGTGCGGAAGCGCTGCGCCGTCTCCTCGAGCGCGCGTTCCATCGCGAGTCGCGCGGTGATGTCGGTGACGACGCTGAGTCGTGCCGCACGCCCGCGATGCGTCACCGGCTCCGAGGTGACGAGCACGTCGAGCACGCGGCCGTCGGCCGTGCGATGGCGCCCCTGTCGCGTCGATCGCTGCGTGGGCACGCCGGCGGCGCGCGCGGCATCGTACGCCGCCATGTCGTCCGGTGCGAGCAGCATGCGCTTGGTCACCGTCACGAGCCGCGTGCGATCGAGGCCGTAGAGCGTGCACGCCGCGGGGTTCGCGTCGAGCAGCGCATCGCTCTCGGCGTCGAGCAGCAGCACCGGCAGCGGGTGCCGATCGAACAGCGCGCGATGGTGGGCCTCGCTCTCGCGCAGCTGCACCGACGCGTGCCGCAGCTCGGTGACGTCGCGCAGCACGCCGGCGACGCGTGCCGGCCCGCCGGTGACGTGTACGGTGTGCGTCGCCGTCGCTTCGAGCCAGCGCTCGCTCCCCGACGGCAGCACGATGCGGAACGTCGCCTGCGCATGGCCGTCGCGCGTCGTCCCCGCGAGTGCGTTCCCGACGCGCGCACGATCCTCGGCGTGCACCGGCACGAGCAGGTCGTCGAGCGACGCGAGCGTCGCCCCACGCGCGAGTCCGAGCATCGGGGCCAGCTCGGCACTCGCCACGATCGCGAGCGTGTCGGGATCGAGCTCCCACCACGCCATGCCCGCCGCGCGCAACGCGCCCGCGAGGCGTCGTTCACCCAGGCGCAGGTGCGTGATGTCCTGCATCGCGGCGCGCATGAGCGCATCGCCGCCGCTCCGGCTCCGATGCAAGGTGCCCTGCACGAAGAACCAGCGGATCTCGCCGTTCGGCATCCGCCAGCGATACTCGTAGGTGAACGGCACGCGTTCACCCGGCGTCTCGAGCGTCGTGCGGATCGCCTGGCGGACGGCCAATCGATCTTCCGCGACGATCAGGTCGAGGAACTGCGGAAAGGTCGGCAGCGGGTCGCCGGCACGCAGGCCGAGCAGGTCGCGCACCGCCGGGCCGGCCACGAGGTGATCGTCGCCCGGCCGCCACTCCCAGACCGCGACACGCGCGCCGGCGGTGATCGCACCGAGGCGCACGTCGGTGCTGGTGACGCGTGGTCCCGTGTCGCGGAGCCGCGTCCACGTGCCGCGCAGCTGGGCCGCGGCGACGGTCAGCAGCAGGCCGAGCGACGCCGCATCGACCGGTCCCGCGCCGTGGAGCGCGACGACGAACTCGAGCCCGTCGGGCCCCGCGATCGGCACCGCCGCCGCCGCCGTGAAGCCGAGCGATGCGGCCAGGTCGCCGCGACCGTACCACGGGACGTCCGCGAGCGACGGGAGCACGAGCGCCGCCGCCGACTGCCACGCGCGGCCCGGCAACCCCTCGCCCTTGAGCACGCGCCGGTCGCGATGGAAGTCGTTGAAGGCGCCCGCCTGCGGCGTGAGCGAGACGGTGCCCGGGGCACGCAGCAACGCCCCGTCGCCGAGCACCCACGCTTCGGCCTGCGACCACCCGGTGGCCTCGGCCAGCACGTCGAGCGTGCGGGCGATCAGCTCGTCGGGATGCTCGGCCGTCGCGATGACGGCACCGAGCGCCGTCACCAGCGAGACCGTCGCGTCCCCGTCCAGTCGCGTCGCGTGACGCTCGCCCTTGGGCATCGCCTCGTCGGCTCCCGCATCGTGTCGTGGCCGGTCACGTGCCGGTGCCCGTGTCCGGGCCGGCAGCGCACGAAGGGTAGTGCCCGGCCGCCTCGGATGGGACAGCGCGCGGGGGCACGGCGACGAGATGCCACGACGGCGCACGGGTGTCGGGGCGCAATTTCCCCGAGGAATCACCGGGACGCCACACTGCACGCATGCCCCGAACGCGAGACGGCGCCCGGGGCTTCGTCGCCCCGGACGCCGTCTCGTCGTTCACCTGCAGGCGGCCGCGTCGCCGCCCTGATGCTCGGTGATGCCGGAGCCGCGTCGCCCCGGACACCACCCATGCCGATGGACCGCCCGTCGCCCCGGATCAGCGCAGCGCCGGGGCGATCCGCTCGGCGAAGCTCGCACGGGCCCGGTTGAGCCGGCTCTTCACCGTGCCGAGGTTCACGCCGGTGATCTCGGCGATCTCCTCGTAGCTCTTGCCTTCGAGCTCACGCAGCACGAAGACCTCGCGGTGGTGCGGCGGCAGCGTCGCCACCACGTCCTCCACCGCGCCCTGCAGGAAGCGCTTGTGGTACTGGTCGTCGGGACGTGCGTTCGTGTCCTCGAAGTCCAGCGGGCGCTCCTCGTCCTCGGTGAACTTGTCGCGCACCGCCTGAAACAGGACCAGCGGATTGCGCGACCGGTTGCGCAGCTCGTTCTTCGCGAGGTTGCTCGCGATGGTGTAGATCCAGGTCGAGAACTTCTTCGACGGATCGAAGCGATGCAGATGGCGGTAGACGCGGATGAAGACCTCCTGCACCAGGTCTTCGGCCTTCTCGCGATCGCCGATCGTGCGGTAGATGAAGTTCAGCAGCCGCCCCTGATAGCGCTCGACCAGCAGGTCGAAGGCGATCGGGTAGCCCTCGAGGAACGCCGTGACGACGTCCGCATCGGAGGCCGCGCGCAGCTGCTCGCGGCGCGACGGCGCAGCCACGGGGCGCGCGGGGGCGTCGCGATGGATGGAACGAACGGCATCGGCCATTGATGACTCCGCGTCAGGGTGGGTCGGGCGCTCCCGGCCGGGGACTGCTCCCCCACGGGTGACACCCGTACCCCTGTATCGCACGCCCCGTGCCCGTGCCCCGGACTCGGCCGCACCACGCCAAATGCTTGAGGGTCAATGGTTTGGCTCGTTGGTCCAGTCGTGACCGATCGCCCCTGTCCACTCCCGGGGACGCCGAGCCGGCAGCCAGTCCTGTCCCGAGGACACCCTCCCTGCCATTCCGTTCGGCCGGGCGCGACGGGCGCGACGGGCGCGACGAACCGCGACGAACTGCGAAAGACCTGAACGCGACGGCCGCGACGGCGCGACGGGGTCTGCGCCAGTCACGAGCGCCCGCGCGGCGATCGGCATCGCTGAACAGCCATGGAACGGCAGGCAACGACAGGAAAGAACAGGCAAGGACAGGAACGACAGGCACGGCGGCGGGTCCCGGCGCGCATCGGGACCGGTCGTGCGTGCGGGGCCATCACAATCCTTGGATGGGCTCCGCGTGCGCGCGGGCGCCCGTGTGCGACACGAGCCGTGGCGAACCACCGCCGTCCTGTCGTTGCCTGTCGTTCCAGTCGTTGCCTGCGGTACCCAGCGGTGCAGCGATGCCGCTCACCGAGCGGGCGCACGTGATCGGCGCAGCCCCCGTCGCGGCGTCGCGCCCGTCGCGTTCAGGTCTTTCGCAGTTCGTCGCGCCCGTCGCGCCCGCCGCGCCCCGTCGCGCCCGTCGCGCGGATCAGGAACCGGCGCGGAAACCGGCCGCGTAGAGGATGCCGAGCGCGGTCTTGGCGTCCTTGATGGTGCCGTCGCGGATCATCTCGAGGGCGCGACCGAGGGGGACGACTTCGACGTCGATGAACTCGTCGGCTTCCTGCGCCGATTCGCCGCGTTCGAGGTCGGTCGCCATGAAGAGATGGATCTTCTCGTCGGTGAAGCCGGGGGTCGTGTACATCGTGTGCAGGAACTCGAGCGTGCTTGCCGTGCACCCGGTCTCCTCGCGCAGTTCGCGGGCGGCGCAGTCCTCGGGGCGTTCGCCGGGGTCGAGGCGGCCGGCGGGGATCTCGTAGAGCACCTCGAGCGCGGCGTAGCGGTACTGGCGGATGAGGAGCAGCTTCGGATCGGCGCCGCGAGGGTCGCTCACGAACGGGACGATCGCGCTCGCGCCGGGATGGCGCACCATCTCGAGTTCGCCGGTCGATCCGTCGGGAAAGCGCACCGTGTCGATGTCGAGACTGATCACGCGCCCCGCGTAGCCGCGGCGCGTCGCCACCTGCCCCGCGGCGCGCAGCCCCTCGTCGGTGTAGCGCCCGCTCATGCCGCGTCGCCTCCGCCGACGATCGCCGCGGGATCGAGCACGCGCACCGGGCCCAGGTCGAGTGCGGCGAGCTGCTCGCTGATCACCGCCGGGTCGCCGACGGCGACGAGCTGCAGGCGCGACGGATCGAGATGCGTCGCCATCGCGGTGCGGATCGCCGCGGCGTGCACCGTGCGCACCGACGCGCGGTACGTGTCGAAGTAGTCGTCCGGGAGCCCGAACGTCACCAGCGACGCGAGCGCACCGGCGATGGCGCGTGTCGTCTCGAAGCGGATCGGGAAGACGCCATCCAGGTAGTCGCGCGCGAGCGTCAGTTCGGCGTCGCTCACGTCGCCGTCGCGGATCGCTGCGAACTCGGCGAGCATCTCGCGCGCGGCCGCCCCCGTCACTTCGGACTGCACCGCCGCATCCATCGCGAACGGTGCGCGGAATCGACGCCAGTCGAAGCCCGAGTGCGCGCCGTACGTGTAGCCGTGCCGCTCGCGCAGGTTGAGGTTGAGCCGCGAGCCGAACAGCCCGCCGAGCACCGCGTTGCCGAGGAGGAGCGGGAAGTAGTCGGGCGTGGTGCGCATCGGTCCCGCGTGCCCGACGCGGAGCTCCGTCTGCGGCGCACCGGGCTTGGCGACGATCGTGACGCCGCGCCCCGTCGGTGCGGGCGTGTCGGGTGCGGCGATCGCGGCCGGTGCGGCGCCGCGCCAGTCGCCGAAGGTGCGCGTCACGAGCGCGAGCGCGTCGTCCGCGCTCACGTCGCCGGCGACGATCAGCGTCGTCGCGGCCGGCGTGTAGCGCGCCGCGTGGAAGGCGCGCACCGCATCGGCGGTGAGCGCACGCACCGAGCGCATCGACCCGCCGTCGGGCATCGCGTAGCGCGCGCCGGCGTCGAAGATCGTCGCGTCGAACGCCTCGTTGGCGAGCGAGCGCGGTTCGCTCTGCACCTGCAGCAGCGTCGCGATCCGTTCCTCGCGCAACCGCTCGAACTCGTCGGCCGGGAAGCGTGGCTCGCGCAGAACGAGGCCGAGCAGCGCGAGCGCGTCCGGGAGACGCGCGGTGAGTGTCGTGAGCCGCGCGACGCTCGCGTCCCAGTCGGCATGCGCGTCGAGCGCGGTGCCCATCCCTTCGAGCACGTCGGCCAGTTCGAGCCCGGAGTGCGGTCCCGCGCCTTCGGTGAGGAGCGACGCGGTCAGCTGCGCGACGCCCTCCTGCCCCGCCGGATCCGCCGCCGCGCCCGCATCCACCAGGGCGAGCACCGTCACGAGCGGGAGCTTGGTCACCGGCGCGACGAGCAGTCGCAGCCCGTTCGGCAGCACGTGCCGCGTGACACGCGGAAACTGGTACGGCCGCGGCGCCGTGCCCGCAGGTCGCGGCGACGCGGGCGGGAGCGCGTCGGTGGCGGCGACGATGCCGGGTGTCGCGTCGGCGCTCGTGCGCGCGTCCGTCGCCGTGTTCGTTCCGGCCGTCGTGCCGCTCGTCGATGCCGTCGTCGTGTCGCTCGTCGTGCCGGCGGTCGTCGTCGAGTGCGTCATGCCGCCTCCGCCACCGCGTCGGCACGCGGCACGTACATGAGCACCGCTCGGTTCGCGCGGTCGCACCACGTGCGCAGGAAGAGCGTCACGTCCTGCGCCGTCACCGCGCGGAAGCGATCCATCTGCGTGTTCACCAGCTCGGGGTCGCCGAAGTAGGTCGCGAAGCGCGACAGCGCATCGGCGCGCTCGCCCGCGCTCTGCAGCGACGCGGTGAAGTCGGTCTCGAGCAGCGCCAGCGCACGCGCCACTTCACCGTCACGCACGCCATCCGCGATCGCCGCGTCGAGCTCGCGATGCAACGCCGCCTCGAGCGCGTCGCTCTCCACGCCGGGGTTCGCCGTCGCGTCGGCGACGAGGAGATCGGCCCCCTTGGTGAGGTCGAAGGTCCACGCGCTCGCATCGGTCGCGATGCGCTGCGCACGCACCAGCGACTTGAACAGCCGGCTCCCCTTGCGAAGGCCGAGCACCGCACCGGCCATCGCGCCCGCATACCACGTCGGTGACCCGGCCGGCGGAATGCGCATCGCGATCATCACGCGCGCCAGCGGCACGTCGTCCTCGACGACCTCGCGCGCCGGCGACTCGAAACGCGGCGCGATCGTGAAGTCGGGACGCGCCGGCGGCCGCGGATTGCGCGGGATCGGCCCGTAGTACTCGCGCACGAGCCGCATCGCCTCGACCGGATCGAAGTCGCCGGCGATCGTCAGCACCGCGTTGTCGGGCGTGTACCACGTCGCGAAGAACTCCGCCACGTCGTCGAGCGACGCCTCCTCGAGATGCGTCATGCTCCCGATCAGCGAGTGATGGTACGGATGCGAGGGCGGATGGCAGAGCGCCGGCAGCTTCTCCCACCACGTGCCGTACGGCTGGTTGTCCACGCTCCAGCGCCGCTCGTTCTTCACGACCTCGCGCTGCGTGTCGAGCTTCTGCTGCGTCATCGCCGGCAGCAGCCGCCCCATGCGATCGGCCTCCAGCCACAGCGCGAGCGCGAGCTGGTTGCTCGGCACGGTCTCGAAGTAGTTCGTGCGATCGAGCCACGTCGACCCGTTGAGCGTCCCGCCCGCACGCTGCACGAGCTCGAAGTGCTCGTTCGCCTCGACGTTCGCCGACCCCTGGAAGAGCATGTGCTCGAACAGGTGCGCGAACCCCGTGCGCCCCTCGCGCTCGTTCGCACTGCCGACGTGATACCACAGGTTCACCGCGACGATCGGCGCGGTATGGTCCTCGCTCAGCACGACCCGCAGGCCGTTGTCGAGCGTCTCGGTGACGATCGGAATCCGCATGTCTGGTAATCTATCCACCGATCCGTCTTCGCCGTTCCAGTGCGATGTGCCAACGCCAGCATCGGTGTTTCGCCAAAGAGACTGTGGCGAGTTTCCTTGTGCGGGCGCTGGCGAGCGGGCATTCGTGTTTCGCCTGAACAGACTGTTGGCGAGCCTCCGAGGGCGGGGAGCTTCCGCAACACGGAGAGATCCTCGTCCGTTCGAGGGCAAAGCATCCCTCCACTCGGCCGGCAGGTGACGGAGCGGGGAGGAACGGAGGCGGCCCACTACGCGAGCGGGCGCACGCCCTCGCACGGGGCCCATCCAGAAATCTTTTGTGGGTGTTCGGTCAGCACCGGTGCTGGCGGCCCGCACCGACGCGCCCCCTGCCTCCGCTCCTCCCCGCTCCGTCACCGCCCCGCCGAGTTGAGCGATGCTCGGAGCCGGACTGAACACGGATCTCTCCGTGTCGCGGAGCTTCCACGCGTTCGGAGGCTCGCCAACGATCTGTTCAGGCGGAACACGAGACCAGCCACGCGCACTCGGAGGAACGGAGCATTGCGTACAGTCCGTGGAGGCGAAACACGAACGCACGGTCCGTCGCTATTCGCGACGGACCGTGCGTTCGAGCGGAACGACTGGACTCAGAAACCGGGATCGCGCGCCCAGCGCGTGCCGCCGAGCATGAGGCCGGCGCGGACCATGTAGCCGCCGCCGGAGGGACGCGACTGGTCGCCGAAGGAGTTGCCGGCGCGGTGCCACTGGTAGCCGCCGCCGAGGTTGAGCGCGGCGCCCTTGAAGAGTTCGACGATCACCCCCGCGCCGCCGCCGAGCATGAGTGCGCGCTGGCGTTCGCCGACGTCGTTGCCGTCGGTGGTGTACTGGAAGTTCGACTGGCCGGCGCGGCCGTAGAGATAGGGCGTGAAGTTCGAGACGCCGAGCGGGAGTGCGAGGCGCGGCTCGACGAAGAAGCTGGTCATCGTGCCGCCGTCGGCACCGGCGAGGGCGGGCAGGTTGATCGCCGGCTGTGCGCTCACGTCATGGAAGGTGCGCGACACGCCGCCCGCGATCGCGAAGTTGCCGATGCCGAGCGAGACGATCGCCTCGCCACCGCGTCCGTCACTGACGTTGCGAAAGACGTTCTGCGAGATGCCCGTGTAGACGCCGTTGGCCTCGATCGAGAGCGAGGGCGTGTTGCGATGCTGTGCCGCGAGCGGCAGTGCGACCATCGCGGCCGCGGGAAGGGCGAACAAGGAGCGGATGCGCATGGAATACCTCCTCAGGGAGTCGTGCCGCCGCACCGTCGGTGGCGCGCGGTCGACGTCCTCCAGGGCAGGGGCGATGCCGTCGGGCGAGAAAACCCGTATCTCGTTGTTCCGCAAGCAGTTGTGTGGAACGGCAACTTTCTCGACGCGGCGTACGTGTCCGCTCGGGTGGACACCGTGTGTCGTGCCCCGCCGTGCCGTGCATTCTGACCATCGCTGCCGATCGCGATCGCTCGAAGCAACGCGAAGCGCAGGAGAGACGAGGCACGCCCGGCATCGTGACCGAGCCCCCGCGCCCCCTGCGCCCCCTGCGCCTCATGCCGTCTCGGCGCGCGTCGTCCTGATCAGCGCGTGATGAACGAGAGCCCGACCGAGAGACCGAGGAACGGGTCGTTCGCGTCGTTGAATTTGCCGATCTGACCCTCGAGGCGGAGCGCCAGGTGCTGCGCCATGAGAGGGATGCGCGTGCCGACGGCGGCGGCGACGCCCAGGTCGGTGTTGCTGCGGCTCGGGCCGAGTTCGGGGTTCGTGCTGGTGGACGCGACGAGGAGCGCCGGACGGACGAACCAGTCCGGCACCGGCCGGCCGGTGCCGTAGCGGGAGCGATTGCCGAAATTGAGCATCGGGCCGATCTCCAGGCCGAGTGCCGACGACGACCCGCCATTCTCGACACTGGTGCGCGAGAAGCCGAGTCGCGTCTCGATCGACCAGTTCGTGCCGACGAAGAAGTTCGCACGCGCCGTCTGTGCGGGGATGCCGAGCGTGGTGACGCGCGTGTCGCCGAGCTGCACCGTCAGGCCGGCGTCGATGCCGAGCTCGACGGGGTTGGCCTGTGCGGTCAGGGCCGCCGGCGCGACCGCGAGGGCGGCGGTGGCGACGATCGAACGAAGGGAAGCGTGCATGGGTGCTCCGGGTTGCGTCGGCCTCCGCGCGCCCGTCGTGGGCGCGGCAGACGGCGACCGACTCGGTCGGAGCGTGCCGATTGCAGCGTTCGTGCCGGCAGGCCCGGCGGTCCGAAAGCACCCGATCGTCGTCCGTCGCGGACGATCCGTGCGCCGGTCGCGGCGCGCTCGGCGTCACGCGTCGGCCGTGCGCGCGGCGCCGCCCTACAGCTCGGCGATGGGATTGCGCTTGAGCTGCGGCGGCAGCGCGTCGAGCAGCGGATTGAGCTCGCGTGCCCGATCGAGCGTGGTGACGAACGTCACCCCCTTGAGCGACACCACCAGCAGCGAGTTGACGCCGTAACAGACGACGCGCCCCGCCTCGGCGTGCACCACGTTGCTCGACGCATCGACGAGGAGCGCGTCGCCGATCACGCCGTTGCCCGTGTCGTCGAGCTCGCGCACGCGACGCAGGCAGGCCCACGTCCCCACGTCGTCCCACCCGAATTCGGCCGGCAGGCAGACCGTGTCGCCGTGTCGCTCGAGGAGCCCGCGCTCGATCGAGATGTTCTGGATCATCCCGGCGAACCGGTCGATGCGCCCCTCCTCGAGGTAGCCGAGGCCGTCCTGCAGCTCGCTCGTGTGCTCGCGGAGCGCGCCGAGCACGACGCCGGCCTGCCAGCAGTAGATGCCGCAGTTCCAGAGCGCGCCCCCCTCGATCAGCTCTTCGGCGAGCAGCGGGCCCGGCTTCTCGACGAAGCGGGCGACGCGACGTGCGCCGCCGTCCACGGTACCGCTCGCGTCCTCGTCGAGCACGGCGCCGGGGACGATGTAGCCGAAGCCCGTCTCGGGGCGCGTCGGCCGCGCGGCGATCGCGACCAGGCGGCCGTCCTCGCCGGCGAGCTTGGCGGCCTGCCGGATCGTCTCGCGGAAGTCGTCCTCGTACTGCGCGGCGAGGTCGGCGTGGAGCGCGCAGAAGACCGCCCTGGGGCCGGCGCGCGTCGCGATCTCGTGCGCCGCCCACGCCAGCGCCGCCGCGGTGCCGAGCGGGCGCGGCTCGACGAGCACGTTCTTGCTGGGGAGCTGGGGCAGCGCGCCGCGGACCGCGTCGGCGATGTCCTCGCTCGTGAAGACGAGCACCCGGTCGGCCGGCACGAGCGGGTGGAGGCGACGCACCGTGTCGGCGACGAGCGGGCTCTCGCCCACCAGCTTGAGCAGCGGCTTGGGGCGTTCCGGCGTCGAGAGCGGCCAGAAGCGCGACCCGATGCCACCGGCGAAGATCACCGCCCAGAGCGCATCGCGCGTCCGGAGCGCATCGACCGGCTGGAGCTGTTCCTCGGGGAGGACGCCGACCCCCGTCGTGTCACCCTGGTCCTCGCCCCCCGCCGGCGTGTCGCCGTAGCCGAGCCCGCCGTCCTGACCATCGAAGCCGGGCGGAAAGGTGCCGGCGGGGGTGTCGGCCATGTGCGGAACGGGTGAGGAGGGTCGGAGGCGTACCGAACCCGTACGAAAGCCGCCGCGAGCGACGAATGCCAGTGCGGTGACCGGTGAGATGCGGGATGTGACGACCCGTGTGATGACCGCGCTGATGACACGACGGCGTGCACGTGACGCCGCGCACGATCGCGCTCACCCGTCGTGGAGCTGTCGTGCATCGCCGACACGGCTCGCCCACGAGGGTCGGAGCCGTGCGGCGGTGCATGACGACAGGCCTGCCCGCGATGCCCTCAGAAGCGCATGCCCATCCCGATTTGGATGACGCGATTGCGTGCGCCGCGACCTTCGACGAGTTCGGACAGCCCTCGCGTGAAGCGCGCCGTCATGGTGCCCGTGCGGCCGGCGACGGGAAAGTCGACGCCGCCACCGACGGAGTAGCCGTAGTGGAATCGCTCGAAGTCGAAGGACTCGCCCACGAGGTCATTCCGCTCGTCGCAGTCGATGTTCGCGCCGCCGCCCGAGACGCGACACCCGATGCGATAACCGACCGTGGGCCCGCCGATCAGGTAGGGGCGAACGCGGCTCGTGTTGCCGCCGAAGCTGTAACGCAGATGGAGCGGCAGTTCGAGATACGAGAAAGCGAAGGTCGCGTCGATGCCCTCGATGTTGTCCTTCGTCCCCTTCTGCGAGAAGTGCAGCTCGGGCTGGAAGCCGAAGCCGCCGCCCAGCGTCCAGAGCGCGGTCGCACCGATCATGAAGCCGGTGCGCGCGTCACCACGGGCACCGTCGCCGCGGATGTTGGCGCTGTTGACGCCGACGATCACGCCGAACCGAGGCCCGCTGCCGGTGGTCGGCGTGGGCGTCTGCTGCGCGACGAGCGGGGCGCCGGCGAGCACGAGGAGGGCGGCGGCGACGAGGGCACGGGAGCATCGCATGCGAAGGGAGGCGAAAGGGCCGAGTGCGGCGTCGCGCGCTCGCGTCGCGTGCGAGTGTGCGACGCCGTCGATGCCGGAGCGGCACCGTTCGGCCGTACCCGCCGTGATCCGCGCTGGAGCCGTGCCGATCTGTCACGACGTCGAACGAACCGACGGCCCGCGACGCAGGATGCGTCGCGGGCCGCCGGCTGACCCACGCGACGAGCATGCTCGTCGCGCAGGATGAAGTGCATCGAGGATCAGAAGCGGATGCCGAACGTCAGCGGGATGATGTTGATGTTGTCGAGGTTCCCGCCGTCGGCGAACACGGTGTGGTAGCGCGCTTCGGCGAACGCCTTGAAGCCGCTCAGGTTGAAGTTCACCCCCGCACCGCCGTTGAGGCCGAAGTTGGTGCCGACGCCGCGGTTGACGTTGTAGACACCCGCGCCGCCGATGACGTAGAAGCTCGTCGTCGCATTCCGCGTGGCGCCGAAGTCGTAGATCGCGTTCCCAGTGACGTCGAGCACGTTGAAGCTCAGGCCATTGTTCTGCCCACCAAAGCCCTGATACCCTGCTTCGGCGCGGAGCGCGACGGGGAGCGCGGCGGGCCGGAACTGCGCCAGACCGCCGATGCGCCACCCGGTGTTCACGCCTTCACCGAAATCACCCATCGGCAGACCCACACCGACGAACCCGCCGAACTCGGGCTTGTTCGCCGCGCTCGCCTGCGCCTGCAACTGCGGCGCGGTGGCGAGGACGGCGAGCGCGAGGGCGGTACCAACGAAACGCTGCTGCATCGACAGACTCCATGTCTGGAGGATGTGCACACGCACGCATCGGGGGAGACGTGCGCGGTGCCGACGTCGTGTCGGCGCGCCAGGGATCGGACTGGCCATGGCGAGTACGACGGAGTCGACTATCAAGGTTCATGCTACGACTCTACGGCCGAGCCCGCCGCTGCCCCCTCAGCGCGCCGGCCGCTCCAGCAGCAGCACCACCGGCACCTTGAGCGACTCCGCCAGCAGGTAGCGCACCCCCGCTTCGCTCCGCGCCACGATCGGGCTCGTGCGCGTCGGCGAGCCGAACGCGGTCAGCCCCACGCGCCACGCCGTCAGCCGCAGGCGGAGCATGTGCCACGGATCGCTCACGAGGACGAGCGTGTCGAGCCCGCGCCGCCGGGCGATGCGCGAGACGGCGTGCATCTGCTCGCTCGTGCTCCGGCTCGACGCCTCGGTGAGGATCGCCGCCGGCCGCACCCCACGCCGCCGCATCCACCGCGACGCGGCTTCGGCCTCGCTGTACTGGTCGCCGAGTTGCTTGCCGCCGGTCAGGATCAGCCGCGATGCGATGCCGCGACGGTGCAGCGCGAGCGCGTGCTCCAGTCGCGCCTCGAGCACCGGCGAGGGGCGGCCGTCGTACTGCGCGGCCCCGAAGACGACGATCGCGTCGGCACGACGGGCATCGTCGCGGCGTCCCGCCCACCACACGGCGGCCACCAGCGCCAGCCAGCCGCCGACGACGAGGGCCAGGCCGCCCGTGACCACGCGACGGAGCGGCGAACGGGTGCGGCGACGCGGGGCGGGCACGGCGAACAAGAAAGGGGCGGCCGGATCAGTCCGCCAGTCCGAGCACCGCCAACCAGAAGACGTCGAACGCCACGCGCGGATTGCGTGACGGCGTCACCACGCCGTCGAGCGCCATCCCGTCCACGAACGCCACGAAGGTGTCGGCGATCATCGCCGCCGGCACTCGCGGCTTGAGGCCGAGGAGCCCGTGCAGCCGCGCCACCAGCTCGGCCGCCGATTCGCGACGCGCCTGCGCCGTCGCCGATACCGCCGCCTGCACCGCGCTCCCCTGCACCAGCGCGAGATCGAGCAGCACGCGCAGGTCGCCACGCTCCAACTCGTCGGCGAGCCACGCCCAGAGCGCGTCGAGCGCCGCCGTCGGCGTCACCCCCGCCAACGCCGCATCCTGTCGCGCCACCACGCCGGCGCGCAGCCATTCGACGAGCCGCGCGAGCAGCTCGCCCTTGTCGCGGAAGTGGTAATGAATGAGCGCCTTGCTCACGCCCGCCGCTTCGGCGACGTCCTGCAGCGAGGTGTCGGCCGCCCCCTTCCGTAGGATGCAGGCGCTCGTCGCCTCGAGGATGCGCCCCGCGGCCGCGACGCGCGGCGCGGCGGACGTGCCGGTCTCGTTCACGACGCGGACCGTGCGCGATCAGATGGCATGCCGGTCTCCGGGCTCCGGTGTCGTCACGTCGTACCCCGCGGCGCGCAGCCGGTCCGCGAGGGCCGTCTGCGCCGCGGGCTCGCCGTGCACGAGATGCACCGTGCGCAGCCGAGGTGAGCCGCTACGCACCGTGTCGAGCCACCGTTGCAGTTCGCCACGATCGGCGTGCGCGCTGTAGCCGTCGAGCACCTCGACACGCGCGCGCAGCGTCCGCTCCTCGCCGAGGATCCGCAGCGTCGGCCGACGCTCCACGATGCGCCGCCCGAGTGTGTGCTCGGCCGGGAAGCCGACGATCAGGATCGTCGTGCGCGAATCCTCGACCGCGTGCGCGAGGTGATGCAGCACGCGCCCCGACTCGCACATGCCGCTCGGCGCGATCACCACCATCGGCCCGTGCAGCCGGTTGAGCGCCTTGCTCGCCTCGGCGTCGCGCACGTAGCGCACGAGATCGAAGCGGAAGAGCTTCGCGACCGCGGCCACGAGATCCTCGGTCCGGTCGAAGCATTCGGGATGCAGCTCGAAGACCTGCGTCGCGCTCGTCGCCAGCGGGCTGTCGACGTGGATCGCGAGCGCCGGGATCTCGCCCGCGCGTGCCAGTGCATGCAGCGCGTACACGAGCTCCTGCACGCGCCCGACCGCGAAGGCGGGGATGATCACCTTGCCGCCGCGCTGCGCCGTCTCGCGCACGATGCGACCGAGTGCGGCGCGCGCGTCGTCGATCGGTACGTGATCGCGATCGCCGTACGTGCTCTCGAGGATCACCACGTCGGCGTCGGCCGCGGCGGGCGGCTGCGGATCGCGGATGATCGAGAGGCCGCTGCGCCCGACGTCGCCGCTGAAGACGATGCGCTTCGCCACGTCGCCCTCGCGCGCCTCGAGCTCGACGCTCGCCGAACCGAGGATGTGTCCCGCGTCATGGAAGCGTGCGCGCACGCCGGCGACGACGTCGAACCACCGATCGTACGGATGCCCCTGCATCAGCCGCAGCGTCCGCGTCGCGTCCTCGGGTTCGTAGAGCGGCTCGGCGTGCGCACGCTGCCGCTTCGCGAGGAACTCGGCGTCCTTGACCTGGATGTGCGCCGAGTCGGCGAGCATGAGCGCGCACAGGTCGCGCGTGGCGGCGGTGGCGTGGATCGGGCCGTCGTAGCCGTGCCGCACGAGGAACGGGAGCCGACCCGCGTGGTCGATGTGCGCGTGGCTCAGCACGACGGCGTCGATGCGCTCCACGGGCGCCGGCAGCCGCTCGTTCTTCGCGCGCGATTCCGCGCGGCGTCCCTGGAAGAGGCCGCAGTCGAGCAGGATCGTGCGGTCGCCCACATGGAGCAGATGGCACGACCCGGTGACCTCGCGGGCGGCACCGACGAATTCGAGGAACATGGCGTGAACTCGGACGGGGAGCGACGTGACGCGCGGGGTGTACGCCGACGTGCTGCGCAACTTCGGTCGCGCGCCGGTCGCTGTCACCTGCCGGGCGCGACCGCGCGCGCACGCCGTACGGGCGTGACGTCGATGCTGGCGTGTCCCGATGCCATGCTGTACCGTCGCGCCGGGACGCCGTCGCCCGGTGCAGCCGGGTGGGATCGTCCTCATGACAGGACACGACACGGCGCGAGACGACGACGTAGCGCCACGTCCAGCGAACGACGGAGATCGCATGGCGAACGGGACCACGACAGAAGGTGCGACACCGGACGCGGCGGCGCCGATCACCTTCCTCGTCCCCGGGACGGAGCGCGGTGACGGCGTGCGGGGCGCGCGCGACGCGGCGGCGCCATCGGGCGACGACGCGCTCGTCGGCACGATCGTGCAGTCGGTCGCGGTCGAGCGTGCGCGCGCGCGCGGTGATCTCGTCCCCGTCGTGGCACAGCCCGGACGCGACGTCGTCGTGCTGCAGCTCGAGGACGGCCCCGAACTCGTGCTGCACCCGGAACACGCACGCCAGCTGATCGCGTCGCAATCCGGTGCGCAGGATGCGATCGCCGCGAACGAGGCGACGGAGGGCGCGCGCGACGCGATCGTCGTCCCGTCGACATTGCAATGGGCCGGCGGCGACACGCCCACGACGCGCGGTCTCGGCCGGATCGGTGCATCGCTGCTGCGCTTCGTGCTCCGTCGCGGCGACACCGTCGGCAAGGCGGGCGCACGCGCGATCGCCGACAAGGTGGACGCGCAGCAACCCGAAGGCGTGCGCCGCGCCACGCGCGAGCGGCTCGGCGGCGATCGGATCGACGCGATTCCGTCGGCGCCGAACGGCATGCCCTCGCTCGTGCTGCTGCACGGCACCTTCTCGACCGTCGAGGGGACGTTCGGTGCGCTCTGGCGTCGCCCCACCGACGATGGCTCGACACGCCTGATGACGCGGCGTGCCGACCTCCTGAACCGGCTCTTCGACGCCTACGACGATCGCGTCTTCGGCTTCGAGCACGCGACGCTCGGCCGCGGACCGATCGAGAACGCGCTCGCGCTCGCCGAACGTCTGCCGGACGGGGCGCAGCTGCACCTGCTCACGCATTCGCGCGGCGGGCTCGTCGCCGAAGTGCTCGCACGCGCCGCCGCGGTCGGCGGGGCGAAGGACGCAACGAACGCCGCGCTCGCGTACTTCGACGCGCCCGAACAGGCGGCGCAACGCACGGCGCTCGATGCGCTACTGCGCGTCGCGACGGACAAGGCGCTGCGCATCGATCGCGTCGTCCGCGTAGCCGCGACCGCGCGCGGGACGCTGCTCGCCTCGCGCCGTCTCGATGCGTATCTCTCGGTGATCCGCTGGGCGCTGCGCGCCGCGGGCATCCCCGTCGTTCCGGATCTGGTCGCGCTCCTCGGTGTCGTCGCGCAGCGACGCACGCGCCCCGACGAACTGCCGGGGCTCGAGGCGCAGATGCCGGACAGTGCGCTCGTGCGCTGGCTCAACGACGGCGCCGCCGCGGTGCCGGGCGAGCTGCGCGTCGTCGCCGGCGACATGACCGGCGACTCGATCGGCTCGTGGCTGCGCACGCTCGTCTCCGACGCGTACTTCTGGACCGACAACGATCTCGTCGTGCAGACGCGCTCGATGTACGGCGGTGGCGTGCGCGGGTCGCGCGCCTCGTTCGTCCTCGCGCGCAACGCGCAGGTGACGCACTTCCGCTACTTCGCCAACGACGACACCGCTCGGCAGGTGGTCGACGCGCTCGTCGAACACCAGCCGCAGGGCTTCCGGCCGATCGGGGCCGAGTCGCAGGCGGGGCGCTCGTCGACCGGCGTGCGTGGCCGGCGCGATGGGGGCGACGGCACGCGCCCCGCGCTGCTCGTCGTCCCGATGCTCTTCGGCAGCGTCCTCGGTACCGAACAGGGGCGCGCCTGGCCACCGCCCGGTCTCGACGACGCGCGCGGCGACGATGCCCCCGCCCGCGTGCAGCTCGCACTCGACGATCCGTCGGCGGTCGCCGAATCGCTGCTGCCGGGGCGCTATGCGGCGCTCGTCGCGCAGCTGTCGTCGTCGCACGACGTCATCTCCGTGCCGTACGACTGGCGCGCCGCGCTCGAGCTGGCGGCCGACACGCTCGCGACGGCGCTCGCCGCGGCGCTCGATGCGCGCGGTGACCGGCGCATCCCCGTGCGCATCCTCGCGCACGAAGCGGGCGGGCTCGTGGTGCGCACGCTCGCGCTCCGACACGCGAACCTCTGGCGCCGCTTCGCCGAGCGCGCGGGTTCGCGCGTGCTCATGCTCGGCGTCCCGCACGACGGCTGCTGGACGCCGCTCCGGCTCGTCGCCGGCGACGACGACTACGGCGGACTGCTCGCGGCGCTCGCCGGCCCGCTCGATGCGAAGCGCGTGCGCGACGCGCTCGCGTCGGCGCCGGGTGTGCTCGCACTGCAGGCATCGCTGCGCGATCCCGCGTTGCGTCTCGACGATGCGCGCACTTGGCGCACGTGGGCCGATGCCGATGCGGCGTCGATCACCGCGGCGACCGCGTGGCACGACCAGCCCGAGCAGCGTGCGGCGCTCGCGTGGGGCGTGCCACCGCAGACCGCGCTCGACGCGGCGCGCGCGCTCCGGCAGCTCCTCGACGATCAGCTGCGCAGCGGACTCGCCGAATGGGCATCGCTCGTCGTGCAAGTCGCGGGCGTGGAGCATCGCACGCCCGTCGGTGTCTCGGCCAGTGACGGCGCGTTCGCCTTCGTCGAGTCGCCCACCGGTGGCGACGGGCGCGTGCCGCTCGCGAGCGTCGCCGTGGCCGGTCTGCCGACGTGGATCCGCGACACGACCCACGGCGAACTCTCCACCGATCCGCAGCTGTTGCCCGTGTTCGACGAGCTGCTCCGCACCGGCGCGACGAACGCGCTGTCCAAGGAAGCGTCACATGCGAGTGCCGAGCCGTGGGCGCGCGATGGTCGCGCACGGCGCGGGCGCAGCGACGTCGGAACCTCGAGCGGCACGGCGGGGGGCGCGTCGGAGACGCAACTTCCGCGTCGGCGCCCCGTTCGCAGCGGCGGCCAGCGCGGTGACGCGCCGTTCTCGCTCCCCACCGGCGCCGAGCCGATGGGAGCGCAGCGCACCCCGCTGCGACTCGCGGTGCGGAGCGGCGACGTGCGCTACGTGGACGATCCGATCCTCATCGGCCACTACCGCTCCGAGAACTTCAGCGGTGCCGAGCAGGTGCTCGACTCGCTGCTCGAGGGTGAACTCGAGCGCACGCTCGCCCTCGGCATCTATCCGGAAGCCCCGCGCACCGCGCAGGTCTTCCGCAATCGAACGGTGCCACCCGAGAATCCGTGGCAGCTCCCTCGACCGAGCGAGGTGATCGTCGTCGGCCTTGGCGAGGAGGGCATGCTGCGTCCCGTGACGCTCACCGAATCGGTGCGCGTCGGCGTGCTGACGCTGGCGCAACGCCTCGCCGACGACGAGCACGAGGGGAAGCGGGTGTTCGATCTGTCCGCGACGCTCGTCGGCAGCGGGGGCACGGGCATCACGGTGCACGAGGCGGCGCAGGCGGTGGCGCGTGGTGTCTGCGAGGCCAAGGCGGTGCTCGAGGAGACCGGACGGCTCCCGTGCCCCGCATCGCTGACACTCGTCGAGCTCTTCCTGAGCCGCGCCACCGAAGCGTGGCGCGCCTTGCGCGTGTTGGACGCCGCCGACCGCGGGAGCTACGTCCTCGATCCGGTCGTGCAGGAGGGGATGGGCTCGATCACGCGGCCGCCCGACGAGGGGTATCGCGGCTCGTCGTACGACTTCGTGCAGGTCTCGACCGAGGACCACCCGTCACGCGGTACCGAGTTCACCTATCGGCTCGACACACGCCGCGCGCGCACCGAGCTGCGTGCGCAACAGCTCCAGTCGCCGCTCGTGCGCGAACTCGTGCGCACCGCGGCGGACGACGCGAACACCGACCCGCGCGTCGGCCTCACGCTCTTCTCGCTGCTCGTCCCGCTCGAGCTGCGCGCCTATCTGTCGAGCGCCACGGAGCTCGTGCTCGGCGTCGATCCGGGGAGCGCGCCGGTGCCGTGGGAGGTCATGGACGACGGTGGCGCCTCGCCGCATGGTGCGCGCGGCGACGAACCGCTCGCGCTGCGTGTGAAGGTCGTGCGCAAGCTCCTCACCGAGGTCTTCCGCGACCAGGTGCGTGACGCGCGCCGCGACGACGGCATCCTCGTCATCGGCGACCCGCGCACCGACGGCGACTACCTGCCGCTGCCCGGCGCACGACGCGAGGCGGTCGCGGTGCACGCACGATTCGATCGCGATTCCGGCGTCGCGGGCGCGGCGCGATTGCTCGTCGGCCCCGAGGGCGCGCGCGGTGCGGCCCATCCCGTCGATGCGGTCGCGGTGATGAACGCGCTCTTCGAACGCTCCGTGCGCGTGCTGCACGTCGCCGCACACGGCGAGCCGCCCGAAACGAAGGACGACGCCGTGAAGGCGCGCGGGGCCGGCGCGACGCCGGAACCGCGCGGGATCGTCCTCTCCAACGGCACGCACCTCGGCGCGCGCGAGTTGAATCAGCTCCGTATCGTCCCCGAACTCGTCTTCGTCAACACCTGCCATGGCGCGCGCGGCGAGGACGGTGCGCTCGCCCGCGCGCGCGGTGCGGCGCCGCCGGACCGGCCGCGTTTCGCGGCGAGCGTCGCGCAGTCGCTGATCGAGATCGGCGTGCGCTGCGTCGTCGCCGCCGGCTGGGCGGTCGCCGACGACGCGGCCGCCGCCTTCGCCGAGGCCTTCTACGACGCGCTCCTCGACGGCATGCGCTTCATCGACGCCGTCGATCGCGCGCGTCACGCCGCCCATCGCTTCGGCGGCGCGACATGGGCCGCCTTCCAGTGCTACGGCGATCCCGAATGGCGGCTCGTGCGCGGCAAGCCGGCACAACCCGCCGCGCGCACGACACGCATTCTCGCCGAGATCGCCTCGGCGCGCGGCCTCGTCTTCATGCTCGAGGAGCAGCGGGTGCGCGCCACGCACGGCACCACCGACGAGCGCGCGCGCGCGTCGCTCCGCCTCCTCGCCCTCGATCGCGAGCTCGAGCGCGAACGTCCCGCGTGGGCCGACGACGGCCACGTCGCCGACGCGCTCGGACGCGCGTTGGCCGCGGCGGGACACCGCGACAAGGCCGTGCGCTGGCTCGATCGAGCCGCCGAACGCAACGACGGCGCGACGTCGCTCCGTGGCATCGAGGAGCGCGCGAACCTGCGCGGCCGCGTCGCATGGGAGCGGTTCCTCGCGGCCGTCACCGACGCCGGTGGCGACGCGGGCGGCATCGCCGCGGCGGCGACAGCGGCGCGTGCCGACCTCGGGCAGTCGCTCGAGGAAATCGACGCGCTCCTCGTCATCGGCGCGACGCTCGAGCGGCATTCACTCCGCGGTTCGGCGTACAAGCGACTCGCGATGATCGCGCGCGAGCTGCCCGGTGGTCGCACGGAGGAACACGCACATCTCGTGAAGATGATCGAGTCGTACGAGGCCGCCGCCGCGACCGCCGCCGAGTCGGGTGGCGCGGTGCACTATCCGTTGCAGAACGTGCTCGCCGGGCGCGTCGCGCTGCGCCGGCTCGAAGCACGCGCCACCGGCCGCCGGAGCAGGAAGGCGGCGACGGACGGCGTGAGCGCCGGTGCCTTCGCCGCCGAGATCGCGACCGTGAAGCGCGCACTCGAACTCGACGTGAAGCGCGCGCCGAGCTTCTGGAACATCGTCGGCGAGGTGGAGCTGTCGCTGCTCGAGGCGTTGCTCGACGGTACCTTCGAACGGCAGGCGGCCGGCATCGGCGCCGCGTTCGCGCGGCATCACGAGCGCTGCAGCGCACCCTCCAACTGGCAGTCCGTCGCCGACCAGCTCCGCTTCCTCTTCCGCAAGCGCATCGCCGATGGCGAGCTGCCGGGCGCGGCCGGCGCGCTGCTCGCGCAGATCGAGCGGTACACCGACGTGCGCCGCTGAACGCACGCGACGTGCGGCGCGCACGGCCCGTCACTTGCCCGGCGAGGACGGTCCGTGCCCGCGGCGGCGCGCGGGACGCGTCGCGTCCGCGTGTCGCTGCCGGCCTCCACACCGGACCGCACAGGAGGAGGAGCGTCATGTCTCCCGCCAGCACCACCAACGGCTCGCACAGCGCGTCGCACAGCGCGTCGCACACCACGTCGCGCACCTCGTCGTCGCACCACGCGCTCAAGCCGATCGGCGAGCAGGTGCTCGTCATCACCGGCGCGTCGAGCGGCATCGGCCTCGTCACCGCGCGCATGGCCGCCCGCCGCGGCGCACGTGTCGTGCTCGTCTCGCGTGACGAGACCGATCTCGCCACCGCCGTCCGCTCGATCCGCGCCGAAGGCGGCCAGGCCGAGTTCGTCGTCGCCGACGTCGCCGACGCCAACGCGCTCCGCGCCGCCGCCGATCTCGCCGAGGAGCGCTTCGGCGGCATCGACATCTGGGTCAACAACGCCGGCGTGTCCATCTACGGCCGCATCCTCGAAGTGAGCGAGGACGATGCGCGCCGCCTCTTCGAGACCAACTACTGGGGCGTCGTGCACGGCTCGCTCGTGGCCGTCGATCGGCTGCGCACCCGAGGCGGCGTACTCGTCAATCTCGGCAGCGTCCTCTCCGACACCGCGATGCCGCTGCAGGGGCACTACACCGCGAGCAAACACGCCGTGAAGGGCTTCACCGACGCGCTCCGCGTCGAACTCGAGCACGAGCAGCTCCCCGTGCGCGTCTCGCTCGTCAAGCCGGCGGCGATCGACACACCGTACACCGAGCACGCGCGCAACTATCTCGAGGTCGAGCCGACGCACGCACCGCCGGTCTACGCGCCGGAGCTCGTCGCCGAAGCGATCATCGCCTGCGCCGAGCGTGGCCTGCGCGACGTGCGCGTCGGCGAGTCGGCGAAGCTCTTCAGCGCCACCGAGACGCTCGCCCCGCGACTCGGCGATCGCATCAAGCGCGGCATGTTCGCGCAGCAGCGGAGCGAGCGCCCCAAGCGCGACACCGACACGCTCCACGCGCCGCGCCCCGGCGACCTGCGCGAGCGCGGCTCGTACGAGGGGACCGTCTTCCGGCGGAGCGTCTACTCGGCCGCGGCCCGACGCCCGGACGCCAGCACCGGCGCGCTGCTCGGCATCGCCGCACTCGGCGTGGGCTTCCTCGCGGCGCGCTCGATCATGGCCACGCGCGATGACGACCAGCAGCAAGACGACCGCACGACGCGTGCGCCGCGCCGCCTCACCGCGGGGGCGTCGGCCACGTCGCCGTCAGCTGCGACATCGCATCGAGCAGCGCACGTGCCGTGAACGGCTTCGCGATGAAGGCCTCGCCCGCCGCGTCCACGGTGAACGTCTCGTCGGCGTAGCCCGAGGTCCACAGCACCGGCAGCGTCCCTCCGTCGGCGCGGATCGCGGCGACCATATCGCGGCCGCCCATCTCCGGCATGCGCAGGTCGGTGAGGATCGCGTTCACGACCCGGCTCCGGCCGCGCCAGAACGCGAGCCCCTCCGCGCCGTTGGACGCTTCGCACACCGCCCAGCCGCCGCGCTCGAGCGTGCGCTTCATGAGCGAGCGCAGCGCGGGTTCGTCCTCGACGACGAGCACGCACGGGCTCGTGCCCGGCTCCACGTCGATCGGGGACGCGCCGTGCGACGCATCGCCGTCGACCGCGAGGGTCGTGGTCGACGGCGATGTCGCGTCCGCCGGCAGCGGATCGAGCGGCAGGAGGATCGTCACCGTGGTCCCGGCATGGGGGCGTGATGCGAGCGCGATCGCGCCGCCCGATTGCGTCACGACGCCGTAGGCCATCGAGAGGCCGAGCCCCGTGCCGCGGCCCACCGGCTTGGTGGTGAAGAACGGTTCCATCGCGCGCGCGAGCGTCGCCTCGTCCATTCCCTCGCCGGTGTCGCGCACCACGAGCCGCGCGAGCCGCACCGTCGGTGCGCCGTGCCAGCGCGGCTCCGCGCCGCCGGCGACCTCGGTCGTCTCGAGCACGATCTCGCCGCCATCGGGCATCGCGTCGCGCGCGTTCACGACGAGGTTCACGAGCACCTGTTCGAGCTGGCCACGATCGGCGTGGATCGTCCCGGTGAGCGGGGCGAGTGCGGTGCGAAGGTGGATCGCCCCGCCGATCACGCGCGACAACATCCCCGCGGCGCCGTCGATCACCGCGTTGAGATCGAGCGCCGTCGGCTGCAGGACCTGGTGGCGACTGAACGCGAGCAGGCGCTGCGTGAGTTCGGTCGCGCGCACCGCCGCATCGGTCACCGCCTCGACTTCGCGGCGCGCGGCGCTCGCCGGTGCGACGTCGTCGCGCAGCAGCTCGAGCCCGCCGCGGATCACCGAGAGCAGGTTGTTGAAGTCGTGCGCGACGCCGCCGGCGAGCGCGCCCAGCGCCTCCATGCGCTGCGCATGCTGCGCGCGCGCCGCCAGTTCTGCGCGTTCGCGCGCGATCGCGACCTGGTTCGCCGCTTCCTCGCGCTGCGCCGTCACGTCCTGCACGATGCCGACGTGTCCCGTCACTTCGCCGTTCACGCCGCGCAGCGGCGCGGTGGTCCACGACAGGTGGCGCACGGTGCCGTCGGGGCGGCGGAAGCGGTACGACATCGGTTCGCTCCGCCCAGTGTCGAGATACCGGTTCCACGCCGCGAGCACCGCCGGGACGTCGTCCGAATCCACCGCCGTCAGCCATGCGTCGCCGAGGAGTGCCTCGCGACTCCAGCCGGTCATCGCGGCGAGCGTCGCGTTGGCGTAGGTGCACGATCCCGTGGCGTCGGTCTCGTAGACACCCACCGGCGACGCATCGCTGAGCGCGCGGAAGCGCGCCTCGCTCGCCGCCAGCGCCGCGGCCGCGGTGCGTTCGGGCGTCAGGTCGCGTGCGAGCGTCGAGATGAAGCGCGGCGCCCCGCGCTCGTCGTGATGCACGAGGATGACCTGCGACACCGGGAGCTGCGTCCCGTCGGCGGACACCAGCACCGATTCGCCCTGCCAGCTGCCCTCGCGCAACGCGGTCAGGATCGGCGCGGCGTCGCCACCGTCGACCAGCGCGGCGCGGCTCTCCGCCGTGTAGAAATCGAGGACCGAGCGCCCGTCGAACGCGGTGTCCGTCGTCGCACCGAGGAAGTCGCGTGCGGCACGGTTCAGCCAGATCGAGCGTCCCTCGGGGTCGGCGGCGCCGGCGAGATCGGTGGTCTCCTCGAGGATGCGCGCCAGCATGCCTTCGCGATCGCGGACGGCCGCCGCGGCGAACAGCGCCTTCGCGAATTGCGCCGCTTCGTCGAGCAGGTGCCGGTCGCCGTCGGCCGGTGCACCGACGTCACGCCGGTACAGGGCGAAGGTCGCGATCACGCGCGCCGGCCGCGTGTCGGTCGCGTCGGCGATCACCGGCACCGACCAGCACGCGCGATAGCCGAGCGGCAGGACGAGGTCGCGATAGGCGGCCCAGAGCGGATCGGTGGCGATGTCGGTGACGATGACCGCACGCCCGCGCCACGCCGCGGTGCCGCACGATCCGGCGCTCGGTCCGATCGGCAGCCCCACCAGCGCCGCCGAGAAGTCGGCGGGAAGATTGGGTGCCGCGCCCGCGGCGAGACGGCCGTCCTCGGTGATGCGGAGCACGGAGCCCGTCGTCCCCGGCGCGAGCTGCTCGATCGCCTCCACCAGCGAGACGAGCATGTCGTGCAGCGAGGCGCCGGCGGCGAGCTGCCCGAGCAACGAGCGCTGCACGCGCAGCCATCGCTCCTGCTGCACGCGCGTCGTCACCTCCCACGCCAGCAGGAGCACGCCGTCACCGGACGCCATCGGCGTGAGCGTCCCGGCGAACCAGCGTCCGTGCCCGTCGGTCACCGGGAGGATGCTGCGCGCGCCGCCACCGGTGGCGACCGCGCGCACCATCGCGGCGATCCCGTCGTCGCGCATGTCGTCGCAGAGTGCGCCGAGCCGCACACCGATCAGCGACGCGAGCCGCGGATGCATCGCGCGCGCGGCGGGGCTCGCCCAACGGATCGTGCCGTCGGCATCGAGCAGGCAGACGGCATCGGGGCCGCTGCAGAGCGCGGTGGCGATGGCGGCGACGAGCGCGGCGGGCGGCGTGGTGCCGGTGACGTCGACGCCGAACGACGAGGGATCGGACATGCGGGGTCGGATGGTGACGCGTGCGGGACGACTCCGGCGCTGCCCAATAGTGTCGGCACGCAGGCACGCCGGCCAGCGATTTCACCGGAACGCGCACCGCTGGTCACCGCCGGTGTGTCGCGGCAACTTGCGCAGGTGACCGACACCACCCCGATCCCCGATGGCATCACCCTCGTGCGGCACCCGCTGGTGCAGCACAAGGTGACGCGCCTGCGCGACCGCGCGACGCCCACCAAGATCTTCAAGGAACTCGTCGACGAGCTCGCGATGCTGCTCGCCTACGAGGCGACCGCGTCGCTCCCGCTCGAACCGTATCCGGTCACGACACCACTCGAGGAGACGACCGGCGTCACGGTACGCGGCAAGAAGCTCACGGTCGTCCCGATCCTGCGCGCGGGACTCGGCATGGTCGAGGGGGTGTTGCGTCTCGTGCCGGGCGCGCGAGTGGGACACATCGGCCTCTATCGCGATCACGACACGCTCGAGCCGGTGGACTACTACTTCAAGGTCCCCGCCGACGCCGCCGATCGCGCCTTCCTCGTGCTCGATCCGATGCTCGCGACCGGCGGCAGCGCGGTCGCCGCGATCAACTCGCTCAAGCACGCCGGCGCGACGCGACTGACCTTCATGTGCCTCGTCGCCGCACCCGAGGGCATCGCCCGCCTTCGCGCCGCCCATCCCGACGTCCACATCATCACCGCCGCCATCGACCGCGCCCTCAACGACGCCGGCTACATCGTCCCCGGCCTCGGCGACGCCGGCGACCGCCTCTTCGGGACGCGCTGATTCCTCGCGGTTCGGGCGCGACGCACGGCGCGACGGACGCGACGGACGCGACGAACGCGACGAACTGCGAAAGACCTGAACGCGACGGCCGCGACGGCGCGACGGGCGTCGGCGCGGGCGGCGGACATCGGTGCTCGGGCCAGTCGAACGGCAACCGATAGGAACAGCAGGAACGACAGGGTACGGCAGGAACGGCAGGAACTGCGGCGCTTCATCAGCTCGTGGCGTGCGCGGGCGCCGTCGCTCGCCGCGACCCCATCAAAGCCTTGGATGGGTCCCGCGTGCACGACGGCTGACGGTGCGCGTGGATGCCCGTGCCGTCCTGCCGTTCCTGCCGTACCCTGTCGTTCCTGCTGTCCCGAGCAGTTGCCGTTGCCCACCCACTGCACCGACGCCGCAGCACACGCGCCGACCCCGTCGCGGCGTCGCGGCCGTCGCGTTCAGGTCTTCATCGGTTCGTCGCGTTCGTCGCACCCGTCGCGCGCCGAGCCGGGCGTGGATGCGACGCGGAACGGCGGGACGTCAGCCGAACCACTCGCGTGGTGCGGTCTTCTGCTGGCGCGCGGAGTCGAGCACCCACTTCTGCGCGATGACGTCACCGACTTCGCCCTCGACGCGATCGAACCAGGCGTGCGCCTGCCTGGTGTCGCCGACGCGGCGCCACAGTTCACCGACGAGGTACGTGAGCACCGCGCGCTCGTCGGCGGCGACGCCCTCGTAGCTGTCGAGCGATTCCTCGAAGCGACGCGCCGCGAGACGGCGATAGTAGCGCTCCGCCTCGTGATCGTCCTCGTCGACGCAGCACCAGGCGGCGCGCAGCAGCAGGTCGGCGACGTGCCGCGCATCACCACCCTGCCAGTCGGCGACCTTCGCCGCCGCCTCGTACTTCTCGCTGCCGGTGAGCGCGGTGCGATTGGAGAGCGTCGGCGTGAGCACCGTCAGCACCTGTTCGCGCAGCCACGGCGTGACGTCGCTGTCCTCGGAGAAGTCGCGCTCCGCCCCGGTGAAGCCGCAGCCGTCGCACGTGTGCACGAGGTACGGCAACGGCTGCGTGCCGGCCGCGCGCTCGTGGAAGTCCGTGCGCTTGCCACCGAACGAGTTCGTGGAGACCACGGCCCGCGAATTGAAGTGGTTGTCGCACACCGGGCACACCAGTTCGATCTGCTGCAGGCTCGTCATCGTCCGCTCCCCCGACTTGGTCCGCATCGTCGCTCGTCCTCGATCCTGCGCCGATCGGCGCCGTCGCGAGTGTCGTCCGTCGGATGTCAAGACCCAAACGCCCGACAGCGTCGTGAGGTGTCCTACGCATCGCCGATGCCACCATCTCAAGAGAGGGGCCCGACCGTGAGTTCCGCCCGGCCGGTCGCTTGCTCCCTTGTACGTGCCGATCGCGACAGGTATGATCGGTCGCCACGCCGCCTCCACTCGGCAGCGCCCCGCCTCCCCGCCGCATGCTGATCAACCTGGTCCCCGAGTTCCTCGCCGTCCTCCGCAGCGCGGACCGGGTCGCGGCCTACGAGCGGTACTTCCAGGCCCACAAGGCGATCCTCTCGGCCTACTGGGACAACTACGTGGTGGACCCCACCGGCCCCCACGTCGCCGACATCATCGCCAAGACCGTCGACGCCGATCGCGCCGACCTCCTCGCGCTCGTCGAACGCGAACCGCTCGTCGTCCGCGCCCGCGAGACCGTCGCCCGCGCCATGGCCGCCTTCGACCTGACCGACGAACCCGACGTCGTCCTCATGGTCGGTGTCGGCGCCGCCAACGCGGGCGAACTCGTCGTCGACGGGCGCCCTGTCGCCTTCGTCTGCCTCGAACACTTCACCGGCGTCCGCAACCCCGACACCGACGCTCTCGGCCTCGATCCCGCGCTCATGCCCCCCTGGCTCGCGCACGAGATCGCCCACGGCGTCCGCTACTGCGCCCCGGATTCGCGCGCCGATCTGCGCGCACTCGTCGAACAGCGCGGCGGCTACTACTCGTTCTGGGACACCGGCAAGCAGGCCACGCTTCGCGAACTGCTCGTCAACGAAGGCCTCGCCGTCCACGCCGCCGAACAGGTCTGCGATGGCTACGCCCCGTGGGAATACCTCGGCTACGGCCGCCGCCAGTACGCGCGCATCCGCGAGCTCCAGCCGCTCCTCGCCCGCGCCGTCGCCCCCGACCTCGACCGCGCCGGCCTCGGCCTCCGCCTCCGCTGGCTCACCGACGGCGTCTCCGAGGACGCCCGCACCATCGAACGCCACGTCGTCCCCGAACGCGCCGGCTACTACCTCGGCTACACCATGGTCGCCCCCGCCGTCGCCGAACTCGGCATCGCCCGCGCCCTCCGCACCAGCGCCGCCGAACTCATGACCCTCGCCCGCACCGCCGCCTCCGCCTGATCCCGGCGCGACGAACGCGACGACCGCGACGGCGCGACGGGTGCGGCGCCGATCACGTGCGCCCGCTCGGCAAGCGGCATCGCTGAACCGATGGGAACAGCAGGCAACGACAGGAACGACAGGCAACGACAGGACGGCGGTGGTTCGCCACGGCTCGTGTCGCGCACGGGCGCCCGCTCACACGCGGAGCCCATCCAAAGCTGTTGATGGCCCCGCACGCACGACCGGTCCCGATGCGCACCGGGACCCGCCGCCGTGCCTGTCGTGCCTGTCGTGCCTGTCGTGCCTGTCGTTCCTGTTGTTGCCTGTCCTTTCCTGTCGTTGCCTGCCGTCCCATGGCTGTTCAGCGATGCCGATCGCCGCGCGGGCGCACGTGACTGGCGCCGACCCCGTCGCGCCGTCGCGCCCGTCGCGTTCAGGTCTTTCGCAGTTCGTCGCGGTTCGTCGCGTCCGTCGCGCAGTCCGTCGCGCCCGTCGCCGCGACGGACCCGGAACTCACCGCTTCTTGGGCTGCGCCGGGCGCCCGTTCGCGGCCATGACGGGCGACGGCGAGCCGGGCTTCTTCTGCGTCCGCTGCCGCTCGCGCGAGATCAGCCACTGCTGCGGCAGCGCGGCGATGTTCTGCACCATGTAGTACAGGTTGAGCCCCGCGGCGGCCGAGTAGAAGAAGACGAACATCATCGCGGGGAAGACGTACCCCATGATCTTCGCCTGCGGGTTCGGCGGCATCCCGCGCATGCCGATCCACGACAGGGCGTACGCGCTCGCCGCCATCAGGATCGGGATGATGAACGTGTGATCCGGCTGCGAGATGTCGCTGATGTAGAGGAACGGCACCCCGCGGAACTCGATCGTGTTCTGGAACACGAAGAAGAGCGTGATGAACACCGGCATCGGGATCAGCATCGGCAGGCACCCCGACAACGCGCTGAAGGGGCTCATGCCGTGCTCCTTGTACACGCGCATGACCTCCTGCTGCATCTTCTGCGGGTCGGCCTTGTACTTGTCCTGCACCGCCTGCAGCTCGGGCTGGATCGCCTGCATCTTCATGCTCGACCGCATCGCCTTCTGGTTGAACGGCCAGAGCACGAGTCGCACCGCGATGCCGAAGATCACGAGCACCCAGCCGTACTCGAGCCGCAGCGACTCGTGCATCCAGAGCAGCGACCGGATCACCATCCGCGCGAACGGCTGCACGAAGCCCTGCAGCCAGCCGCCGTACGGGTTGCTGTTCTCGAAGTCGCGGCCGAGCGCCGTCAGTCGCCGCCACTCCTGCGGCCCGGTGTAGAGCTCGAGGCGGAAGCGGCCGCCGTCGAGCTGCTGCCGCACCACCGCATCGACGTTGCTCTCGACCTTGCCCGTCACCGCGCCACCCTTCACCACCACTTCGTCGAACGGGCGGTCGCCCTCCATCGTCAGCAGGCCGACGATGAAGAACTTGCTCTTGCTCGCCACCCACGTCAGCGGCCCCTCGAACAGCTCTTCCTCGCCGACGTCCAGCGAATTGAAGGCGACGCTCTTCGCGTTCGCGCGCGACGGCTTGACCGCCACCGCGAGATGCCGCTGGTCCTCGAGCGTGTCGGCTTCGGCCGAATGCAATCCGCTCGGCAGCGCCAGCTGCAGCACCGCCGGCCCGGCGAGCCCCGTCACCTGACCCGCCACGCGCGCGACGAAGCTGTCGGGCACGAAGCTGTACGTGATGTCCACGCCGAGGTTCTCGACGCGCCCGCTGTAGCGCACCGTGCGTGCGTCGACCGTGGTCCCAATGAAGGGCACGCGCGACAGGTCGATCGTGCGGTTGCGCGGTCCGTCGCGCAGCACCAGCTGCCAGCGGAGCAGCGGCTCGCCCGGACGCACCAGCTCGACCGGGCGATCGGTCTTGCCTTGGCTGTCGAGCGCCTTGTACGTCGGCAGCGTCACCGAGACCGGCGCCGCGCCGACGTTCGCGATGCGCCACGTCGCGCGTGCACCCGCGATCGTCGTGGTGTCGAACCGGACGGCGGCGGCGAGCGTGTCGCCGATCGCGCCGGCGGCGGGTGCGGCGGACGTGACGGCACCGGTCGTCGCGGCACCCGGTGCGAGCGATGCCGCATCACCGCCCGGTGCGGCCGGCGTCGTGGCGGTCGCGGGCGTGCGCGGCGTGACGGGCGGCGCCGGGGGAAAGAAGTACTGCGTGAGGCCGATCACCGCCGCCGACAGGGCGAGCGCGAGCAGCAGGCGCTTGTTCATGCGGAACTCAGGGAGGCGTGCAACGGCCCACGCGTCGCGCCGGCGGCGCGCCATCGTGGGCGGGAAGACATGGCAGGATGACGGAACGGACGATCGGCTGGCGCTCGGGCGACCGCGGGCGGCGCGATGAACGGCGCGGTGTCGTCCGTCATGGCACCGGATCGTGCCCGCCGGGTCGCAGGGGATGGCACCGGGCGATCCGTTTCGCCGCCAGCCACCCGCCACGCACCACACCATGCCGCTCGATGGCCTCCACGGCGTAGGCCGAGCAGGTCGGAATGTAGCGGCACGAGGCGGGAAACAGGGGAGAGACGAAGAGCTGGTAGGCGCGCACGAGGGCGATCGCCCCCCAGCGCGCCGCTCCCGTGATCGTGCGCACGATCGGGCGACCCGCCGGCGCCGCGGTCACGTCGCGCTCGGCGACGCCGGCAGTCGGCGCAGCGCCTTCCGCAGATCCGCACGCAGCGCGTCCCACGACTGGTCGTACGCCATCGGCAGCGCGCGGATCACCACGTCGCACGGCGCGAGCGTCGGCAGGTAGTCGAGCCGCACCACTTCGCGCACGCGTCGCTTCACGAGGTTCCGCGCCACGCTGCCATGCTTGTACTTCGGCACGATCCACCCCACGCGTGCAACGGCGAGAGGGGAAGCGCACACGCGGAGCTCGACGGCCCCGACGCGTATTCGCTTCCCCTCACGACGCACCCGCTCCAGGTCGCCGCGCCGCGTCAACCGCTGCGCGCGGACCAGCCGGTACATGCCCGGCCGGTTCGACTCAGGCGCCGGCGTACTTGCTCGGCAGCTGGACCGTCAGCGTCTTGCGACCCTTCTTGCGACGACGGCTCAGCACCGCGCGGCCCCAGCGGTCCGCCATGCGCGCACGGAAGCCGTGCTTGCGGATGCGGCGCTTGTTGCGCGGGCGGTAGGTCGGCTTGCCCATCGGAATGCTCCTGACGTAACGACGACGTGGTTGCGGATAAGACCGATAAGCGTAGTCGCCACAATGATTTGCGTCAAGGCGAGCGGATCGGCCGACTCTTTGCTCGCTCTCACGTCTGCCCGGCGGCCACGATTTGCGCGACCATCCCAGGCCACGTACAATCGCCGTCCCGCCCCCGTCGTACCCGTCGCGCTCGTTCATGCTCTCGGCTGCCGAAACCTGGTCCCGCCTGCTCGACCGCGTCCGCCTCGAGATCCCCGAGCAGACGTTCCGCACCTGGCTCGAGCCGTGTGAACCGCTCCGCGTCGACGGCAACACGCTCGTCATCGGGGCGCCGGACCAGTTCGCCGCCGACTGGAACGAGTCCAAGCACGTCCCGCTCCTCGCCGGCGTCGCCCCGGTCGCCCTCGGCCACCCGGTCGCCATCACCTTCGTCGTCCACGAAGGGGTCCGCGCGCGGCCCCAGATGGACCTCTTCGTCGCGCCGGCCGAACCCGATCGCCCCCGCCCGCGCCCCCAGGCGAACGCCTCGGCCGCCCCGCTCAGCGACCGCTACACCTTCGAACACTTCGTCGTCGGCAAGAGCAACGAGCTCGCCGCCGCCGCCGCCATCGCCGCCGCCCAGGCCCCCGGCAAGCTCTACAACCCGCTCTTCCTCTACGGCGACACGGGGCTCGGCAAGACGCACCTGATGCAGGCCGTCGCGCACGAACTGCTCAAGCGCGACGGCCACACCCGCATCACCTTCGTCGGCACCGAGCAGTTCACGAACGAGCTCGTGCAGGCGATCCAGGGGCGCAGCACGCAGGACTTCCGCCGCCGCTATCGCGAGACCGACCTCCTCCTCGTCGACGACGTCCAGTTCCTCAAGGGCAAGGAGGCGACGCAGGAAGAGTTCTTCCACACCTTCAACGCGATCTACGAGGCCGGCCGACAGATCATCCTCACGTCGGATCGCCCGCCGAGCGAGATCCCGGGGCTCGAAGCCCGCCTGGTGAGCCGCTTCCAATGGGGGATGGTCGCCGACATCGCGCTCCCCGACGTCGAGCACCGCGTCGCGATCCTCCGCCGCAAGGCGCAGCTCGACCACCTCGAGCTCACGATCCCCGACGACGTCATCCAGTTCATCGCCGACAACATCCGGAGCAACGTCCGCGAACTGGAAGGCGCGATCATCAAGCTCCTCGCGTTCGCCTCGCTCAAGCACGCCGACATCACCGTCGAGCTGGCCCGCGAAGCGCTCCGCGACAAGCTCCGCGACGGCACCGCCGGGCCCGGCCCCGCCTCGATCACCGTCGCCGCGATCCAGGGTGCCGTCGCCCGCGAGTGGGGCGTCACGACCGAGGGGCTCAAGTCCAAGACGCGCACCAAGCAGCTCACCGTCCCGCGGCAGGTCGGCATGTACCTCTGCCGCGAACTCCTCGCGCTCCAGCTCGTCGAGATCGGCAACGCGTTCGGCGGGCGCGACCATTCGACCGTCATCCACTCCCTCGACCGGGCGGAGGAGTCGATCAAGGGCGACGTGGGCTTCGCGGCGCGTGTGGAAAAGGTCCGCGGGCTGTTGGAAAGCGGGGTCGCCTGACCGGGTTGTCCACACCGGTCCGCCCACCCCTGCACTCGAATGGGGACGGCTGCGGAAAAGCGCCCATGTTTCCGCGTCGGACCCACACCCGCCGTGCTTTCCGAAGTCGTTGGTCCATCGTACGTTCCGGCGTCCGTCCACAGGCCGGGCCGGCTCTACGACTACGACTGTGGATGTATATCTCCTGAGTACTTCATAGCGCATCCACATGGCGATCCGGTCGGATCCCGGTGGACCGCGCGACGGCGCCACTCCGGGCGGTCGCCCGGCGCCGGTCGGCTCCTTTCGAGGATGCAATGCGATTCACGATCGCGCGTGAGAAGCTGCAGGAAGGGCTGTCGGCGGTCGCCGCGGCCATTCCCGGCAAGACGACGCTGCCCGTCCTGGCGAACATCCTCGTCGAGACGACCGAGCGCGGCATCCGCCTGAGCGGCACGGATCTCGACATCTCGGTCTCGACCGAGGTCGCCGCCGACGTCGAGGCGCCGGGCGCCATCACGATCCCCGCCAAGAAGCTCCTCGAGCTCGCGCGGGAGCTCCCGCCCTACCCGGTCCGGATCGCCGCCGCCGGCGAGCAGAAGGTCACCCTCGAGTGCGGCCGCGCGAAGTTCAAGCTCCTCGGCCTCCCCCGGGACGAGTTCCCCGCCTTCCCCGCGATCCGCTTCCAGGAATCGTGGAAGCTCAAGGCCGAGGACCTCCACAAGCTGATCCAGCACGTCAGCTACGCGGTGAGCACCGAGGAGTCGCGCCCGATCCTCAACGGCGTGCTCTGGGAGCTTCGCCCGGAGCGCATGCGGATGGTCGCCACGAACGGTCATCGCCTCGCCAAGCTCGACATCCCGAACGCGCAGGGTGTTCAGAGCGCCGACCTGATCGTCCTCCCCAAGGCGCTCGACCAGGTCCGCAAGCTCTTCGCCGCCGCCGACGAACTCGAGGTCGCGCGCGGCGACAACCACCTCGGCTTCCGCAACATCTCGGGCGACAAGCAGATCTTCACGCGCCTCATCGAGGGGCCGTACCCGAACTACGAGCAGGTCATCCCCAAGGAGAACGACAAGACCGCAGTGGCCGAGAAGGACGCGCTGATGTCGGCGCTCCGCCGCATGGGGACCGTCGCCAGCGACCAGACGCACCGCATCCGTCTCTCGTTCAACGCCGGCCTGCTCCGCTTCCAGGTCAACACCCCCGACCTCGGCGACGGCCAGGACGAGATCCCGATCCGCTACGACGGCGACCCGCTCGACATCGGCTTCAACGGCTCGTACCTGCTCGAGATCCTCAAGAACGTCCCGACGCCCGACGTGAAGCTCTCCTTCCGCGCCCCCGAGCGCGCCGCGACGATCGAACCCGAAGCGTGGAACGATCCCGCGACGTACCTCACGATCCTGATGCCGCTGCGGCTCACGGACTGAGGGTCGCTTTTCGGGGAGATCGAGAACAGCATCGGTACGGCAGGCAACGACAGGAACGACAGGCAACGACACGACGGCCGTGCTGTTTCGCGCGTCGGGAGCTGCCGTGTGCGGTCGGCATCGCTGAACGGATGCGGTGAAGCAGGAACGGCAGGAACGGCAGGACGTCCTTGTTTCGCGGCCGTTCGCGCCGAGTGCGGGCGTCCGTGGTGCACGGAGCCATCCAAAGCCTTGGATTGGTCCCGTTCGGATCCAACCTCCCGACGCGCGTGGATGCTCGGCGGTTCTGTTGTCCTGCCGTTCTGTTGTCCTGCCGTTCCTGTCGTTCCTGCCGTTCCTGCTGCACCGCATCCGTTCAGCGATGCCCTCCGCACTCGGACGCTCGCGAAACGCACCAACGCTCGACCGTCCTGTCGTTGCCTGTCGGTGCCTGTCGTTGCCTGCCGTACCGAAGCAGTTGCCGACCTAAAAACGACACGACCGCCCGCCACTCGAACCGAAGCTCACGGCGAAAGGAGCCGCACCTCGTCCACGACGACCTGCGTGAATCGTCGTGACTGCTGCCCGTTGGTGATCTCGAACGTCGTCGTCCCGGTCGCGCGGAGCGTGCGCAGTGCGCGCGTCGTCCGATCGACGGTGATGGTGCCGGTGGTCGTGCCGGCGCCGCTCATGACGAGGCGCTGTTCGCGGATCGTCGCCTCGCCGGCGATCGCGACCGTGCCGTCGCGCTGGAGCGCGAGCGCAGGGCCGCTCTCGTCGCGCACGGTGTAGCGCCACACGGTCGTCACCGTCACCGGCACACCGGTTCGGCAGGCGAGCACGGTCGTGGTGTCGCTCCACGAGGCGCCGGGATCCATGCTGCGGACCGCGGGCACCAGCTCGGCGAGCAGCGCGGCCAGCGGCGCCTCGCCATCGCACGCGCTCCGCCCATCGGCCGGCACCACGCGCGCGACACGCCCGTCGTCCAACCGCACGCGCATGCTCTCGCCCGCGAGCGCCGCCGTCGCCGGCCGCCGCACGAGCCCCGTGCTGCGCACGACGAGCGAATCGAAGAACAGCGCCGCCACGGCGCCCCCATCCACGCCCGGCTCGAGCGTCACACCGAGCCGCGCGAGCGTCGTCACGGTATCCACCAGCGGCGGCTGCGGCGCCGGACGCTCCATCGCGATCGTCGCATTGCTCCCGAACAGATACCCGCGCCCCATCCCCGCCGCCGCGCGCACCGCCCGCACCGCGCCCGAATCGACCACGGGCTGCCCCACCCCGCCCGCCGCCTGCTGCGCCGCCACCATCGCCGGCACGAGCGTGCACAGCGCGAGCAGCGAACGGATCACGTGCCGAGCGTCGAAGCGAGGTGCGTGCATGCCTGATTCTACACGTGCCACGCGCCATGGGCCTCGGCGACCGTCGTCGTCCGTCATGGCAGGTGTCGCTCTTTGCGTATATCGCTGAACGGCAACAGTGATGGGGGGGCAGGCAACGACAGGGAACGACAGGCAACGACAGGACGGCCGAGCATTCACGCGCGCCGGGTGGTCGCGTGCGAGCGGGACAAAACCAAGACTCATGAAAGCTCCGCGTGACGCGACGGTCCCGCTCCTTGGACACGACCGGTGGCGACGAGAGGAAGTCCTGTCGTTGCCTGTGGTTGCCTGTCGCTGCCTGCCCCACCATCGCTGTTGCCGTTCAGCGATGGTCGCCCGTAGCTCGCTGTCGCTGCCTGCCCCACCATCGCTGTTGCCGTTCAGCGATGGTCGCCCGTAGCTCGCTGTCGCTGCCTGCCCCACCATCGCTGTTGCCGTTCAGCGATGCACGCCGACCACGAAAAGCCCCCCGCCGCGCCGGAACACCGGCGACGACGGAGGGCGCGAGACGTACCGGCCTGTAAGCCGGGTCCTGTCGCCATGCGAACATGGCGGACGGTCATTCCTCTCGGCGTACGGTCACCCGCACGCTCCAGCAGCCTACCCGCGGCGTCTCGATCGGGACGGGCCGTCCCTCGCCGCCTATTCGGCCTTGCTCCAGCCGGGGTTTACCCTGCCACCTCCGTTGCCGGAGGCGCGGTGCGCTCTTACCGCACCTTTTCACCCTTGCCCGATCCGCTCGCGCGGCCGTCGGCGGTGTGTTTTCTGTGGCACTGTCCGTCGCGACGACGTGCATGTCACCACGCACGCCACCACGCCCAGGCGTTACCTGGCGGCCTGCCCTGTGGAGCCCGGACTTTCCTCGACCGGACGTCCGAAGACCCGTGTCGCGACCGTCCGGCCGGTACGCATCGCACTCGGAAGCTAGCGCCGTCGCTCGAACGATGACGCCCCCGCGACGCCGATGACCGCGCGCACCCCGGATGCAGCGAAAGAGCACCGGACGCACGGCACGCGACGCACGTCGCGTTGATGGCGGGATGACGCCGCACACACACCATGGCAGCTCGACCACACCGACCGCGTCGTCCGCTCCGCGCCCGACGCCCACCCGCGCGACGAGGTCCGCCCGCCATGTACACACCCGCCCTCACCCCCCCGCACCGGCCGCCGCCACCGGTCACGCGCCCCGCCGGCTCGCCGCCGGCGCACCGCGCACGCTCGGCTCGCCCGACGACGACCACCGCACCGCCCGCACCGCGCGCCGTCGCGACGCTCCTCACCCCGTCCGAACGCGCCGCGGTCGATGCGGTCGGCACCGGCGTCTATCGCGCCGTCCACCGCGCCTCGCTCGATGAGCTGCGCCGCGATCTCTCGGCGCGCGCCGCCGACGCGGTCGTCGTCTCCGCCGCCTGCTGCTCCCCGCGCGACGCGCTCCGCATGGCCGCGCTCCTCCGCGAACACCCACGCGTCCCCCTTCTCGCGGTCGTCTCCCACGGCGACGGCGTCCACCCCCAATCGCTCCTCGCACTCGGCCGGAGCGGCGTCCGTACCGTCATCGACACACGACAGGCCGGCGGCTGGCGCATCCTCCGCGAAGCGATGGCCGGCGCCGATGCGGGCTTCACCGCGGAGGTCGCATGCGCCGAACTGCGCCGCCGCCTCCCGTCCGCCGGCGACGACTGCCTCACTCTCCTCGACCTGCTCTTCCTCGCCCAACCCTGCCTCCACACCGTGCGCGCACTCGGCGCACACGTCGGCATCCATCCCGGCACGCTGCAGTCACGCTTCATCCGACACGGACTCCCACCCACCAAGCGCTACCTCGCCCTCGGTGGCCTCGTCCGCGCCGCGATCATGCTCGACGACCCCCGCACCTCCATCTCCACCGCCGCCCACCGCCTCGACTACTCCTCCCCCCAGGCCTTCGGCCGACACGTGCGCCTCCAGTTGGGCCTCCCCACCAGCGAATGGCGCGCCCGCTTCGACGGCGAAGGCATGTTCGCCCGCTTCTGCGTCGAACTCGTCGATCCGCACGTCGAGCGGCTCTCGCGCTTCATGCCCTTCTCGTCCTGAGAGCGTCCGAGTACGGCGAGCGTCTCTTCACGGCATTGGTGAAGCTCGCGCTTCATGCCCTTCTCGTCCTGCGAGCGTCCGAGTGCGGCGAGCATCGCTTCACAGCATCGGTGAAGCAGGCAACGACAGGCACCACAGGCAACGACAGGACGGCCGAGCGTTGGTGCGTCTCGCGAGCGTCCGAGTGCGGGGGGCATCGCTGAACGGATGCGGTGAAGCAGGAACGGCAGGAACGACAGGAACGGCAGGACAACAGAACGGCAGGAAAACAGAACCGCCGAGCATCCACGCGCGTCGGGAGGTTGGCTTCGAACGGGACCAATCCAAGGCTTTGGATGGCTCCGTGCACCACGGACGCCCGCACCCGGCGCGAACGGTCGCGAAAAGACGACGTCCTGCCGTTCCTGCTGTTCCTGCCGTTCCTGCTTCACCGCATCCGTTCAGCGATGCCGACCACACGCGTCAGCTCGCCACGGGCGAAAAAGCACAGCCGTCCTGTCGTTGCCTGCTTCACCACCGCTGTTCAGCGATACCGACCGCACACGAACGCGGAAGCGACGCTCAGGGCACGAACGTGAGCAGCTCTCGCGCGGTCGTGAACGCGACGACCGGGAACCCGCGCGCGGCGATCGCGTCGCGGCCGCCTTCCTCGCGGTCGACGAGCGCGAAGATGCCCGCGACGGTCCCCCCTTCCGCGAGCACGGCGTCGACGGCGTCGAGGGCGGAGCCGCCGGTCGTGATGGTGTCCTCGATCACGACGACGCGGTCGCCGGCGCGGAAGCTGCCTTCGATGCGCTTCCCGCTGCCGTGCGCCTTGGGCGCCTTGCGCACGGTGAAGCAGCGCACCGGATCACCGGCGAGCTGCGACGCGTACGCGATCGCGTAGCTCACCGGATCGGCGCCGAGCGTGAGGCCGCCGACCGCGTCGAACATCCAGTCGCTGGCTCGCAGTGCGGCGAGGGCGAGCGGGCCGACGAGCACGAGACCGTCGGGGCTCATCGTGGTCAGCCGGCAGTCGACGTAGAAGTCGGACTGGCGTCCGCTCGCGAGCGTGAAGCGGCCGCGACGGACGGAGCGCTGTGCGATCAGGCGGACGAGCGCGTCGCGCTCGGGCGCGGGGGCGATCACCCGAAGAGCTTCTTGACGCGCCCGAAGAGGCCACCGCCCACCGGCTTGCCGACCGGGATCCCCTTCACGGCGATGTCGAGTTCGTCCGCGAAGGTCGTCACGTCCGCGTACCGGTCGGTCGGCTGTCGCGCGAGCCCCTTCATCACCACCCGCTCCACCTCGGCGCCGAACGCCTGTCCGTCCTTCGCCTGGTTGAGTGGCGTCGGTGGCTGCGAGAGGAGCGCCGACAGCAGCTCGCGCGTCGAGCGCGCCGTGTACGGATGCACGCCGGCGAGCAGGAAGTAGGCGATCGTCGCGAGCGAGTACTGGTCGGCCGACGGGCCGACGAGCACGCCGCTCAGCGCCTCGGGGGCGACGTAGAGGAGCGTGCCGACGAAGAAGCCGTCGCGCGTCAGGCGCTGATCCTGGCTCTGCGTCGGTTCGGCCGCGATCCCGAAGTCGAGGAGGCGCACCTCGCCGGTCGCCTCGTCGTACATGAGGTTCTCGGGCTTGAGGTCGCGGTGCACCAGACCGGCCGCGTGCACCGCCTGTACCGCGGCCGCGATCTGCGTGACGATCGCCGTGGCGGTCTTGGGGGGGAATGCACCGACCCGCTTGGCGACCTTCTCGAGCAGCTCGCCCTTGGCCCATTCGATCGCGAGGAAGCGCAGGCCGTCGGTCTCGCCCAGCTCGATCGTGCGCACGACCTTCGGGTGCACGACGCGGAGTCCGAAGCCCGCCTCGCGCTCGAAGCGCGCGACCGCCGTGGCGTCGTTGCGCAACTTGGGGCGCAGGATCTTGAGCGCGACGGTGCCGTGCACCGGATGGGTCGCGCGGTAGACGAGGGCCGTGCCTCCCTCGCCCACGAGCCCTTCCACGGTGTAGCCACCGACCGTCGAGCCGACGAGCTGTTCTCGGTTCACGGGCGGAAGCGTACGCCGGGTCCGCTGGCCGGGCAAGCCGCACGCCGGTGTCGCCGACGCGCGCGCGTGCGATCTCCGCGCAGAGGCGGGGGTGCGGATCGTGCAACGTGTCGTGATGGTATCGTACAGCGCGTCCGGCATGTCGCCGGTCGTACACCGGCACGAGTCGATCGTCCTGTCCATGACACGCTCCGTGGTCGTTCCTTCGCGCGTCGGCCGGCAGCTCGCCGCCGGCGCCGCGCTCGTTCTCGCCGCCTGTGGTGGTCCGCGCGGTGCCGCGCCGGGTGGCGCTCCCACACCATCCGGCGGTGCGCCGGAGAGCGTCGTGCGACGCGGCGATCTCGCGACGCAGTCCGATCCGCTCCGCATCTACCAGGGCATGGGGCTCCTCGCCAACGGGCTCCCGATGCCCGTCGTCGCGAGCATCCAGTTCCTCCCGGGCCCCGCGGTGGACACGGCGTACGCGGTCGTCGCGATGTCCATCCCCTCGATCGCGATGACGTTCACGCGCGACGGCGACAAGTACCGCGGCGGCTACGAGGTGGTGATCGAGGCACGACGCGGCGAGCTGCTCGTCGCGCGCGCCGAAGCGAAGGAGACGGTGCGCGTGGCCTCGTTCCGCGAGACGCAGCGCACCGACGAGAGCATCGTCTTCCAGCAGGTGCTCCCCGTGCCCGCCGGCGACGCGATCATCGCCGTGCAGCTGCGTGACGCGGCCGGCCCGCGCGCGGTGACGGTCGAGAAGCCGGTCGCGGTGCCACGCTTCGCCGGCCGCCCCAGCGCACCGATCGTCGCGCTCGAGGCGACGCCGCGCAGCGGCCGCGCGCAGCCGCCGGAACTCACCGCGAGCCCGCGCCAGACGGTGCAGTACGGCGTCGACGACGTGCTCCCGCTCTACGTCGAGAGCACCGACACCACGCGCGCCGCGCCGGTGGTCGTCGCGTTGCGGAGCGCGGAGGGCAACCAGCTCTGGCGCGACTCGGTCCGGCTGACGCGCCGCGGCTCGCTCGCCGCCGACGTGGTGCGCGTCCCGCTCCCGCAGCTCGGCATCGGTGTGCTCACGGCGCTGACCTGGAGCGCCGGCGCCACCGACACCGCGCGCACGGCGATCCTCGTCAACCTCGGCGACGACATCCCGCTCGCCTCGTTCGACGAGATGCTCGGCTACCTGCGCTTCTTCGCCAGCAGCGCGCAACTGCGCGAGCTGCGCACGTCGGATCCGCAGCGTCGCGCGCAGGCCTGGGTGAACTTCCTCCGCACCACCGACCCGATCTCGAGCACGCCGCAGCACGAAGGGCTGCGCGACTACTTCCGCCGCATCCGCTTCGCCAACGAGCGCTTCCGCGAGGACGCCGCCGCCGGCTGGAGCTCCGACCGCGGCGCCGCCTACGTCGCCTTCGGTGAACCCGACCAGGTGCTCGACCAGGGCGGCATGGCCAACAACAACATCGGCCAGCGCGGTCGCATGCAGGCGTGGGACTACGTCGATCTCCGCATCCGCCTCGTGTTCGTCGACCAGTCGGGCTTCGGACGCTGGCGCTTCACCGTGCAATCCGCCGCCGACTTCGACGCCGCCCTCCGCCGCAAGCTCAATCCGTGAACAGCTGTTCGTACGTCGGAACAGCGGATCAGCACGTAGGACACGTAGGACACGTAGGGTCACGTGCACATGGCATCGATCCGTGCAGCACGCGATGACGTTTTCTGTTACCAAAATGAACGAGTATCGAGCTCGCGCCTGCGCCCGCTCCACGCGCGGATGCCTACGTGCCCTACGTGTCCTACGTGCTGATCGGCTGTCCCGCAGCACGCTAGAATGCGGCTGTGACCGCACCCGCACGTGAGCTTCCGAGAAAGGCGCTCCACCTGACGACGATGGTGATCCCGCTCGCGCTCGCGCGCGGGGTGGCGCAGCGCGACGTGGTGGCGTCGCTGCTGGTGCTCGTCGGGATCGCGGTCGTCGTCGAGCTGCTGCGTCGGCGGTCGGTGCGCATCGGGGCGCTGTTCGAGCGGACGGTGGGCGGGATGCTGCGCGCGCACGAGCACGACGGGCGCGGGATCACGGGGGCGACGTGGCTGCTGCTCGCGCTCGCGGGTGCCGCGGCGCTTCCGCTCGCGGCGGCGATCGCGGCGACGTGGGCGGCGGGTGTTGGTGACGCGATGGCGGCGCTGGTGGGGCGTGCGTGGCGACGCGTGCGGCCGGGCGAGGGGAAGACGCTCGCCGGCTCACTCGCTTGTGCGCTCGCGACGGCGGCCGGTGCGGCGACACTGGCCGGCTTCACGCTCCCGCACGCGCTCCTGATCGGCACCGCGGCCGCGGCGGCCGAGCGTCCGGCGCTGCGCGTGGACGACAACCTGCGTGTGGCCGCCGGTGCGGCGCTCGCGGCGCTCGTGCTGCTCGGCACGCGCTGACGACGGCGTGCCGTCGGCGTCGTGCCGATGGCGACGTACCGACGGCGCCGAGCGACGCCGCGCAGGAGCGCCGACCGTAGATTGGCCGCATGACGTCATCGACTCCGCCGCGGCTCTTCCTCGTCGACGGCTACGCGCTGATCTACCGCGCCTTCTTCGCGCTCATCAACCGCCCGCTCACCACCAGCAAGGGCGAGAACACGAGCATCGCGTGGGGGATCGCGAACTTCCTCGGCCGGCTGCTCAAGCAGCACAAGCCGGAGTACCTCGGCTGGGTGCACGACGCGGGCGCGTCGTTCCGCGACGAGCTGTACCCGGACTACAAGGCGACGCGCGAGAAGCTCGCCGACGACCTGCAGGCCGACTTCGATCGCGGCATCGAGCACGTCTGCCGCATGCTCGAGGCGTACGGCATCCCGGTGCTGGCGCAGGACGGCTACGAGGCGGACGACGTCATCGGCACGCTCGCCGTGAAGGGCGCCGCGGCGGGGCTCGAGGTGGTGATCGTCTCGGGCGACAAGGACTTCCACCAGCTCGTGCGCCCCGGCGTGAAGCTGCTCAACCCGGGCCGCGGCGGGCCGGCGAGCGTCGACGAGCACTGGGTCTCGGTCGAGAACGGCGCCGAGCGACTCGGCATCCCGCCCGAACGCACGATCGACTATCTCGCGCTCGTCGGCGACGCGAGCGACAACGTCCCCGGCGTGAAGGGGATCGGCGAGAAGACGGCGATCGAGCTGATCACCACCTACGGCGACCTCGACGCGATCCTCGCCAACGCGGCGCAGATCACGAAGAAGCGCCCGCGCGAGGCGCTGCTCGCGCATCGCGACGACGCGCTCCTCTCGCGCACGCTGGTCACGATCCAGTGCGACGCGCCGGTCACCCTCGACCTCGACGCGCTCCGCTTCCACGCGCCCGACGTCGCGCGACTGCGGCAGGTCTACGTCGATCTCGAGTTCTCGTCGCTCGCGCGTGCGCTCGGTGAGGCCGACGCGCCCGGTACCGCGGTGGCCGAGGGCGAGGCGCTGGCCGCGGAACCGGCCGCGCTCGCGCCCGACGATCCGCGGCTCGCGTTCGACATCGAGGAGCATCCGCTCGCGAACGTGCCGCAGCGCTACGTCACGGTCGGCACCGTCGACGAGCTCGCAGCCTGCGTCGCGCGCTGCCGCGAGGTGGGGTCGATCGCGTTCGACACCGAGACGGTGCTCGAGGAAGGCGCGCCGGGGCCGGTCAACGCGCTGCGGTCGGGGCTCGTCTCGATCAGCATCGCGACGGCGCCGGGCGAGGCGTGGTACCTGCCGTTCGGCCACGTCGTCGTCGGTGCGGCGCAGGGCGACCTGCTCGATGGCGCCGAAGTCTCGGTGCCGCGTCCGGCGCCCGAGAACCTGCCGCCGCTCGCGAGCGAGGCGTGCGCACCGTTGCGCGCGCTGCTCGAGGACGCGTCGGTGACGAAGGTCGCGCAGAACGCGAAGTACGACCTGCTCGTGCTGCGCCGCGCGGGCGTCGAGGTGCGCGGCATCGACTTCGATCCGATGCTCGCGAGCTACGTGCTCGATCCGGGGCGTCGCTCGCACGGACTCGACGCGCTCGCGCTCGAGGTGTTCGGGCATCGCATGGTCTCGTACGAAGACGTCGCGGGCAAGGGCAAGGCGCAGGTCGGCTTCGATCGCGTGCCGGTGGCGACGGCGGCGCACTACTCGTGCGAGGACGCGGACTACACGCTCCGGCTCCGGCTCCACTTCGAGCCGCTGGTCGAGGCGAGCGGGATGGCGTCGCTCTTCCGTGACGTCGAGATGCCGCTCGTCTGCGTGCTCGCCGACATGGAGTACGCGGGCATCGCGGTGGACACGGCGTACCTCGCGACGCTCAAGGCGCGCTTCGCCGGTGAACGGCAGCGCGTCGAGCGCGAGATCTACGACGCGGCGGGCGAGGAGTTCAACATCAACTCGAATCCGCAGCTGCGGCGCATCCTGTTCGAGAAGCTGCTGCTGCCGGTGAAGAAGAAGACCGCCACCGGTGCCAGCACCGACGCGAGCGTGCTGCAGGAGCTGGCCGACGAGGGGCATGCGCTCCCCGCGCTGCTGATGGAGTACCGCGAGCTGTTCAAGCTCGAGGGGACGTATCTCGACGCCTTGCCGCTGATGGTCGATCCGCGCGACCGGCGCATCCACACGACGTTCAACCAGACGGTCGCGCAGACGGGCCGGTTGTCGTCGAGCGATCCGAACCTGCAGAACATCCCGATCCGTCGCGAGCTGGGGCGCGCGATCCGGAAGGGGTTCGTCGCGAGCGAGGGACACGTGCTCTTCGGCGCCGACTACTCGCAGATCGAGCTGCGGCTGCTCGCGCACCTCTCGCAGGATCCGGCGTTCGTGCAGGCGTTCAACGCCGGCGGCGACATCCACCGGCAGACGGGCGCGGTGATCTTCGGCGTCCCGGTCGAGCAGGTGACGGCCGACATGCGCGCACGCGCGAAGACGATCAACTTCGCGACGATCTACGGGCAGGGACCGCGTGCGCTGTCGCTGCAGCTCAAGATCGCGTTCGCCGAAGCGAAGGGTTTCATCGAGATGTACTTCGAACGCTTCGCGGGGATCCGGGCGTATCTCGACCGGCAGGTGCAGGTGGCGCGCGAGCAGGGGTACGTCGAGACGATCTTCGGACGGCGGCGCTACGTGCCGGAGCTCAAGGATCGGAACTTCAACATGCGCGCGTTCGGGGAGCGGGTGGCGCAGAACGCGCCGATCCAGGGGTCGGCGGCGGATCTGATCAAGATCGCGATGCTGCGGATCGCGGCGCGGTTGCCGGACGAGGGGCACGGGGCGCGCATGCTGCTGCAGGTGCACGACGAACTGGTGTTCGAGGTGCCGGAGGGGTCACTCGATGCGGTGCGCGCGATGGTCGTGCACGAGATGACGCATGCGGCGGCGCTGTCCGTTCCCCTCGTCGTCGAAACCGGAGTCGGGCGCGACTGGTACTCGGCCAAGTGACGGTGCGGGGCGAGCGCGGGGGGCCGTCGCACGGGCGACGCGCCCGCTACGCGGGCGATCGTCGACCGTGCGATGGCCCCCGCGCTCGCGCGCGCCGTCGGTGCCGAGTCCGGACGCGTGGGGGGCGGGCTGGGAGTGGGTGGGCCGCGCCGGCCCGCCCGGCGCCGTCCCCGCCGCTCCGCGCGCGCTGCGCGCGCGATCGTCGCGGGCGGGGACGGGCTTGGGCGGGCGGCGCTCCTGTCGGCGCATCGCGTGGCATCGCTGGGGGGCCCTGGGGGCCTGGGCGGAGGGCGGCGGGGATGCGTACGCGTTTGGGATAGGAGGAGGGGGCGTGGGAGAATCTTTGGCGGGGGAGTGGAGGGAGTTCCGGTCGAGGCGGGAGGGGATGATCCACGCGATGGAGGGGGGGCTGTGGATGCATCGGCATGTCTGGTTCGGAAGGGACATGGCGCATCTCGTGTCGACGGATCGGGAGCGGTTGCTCGCGTATGGGCGGGCGGTGGGGCTGCCGGAGCGGGCGTTGCAGTACAAGCCGCTCAAGGATCCGCGCACGGGGGTGCGGGTCGAGGCGTGGCACTGGGATCTGGTGGGGCGGTTCCTGCCGCCGCGGGTGGAGGAGCGGTGAGGGGGGCGTCGCGCTGCAGGACGCTCGTTCGAAGCGGGAAACTCCGCCCTCCGGTCGTGCTCCGCGCGTCCGTCGTTCGATCGCGGTTCACGACGCGGGCGCATTGACGACGGTTCATCGAGCGCCGGTCACGAGAGCAGCGCATTGACGACGGTTCATCGAGCGCCGGTCACGACGCGGGCGTTTCGACGGCGGTCGCGAGGGCGCGGGCTTGGTCGCGGAGGGCGAAGAGTTCGTCGCGCAGCTTGCCCTGCAGCGCGGGATCGTCGCGGAACACCGCCCAGGCGCGGGCGCGGCGCTGCATGCGGCGCCAGCGGTCGCTGAACCACAGATCCCAGCTCGCACTCGGCACGAGACTCGCCGCGTACGCGAGCGACCACGGCCAGCCGGCGAGGCGGTGCACGAGCCAGGTCTGCGCGGCGTAGAAGAGCGGGACGAGCACGAGGCCGGCCATCACGGTGAGCATCGCGGGCTGCGTGCGACTGTTCGCGAGGCGCAGGCCGAGGCGGCGTGCGAGGGTGAACGGGAGCCGGTGATTGAGGCGGCCCCAGAGTGCGAACGGCGCACCGAGTGCAGTCACCAGTGCCTCGCGCACCACGAAGCGTCCGCTCGGCACGAGCGAGGTGTCGAGCGCGACGTCGTCGAGACGGATGCCGAGTCGGAGTGCGGTGCGGCGGAGTGCGACGAGCCGGCGCTGCACGTGGCGCACGCGCTGTTCCTCGTGCGGCGCGAGATCGCCCGCGGCGAGGCGGCGACGGATCGCGTCGGCGCGGCGTGCGACGGCGACCATCGCCGCCACCGGCGCCTCGTCGCCGAGTGGACGGACTTCGTCGCTCACGCTCGCGAGCACCGTCGCGACGTCGAGCACCTCGTCGGCGGCGACGTCGTCGTCGAAGTTGAGCGTCACCGCGTGCAGGCGGCGCGAGAGCTCGGCGGTGAGCACATCGACGTCGCGGCCGGGCCAGTCGTCGATGGCGAGGGGCTCGCCGACTTCGACCAGCACGCGCGACCGGACGCCGTCCTTGCGCTCGTAGTTGATCCCGACCGGCACGATGCGAAGCCCGCGCACGCCGGCGTCGTCACGTGCGCCGAGAGCCATGCGTGCGGCACCGGTGCGCAGCGGCGCGAGCTTCGGCTCGTTCCAGCTCAGTCCCTCGGGAAAGACGAGCACCGCCTCGCCGTCGGCCAGCGCATCGAAGATGGCGGCGAAGGCCTGTGCATTGCGCGTCGGATCGGCGGCCACCGCGGGATCGCGCGTCGCCTCGTCCTTCGCGCGACGGAGCGGCACGACCTTGAGATACCGCAGCAGTGCGGCCGCCATCGGATTCGCGAAGAGCGTCGCCTTGCCGGTGAAGGTGAGCTGGCGCCGCGCGGCGAGTCCGGCGAAGAGCGCGTCCACCAGCTCGTTGGGATGGTTGCACACGAGCAGCAGCGGCCCCGCCTGCGGGATGCGCTCGGTGCCGTCGAAGTCCACCTCGCGGTAGTACCAGCGCACCGCGACACCGGCGACGTGGTACAGCGCGCGATAGAGCGTCGCACTCACGCCGCGGGCACCGGCGTCGCCTCGGCGTCCGCCGCGCGCGCGGCGGCGGTGCCGGCGGCCATGTCGACCTTCGTCAGCAGCCACGCCCCGATCGCGAAGAAGGCGATGATCGACAGGATCGCGTAGCGGCTCGAACCGAGTGCGTCGGCCGCGACCGCGAAGGCGAGCGGGCCGAGGACGCCGCCGAACTTCTCGAAGACGCTGAAGAAGCCGAAGAACTCGCCGCTCTTGTGACGCGGCACGAGCGACGCGAACATCGACCGGCTCAGCGCTTGCGTCCCGCCCTGCACCAGCCCGACGGCGACGGCGAGGATCCAGAAGTCGGTCGCGCTCTCGATGAAGTAGCCGTAGATGCAGATCGCCGTGTAGGCGAGCAGGCCGATGTAGACGCTCGTCTTCGCGCCGATGCGCCCCGCCAGCATGCCGAAGAGGAAGGCGCACGGGATGCCGACGAACTGCACCACGAGGATCGCCGCGATCAGGCTTCCGCTCGGGATCTTGAGTTCGGTGCCGTACACGGTCGCCATCTTGATGATCGTCTGGATGCCGTCGTTGTAGACGGTGAACGCGACCATCATCAGGAAGGCCTGACGATAGCGGCGCAGGTCGCGGAGCGTGTGGCCCAGGCGTGCGAACGACGCGCGGATCGGCGAGGCGCGTTCGGATTCGCTCCCTTCGCGACCGGCCGGCGGTTCGGCGACGGTGCGCAGCACGGGGAGCGAGAAGAAGAGCCACCAGACGGCGGTGAGCACGAAGCCGATGCGCGCCGGGAGCGACGATTGCGCCGGCGTCAGCCCTGCACCACTCGGCAGGCCGAAGACGCCGGGGAACTGGATGATCGCGAGCGCGATCGCGAGGAGCACGCCGCCACCGACGTAGCCGAACGCGTAGCCGGCGGTCGAGACGCGGTCGATCTCGTCGTCGGCCGCGATGTGCGGCAGCAGCGATTCGTAGAAGGTCATGCTCCCGCTCGACGCGGCGAGCGAGAGGATGAAGCAGCACGACGCGTACACGATCTCGCCGCGCTGGATGAAGAACATCGCGAGCGTCGCGAGGACGCCGATCGCCATGAAGGTCGCGAGGAAGCGCTTCTTGGCCGCCTTGAAGTCGGCGAGCGCGCCGAGCACCGGTGACGCGAGCGCGATCACGATCGCCGCGGCGGTGTTGATGTAGCCCCACCAGACGAGCGCGCGCTGTTCACCGATCTCGGCGCCCGGGACCTTGAGATAGAAGATCGGGAAGACGGCGGTCATCACCACCGTCTGCATCGCCGAGATCCCCCAGTCGTACATGGCCCACGCGCGGAGCTCGGGGCGATGGAGCCCGAGCCGATCGAGGAACGAGCGGCGCGCGGGAGCGGCGGTGGCCGAAGCGGTCACGGGTCGAGGATTCGGGTGCCGGCGGACGCACGCACCCGCGGTCGCGCAGCGCGACGGACGACGGATGGCGCCGGGCCCGGCCGCGCGCGGCCGGTGCGGCTGCAGGATCGCTCGCGGGTAAGTTTGGCGCCATGTCGCCACGAGGCCGTCCCCTCCGTGTCGGGTCCGACCGCATCGCGCTCGCGCTGGCCGCGACGACGACGTTCGGCGCCTGCCGCAGGGATGCGCCCGTGCCCGCGGTCGACTCGACACGTGCGACGGTGCAACGCGACTCGATCGCATCGCCCACCCCCGCCCCCGCACGCGACGATCGCGGGTGGCCGGAGGCGGCCGGCCCGGTGCTCTACCTGCCGTCGGACGCGGGGACGGTGCGCCTCGTCCTGCCGCTCGTCCCCGACGACAGCGTCCCCGCACCGACCGCGATCACGCTTCCGGCCGCGGCGGCCCCCGCGACGGTGGACCTCTTCGGTCCGTCCGGGCTGGTCGGCCGCGCGACGATCGGCGCCTATTCGCCGGCAGCGCAATCGCTGCCGGTGCCGGGGTGCGACGCCTGGCCCGAGCTGCCCGTCCGCCGCGACGATGCGGGCGCGGGGCGCTGGCACGTCGCACTCGCGAGCGGGGTCGCCGAGCCGCTCGTGCTCGACTCGGCCACCGCGCTGGCCACACGCGACTCGACGCGCATGATCGCCGACGTGATCCGTGCCACGGCCACCAGCGCCGCCGCACAGGACTCGGCCGACGCGCTCGCGCGCGTCCCCTTCGCGGTGCTCGCCGCCCGTCGCGGCACGCTCGCGGACGGCACCGAGCTGCTGGTCGCCGCGGTCGAACGACGCATCAACGCCGAAGCGGATCCGCGCGTCGAGTGGACGACGCTCGTCCTCGAGCGCGCGCGCGGTGCGAAGTCGTGGACGGTCGCGTGGCGCGAACGGCAGTACGTCGCCGAGGACGAACTGGTCACCGTCGAGCTCCTGGGCGGCGTGCGCCTCACGGCGACGGGGACGCCGCTCGTCTTCCTCGGACTCGACTTCGGTGACGGCACGCGCGTGGAGACGCTCGCACGCGTGCGGCCCGGTCAGTGGCGGGTGAGCTGGTCGAGCGCCTACACCGGGTGCTGAGGGCGCTCGCACTCGCGTCGGCGACGACACTCGCGGCGTGCGGGCCGTCGCTGCATCACGCGCCATCGCTCGCACCGCACGCCCTCTTCGTCGATGCCGACGGCTCGGCACGACGCACGCTCCCCGATGCCGGCGCCACGCCCGCCACACGCGCCAGCGGCGACGTGCTCGACGCCGCCGCGATCGGCATGCAGCTGCACGCGATGATGACGACGCTGCGCACGCAGCCGGGCCGCGACGTCGTGGTGTACGTGCATGGTGGGCTCACACCGCCGTCGGTGGGCGCATGGCAGGCGCGCGCGCGACTGCAACCGATGCAGGACGCGGCGACGATCCCGCTCTTCCTCGAGTGGGATTCGGCGCTCTCGCCGACTCACACGCTGCGCGCACTCCCCTCGGTGGCCGTGCACGGCGTGCTCGGTGCGCCGGGTGCATGGGGACGCGCGTACGTCGCCGGCTGTCGTGCGGTGCATGCGCTGCTGCACGAGGGTCGCGATGTCCGTACGGACGCGCGACACGATTCGCCGCGTCATGCGCAACGCGACGACGCGAGCGATGCAAGCGATGCGAGCGTGTCGACGATCACCGCCGCGCGACGCTGTCCCGGGCGTGCGCCCGATGCGGTCGAAACGGCGAGTCTCGCGCTCGAGCGCGTCGCAGCGACCACGGTGAGCGACACGCTGCCGCGGCTGCATCTCGAGCCGCAGCGTCCGGGCGCGCTGGTGACGGCGGGTCGCATCGCACTCGCGGTGGCGACGGTCGTGCCGAAGCTCGTGACCGGCCCGTTCATGCACGCGGCCGGTGCCGACGCCTACGCCGCACTCCGCGGGCGTGCGTCGCGCGCCGCGGCGGGCGCGGGCGGGGCACTCGTCGATTCACTCGGTGCGCTGCTCTCGGCCGAGTGCGCGGCGGTGGCGCCAGCGCCGTGTCCGCGACGCGTGACGCTGGTCGGCTTCAGCATGGGCGCGATCGTGCTGAACGCGCTGCTCGTCTCGCGCCCGGCGTTGCCGGTGCAGCGCGTGGTGCACCTCGCGCCGGCGGCGTCGATCGCCGAGACGCACACGGCCGTGGTGCCGTTCCTGCTCGCGCGTCCGGACGCGACGTTCCGCATCGCGGTGCTGCATCCGACGGTCGAGGCGGACGAGCTGCGTGCGTTGGACCTCCTTCCGCGCGGCAGTCTGCTCGAGTGGATCGATGGCGGGTGGAGCGGCGACGCCTCGTCGTCGGCGCGGACGACGGGACGCTGGAGCGGGGCACTGGCGTTCGCGGCGCTGGCGCCGGCGTCGGTGCGGGGGCGGATCGCGATCGAGGCCTTCGGCGACGATGCGGGAACGCGCGCGCGCACCGGGCGTGCCCTCCGGCGGCACGCGACCTTCGGCGATCCTGACTTCGTGTTCTGGGCGGACTCGACGTGGGCGACGGCGCGCCCTCACCCCGTCAGGCGCTTGCCGAGTGCCGCGGGGGCCTGGTAGCGGCCCGCGGCGAGCGCGAGCGCGACGAGCGTCAGGACGTACGGAAGCGCCAGAAAGAGCTGGTACGGGAGCTGGATCCCGGCCGACTGGAGCGTGAACTGGAGCGCGCTGGCCGCACCGAAGACGAGCGCGGCGAGCGCGGCACCGATGGGGTGCCATCGACCGAGTGCGACGATGGCAATCGCGACGAAGCCGCGGCCGGCCGACATCCCTTCGGCGAAGGTGCCGACCTGGGCGAGCACGAGCGTCCCACCGGCGAGCCCGGCACCGACACCACCCAGCAGGACGCCGATCCATTGCAGCGTTCGGGCATCGAGTCCCGCGGCGCGGGCGGCGTCGGGATTCTCGCCGGTTGCGCGGATCGACAGTCCGGAGTGCGTCCCATAGAGCCACCACCCGATCAGTGCTGTGGCAGCATACGCCGTGTACGTCGGAATCGGCTGCTTGAAGAAGGCCGAGCCCACGAGCGGGATGTCGCTGAGGAGCGGGATCGCGAGGGGGGCGAGGGTCGGGATTTCCAGCGCGGCGCCACGCTCGCCGAAGGCGACACGGTAGAGGGCGCCCGTGAGGCCGAGTCCGAGGAGCGTGATCGCGGTGCCGGTGATGATCTGGTCGGCGCGGAGGACGAGGGTGACGAGGCCGAAGGTGGCGGCCATGGCGAGGCCGGCGACGGCGGCGACGGCGAGTGCGGTCGGTGCGCCGAGCGGGGTGGCGGCGACGACGGCGGCGAAGCAGCCGGCGATGATCGCGCCTTCGAGGCCGACGTTGATGACGCCGGCGCGTTCGGAGACCGTCTCGCCGAGTGCGGCGAGGAGGAGCGGGGTGGCGGTGCGGACGCTGGCGTCGAGGAAGTCGCCGATCGGGGCGGGCATGGTCGGCGGGTGCGTCAGGTGGGGGTGGTGGTGTGGGCGCCGGGCGTGGTCGGGCCGGGTGCCGCGTGCGGTGCGGGCGTGTGGAGTGTGGGGGGCGTGGGGGGCCCCCCCCGAGTCGAAGTTGCGCGCGCCGCGACGAGATCGCGTACCCGTTCCGACGCAAGCAGCAGCACGATGATGCACGCCTCCACCACGCTCACCATCACCGCCGGCACCCCAGCATCCCGCTGCATCGCCGCCGCCCCTGCCTCGAGCGCGCCGAACAGCAGTGCGGCCACGATCGTCGCGCCGGGACGAAGCCCTGCCAGCAGCGCCACCGCGATCGCCGTGTAGCCGTAGCCCGGCGACAGGTTCTCGTAGAGCGCGAACGTCACCCCCAGCACCTCGACCGCGCCACCGAGGCCGGCCAACGCGCCGCTCGCGAGGAAGGCGAGGAACGTCACCCGCCCCGTGCGGATCCGCCCCGCGCTCGCCGCCGCCGCGGCGTTCGCCCCGGTCATCCGCACCCGGAAGCCACCGGCCGTCGCGCGGAGCGCCCAGGCGAGCGCCAGCGCGAGCACGACCGCGAGCGCGACCCCCGCGTGCAGCCGCGTCCCCGGCACCATGCGCGGCAAGCGCACCGCGGCGGCGAGCATGTCGCTCTGCGGATAGACGCGCGTCGGCTCCTGCAACGGTCCGCGCACCAGCCACCCGGTCAGGTTGAGCGCGACGAAGTTGAGCATGATCGTGCTGATCACTTCGAGCACGCCGAACCGTGCGCGAAGCGTCGCCGGGATCGCTGCCCAGGCACCACCGGCGACGGTCCCCGCCACGAGCGCGAGCACGAGCGTGATCGCCCCGCCCTCGGCCCACGCGAGCCCCACCGCCGTCGCCGCCGTCGCGCCGACCAGCAGCTGTCCCTCGGCGCCGACATTGAGGATGCCGGTCGTGAACGCGAGCGAGACCGCGAGCCCGGTGAAGAGGAGCGGCGTCGCGCGGAGCAGCGTCCCCGACGCGAAGGCGGACCACGAGCCGAAGGCACCGCGCCAGAGCGCGCCGAGTGCGGCGCCGGCGTCGTAGCCACTCACGGTGAGCAGGAGGGCGAGCAACGCGATCGCGGCGACGACGGTCCCGGCGACGAGCGCGATCGAGCGGACAGTGGATGGCATGTGCGTTGAAGATGTCTCACCCACGCGCGTCGCGCCGCATCGTTCGGCGTGACGCTGCATCGTTCGGCGCCGCGTCGCGATGATGTCACGTCGGCGCACCGCGTCGCGCGATCGGCCACGACGTTCGGTCACGGCTCGCGCCGGTCGTGGCGCACCACGACCTTTGCCCGGTGCCCGACGCATCGCCCTCGCCCACCACCCCGCTCGCGTCGACGACGCCGGAGACGACGACGGCCGCATCGGCGACGGCCGCATCGGCGACGGAGGTTCCGGCGACGAGCGTGTCGGCGCCCCTGGCATCCGCGATGTCCGCACCGCGCGCCCCCGACGGCGCCGTCGCACGACGCCAACTGCTCCTCCTCGCCCTCGCGGTGCTCCTCGGCATGGCGCCGTGGTTCGCCACGAGCGTCGTCGCGCCCGAGCTGCGTGCGCGGCTCGCGCTGTCCGATGCGCGACTCGCCTGGCTCGCCACCGCGGTGCAACTGGGCTTCGTCGTCGGCACGGCGACGGTCGCACTCACCGGACTCGCCGATCGCATCGCCGCGCGCCGGCTCTTCGCGATCGCGGCGTGCGCGAGCGCGCTCGCCACCCTCGTCCTCGTCGCCGACGTCTCGTGGACCACGCTGCTCGCATCGCGTGCGGCGACGGGTGTGGCACTGGCGGCGGTCTATCCGCCGGCGATGAAGATGGCGAGCAGCTGGTTCCGCCAGCGACGCGGCGTCGCGATCGGCGTGGTGGTCGGCGCGCTCACGATGGGAAAGGCGACACCGTGGCTGCTGCACGCACTCCCCGCCCCGCCGCTCGAGGCGACGGTCGCAGTGCTGGTCGCCGGCAGTCTGTTCGCCGCGGCCCTCGTCGGCGTGGGCTACCGCGACGGCCCGCTCGCCGCACCACCACGCCCCGTTTCGCTCGCGCTGGTGCGCGACCTCGTCGCGCGACCGCGCTATCGCGCCGTGACGCTCGCATACATCGGCCACATGCTGGAACTGTACGCGTTCTGGGCATGGGTGCCGACGCTGCTCGCGACCCGCAACGCCGCACGCGCGACGCCATGGCGGGCGCACACCATCGACCTGCTCGCCTTCGCCGTCATCGCGGTCGGTGCGCCGGCGTGCGTGTGGGGCGGCCGCGTCGCCGACCGGACGACACGCGCACGACTCGTGACGATCGCCCTCGCCGCGAGCGGTGGCTGCGCGATCGCGACCGGTCTCGCCGGCACCGCATCGCTCGCGGTGGCGACACTGATCGCCGCGGTCTGGGGCTGGTTCGTCATCGCCGACTCGGCGCAGTTCAGCGCCCTCGTCACCGAAAGCGTCCCCGACGCGCTCGTCGGGACCGCGCTCTCGCTCCAGACGTCGCTCGGCTTCGCCGCGACGATGCTCACGATCCAGCTCGTCCCGCTGGTCGCGCCGATGCTCGGCTGGCCCGTCGCGATGGCACTCCTCGCGGTCGGTCCCGCCATCGGCCTCGCCGCGATCCGCCGCGTCGATGCGATGCGCTGACGATCGTGTGAGACGCAGGCGAGTACACGCGATGCGCTGACCATCCACTGGGATGGTGACGACCACGCGCGATGCACCGGCGATTGCGCGCGCTGCACGGACTTTCCCACGCGCTGCATACACCATCCCGCGCGCTGCATCCACCACCGCGCGCGTTGCACCGACGATCGCGGGCGCTGCGCTGACCCTTCCGCGAATCGCGTGCTCGAACCTACGACGCCGCGAGCATCGCACGCCCGACGCGGTCGCGATCGGCCGGCACCTCGCGCACGCGTCCCGCCGCGCAGACGAGCACGCGATCGGCGATGGCGAGCACTTCGTCGAGATCGGACGAGTGCAGCACGACCGCGGTGCCGGCGTCCCGCGCGGCGCGCAACGCGGCGACGACGTCCGCGGTCGCACGGATGTCGAGGCCGCGCGTGGGATTCTCGACGACGAGCGCCGCCGGCGACCCCGCCAGTTCACGCCCGAGCACGAACTTCTGCTGGTTCCCGCCTGACAGCGCGCGCATCGGCACGTCGGGTGACGCGGCCCGCACATCGCGTTCGGTCATCACGGTCGCGGCCTCCCGCCCGAGACGCGCCCACGGCACGAGTCCCGTCCGCGTCCCCGCGTCGCGCAGCGCGAGGTTCTCGGTGAGCGACGCGTCGAGCACGACGCCGTCGCGATGCCGATCCTCGGGGACGAAGCCGACGACGGCCGGAATCGTCGCCGTCCCCGTACTCGGTGCGAGCCGACCGGCGAGCACGCGCAAAAGCTCGTGCTGCCCCGCCCCCTCGACCGCCGCGATGCCCACGATCTCGCCCGCATGCACGTCGAGCGTCGCGTCGCGCACGCGCTCGACGCCGCGCTCGTCCACCACGCGCACGTCGCGAAGCGCGAGCACCGACGCACCACTCGACCGTGCGGCGCCGACTCGGCGCGCGCCGACAGTCACGCCGTCGGCATCGTCGCCCGGTTCCTCGTCGTGCGGTGTGTCGCGCACTGCGACAGGCGCCGCGACCTCCGACGCACGCGTGCCCAGCATCGCCGTCGCGAGCGACTCCGCCGACACGTCGCGCGCGTCCGCCGCGACCACGGTGCGACCGCGTCGCAGCACCGTCACCGCGTCGGCGACGCGCAACACTTCCTGCAGCTTGTGCGCGATCAGCACGACCGTGCCGCCGTCGTCGCGGAAGCGGCGCAACCAGGCGAGGAGTTCGTCCACCTCCGCCGGTGCGAGCACGGCGGTTGGCTCGTCGAGGATCAGCGTGCGCGCATCGCGCGCGAGCGCCTTGACGATCTCGAGCCGCTGCTGTGCTCCGACCGGCAGATCGGCGACGCGTGCGTCGGGATCGAGCACGAGCCCTGACCGTGCGCCGACCGCGCGCACCCGCTCGCGCGCCACCCGTGCGTCGTAGCGCCCCGCCCCGCCCAGCGCGACGTTCTCGGCCACCGTCATCGCAGTGACGAGGGCGAAGTGCTGCTGCACCATCCCGATCCCCGCCGCCATCGCATCCCGCGGCGTCCGCCACCGCACCGGCACGCCATCGATCGCGATGGTGCCCGCGTCCGGCCGATCGAGACCGAACACGATCTTCATCAGCGTGCTCTTGCCGGCGCCGTTCTCGCCGAGCAGCGCATGCACCGTCCCCGGCATCACCTCCAGCGTCGCCGCATCGAGCGCGGTCACGGCGCCGAACCGACGCGTGATGCCATGCAACGCGAGCCGTGCGATGGTCATGCTCTCAGGCCTCGGGTGTGCACTTGGGGAAAAGCGGTCAAGAAGCGGTCAACACGTAGGTCACGTAGGCATCGTGGCGAGGCGTCGGGCTTCTCGTTCTACACGGGTTCTCATTCTTGAAAAAAGCAAAAGATGTCTTCGCGGAAACGTGAGTGCCGCCACACGCGCAGATGCCTACGTGTCCTACGTGTGCTACGTGTTGACCGCTGTGTGAAGGTCTGTTCCCGGACCGAGCTACAGCCCCGTGGGTGCGTCGATCATGATGGCGGGGATGTGGTGGCGTTCGGCGATCAGGCGGGCGAGGGCGCGGACGCCGAGGGTCTCGGTGGCGTAGTGGCCGGCGTAGATGATGACGAGGCCCTGCTCGCGCGCTTCGACGGCGGTGTGGTGCGGGCCTTCGCCGGTGACGAGCGTGTCGGCACCGAGATCGAGCGCTTCGCGGATCGACTCGCTGGACGCGCCGCCGCCGGTGCAGAGCGCGATGCGCTGCGTCCGGCGATCGGGCGCGAAGGGAGTGGCGACGACGTGATGCGCGTGGCCGGCGGCGAAGTCGGTCGCGCGTGCGACGAGATCGGCGGTGGCGACGTCGCAGTCGACCGTGACGCCGATCGGCGTGCCCTTGACGTCGAGCCAGCGGCCCGTGGGTTCGAGGCCGAGCGTGCGCGCGAGCAGCGCGTTGTTGCCGACGTCGGGGTGTGCGTCGAGCGGGAGATGGCTGCCGTAGACGGCGATGTCGTGATCGAGGAGCGCCTTGAGCTTGGTGCGCTGCACACCCGTCACCGGCCGTGCCCCGCCCCAGAAGAGCCCGTGGTGAACGAGCAGGAAGTTCGCGCCGGCGGCGATCGCCTGTTCGATGGCGGCGTGTGACGCGTCCACGGCGGCTGCGACGGCGCGCACCGGCGCGTCGGCGTCCACCTGCAGGCCGTTGAACGCGCCAGGGTAGTCGGCGATCTCGTGGCTTCGCAGGAGCGCATCGAGCTCGCGTGCGAGCGCGCGGGCGGTGAGTGGCGTGGTCGTCGCGGCGTCGATCTTCGGTGCGTCGGTCATCGCGGTATCGGTCGTCGCGGTGTCGGTCATCGCGTGCCGGTGGGCACGCGGTCGGTCACGGGTATGAACCCGCCGCGCGTCACTTGCCGGTGGGGACGCCGCCGGGCGGCAGCGGGGCGTGGAAGCGTCCCGTCGCCATGAGGGTGCGTACGGAACTCACGGCGGCTCTGGTCGCGGCAGGGATGGTCGGTTCGAGCTTCGGATTGAGCGTGAGCCGGACCACGTCCTCCGGGAGGCCGAGCGAGATGACGCGCGGGCGGAAGGTGCCGGCTCGGAGTTCGCGCGCGACGAGGAGGAGCGCGTGCGGGAGGTCGATCACGACCGAGGCGAGCGTGACGTCGGGGGCGACGCCGTTCTGGTCGGCGTTGGCGCCGAACACGCGCACGGTCGGATTCTCCTTGACCGCCTGGAAGATCCCCAGCCCGGCCGCGTCGGCGTTCTGGAAAACGATGTCGACGCCGCGGCCGATCATCGCGAGCGCCTGCTCCTTGCCGGCGGAGGCGTCGTCCCAGTTGCCGATGTAGGAGGTGATGACCTGTACCGACGGGTTGACCGCCTTCGCGCCCTGTTCGAAGGCGTAGAACGAGCGTCGCACCGGCGGGATCTCCTGTCCGCCGATGGCGCCGATCTTTCCGGACCTGGTCATCGCCCCGGCGAGCATGCCGGCGAGGTAGGAGCCGTCCTCGAAGGCGAATTCGAGCCCGGCGAGGTTGGCGCCGGTGCGGTTGCCGGAGGTGGTGACGTAGACGGTCTTCGGAAACTCGGGTGCGACTCGCGTGGCGGCGTCCTGGTATTCGAAGCCGTGCCCGACGACGAGTGCGTAGCCCTGTTCACCGTACAGCCGGAAGTTCTCGTCGAACTCGGCCGGCGTGCGCGTCTGGACGTGGGAGATCTTCGCGCCGAGCGAGTCGCGGATCCGTTCGAGCCCCTTGTAGGCACCGCCGTTCCACGCCTGATCGGTGATCGAGCCGGGGGTGAGGAGCGCGACGCGGAAGTCGCCCGCGGCGGCTCCGCCGGCGGCCGAGTCGGTGCGGGCCGCGGCGCGGTCCGAGCCGGTGCAGGCCGAGAGGACGATCGCGGCGATGGCGGTCGCGAGTGTGGAAAAGCGCAGCCCAAAGGGCGTCATGATCGTCTAAGCTGTTGTCGCACAACGGCTTGCGCGACTGTTGGAATCTCGCGGCTTCTCCACACCGACGTGCGGGTCGGCAGGAGCGTCAGTCGCGGTCGTGACCGAGGATCAGGTCGAGGACACGGGCGAGATCATCGTCGTTGTAGTAGTGGACGCGGATCTCGCCGGCCGTCTTCCGGCCTTTCGTGGTGCGAACGGCGACGTCGGTCTGCAGGTGCCGGCGCAGCTGGTCCTCGAGGCGACGAAGCTCGCCGCTGGCTGCGGCCGGCGCTTTCTTCGGCGCCGTGCGTCGGGTGGCGCCGGCGTGCTGGACTCGGCGTTCGACTTCGCGGACCGACATGCCTTGCGTGGCCGCTTCGCGGGCGAGGTCGGTCATGAGCCGTTCGTCGGTCAAGCCGAGGAGTGCGCGGGCGTGTCCGAGCTGGATGGCGCCGTCGTGGAGGAGGCGGCGGACGGCGGCGGGGAGTGCGAGCAGGCGGAGGAGGTTGGCGACGGTCGAGCGGTCCTTGCCGACGAACTCCCCGACCTGGGCCTGCGTGAGCCCGAACTCGTCGATGAGCCGCTTGTAGCCTTCGGCTTCCTCGAGTGCGTTGAGGTTGCTGCGCTGCAGGTTCTCGATGAGCGCGAGCGTGAGGAGCGTGCGGTCGTCGATGGGGTGGACGACGGCGGGGATCTCCGTCCAGCCGAGTGCGGTCGCGGCGCGGAAGCGTCGCTCGCCAGCGATGAGTTCGTAGCCGTTGCCGGTGGGCGCAGGGCGCACGGCGATCGGCTGCAGCAGGCCGGACGCCTTGAGCGACGCCTGGAGTTCGGCGAGCTCCTCGAGCTTGAACTCCTTGCGCGGCTGGTACGGGTTGGGTCGGATGTCGGCGATGCGGACGGTGCGCATCGTGGTGCCGTCGCCGCCGGCATGCTTCGCGTCGGTGGCGCGCGGGTCCGTGGGAGCCGGCTTGGAGATGGCGAGGAGGGCTTCGAGGCCGCGTCCGAGTCGCCGAGGCTGTTCAGGCGCCATGCGGGGGAGCTCGTGGATCGAGGGCGCGTGGGGGTCAGCGGGCGTCGGGTGCGGCGTCGGACGCGCGCAGGCGGCTCCCATCGGTCATGCCGGCGGCGGCGTGCCGATCGATCAATTCGCGGGCGACGCCCATGTAGGCCTGGGCACCGACGGAGGCGAGGTCGTACAGGATGATGGGCTTGCCGAACGAGGGGGCTTCGGCGAGCCGGACGTTCCGGGGGACGACGGTCTCGAAGACCTTGGCGCCGAAGTATTCGCGCGCGTCGGTGGCGACCTGTCGCGAGAGGTTGAGGCGGGCGTCGAACATCGTCAGGAGGACGCCGTCGATCGCGAGCTCCGGATTCACCGAGCGTTGCACGAGGTGCACGGTGTTGAGGAGCTGGCTGAGCCCTTCGAGCGCGTAGTACTCGCACTGTACCGGGATGAGGAGTGCATCCGCGGCGGCGAGCATGTTGACCGTGATCAAGCCGAGCGAGGGTGGGCAGTCGACGAGGACATAGTCGTACTCGTGGCGGACGGCATCGACCGCCTTCCGCATCATCGCTTCGCGTTCATGCTTGTCGACCAGTTCGACTTCGGCGCCGGCGAGGTCCGGTGTGGCGGCGAGGACGTCGAGCCAGGGGAACTGGACCTGGCGGTGGCGGGCGTCCGCGATTCCGGTCTGTCCGATGAGGACATCGTAGGTCGTTTGGTCGATGCGGTCGCGTTCGATCCCGATGCCCGACGTGGCATTCCCCTGCGGATCGCCGTCGATGAGCAGCGTCCGCCGTTCCGCGACGGCGAGCGACGCGGCGAGATTGACGGCGGTGGTCGTCTTGCCGACCCCGCCCTTCTGATTTGCGATCGCGATGACGCGGGCCACGGGTTCCTGTCCGGTTCGTCGGTGCTGGTGCTGACCAAGATACCGTGCATCGGCATCGGCGCGACCTGCGTTCCACGTGGAACACCCCCGTCCCGCGCCCTCGATCGCGTTCCACGTGAAACACCTTCGGGGGCGACGAACGCGACGAACGCGACGGGCGCGACGGGCGCGACGAACTGACAGGACCTGAACGCGACGGGCGCGACGGCGCGACGGGGGGCGCGGCGCTGCGCGCCTGCGCGTGAACAGACCTTTCTTGGAAACTGCCAACGGCAACTGCTGGGGGCGCTGCGCGCCCGAGTTTCGGGAGTTGGGGAGTTTC
>ERZ1066136.53-NODE-53-length-150556-cov-20.357552_pt1 | contig 150556 bp, 133 predicted proteins | sample MGYA00382783_ERZ1066136 | MGnify/ENA primary metagenome ERZ1066136 (study PRJEB33369, sample SAMEA5778366) | biofilm metagenome | biome: Industrial cooling water; feature: Water cooling tower basin; material: Biofilm | place: United Arab Emirates | collected...
GTAGCCTCCTGCAAAAATAACTCAGTGCCAGGGTAATTATTTAGAGACAGTTCCTTCCTAGGATTGGGGAGGAACTCTTTCCCTTTTTGATTTCATCTCGATATTAGTTCAAACCCACCCCAACAAACGCTTGCCGGAAATCTCCTAAATTCGGCTACCCAACTTGGAGTGAGTTCCAGCCAAGACAATATTCTGTTGAGCTGCCCACTGGCTGATATCTCGTCGCTGGATGGCTGTGGCCATTAAATCGGGAAATAAATTCGGTGTACAGCCAAAGGCCGGTATCCCCAGGCTGGCCATAAATGCGGCATTGCCATGGTCGTAGCAGGGAACCCCTTCATCATTCAGGGCCAGCAGGGTGATCAACTGCACTCCGGTTGCTGAGAGGGCCGCTATGCGTTGTCGCATTTTTTGCTGATCGCCACCTTCATAGAGGTCACTAATCAGGACTAGAATGGTGTCCTGCGGCTGGCGAACTAACCCCTGGCAGTATTCCAACGCTCGGTTAATATCTGTTCCTCCCCCTAATTGCACCCCAAACAAAACGTCTACGGGATCTTGGAGCAGGTCGGTGAGATCGGCGATCGCCGTGTCAAAAACAACCAATTGCGTTTTGATCGCCGGTAATGAAGCCAGGACAGCACTGAAAATACTGGCATAAACCACCGAAGTTGCCATTGAACCACTCTGATCCACACAGAGAATCATGTCCCGCAGGGATGATTTTTTGCGCCCATATCCTATCCGGGTTTCCGGGATGATCGTGTGGTAGTCCGGTTGGTAGTGTCTTAAATTAGCTCGGATTGTGCGGTGCCAATCAATTTCGGCATGGCGTGGCCGCCGGTTCCGAATTGCCCGATTGAGGCTTCCCATCACTGCCTGACGGGTGGGTTCCTCTAACTTGCGTTGAAGTTCTTCGACGACTTTTCGCACTACAATTCGCGCCGTTTCTTTGGTCTTAGCAGGCATGACCTGGCTGAGAGAGAGCAAATTAGCGACCAGTCCCACATCCGGTTCAATGGACTGGAGCAGTTCTGGTTCCATCAGCATTTGTCTAAGGTTTAAACGTTCCAGCGCATCCTGTTGCATCACCCGCACAATGGCCGCCGGAAAGTAGGTGCGAATATCTCCTAACCACCGGGCTACTTTGGGGGCAGAACTGCCTAAACCGCCACTGCGTTGGTCGCCGTCCTCGTTGCCGTACAGTGCAGCCAGGGTTTTATCCATCGCCTGATCCTGAACTGACAGGGCTAGACCATTTTCGCCCGCGAGACCACTAATGCCATCGGCATCCCCTCCGCCCAGAATTAACCGCCAGCGTCGTAACCGTTCCGATTCAAAAGCAGGATTAGCCATAGTGCCATTGCCGAGGTGAGATTAACAAGCGATCGAACATGAACAGAAGTGAGTGAGATTCAAGTTGACATCTGGCTGACTCCCAATAATTGCGACACTAAAGGCATGATGGCCGCTGCTCGGGTGGGATCGACGGAGCGCAGTGCTGTACCCACGCCTGATCCACGCCCCTGACGTTCACCCTGGCAGACCCGTTCTCCCATTTGTCGCCGTTCCGCTGCCGGAAAACTGGCAAAGGTGCGCCGCAAGAGAGGTAAGACCTCGGGAAAGCTAGGCGCGGATAGCCCCGTTACCCATTCATCGATCACCTGCCAGAGGGTTTCCTGATGTAACAACAGCAAGCCGCTCCCCTTGAGTAACCCTTCAACCCACGCTGCTGCCTGGGAGGCTTCATTGGCGGTGGAAAGGGCATAACTGAAACGGCGGGCAATCTCCTGCTGATCCCATTGACCGGTATCCAACAAGATTCGGCAACATCGACCGGCAATCAGACCGTGTAAATGGGGGCGATCGGCTAATCCCTGCAGGGCCTTGTACCAGTCCTGGTAAAGCTCTGGCAGTTCCAGCAGATTGATCGCCCGGTGGGTTTGCAGCAGATGGTGATCCATTTCGAGGGCAGCTTCATCATTCAAGGAGGCACAGGCAAGGGGTAAACCCAGGCAAATCCGCGCCACAAATCCCCGCACAATCCTATCCACCGTAGCGGTTTCGGTCTGTCGCACACTCCCGTAACGGAGAACATTAGCCAAACCGGGCAGGGCCCCCATCAAATGGGCAATGTCCTGGGCTACTGCTGCTTCTGCCTGTAACCGATCCAATACAGTTGCCAGAGCCAGGGGTAAATTGGCCAGCAAGGTGCGATCGAGCAACTCGGTTAGGGCCGGTAGGGCTGAGGTTGTCTGGGCTAAATGCTCAACGGATTGACTGACCGCCTGTTCAAGGGTGGTGCCCCAACGGCTAGCTTCAATCAACTGCACTTCAAAAGTGGGTTGCCAGGCCAGCATCCAGGCTTCTTTAAAGGTGCCTTTACCACTGGTCTGCTGCAGCTTGCCCCAGGGGATTCCTAGCAAATTCAGCCGATGCAGCAGTTGCGATCGCCCCAGATCATTGGCCTGGCGCAGATCTAATTCCAGCGATCGGGGGTTGATATCCGGTTTGAGGCGGAGTTGTTTCTGCCAGCGGTACAGGTCTTGTTGCAGGGGAATTGTGGAGGTAGTAGGAACCTGGCCGAGGCGATCGTTGACGATCAGGCGTTCTTGAATCAACTGTAAGGGTAAATCATCCCCGAAACAGAGCACGGTTTGGATCGCTTCCTTGAGTTCGTCCAGACCAGGCACACTGCGATTTCGGAGAGCTACCAGGGTTTCTGCCAACCGCACCGCTTCAATCAAACTGGCAGAGGAAGCATCCATCGCCTGGCATCGCAAGAGGTGAGCCACCCGTGTTAACCAACGCACTGTGATTTGGCGGGGGTCTTTCACCGTCCAGAGATGTTCGTACCAACCGGGGGATTCAATCCCAGCTCCATAGCCACTGGAGAGAGATAAACGCCCATAGGTCCAGGGAATCCAGGTGGCCTCCACCTTCTGCTTGGGCAACCCTTTAAGTAATTCCTGGTCAGATTTAGCTGAAGGCAGGGTTGCTAAAGCCGGTGCATGCCAGGCCCCACAGACCACAGCAATGTTCGTAAAGCCTTGCTGCTGGGCCTCCCGAATCCGCTTCCGCATGTAGGCTTCCCGCTGTTGTTCCCGCAACCGCTCTTTGGGGTACTGGGGGTAAAGGTCTGCCAATTCTGAGCGCAGGGCTGTCATGGCTACCAGGATTGCGGTGAACAATTCCGTTCCATCCTGCCGCTGTTCTACCATCTGTTCCCACCAGCGTTCCCCATCCTCATAGCCCGCCGCAATGGCCAGATAGTGGAGGGGATCTTGTTGCAGGGGTTCAAAGTTCAGTTCACCGGTTTGTTCTGACCCTTGATCCGATGGGCGGGTTACCGGGTCTAATTCCTCAGTTTCTATGCCCAGTTGATGGCTTTGGGGCAAATCGATAAATCGGACCGGAATCCCCTGGGCTAAGCCGTACTGGATAGCCTGCCATTCGGGTGAAAATATGGCGAAGGGATAATATACCGATCGATGGGGTTGATCGGGGACGTACAACAGCAACGCGATCGGCGGTTTCATCTTTTTGTCTGCTGCCAGGGGAATCAAATGATCCGCCTCCGGTGGCCCCTCAATTAAGAGCAGATCGGGTTGCAAGTGTTGTAAAGCCTGGCGAAGACTACGAGCAGAGCCACAGCCGTGATGCCGAATGCCAAAGATTGAGATCGGGTTTGCCATGATCCTGCTAGATCACCTCTCGACTGGCTCGATACAGGTCTTTCCAACCCTCCCGTTCCTTCACCACGGTTTCCAGGTATTCCTTCCAAACCACCTGATCCTGAATCGGGTCTTTAACGATCGCCCCAACTAAACCGGAGACCAGATCACTGGCTTTCATGTCCCCATCCCCAAAGTGGGCGGCCAGGGCCATGCCATTACTGACCACAGAGATCGCTTCGGCCGTACTCAGGGTGGCGGTGGGGGATTTCAGTTTGGTTTTGCCATCCTCTGTCACACCCTGGCGCAGTTCGCGAAAAATGGTGACAATCCGCTGAATCTCCTCCAGGGCTGGCGGTTCGGCTGGTAATTCCAGGGCCCGTCCCAGGCTGGCAACCCGACGTTGCACAATTTCGACCTCGGCACTCTGGCTGCTGGGGAGGGGCAGAATCACGGTATTGAATCGTCGTTTCAAGGCACTGGAAAGTTCATTCACCCCCCGATCGCGGTTGTTGGCTGTGGCAATCACACTAAAGCCTTTACGGGCTTGAATCTCCTGATTGAGTTCGGGAATGGGTAAGGTTTTTTCGGACAGGATCGTGATCAGGGTATCCTGCACCTCTGAGGGAATGCGGGTCAATTCTTCGACACGAGCCATTTTCCCCTCTGACATCGCCCGCATAATTGGGCTGGGAACCACCGCGTCCAGGGAAGGTCCGGCTGCCAGCAGTTTGGCATAGTTCCAACCGTAGCGAATAGCCTCTTCCCCCATGCCGGCGGTGCCTTGAACTAACAGGGTGGAGTTCCCACTGATGGCGGCGGCCAGATGTTCTGCTACCCAGGATTTTGCCGTTCCCGGTACGCCATAGAGCAGCAGGGCCCGATCGGTGGTGAGGGTAGCAATGGCGATTTCAATCAGGCGACGGTTCCCGATGTATTTCGCTGTAATCTCGAACCCGTTGTCCAGTTGCCCCCCCAGCAGATAAGTGGCCACCCCCCAGGGAGATAGATTCCAGTTAGGGGGACGTTGACGGCGATCGGTCTGGGCCAGTTCAGCCAGTTCCTGGGCAAACTGTTGCTCGGCGTGTTGGCGCAAAAGGAGCAGGGATGGTTCAGGGGCAGGTGCGCTTGCGGCTTCTTGGGCAGCTTTAGATTTAGCAGTGGACATCGTTGTGGCTCGGTAAGGGAGGGTGAGTAACTGAAGAAGGTGGGATTGACTTTGGGTGCAAACCAGCCTGGGGGTAGCTCGTGCAAGGGTTATCCTGATTCAGGCAAAAGGGCGGCAATCATGGCATAGCGGAATTGAAGGGTATCGAGAAATTGGCTGATCGCAGACGCTAACTGGGGGGGGGGTTGCAGCTCCTGGTGCAGAAATGCAGGAATGGAGGCGATCGGAATTTGCAGGGCGATGCGGGGCAAGGCATAGGACAAACTCCAGTCCACCTGGCCCTTACCTAATTTCTGTTGGAAAAGACACAGAAACAGATCAGCCGTAGTGGTACTCCAGGGGACTTGGGTGGCACAGAGCAGACCCAGACCGTACAGACTCAGTTCCTCATCCGCATAGGTTTGCTGAAGTTCACCTAGGACTAGACTTTGTCTTTCCTGGGGCAGGGCATCAAAGAGGTTGGCCAACCGCAGAAAGCCAAGCTGCTCCAGCGCGGTCGTTCCCTGGATCAGCAGTGCTGTCAACCAATCGGGATGGTGTTGCTGGCGGGCGGCACTTTCCCAACCGTTCCAGAGGGCAGCAAACCATTCACTCTCTGCAGTTTGAGCTAGCAGTGCGGTGGGAGACAGGCCCAGTTCCGTTTGCCACCAGTCGCCGGGGATAGCGGATAGCAGTTGTTGCAACCAGCTTGCCCGTTGCCCTGTACCCGATCTTTCTGCCAGGGTCAAACCATCCCGAATCATGGCTGCATTCAGCTCGGCGGGAGGGGTAATGGTGACCCGATCTTCTTCCACCCGGATCAAGGGTTTGAGATAGCTCACCAGCCGCTGACCAAATTGGGAGGCAGGTAATTGGGAGAGAAGTGCAACGGCAACCTGACGCACCTCCTTGCTGCGATCGTCAAGACAGGTTTCCAGAAAGTCCTGATCCGCTAAGGACAAGTTGGTCTGCAGGGTTTGCAGAAAAGCGGCCCGGTGATCGGCGGGTTCCTGCTTCCAGGTGTGCTGGAGTTGATCGCGGGCCCGATCGGGATGCTGTTGGCGTTGTTTTTCTAGCCATTGCCATCGCTGGGCTTTCGTCCCGGTTTCCCAGATGTCTTCATCGTTATTGATCCCATAGCACCAATCCGGGTTTTGGACCGCTAACCATTGTCCCCGTTCTCCCAGAACTGGCAGGATCAGCGATCGCAGTTTGGTCTGAGTGGCCCCAACCTTAAGGAGAGCAGGGAGTAAGTGGGCTGGTACCCGCAGATCCATCGCAGCAGCAACGGTGAGCCATTCGGACAGGAGATTGCTATGTTCCCCCTGTAGCATCACCTGCAGATCCTGGCTGGCCCGGGCAGAACAGCAAGGTAGCTTTTCCACTGCACAGGGAATTGGCAAGGGTTGCCGGGTTTGCTCAGGCAATATACCTGCTGACTGGTAGAGGTTGACCGCTGTGGCCAGGCTCAAAAAGGCATCCGGACGATCGCCCAGCTTTTGCACGAATTGATCCAGAGGGGGGGGCACCGCCGGAAGCGTCAAGGGTTGGCGTTCAGTTCCGACCAGGGCAATCCCCAACAATGTTTCCCAAAGGTCTGTAGCCATTTCATCCTCCAGTTCTGCTAGGCATGGTCAGGTTACACCGTAATAGATTGGTTCTCGACCCAGGCGCTACAGGGATAAAATTCCCAGCCATCCCATTCGCCAAATACATCGATCGGTTGTCCACCGGCGATCGCGCAAACTTCCCACATGCGCTCAAAGCTACGGGCGATCGGTAAATAGGAGCCATCCACCTGCCGCAGAATCCACTGGTCTTTTTGCTGCTGAGGGATCACCGTTGCTAAGGCCATGGGATAGCGCTCTAACCAGGGCTGTTGGGTGAGGGCCGTGGTGTAGGCAACAATATTGTCCAGAATGGTTGTGAAACCAGGGGGTTTCATAAGAAGCTGGCTGGAGGATTGCTGCTCCTGCAGAATAGCCCGCAAGGGATAGGCACTTTGATAAAAGACCAGTGTGGCGGTTAGAACTGCACCCGGTAAGGCCAGGATGTCAAACGGCTGGTTTCCGTGGGCAAACAGGAGCAATAGAGCCGGTTGTTGGGATTGCATTCCCCATAGCCAGATCCGGCGAATCCGCAAGCGTTCCTCTACCTCATCCTGTTGCCCCTGGACAAACCAGTCATCCCGGAGCACCTTCGCCTCCCTCACCGCCGCTTTGGCAAGCAGTTCTTCCTGAGAGACCTGCCAGCCGATCTGGGTCCGAATGTCCGCCTGCAGAGCAATGGGGAGGTGGTCAATTTGCTCATACGCCGATAACAACAGATGTAATTGGCAGGCTTGCTGGAAAAGTCGTTCCGTCCACCCGGTACCGGAATGGGCCAGACTAGACATCTGGCGCAGCGATCGGGCCAAGCCTGGGGCCTGAGCATCTACTAACCGCGCCGCTGGCTGTTCCCAAAAGCTGTAATCCGCCTCTTTGGCCGTGGCCAATCCCTGTCGGATCAGATCTCCTAACCACCGTTGCAACTCCTGCACCCCGGCAGCCACCCTGGTTTCCCGTGCAGCCTTGCGCTTAGCTTGAGCTACTGGATCGACCGGCTGTTCAGCCACAGATTGTTTACGCTCTTGCCGCTGGTGGCGGGAATCTAACCAAGTTTGCACCCACTCCGGCACTTCTAGCTCAGCAAAGAGGTCTGCCTCGTTTGCAAATAGTAAAAACAGCCCCAACCCGTGTTTGCAGGGAAATTTACGGCTGGGACAGGAACATTTGAAGGCGGGTTGATCCAGGTCAATCTGGGTTCGGTAAGGATTGGCACCACTGCCCTGGCATTCTCCCCACAGGACTCGCTCCCCTCTGCCCAGATGCTGCCATTTTTGCCGCAGGGCCAGACCTTTGCCATTTTTGGCTGAGGAGGCATCGGGAGCCAGGGCTAGAATTTGCTCGGTTGACCAGGTCTGATTCACGCTCACCCCTTTTCGGCATAACCACCCGAACAGGTTTAAATTACCCCGCTCCTGTGGAAACACCGCTGAATGTAACAAAACAGGATCACAATATTTTTATTGTGTAATTATAGTACAAAAGAATTATTTTGCAACTGTAATCCCCCAAAATTTTCTTCGCACTCAAAGTGAGTCTGTGCGGGAGGAGATTGCTAATTAGAGGTTAACGATCGGGTAGGCTAATTTCACAGGAACGTTTTTGCTGCTATAAACATGTGACCAGCTCTTTCCGCCCGACTGCTCTCAACCCCCATGCTGAACTGCTCACTCAGCTGGACTTAATGATCCGGGCCCGCTATCCCCTGCTCTACATCGTGGCGGTAGAAGAGGAACCTGTAGAGGAGGTGTTGCACCAGTTGGCCGCCCAGACAGAACCGAAACGAAAAGTATTGCTCTGGGACATTGTGCGCGGCTGGAATGACAATGGCTCGGATAAGGGTTCGGTGATGCCTGCCCTGGGCCGCATTGCCAAAGCTGACCCCCAGGAGGGAACTCTGTTTATTCTGCGGGATCTCCACCCCATTCTGAAAAGTCCGCAAAGTGATAAGAATGCGCCCGTGATTCGGGAGTTACGCAATCTGGTGCGGGAATTGAAGCGCAGCCGGAAGACCCTCATTCTCCTCAGCCCTACGCTGGAATTGCCCATAGAACTAGCGGAAGAGGTGACAGTGATTGATTTTCCCTTACCCACCAGCCAGGAGATCAACCATCTAATTTCCCAACTGGTGGTGCCAGAGAAGTTGATGGTCCAGGGACTGGCCCGAGAGCAACTGGTCAAAGCCTGCCAGGGACTCAGCCGGGCCCGGATTCAGCGGGTTTTAGCTAAAGCCCTGGCCGCCAAGAAGCAGGTGGATGAGACAGACATCGCCGGAGTGCTGGAGGCCAAAAAACAAGCGATCCGCCAGACGGGGATTCTGGAATTCTACACAGCCCAGGAATCGCTCAAAAGTGTGGGTGGCCTAGAGAACCTGAAGCAATGGATGCGGATGCGCCAGGATGCCTTTACGGATGAAGCGCGTCATTACGGCATTCCCAATCCCAAGGGGGTGCTGCTGGTGGGTATCCAGGGGACGGGTAAATCCCTTTCCGCTAAGACGATCGCCCATGAGTGGCGTTTACCCCTGCTGCGGTTGGACACCGGACGGTTGTTTGGCGGGATGGTGGGAGAAAGTGAAAGCCGGGTGCGGCAGATGATCCAACTTGCTGAAGCCATGGCCCCCTGTGTGCTGTGGATTGATGAAATTGATAAAGCCTTTGGCAACCTGACCAGTGGGGCAGATGGGGACTCGGGCACCAGTCGGCGGGTGTTTGGGTCGCTGATCACCTGGATGCAGGAAAAAACCAGCCCGGTGTTTATTGTTGCTACAGCCAATAATGTTCAGATTCTCCCAGCGGAACTGCTGCGGAAAGGACGATTTGATGAAATCTTTTTTCTCAACTTGCCCACGGAATCCGAGCGTCAGGATATCTTTCGAGTGCATTTGCAACGGTTACGTCCCAGCCGCTTGCGGGAGTTTGACCTGAGCCTCCTGGCCCGACAGTCCCAGAACTTCAGTGGAGCCGAAATTGAGCAGGTGATCAGTGATGCCATGCACCAGGCCTTCAGTCGGGGAGCCAATGGACAACGGCGAGACTTTAATACGGAGGATATTCTCAGGTCGATCTCAGAAACGGTTCCTCTGGCCGCGATCGCCCGCGAGCAGATTGAGAGGTTAAAACGCTGGGCCGCCGAAGCTGGAGCCAGAACCGCATCTGATGACGTAGCACTGGTAAAAGAATTAAAACAATACAGTACTCAACCGGGCATTGTACCGCTGGAAGTGGATTAACTCAGCGCTGAACCTAACCCTTTAGTCAAGAGATCACCAGGAGATTCAAGCATGTCCCATTTCACCACCATTAAAGTTCAGATCAAGAATGGCGATACACTCTATCAAATCCTGCAAGAACTGGGCTATCGGGTGGAATGCAACACGACGGTACGGGGCTATCGGGGCATCACCACCCAGGCAGAGTACGTGATCCGGCAACGGAATGGCTATGATCTGGGCTTCCGTAAGCAGGGCGAGAGCTACGAACTGGTGGCCGACTTCTGGGGTGCCCAGGTTGATCAGGAAGCATTTATTAATACGATCACCCGCATGTATGCCCATACTACTTTGCTCCAAACTGCTGCGGCCGAAGGGTTCACGGTGGAAGCAGAAGAAACCCTGGCAGACGGAACGATTCGAGTGGTGGTGGGACGCTGGGTTTAAGGGTAGACAGACCCACTAAAAACCTTCTGTAAGTTCAAAATAAAGTCTGGCAGAGTTAAAGGTTAAAGCCCCATCAAGGAGATTAGTTAGTCTCCGATGCCTGCTGTAAGTTAAATCCGCTTTCCGAAGGGGGCTTCTACCTCAACCTAAGATGCTTTATCACTGCAGCTATGGACCCTACTGAATTACGTGGATATCGGATCATCCGTCCCCTGGGACAGGGAGGTTTCGGCAAAACGTTTCTGGTCGAAGATATGCACTCTGCCACCCAGCAGCAGTATGTCATCAAGCAACTGCATCCCCAAAACACCGATCCGGCTAACTATGCCATCGCTCAGGAACGGTTTCAGAAGGAAGCCACAGTTCTGCTGGAACTCTCCCGTAAACATCGCCAGATTCCCCGCCTCTATGGCTATTTCTTTCACGACGAGAACTTCTACCTGGTGCAGGAGTACATTGAGGGCATGACGCTCTCTGAGAAGGTGCGGCGGGAGGGCCCCTTAAGTCAGGCGTTTCTGGCTGAGACCTTAATTGCCATTCTGCAGATCCTGGAGGTGGTACATGCTGAAAATATTATTCATCGAGATATTAAGCCTGATAATCTGATTATTCGCAACAGTGACCAGCAGCCCTTTCTGATTGACTTCGGTGCGGTGAAGGAGTGTGTCAGTGGCGTGCAGGGCCAGATGGCAGGCACCTCCATTATCATCGGTTCCCCCGGTTTTCTTGCTCCTGAACAGGCCGATGGGCACCCTGTTTTTGCCAGTGATCTCTACAGTTTGGGCATGACTGCAATTTATCTGCTCACAGGTAAGCTCCCTCAGCAATTACCGAAGGATCGCCGTACCTATACGCCCCTCTGGCGATCGTCTGCTCCAGAGGTTTCTCCCCGATTTGCTGCTGTCATCGATCGAGCGGTGCAAATTTTCCTGGACGATCGGTATTCTTCAGCCAGGGACATGCGCCAGGATTTAGAGGCTGCGATCGCCCATCCCTCTGCTCCTATCCCGCTCGAACCCACTAAGGTTTCCTATTTTCAACCCTCACCATCCCAACCGGGATCAGTTCAACCCCCAACGGAGGTCGCTCCTACAGGTCATCCTTCTGCCCATACAATGCAGCAATCCTCTGGCTTACCAACAGGGTTGTGGTGGGGATTGATCGGAGGAGTGGCGATCGCCGTAGTTCTGATAGGTGGCTTCCTGGTTGCTACCAATAGAAATCCAACGGCTGAAAGCTCCCCAGCCAGCCCTACCCCAGAAACCTCTGTTCCAGTTGTTGAGTCACCCCCCCTCACCCCTACACCTGAACCCTCAACCCCTACACCTGAGCCATCAACCCCTACACCTGAGCCATTACCTCCCTCTCCCCAACCCTCAACTCCTTCTCCACAGCCCTCAACTCCAGTACCTACTGATGCTTACCAGGTGAATGAAGCAGAGGCCATTTCGCTACTAGAGCAACTATATTTTGATCTTTCTAATAAAAACTATGGGGCAACTCAAGGCGCATTTTCACCTAAACTTGCAGACATCTTCGATCCAGGCTTTTTTAATCAATTTAGTCGAGTCACCATCGAGAACCTCAGCGTTACCGCCCGTACCAACAGCTCCATCAGCTTTATTGGAGAAAACACCTATGTCTATCGGGATGGTTCTACCCAGCGAGAAGAACGGTCCTACACGGTCAGAAATGTAGATGGTCGGCTCGTCGTGACAGCGTCAGAATTTATCCGGGTAATCAAGTTTCGTTAAAGATCGGGGGTTATGCCTTCAATTGGCAAAACTTAAATCAATTCTGCTGCAGCTTACGCTCCGTCATCTTCCCTGAGTAAACTCTAACTATCGCAAACTTCACCCCATCATGACCATTGCTCCTGCCGCTCATGCCTTACCCCTGCCACCGGGTCGCTCAGGATTACCCTTCATTGGTGAAACTATCAGCTTCCTCACCGATCCTGACTTTGCAGATAAACGGCACAAGCAGTATGGAGAGCTATTTAGAACCCATTTATTTGGTCGCCCGACCGTTTATCTGGCTGGGGCAGAGGCAGTTCGCTTTTTGTTACTCCATGAAAATCAATATTTCAGGACCAGTTGGCCAGCCAGTACCCAAGCCCTGCTGGGCCCAGCCTCTCTTTCAGTCCAGCAAGGAAGTACCCATCAACAACGCCGCAAACTGTTAGCCCAGGCTTTTCAACCGCGAGCACTGGCCAGCTACATCTCAACCATGATGGATATTACCCGTCACTACCTCGATCGCTGGCAGCAACAAGGCACACTGACCTGGTATCCAGAATTGCGAAATTACACCCTGGATATTGCCTGCCAACTGATTGTGGGGATTTCGTCGGGTTCGCAGACCCAATTTGGGGAATGGTTTGAAATTTGGACCCAGGGTTTATTTTCTATTCCCCTGAAACTACCGGGCACCAGGTTTAGTCGGGCATTGCATAGCCGTGAGTTATTGTTAGCTGAAATCAAACGCATTGTGCTAGAACGCCAACAACAGGGAGATGCGGGGCAAGATTCACTCGGACTTTTGATCCAGGCCAGGGATGATGAAGGGAATCGTTTGAGCGTGGATGAACTCAAAGATCAGGTGTTGACTTTGCTGTTTGCTGGCCACGAAACTCTCACTTCAGCGATCGCATCGTTCTGTCTACTGATGGCTCAACATCCAAGGGTTCTGGAGCAGATTCGAGCAGAACAGGAACCCTTCAAACAGCGGCAAAGCTTGACCCTGGAAGACTTGAAACAGATGGACTATTTGGAACAAGTTCTAAAAGAGGTGTTGCGGATCATGCCTCCTGTGGGTGGGGGATTTCGAGAAGTGATCCAGACCTGTGAAATTAACGGATACAAAATTCCGCAAGGCTTTTCTGTGCTCTATCAGATCGGTAGAACCCATCAAGATAGCACCATTTATCTAGAACCCAAGCAATTTGATCCCGATCGGTTTGATGGTAACCGCACTGACAAAACCATTCCCTTTAGCTACGTGCCCTTTGGCGGTGGGGTGCGGGAGTGTTTAGGTAAAGAATTTGCACGATTGGAGATGAAAATTTTTGCTGCCCTGCTCGTGCGCGATTATGAATGGGAATTAGTCTCTGATCAAAATCTTGACTTTGAAATGATTCCTACTCCCCGGCCTAAAGATGGATTGAAAGTAAAGTTCCGTTAAATTCAGCTGCGTTCGCCGTCTTAAGTTGGAGCTAAGCTCTTAACGCCTAACTGGGTTTGGTGTTTGGTTTCGTTGCATTGTCCGTTGTCTCACCTGGTGAAGGGGCGATCGCAATTTTTCTCTATCTTGGACAACTGAGCCATCAGGGACATTTTCATCCTTGCACCTCTGTTCAATTACCGCAAACGCAAATAATATGCCACAGAAAACAGTAAGCAACACCATGAAAAAGAGTCCACATACATACATACCCAGCAACACGATTGTCAAAGGCTCCACTTCTGTACCTCTAGTGAGTCCTTTAAGGTCATAGTCAAGTTGCTTGGGTGATTTCATCGTCCTCAAGAAAGATGCGTTCGTGCTAGCTATTATTAATAGATTGGATATATAGAGCAATTCCCTCGGTTAAAGCAATATACTGCTGCTCAATGAAATAGATCTAGTCTCTTAGCTCTCAGGTCGGGGAGATTGGCGGAGGACAATCTTGTCACGATCGTGAAAGAGTTTTCTCACTACCCAAAAAGCTGATGGGATATTGAGGGAAAGTCCTTCGGTGTTAGCACGTTTATGGCAGAACCTGAATCTGGCTACAGAACTGCTAATTTGCGCCTTACCCGTTAGGAGTAAGTTGCTTTTTCGGGATTTAATGGGCTAAGTGGGGGGAAGCACACCGAGACGTTCAGTCATTCTTCACTCCAAATTTTTCATTTTCACCCCGAAACAGCAGAGGAATCAATCTATAATTCCTGCTCTATTTTTATAAGTTAATACGCAGGTTATTACAGGTTTTTTAGCCTGTCCAGTCATTTCATGCCAAAAAACGGTAATCCTGGTGTAAAGAGAGATTTTTGCTGGTTTTTGAGTCACGTTCCCGATCGGTTCAAATTTTGATTTTTCAGTTCCCCAGCGGCTGTGTTGCAGGCGGATTTTCTTCTACAGTTGGAGCAGGAGCAGGCTCTGGTGGGGGTGGAACGGGCGCTGCCTGTACAGTTGGAGCAGGTAAAGGAGCAGGCTCTGGTGGTGGAACGCGCTCTGCCGTGGGTACGGTGGCTTCTACCGGTGGCGGCGCAGGTGCAGGAGGGGGCTCGTTGAGCAGAGGGGAGGGAGCCGAGGACGGTGATGGTCTGACTTCTTCAAAAGTTGGTTGTGAAACTGCCGTTGGACCCGTTGGTGGAATCGGTGCTTGGGCCGGTTGAGCCGGTGGAAGTTGAGGTTTGGGGGCAGTGGGTGACGTTGCCTGTGGCGTTTTATTCCGTTCCCGAGCTTGCCGTTCGCGTTCTGAACCTTCAATCATAAAATCCACAGAAGCTGTGATGCCCTGCCGTCCATTATCTGAACTGGTAAATCGCCAACCCTGTACCGCTCTGATCGCTGCCGCGTCAAGTTCGGGGTGGCCACTGGATTTGATCACCCGTGCATTGATTACCCGTCCCTTGCTATCGACATCAATACTAATTTGTGGTTTGCCTTCTATTCCTTTCTCCAAGAGGTTCCGAGGGTATTGGGGTTTTGAGCACTGACGACAGGCAACCCGACCATTTCCCCGATTCGTTGTACCCCTGGGCTTACTATCCGTCGGTTGTGGATTACCAGAATTAGAATTAGGACTGGCAGGACGCATGCCTGTGCCAATGTTCAGGGGGCTAACTGGGATATTGCTTGGACCCAAAGAGCCTGGAATCGTTGTTGCCGCTGGAGTTGGGCTGGCGGGAATAGGGCTTGTTTGCGGTTCGTTAGCGCTGGAGTTGACTAAGGGCTGGGAAGCTGGTGCTTGCTGCGGTTCCCCAGGGGGTTGGGCTAAGGGAGGTAATGCTGTTTCCGAAGCCATTGAGTTGGGTTGGGGTTGCTCTGGCTCTGGAGGTAAGTCAGGTCGAGGTTGGGACAAACTGGCGGCAGGCAGGGGGGCAGTCGCTTGCAAGTCATCTGGCAGAGCTGCTGCATTCTCTTCTACCTGGCTCGGCTCAGTTGTCAATTCAGCTAGAGGTTCTGGTTCAAGCTCTGGCTCATCTTCCGGCTCATCAACGGCAGGGGTGGGCGGCTCGACCAACACAATTTCAATCGGTTCTTCCGGCGGTGACCACAGTTTCTGCAATGGCTGAGTCATGGCATAGGCCAGGAAACCCGCATGTAATACCAATGAGCCAATTAAATAAAGGGCTAGAGATGACCTGAATGTCTGCTCCTCTTTCTGCCGCTGGTCGATCGCAACATCGGTCAGGCTCATAGCTTTTCTCCTATCTGGGGAGCTTGCCAACCAGATGGGGCGAACAAGCGTTCCACGATCGCCAGCGCAGCCATAGGATTGCCAAAGCCCATAATTTATTGATGTTTACTTTCAACTAAGACTCCAACCTAATATTCTTAAGTCTCAATGTCAAGACCAGAGTGGCAGCCATGCATTCTAGTCCACATGCGTATTTCTACTCAAAGCCAGTTGGCATAAGGGACAGTAGGGTGCATGTCGTTAATAACCCGTTGCATTCACTGACTTTTATGCTTCAATTGAACTCAGGCTAAGTAGGAACAGTTCTCAATTTAAAATGGACGCTACAGAACGGCTGTCTTCGCTCTAATTGGTATACGCACATGCAAGTGAACAATTTGTTTGCGGCAGGTGGCATTGTTATGTGGCCACTGCTCGGTTTTTCGATTCTGGCGATTGCCCTGATCATGGAGCGAGTCGTCTTCTGGTTGCGGATCAATCAGCGCCAACCCCGTATAGTACGCACTGTGCTAGCGGTCTATCGTCAAGATCTTGGCGATGCGCTGGATAGGCTGAAAAAAAATGTGGATCTGCCGATCGCCCGGATTTTCCTCAATGCTCTGGAGATCGACCAGGCTAAACCAGAGGAATTTCGGTTGGCGCTAGAAACAGCAGTTCAAGCTGAATTACCCCTGCTGAAACGCTTTAGCACTATTTTTGAAACGATTATTGCCCTTTCCCCCCTGCTGGGACTACTGGGAACCGTACTGGGTTTAATTACCTCCTTTGCCTCCCTGAATATTGGCGACATCAGCAGTAGCGATCGGTCCGGGGTGACGGGTGGGATCAGTGAAGCCCTTGTCTCCACGGCAGCAGGATTGATTGTAGCCATTTTCACCCTGCTGTTTGCAAATATGTTCCGGGGAATGTATTTGCGCCAAATTGCTCTGATTCAGGAATACAGTGGACAACTGGAGCTTCTTCACCGTCGTGGTCATCAACCTCAGGAGGCGATCGATGCGTCTACCCGATGAGCCGGAAGCTCCTTTTCAAATCAACATCGTGCCGATGATCGATGTCATTTTTGCGATCCTGACCTTTTTCATCATGTCCACCCTGGTGCTAACCCGCTCAGAAGGGCTACCTGTGAATCTGCCCCAGGCGAAGTCAGCCAAAAGTCAGCCCTCTACCCGCATTACTGTCACCGTGGATAGCCAATCCCAACTGGCCCTCAATCGTCAACCCATTCAACTGGAAGCCTTAGGAACAGAAATCCGCGCCCTAATGGTTCCCGGTGAAGATGCCCTGGTGATTATCAATGCTGATCAGGGGGTTAATCACGGTCTGGTAGTCAATGTTATGGATGAAGTGCGGCAGATCAAGGGGGCCAAACTGGCGATCGCCGCCCAGAAGCGTTGAGGATACCCAAAATCATAACCTTCAGGTTGTGCCCCCAGAGATTTTTTCCTGAAATGAAGCTTTGCTAAGCCTTTTGTCCTTTTGCTATCGGAGTCGGAATCCATGAGCCCCCATCCCTCATCTGGACTGAGTGCCTGGAAATTGTCCCTGGCCTATGAGGGATCTGCTATCATCACAGACCTGAGCCTGGCCCTTCCATCCCAGCAGATCACAGTGTTGGTTGGCCCCAATGGCTGTGGTAAATCAACCCTGTTGCGCGGCTTTGCCCGCTTGCTCAAGCCCCACTCTGGTAAGGTGTATCTCGAAGGACAAGCGATTCACCGTCTCCCCAGCCGGGAAGTAGCCAAACGTCTGGGCATTCTCCCTCAGGCTCCCCTTGCCCCGGAAGGCTTAACTGTAAAAGACCTGGTAGCCCAGGGACGCTATCCCCATCAGAGTTGGTTACAACAGTGGTCACCGGAGGATGAACACATTACCCAACAGGCCTTACTGACAACGGGAATGGTGGAGTTGGCTGACCGTGGCCTCGATCGTCTGTCTGGGGGACAACGGCAACGGGCCTGGATTGCCATGGCTCTGGCTCAAAATACGCAAACCCTGCTGCTGGATGAACCTACAACCTACCTGGATTTGTGCCATCAGGTGGAAGTGCTCGATTTGCTCCACGACCTCAACCGCACCCAGGGCAAAACGATCATCATGGTCCTGCATGACCTTAACCAGGCCTGTCGCTACGCCGATCATCTGATTGCAATCCACAGGGGCAAGATTTACGCCCAGGGACGACCTGAACAGGTGATGACACCAAATCTGATCAAAGATGTGTTTGGTTTAGATGCCCAAATTATTGCCGATCCGATTTCCGGTACACCACTGTGTATTCCGATCGGCCGCTATTTACAGTTACGGAGGTCGTCATGACTCTGACTCTTTCTGAGGATGAGTTAGGCCAGTTGTGGGCTACGGTTAAACCTCAGGACCGCCACCTCGGCTGCGATCAGTTTGAGCAATGGCTGCCCTACCCGAAAAAGTTGGGAACTGGCTACAAGCGATTGATCCAGTTGCGTGAGGGTTTAGAGCTGATCATCCATGACTATTGCCTGCGGGATCATTTGCAGGTGGAATTTACCGCAGAAACTAATGGGCTGGACACTAATGCGGTGGACAGCGGCCAGCCAACCCCACTAACCACCAGTGACATTGAACTCGGCTTTTATTTACAGGGCTGGGGGTGTTATTGTCAAACCCATCCGATACGGGCTGGACAGAATTTTCTGTTTGTGGGAGCAGATACCGGGGAGGGACTGTTGGAATTACCGGGGCAGGAACGAATCCTGAAGATTGATTTGCACGTCCACCCACAGTACTTTAGCTCCTGGGCAGCACAGCTTTGGGAGGGGTTGGCTCGGAGAGGTCAGGAAGGTTTTAACGCTAGCAGCAGATATGGCTTTTGCCAGTTTGACCACACAACGCCAGCCATGGATTTGCTCCTGCATCAAATTTTACACTGTCCCTACCAGGGCGTAACTGAAAAGCTTTATCTGGAAAGTAAAGTGCTGGAGCTGATGGCACTGCGGTTGCATCAGATGGGCAGCCACAATCCTGGCAAAACTGCCTCCAGGTTGGACAAATCCAATGGTTCCCGCTTGATCCACCCCGATGATGTGCAGCGAATTCATCAGGCTAAGGAAATACTGCTAAGTAATCTCAATAACCCTCCTTCATTGCTAGCTCTGGCCCGGCAGGTGGGTCTGAATGATTGCACCCTGAAACGGGGATTTCGTCAGGTTCTGGGTACGACAACCTTTGGTTATGTCCACGAACAGCGGATGCACTGGGCTAGAAAGCTACTGGAACAGCAACGCATGTCCGTCAGGGAAGTTGCCTGTACAGTGGGTTATCTCAACCCCAGTCAGTTCACAGCGGCTTTTAAGCGTACCTACGGCATTACTCCCAGCTCCTGTCTCCGCAACAGTTTAGAGCAACAATTTCTCCGTATGGCCACCCCAGGCTTAGAGAATCGTTCCGTTTCTAGTTAGAAAAATTCCCGCTGGGGTTAGTGCCATTCAATCGATCAGCTACATATGTCGTCTAATTGATAAATATTCTTATTAGATTGCGAAATTGCTGCCGACCTCCCTTTTCTGGGCAATGGACAGCAGCTGAAAAGCTGATTAATGGTGTGGAGAGAGATATGCTCAGAGGACAGCGATTATTGAGGGCGGGATTAATTGGGGTTAGTTTAACGATCGTAAGCCAGCCCGCGTGGGCGCAATTGACCCAGATTACGGCGGTGCAGATTCAACCGACCCCGGATGGGCTGAATATCCTTCTGGGTGGGATACAGGATCAATCTTCCCAGATCACGACCTCGGTGACTGACAGAACGTTAACGATTGAAATCAGTAATGCGCAGCTGAGTCTATCTGAAGGACCACTGTTTCGTCGGGATAACCCTGCCGCCAACATTACTGCCTTAAGAATTGAACCCCTGGCAGACAATCGGGTGCGGATCACGGTGGTTGGCCAAATTACATTACCTGGTGTAACAGTTACCCCTGATGCCACGGGACTCTTACTAGCGATCGCTGTCACCCCTCCAACTGTTTCTTCCCCTTCTGCTCCTGCCCCTTCTGCCCCTGCCCCAACTGAATCAACTGATAATCCAGAAAACATTGAAGTGGTGGTGACTGGTCAACAAGAAGCGGGCTATGTGGTTGAGGATGCCACCACAGCCACCAAATTTGAAGCCCCCCTGCGCGATATTCCCCGCTCGATTCAGGTAGTGCCAGAGCAGGTAATTGAAGACCAGAACGCGATTCGATTGGACGATGCCCTACGCAATGTCAGTGGAGTAGCCAGAGACAATACCTTTGGTGGAACCGCCGATGGCTTTCTGATCCGGGGATTTCCGGCTGACATTTTCCGGGATGGCTTACCAGAAGTATCGGGAACTTCAGTTTTTTTCAGTATCAGAGAAACAGCCAATCTGGAGCGGATTGAAGTCCTCAAGGGACCAGCCTCGATTCTGTTTGGCAATGTGCCACCGGGAGGGATCATTAATCTAGTCACGAAGAAACCTCTGGCAGATCCCTTTTATGCGGCTGCATTTACGATTGGTAGTTTTAACCAGTATCGGCCCACTCTCGATATTTCTGGCCCCCTGACACCCGATCGTAACCTGCTGTATCGGCTGAATGCCGTTTATGAAAATTCCTCAAGCTTCCGGGATTTTACTCAAATTGAGCGGGTGTTTGTGGCACCAGTGCTGGCCGGCAAAATTGGCGATCGCACGGCCCTTTCCTTCGAACTGGAATATCTGGACGATGAACGGCCCTTCGATCGCGGATTGGTAGCGATTGGCGATCGCCCTGCCGATATTCCGATCAGCCGTCGTCTGGGGGAACCGAGTGATGTCCGACGGGTGAAAGATTTAAGCATTGGTTTGCGGTTGGAACATGAAATCAGTGACAACTGGACCCTGAGAAATGTCTTTCGGGGCTTGTTCAGTGATAACTTTACCCGCCGATTCGAGCCGCGTTTCCTGGATGAAGAGACAGGGATTTTATCGCGGGAATTTCGGATCGTGGAGAACGATCGCCAGGGCTATACCTTTCAAACGAATATCATTGGAAAGTTTGATACAGGCCCAGTCAAGCATCAAGCTGTATTTGGGCTGGATCTATCCAGAGTCTTATCTGATGAAATCGGCTTTCGTCAGCGGCCCACCACCCCGATTAATATCTTTGACCCGGTTTATGGTACCCCGCTCCCCAATCCCCCGCTTTCATTTAGTTTTAATAGCCGCACTGATAATCTGGGGATTTATATCCAGGATCTAATCTCATTAACAAATAATTTGAAATTGCTGGTAGGAGGCAGATTTGATCTGGTCGATCAGGCAAGTATCGACAATCTTGCTCTCACCCGAACCGTTCAAGATGACACGGCCTTCAGCCCAACCGTCGGTTTAGTTTATCAACCAATTCAGCCCATTTCCCTCTATGCCAGTTTCAGCCGCTCCTTTCAGCCGAACACGGCGATCGCCGCCAATGGTTCCTTTCTAGAACCAGAACAAGGCACCCAGTATGAAGTTGGGGTAAAAGCTGAACTGTTGGGGGGGCGGCTGTCCTCGACGCTAGCCTTCTATCGTCTGACAGAGTCTAATGTTGGGGTTTTAGATCCGATTAATCCTGACTTTTTTGTCCCCATCGGTGAGCAAAGAAGCCAGGGGATTGAACTGGATGTGGTGGGCGAGATCTTACCGGGCTGGAATCTGATTGCCTCCTATGCCTATACCAATGCCGAAATTACGCAAGGAGATGAATTCGGCCCAACGGGTAATCGCGTCCCGAACGTGCCTTTCTATAGTGGCAGTTTGTGGACGACCTACATCATTCAAAACGGTCCAGCTCAAGGTTTAGGCTTTGGTCTGGGCTTCTTTTATGTTGGCGATCGCGCAGGCGATCTGGAAAATACGTTTATCTTGCCAAACTATATGCGGACAGATGCGGCAATTTACTATCGGCGCAAAAATTGGCGGTTGGCCTTGAATGTCAAAAATCTGTTCAATGTCCGCTATTTTGAATCCTCGGCCTTCGGTCGCGAACGAATTACCCCCGGTGCGCCGCTCACCTTATCAGGAACAGTTTCTGTGGAGTTTTGAGATGGAGCGATTCTTTTGTGCTCAAGAGTCTCGCCAGGCCAGGGAAGACCCCATTGGCAATGGTGTTTTTTATGACCACTATATTCTGGTAGAATCTCCTCCCCCCTGGGCACCTCAGGCGCTGGATTCCAAATCTGTTCCTGATAATTTGAGAGCACTGAAAACAGAACTGGCCCAGATTCTGCCTTCAACGCGATTGCTGCTGATTTACAATCCACAATTGTGGCAGCCCAATCACGTACGATGTATTATCCTGCGACGGCAGACAGGTTTTGCGGCAGGCTACGATTCACAGGAATTTGAAGTTGCAGGAATTGATCAGGTTGCTCCAGCATTAAAAGCGGCTTTATTGACTCCAGATCTGGTCCCCGATCCGGTTCATTCTGCTATCCGCCGGGTTCTTGTCTGCACTCACGGCAGTAATGATCAATGTTGCGCCCGCTTTGGCAACCCTTTTTATCGTCAGGCAGTTAAGGTGGTAGCGGATTTAGGGTTGGAGAGGGTACAAATCTGGCAATCCAGTCACTTCAGTGGCCATCGCTTTGCCCCGACGATCATTGATTTTCCTGAGGGGCGATATTACGGTCGGCTTGACCCGGCTTCGTTTCAGACGCTTTTAACCCGATCCGGCAATCTGGATTGTTTCAATCACATCTATCGGGGCTGGGGGATTTTGCCGGACCCGGTGCAGGTGCTGGAACGGGAATTGATATTTCAACATGGCTGGGACTGGTTTAACTATCGCGTTACCTACCAAATCCTGGACCAAAATGCGGATGAAAGCTGGAATCGCGTTGCCCTATGCTACCAAGCACCGGATGGTCTGACCCGTTGCTACACTGCTGAGGTGATTGCCGACCCCGATCGCGTCTTGTATCTTCGGGGTGAATGCTCTGGCCAAGTAGCAGAGCCAACGCCCCAATACGTTGTCCAAAATCTGGTGCAAACCCTGGTCCAGGTGGACGGTTGAAGATGTTGAGGCTACTGAGTTGAGGCTACTGAATTTAGAGCGATCGCTGCTCCTGCTTCTGATTACCCTGTTGGTCTTCGCCTGCAGTCGGGCCATGCCGGAGTCAAACCTGGAGGATACAGGTCAAGCAGACACCTTCAGCCATGCCTCATCTACCAGTTGCCGTTCGATCCGCCACGATAGTGGTGAAACCAGGATTTGCGGTCAACCTCAGCGGCTGGTGGCGCTCGATCCCCATGGGATGGATCTGTTGTTGTCGCTGGGGGTGCAGCCCGTGGGTTACGCAGAGGAAGCCCGTGCTCAGATCGGGTCAGCTGGAATCGGCGAGGCAATGACTCAAATTCAGTATTTGGGCTATCGCATCACCCACCCCCCTGCCCATGTGGGTAGCCGCACTGAGCCATCTCTGGAAGCGATAACGCGGCTAAAGCCGGATCTAATTTTTGGCGAAAACTTCAGCCAGTTTTCTTATCCCACTCTGGCCAAAATTGCGCCGACGCTGTTCCTGAGTGGCAGAGAGCGGAATACCTGGCAGCGGAATTTGCTCATTCTCGGTCAGGCTTTGCAAAAAGAATCCCAGGCCCAACAGGTGATCGACCATCACCAGCAACGGCTAGCAGCGGCCAAAGTGAAATTGCAGCCCCTGAGTACTGAGGTTAAGGTGTTGTTGCTTGCGTTTGCTGGACTCAACAACATTGAGATTTTTGGTCCTCAGACTTATCCTGGTGGTTTACTTCAGGACCTGGGGATAGAGTTGGTTTTGCCCGCTCAGTTTCAGGCGGGGGAATCCTATAGTGGCGTTTCCCTGGAAGTGCTGCCAGAACTGAAAGCTAATCAGATCATCGTGATGGCCAGTGGACAGAATACGATCTCAACAGCCAAAGCTCAATGGCAGCAAAACGCAATTTTACGATTGCTTCCTGCCAGTCGGGCCAACCAGGTTTACTTCGTCGATTATCAGCTCTGGGGCCGGATTCGGGGACCGATCGCTGCGGAGTTAGTGCTTGAGCAAATCTGCCAGATGTTTTTCCCAGAGCAAAATATGGGCAAGGAACTCAAGTCTGCAGCCCGTCGTTGAACATCGATCGAGTTCGCAGGAGTTGGGCATATCGGGACTGGTCCTGCCTGGTCAGAGTGAGGCGATCGCCATACTCCACTATCCGCCCGCGATCCAGGATCAGAATTTGATCGGCCCGCTGCACGGTCTGGAGGCGATGGGCAATAATGATCCCGGTGCGCCCTTGCAACAACCTGGCGATCGCCTGCTCAATTAAAACTTCCGTCTGTGGATCAAGTCGGGAAGAGGCTTCATCCAGGATCACCAGACCCGGATTTTTCAGGAATACTCTGACAAAAGCCAGGATCTGGGCCTGTCCGGCGGAAAGTCCAGCACTGTTGGCTCCCAAGCAGGTGTTCAATCCCTGGGGCAACGATTGCAACCAGTCGATTAACCCCAACCCCTCAAGGGTTTCCAGAAGATCGGTATCCCGGATACGAGGATCAAAGAAGGTCAAATTATCCCGCACTGTTGCTTGAAAGAGCTGCACATCCTGGGTCACCAGCCCAACCCGCTGTCGTAATTCTGTGAACGGAATGTGGGCGATCGGGCATCCCCCCAGGCAAATCTGACCGGATTGCCGATCGTAGAGCCGTAACAGCAGACGAGCAATGGTACTTTTGCCGCTCCCCGTGCGTCCCAGAATACCTAAGACTTGACCCGGCTCAAGCTGGAAGGAGAGATTTTGCAGTGTCCAGTTCGGGCTGAGGGAGGCTTTGGCGCTGACAGGATCGCCAGATTCTGCGGACGGATAGTAAAACCAGACCTGCTCAAACTCCACCCCTAAGGCTCCTGTCCCCAGAGCTTGCCTTAAAGCTACCTCAACGGGAGGGATTAATTGGGATTCAATCCTGAACAACTCCCGGATTCGATAGATGCTGGCTTCTACCTGGGGCAATTGTTCCAGTTCTTCCCGAATCTGTTCGATCGGTTGGGCCAGGAGATTAGTGTAGTGAAAAATCAGGTAGGCGGTGCCAATGGTGATCTGGTCCTGGTTCCAGAGGTAGGCGGCCATCGTCAGCGCAATTCCATTGCCCACTGTAAACAGTCCCACACTGGTAGACCACAGGATCGTGCTGGCCAATCGGGCTTTTTGATAAACCGGCAGCCAGCGTTGCAAGATTTGGTGAAAGCGATCCATGACATAGGCAACGGCCCCATTGGCCCGGAGATCCTCGCGCCCGCCAATGTGCTCAACTAACCTGCCATAGAATTCAGCACTGACCTGAAGATATTCAGCATAGGGGGCGATCGCCGCCAGTCTTAATCCCAATAGCAGGGAGAGTGCGACCAGGGCAAAGATGGTCAAACTCAATCCTGCCAATCGATTTTCAAACCAGAGCACCGCCAGAATCCCCACTAACAAAATGGCATTTCCCAGGATATGAATGATCAATTGGGAAAAGAACCGGGCCAGCAGATTGACATCGCCATCCACTCGTTCTAGCAATGCTCCCGGGGTATGACATTTGTGAAAAGATAAATCTAAGTGGAGACAGTGGGACGCTAAATCAAGCCGCAGGGCATTGGTCGCAATCCAGGCAACTGTTTCCCCCAGGTAGGTGGTTAGCACCGAGAAGATCTGGGTGAGTAAGGCGATCGCTGTAAACCCCAACGCTGGAATCAGTAAAGCCTGCTGATCCCCCCCCTTTACCGCCGTATCAATGAAATAAGCCAGAATTTGGGGATTGATGATTTGTAAAGCAATCCCACTGAGCAGGGCAATGGCCAGACCAATCACCCGCCCCTGTTGGGGTTTGAGATAGCCTGCCAGGAGCGATCGATATTGCTGCAGGGGAATGGGCATGGGCAAGCTACATGGACTGGATGCAGGGAAAAAAATGAGCCGAGGATGGGGGGTGAATCAATCCCTCAAGGTAGCGATCGATGGATCAAAACATCCCAAGCTCGTCCAGAAGCTTATCGTAAAGCTCCCTGTCTGGATCGGCAGAACTGGCTCCTAGCCGGAGTATTTTGGCTCCCAAACGGAATCTTGGCCAGAGGGTGTCTGGTCATGCTCAAATAGACTATTGTTAGATTTTTGCATTAAGGTTATTATATTCCAGTAGTGTAAAAACTTTACTCCCGCGCAGTCTCGCTATGGTCAATGGAGTTTCTGGCATCGATTGTAATCAGCTCTGGCAAATTAGCCGTGAAAAGGCTCAACCCGCTGATCCCTACGATGCCCACGATCGCATTGCTATTTGTCCGTCCATATTAGGAGTGGGCTATAAACGCGATATTGAACTTCGCAATGGCATTTATCTCACCTTTCATCGCTATCGGCTCAAGGAGAATTGGATCGTCGATTGTATGGCTTCGGAAGAGAATGAATGTCTGGAATGGATGTTTACGCTTTCATCGGGGTTTCGGCTACCCACTGGGGTAGAGATCAACCAGGGTCAGCATCTCGTCGCTGGGCTGGTTTCAACAGAGGGTTTTTGGGAAGGACTGGGTCAGATCCCCGCCATTGAAATTGATATTCACCTCGAACCAGAGATCTTGCTCAATCTGATTGGGCATCAAGTTGATGTTTTGCCCCGTGAATTACAACGGATGCTGGGGCGAGATGCAACCATTCCCTTTTCGCCGGTTCGGGCCATTCCCCCTGCTATGCAAATTGCCCTACAGCAAATGCTGGACTGTCCCTACCAGGGCGTGGTCAAACAAATGTATTTGGAAAGTAAAGCTGTAGAAGTGTTAACCCTCTGGTTAGATCAAGTGGGTTCAATGGATAGCTGGCCCCAAGCTGGCCCCAAGCTGCCCGCCGCCGAGCTCGACCGCATTCATCAGGCTAAGGAGATCCTGCTGCAACAACTTGAACAGCCACCCTCTTTGATGGCCCTGGCACGACAGGTGGGAATGAATGACTGCAGCTTAAAACGGGGATTCAAACAGGTGTATGGCACTACGGTCTTTGGCTATCTGCATCACTACCGAATGGAACAGGCCCGATCGCTCCTGATCGAAAACCGTGTTTCAGTCACGGCGATCGCACACCGGGTCGGATACACCAATCTTTCTGCCTTTAGTGCTGCTTTTCGGAAGAAATATGGGGTCAGTCCAAGAGCTATGCAGGTGAGCAGAAGGGTTTGCAGTTGAGGCAGACCTGCCCAGTCCGCACTAAAAAATTCCGTTTCACCAAACAAGTATTCCGTTTCACCAAAATCTCTGCTGCAGAATCAGCCTAGGATTTGATCTAGATCAATTGAGAATATTTCTTATTAGATGTGCTCAGATTTCAGGTGTGAGGGATCAGCAGATGAATCGCAAAACAAGGCTGTTGGGGTTAAGCCTGGCATCGGTATTGATGGCTCAAGGAAGTTGGGCTACAGAACCTCATGGAAAAGAGACAAAGCAGGTTGCGGATATTCATGGGCTTCAGCGTCCAGCCACAACGCTGAAGGAATGGTTTGCCCAGATCGACGCAGGGACCGTGCAGATCAACGGAGTAAAACTAGACCGCAGCGAAACTGGGCTGGAAATTTTACTGCAAACCAGCGATAAACCCTTACAGGTGGAGGTCAACCGGTTTCGGGCAGAGGGCAACCGTCTCATTGCTGAATTTCCCAATGCGGTCCTGGCACTGCCCCAGGGACAACCGTTTCTGATAGAAAATCCGGCAGCGGATATTACCCGGGTGGAGATCCGGCAGCAGGGCCCCAGCACTGTGCAGATTATTGTGGTTGGCCAGACGACCTTACCCCAGACAACAGTGACCTTGAAGACCGGGGGGGTTGCCTATCGTCTCAACCCGGAAGAAGATGCAGCCGAAGTCAACATTGTTGTGACTGGAGCTAGGGAGCAGGGCTATTGGTTACCTGACGCTACGACTGGCAGTAAAACCGATACTCCTATCCTGGATCTGCCCTTCTCTGTGCAAGTGGTTCCCGAGGAATTACTTGAAGATCGACAGGTGGAAAGTCTGAATGAAGCTCTCCGCACCGTGGCAGGTGTAACCCCAGACAATCCACCCTACTCAGCTTTTGAAGGTTTTACGATTCGTGGGTTTTCAGGACGAAATATCATTCGCAATGGTCTACGGGATGACACGAACATCACATCCAGAATTGCCGTTCCGAACATTGAGCAAATTGAGGTGCTCAAAGGGCCCGCAGGCGCACTGTTCAGTCAGGGTAGTCCAGGGGGTACGGTTAACATCATCACCAAACAACCCCTATCTGTAACCCGTTACAATCTTGAGGGATTCATCGGTAACTTTGATACCTATGCCGCTTCGGCAGATTTTACCGGGGCTTTGAATGATTCCAAAAGCTTGCTCTATCGCTTTATCGCCGGCGGTTACAGTACTGGAACGTTTATCGATCGCTTCTACAATCGTAGCTATGTGATTGCACCCAAGCTCACCTGGTTAGCCGGTCCCAAGACCAAAGTTAACTTTGAAGGGGAATACACAATTAATCAGCAGCCAAATGCGCGGGGACTGCCTGCTCTGGGTACTGTTTTACCCAATATTAATGGCGAATTGCCACGCAGCAGGTTTCTGGGGGAGACGGATGATGCTTTGGATAGTAATGAGCGCTATGCCCTGCGCTTAGGCTATACCCTGGAACATAACATCAGCCCCAACTGGCAATTAAGGAATGCCTTCCGAGCGACGTTACTGAAGAGTCCCCAAAACTCATTATTTCCAACAGAGTTACTGGAAGATCAACGCACGTTGTTACGGGGGTTATTTTCGACCGAAGACCAAAGCCAGGATAACTACATTGTCGATACCAATGTCGTTGGCACGTTTAAGACCGGCCCGGTCAACCATAAATTATTGCTGGGTTTTGATCTCAATCGAGATATTTATGCTGCCAGTAACAAAGAATATATATTAGATCCGATCGACATCTTCAATCCGATATACGGGCAGTCCGGCAAAGAATTCGTTGCCTTCTATCCGCGAGAACCCTTCACCACTGACTCATTTGGTATCTATGTACAGGATCAGATTGATCTGTTGCCAAATTTAAAGCTATTGCTGGGCGGACGTTTTGATATTGTCACCCAGAAATATGACTATGCGGACGGCACGAAGGATTATCAGAAGGATGAAGCCTTCAGTCCGCGGGCAGGCTTGGTGTATCAACCTAAAGATTGGCTCTCGTTGTATGGCAGTTATAGCCGTTCATTTCAACCCAATTTTGGCACTGCCTTTGATCGGACTCTTTTTGAACCGCAGTTTGGTACCCAATACGAAGCTGGAATTAAGGCAGAATGGCTGCAGAAGAGGTTATTCACGACCCTGGCTTTTTACCAGATTACCCTGTCTAATGTTCTCACAGAAGATCCTGATAACCCGAATTTTTCCGTGCAGACGGGTGAGCAAAGGAGCCGGGGTATCGAACTGGACATTGCCGGTGAGATTTTACCAGGTTGGAAAATTGCAGCTGGCTATGCTTATACGAATGCTAAAATCACCGAAGATAACACGTATGAAGTCGGCAATCGACTTAATAATGTGCCAGAAAATGCTTTTAGCCTATGGACAACCTACGAAATTCAAACCGGCTCCGTCAAGGGCTTGGGCTTTGGTCTGGGTATCTTCTACGTAGGGGGCCGGGAAGGTGACTTAGACAATTCATTTCAGCTACCCAGCTATACACGCACCGATGCCGCCCTGTTCTATCGCCGGGAAAACATGCGGATTGCCTTGAATATTGAGAATCTGTTTGATGTTAAGTACTTCGATACATCCAATGGACCTCTGCGCGTATTTTACGGTGCTCCATTTACGATCAAAGGCACAGTTTCATGGACTTTTTAACAGACGGATTGAAACTGCTGATGCTGTAAATGACGATGAGCTGTAGATTCTTCTGGCAATATATCAAACTGTTTCTGGTTGGTCTTTTGATTGTGGTTTGTCTGCAAAGTTGCCAGGTTGTATCCCCAAAGTCTATCCAAACTCAGCGATCGGCAGTTTTATCATCAGAATGTCGGATTGTGCGCCATGAATTAGGGGAAAGTTGTATTCCCTATCATCCACAACGAGTCGTCGTTATGGATCAAGAAAGCTTAGAGATTTTAGTGGCCCTGGGTTTCAAGCCCATTGCTGCTGCCACTGCAAATCTGGTTGGTAATAAAGCCCTAATCCTGCAGAATAGGGTTGATTTTACAGAAATTGTAGATTTGGGCAAGGAAGGCAAACCCAATCTCGAAAAGATTGTTCGACTAAAACCAGATTTAATTCTGGGCATGTTTATCAACCCTCAAATTTATCCATTATTTTCTCAAATTGCGCCAACCGTATCCATTGAGTACTCACCAACCAACTGGAAAAAAACATTGTTCCTGACCGCTGATATGCTTGATCAAAGACCCAAAGCAAGTGAACTAATTTCAGCTTTTCAACAACGTATTGATCTGATCCAGAAAAAACTGGCTGAACAAAATGGTAAATTAAAGATCTCAGCAATGCGTTTTTATACTGATGCTTCTCTCACCCAGTTTCTTAACCAGAATTCGTTTACTATCAACGTTCTAGAGGAACTCAAAACCATATCGATTCCAGAAAAACAACGGCAGGAAATTCAAGTACCAAACTCAGATTGGGGTTATGTCAATGTTAGCCTGGAACGGATTGATCTGCTGGATGCTGATGCTATGTTTGTTGCCCTTGATCCGGGATCTGAAGATAGTTTCAAACTATATGTCAACAGTCCTTTATGGCAAACCCTGGATGTCGTTCAAAGGCAGCGGGTCTATACGGTTGATTCAGGATATTGGATTTTCGGCAACATTCTATCTGCCAATGCTATTCTGGATGACCTATGTAAGTATCTGGATCAGGAGAAAAGTTGAGCATAGATTGATACTACGCCCTTCCAGATCCAGTCAGTTATAGATGAAGTTTATATCCTGTCTCACCCCCTAGAGATTTATGTCAAAACCCATTCTTTTTGTTTGTCAATCCTGCCGTGCCACTCATACTGACTCTCCCGATCGCCCTTCTGAAGGGATGATATTACTCAAGCAGCTCTTAGAGTTGTCTCGATTGAACTCCCAGCTATCGGAACTAGAAATTCAGCCTGTTGGATGTTTGTGGACCTGCGATCGCCCCTGTGCCATTGCATTATCCTCGTCTCACAAATCTACTTATATGCTGGCCAATATTCCTATTGCAGAAAATCTGGAGGAGACTGCTGAGGCCATCCTGCGATTATGCCAACTTTACCTGGAGAGCCAGGACGGCAACATTCCCTGGAAAAAGTTCCCAGACGTATTGCAAACTGATACAGTTGCTCGCATTCCTCCCTTGATTCCGTCTGTAGCAAACGAAGCCTAGATTAAGAATTTGTGCAGACATTTACTATTATCTGGTTGGGCCAACTCATCTCAACGGTTGGAACCTACATGACTGAATTTGCCCTAACTCTATGGGCATGGGAAGTCACTCAATCTGCAACATCCCTAGCACTCTTGACTTTTTTTTCTCGTCTGGTCAGCATTCCAATGACCCTTGTTGCAGGTTTGATCGTCGATCGCTATAACCGCAAAACTCTCATGATAATTGCTGATACAATTGCGGTTGTATGTACAATTTTGATTGCGATCCTCTATTTCACCGATCAGTTACGCATCTGGCATCTCTATCTGACGGCGGCTATTAATGGGGGGGCAGGACAAATCCAGGGCTTAGCCTACCAGACCTCGCTCACCTTGATAGTACCCAGCCAACATTATATCCGTGCTAATAGTATAAATTCATCGGTTCACTATGGCTCTTCGATTCTAAGTCCAGCCTTAGCCGGAGTGTTACTTCCCTGGATAGGGTTGTCTGGAATTTTGCTAATTGATCTGCTCACCTTTGGCGTAGCGATCGCAGCACTTTTCAGAGTCCATATTCCTCAACCTCGAATCGCACTGAAACTTCCCACGGAAGTGGCGCTCAATGCCCCAATTCGTACCCTATATTTGAGCTTTTTGCAGGTTTGGCAACAGGCTGGTCTACGTCAATTGTTAGTGATAACAACGCTGTTTTGGTTTGTCCATGACCTGGGTAACGCCATCTATGACCCGATGATTTTAGCTCGAACTAATGGTAATGCTCAAATTTTGGCAAGTACTGCCTCCGCAGCAGGGGTTGGGGGTGTCCTTGGTGCTATTTTCTTAACCTGGTGGGGCGGCTCTAGCCAGCGAATTTGTAGCTTGTTAGTTGGCTTTATCGGAGCAGGATTGAGTAAAACCGTTTTTGGCTTAGGCCAGGGTCTTAACGTGTGGATGCCAGCCCAATTTTGTTCATCAGTTAATTTTCCACTGATCAATAGTTCTGAAACCGCGATCTGGATGGAAAAAATTGCTCCAGAAATGCAAGGTCGGATCTTTGCCACCAATGGGATCGTTCTACAGATAACCAGTGCGATCGCGGCTCTATTGGCTGGTCCCCTTGTCGATCGAGTGTTTGAACCTGCCCTGCGGCGAGGGGGATTGAGCGGGTTCTTCCCTCATATTTTTGGTGGGGGGGCAGGAGCTGGTGCTTCTCTCTTGTATGTTCTGACTGCTCTGGCGATGGTTTTAATCGGGATCGTTGGTTTCTGCTGGGACAAACTTAGAAGAATCGAAACGTCACCAATGATAACCAACCCAAATGGATCGGATCAAAGCCTGTAGGGAGGAGGCTGGTCTTAATTTCCTGTGAATGAGGCAAGGTTTTCAGGGTAAAAGCAACCGGGCAACACAGGGATCGTGATCGCTGAGCTGGGTGTGGAATTCTGCATTCAGATGGACAATATCGAACTGCGCACCCGGCTGTAGGGCTGAGCTGACTAACAGGTGATCTAACTCCTGAGCATTGCCCTGAAAAACATAGCTATAGCGTTCCACTTGCGGCAATTGTTCTGCTAGATTCACCAGCAGGGAGGGCTGGCCTTTTAAGGTTTCTAAGGGTGGGGAAAAGCCAAAGTCATTTAAGTCTCCCAGGACAATCACCTTTGCCGCAGGATTCTGGCTGAGCAAGGTCTGGACAAATTGATGAACGATCGCTGCCTGGGCCTGGCGTTGCTGATTGGACGGTAGATCAGGGGGTTGATTGGGGCCATAGAGGGGTTGATCTCCCCGTTTAGAACTCCAGTGGTTATTGATCACAACAAAATCTTGCCCTCTAAACCTAAACTGAGCGACGAGGGATTTACGAGTTTCCCTGAAGGCTGGGTTAAGTGGATCAATCCGTCCGGGACTGAGACTGAGTCCTCCTCCCGCTAAAAGAGTAGTAGCAGTTGTGGCATCCCCTTCTCCCGCCTGCCCACTCATCAGTTGCACACGCTGGGGATTGAACAGGAAAGCGACCCGAATATTGCCCCCCGGTTGTCCACCCTCCTGGTTATTCAGGGGAGGAATGTCAATGTACTGATAGGTTGGTCCACCCGCCGCTGCGATCGCCGCCACGAGTAAACGCGCTGTCTGATCCGCTGCCACGACACCATCATCCTCTGGCCCACTGTTATCCTGTACTTCCTGTAAGCCCACAATGTCTGGTGAGCGCAGAGAACTGACGATCGCCTCAGCAATGGCTGTAATCCGGTTGCCTGTGAACTTAAAGTCTTTGCTCTGGGCCGCCCCAGGGTTGAGGTTTTCCACATTAAAGCTAGCGATCGTCAGGTGACGGGCATCTCCCTGCAGGGATGTCTTTTCCCGTTGCAAATTTCCGGGGTGAACAAGGCGCTGGGGCAGGGGTTGGGTAGGCAGCAGGCGGTAATGACTGAACTCATAACTGAGAATGCCATTGATCTGATCCAGGCGATCGCCGACATTCAGACGGGGAGAGCGGGACTGCCCAGGCTGTAGAGCCAGTAAAGTATCATCCACTGCGATCCGCTCCGGGTTCAGATCTCCGTCCAGATAGGGATTTGTCCCCAACTTGCGAACCGTGATTCCCCCCCGTGGATTCATGCCTGTCGCCAGCCGCCCCCGATCGGGAACCAGATAAAACACCCCCCGTTCGTCCGTTGCCCCCACCACCTGAGCCTCTCTCAGTTCGACCCGCATTCCTTCCAGGCTTTCATAAAAATCCATACCGTACTGGCTTGGCACAAACCGGCTCTTCGGGTTTTCCACATTGCCACCCATCGCCCCCTGCCGGATCAGACGAACAGGTTGTTGCCGTCCCCCCTGGCCAATTCGGGTTGCAGAGGGTAGAGGGTTCTGGCTGGAAAGAACACGCACCTGAGCTGGACGCTGGGGTAAACCGCCCTTTGCGACATCGCCAATTTGAGTCAGAGTCAAATTATTGGGGTTCCCTTCTGGCTGAGGATTTCCGGGGCGAAGTTCAGTGACTATTCCACTCACCGCTACCCTATCCCCAACTTGAACGTCTGCTTTCCGGCCGCCAAACACAAATATTGCTGCCGAACTGGCGGGATTGCGATCGGGCTGGTCATCCTGTATAAAAAAACCAGTCTGGGTGGTGGCAGTAACAATTCCGCTCAGATGCTTAACCTCCTTCCCATTGAAGGGGGAAAGATGATGGCTTCCCTGTACATCTTCAATCCGCAACGGGGGCTGGCCAAACAGGTGGGGGGAGGCCAACAGGAAGGCACTACCAAACAGCAGCAACAGCAACAACAGGCGACGTCGCCATCCTCGCAAAAAGTTTTTCATTGCCAACAAACTTCATTTCCGCCCAGGAATCCTTAAATCGACTGCATTCTATCCCGTCATACCTAAATTTGGGTTAACATCAGCGGCATGGGGAAAAGTGGGGCTAAATTTGAGGCTAAAATTGGCAGAACTGGTGGCTCGTTGTGATTGAGAGTCTGAACATGAGGTGCTGATGGTTCACTGCTGTTATTTGCGTTCGATCGCCCATCTGGGCTTGGGTCTGCTGTTCCTTTTCCCTGCTTTACCTAAGCCGCTTCCCGCCCTGGCTACTCCTCCCGACTCCATCCTTGCCCAGGCAACGGATTTGAAAACAAGCCTGTCCCAACTGTTGGTTCCCCTCCGTGAGTCGATCGCAGCCTTAAAAGCAGCAGATGTGCCCAAAGCCAGGCTGGCATTCCTGGAGTTCGAGCGCGGTTGGGATCAGATCGATGATGCCGTCGAAAGGCAAACCGATGCTGGGGCTGAGGCCATCGATGATCAGGTGGAGCGAGTCGAAGATCTGTTAATCGAAACCCCCAACCCCGATCGCCCCCAAACCGTATTTGCCCTGGAAAGATTAGAGCAACTGATCACTACGACCATGCCAAAACTTTAGGATCAGGGATAAATCCAGCCATTAATGGTAAAGCGGCCCTGGTCAAAGCGATTGCCGGGACAAACGACGGGCATGACTTCGTGGTAACAACGGCTGTTGAAAAAGATCAGGCTATTATTCAGCGGTTCAATCACCTTAAAGTCAGCACTGGTAAATCCCTGGCGATCGCAAATTTGAGTGGGATAAATCCGCAACTCTCCACCACTGAAGCCCCCCGGTTCCAGGCAAAAATAGTAGACAAATGTAATTTCCCGCCGCGCTATTTTAGCGACTTTTGTAAAGGTGGTGTCGGGGTGGATACCGTAATAACACCCATCACCATGCACGGTTAGTTGCATTTCCATACCTGATGCCGTAAATTCAGGATGATGCAATTGCTGAAGGGCTGCAGGTAACTTAGCTAAAAGGAAACTCTGAAACCAGGTTTTGAATTCGGGAAACTCTTCAAGATAGAGGAGTTTGGATTGGCGAACCTGGGTCTGGACATTCTGCCGATCGCCCATTAAAGCCGAGTCCAGAAAATGCTCCTGCTGCAGACGGACAAAATCACGGACTTTTTCCAGGTCTTCAGAGCTAAGAAAATTTTCAAACTGCACCACCTCTGGGAGAAACAAGAGCGGAGGCTGAGGGGTAAATTCCAGTTGTAAAGGATCTGCCCGGATAATATTTTGCTGGCTCATCTGCTCATACTGGTCCAGATCTGGTAGCAGACCAGGCTTTGCGGTCCAGAGCAAAATTTGTAGCCCATTCCAGAAGGTGCGGTGGCCGCTGATGGGGGTAGGTAAATCCAGCAGCAGTTGACATTCGGGGTGGGTCACCATAAAGTCCCAACTAGCCTGGTGAATAGCACTCCAGTTGCGATCGCTGAGGATCAGCAGTGCAGCATCCGCTAAAAAGGGGCGGGCACTGAGTAAAGCTAGAAGTTGCGTGCGGTAATCTGAGAAACCATTACAAAATAAAACCCCAATCTTGTCAGAGCTATCCAGTTCTCGCAAACTGAGAAAAAAATCCTGTACTCTCCCCTCCCAGATACAAACGTGTTCCTGGAGATCAAAGCGGTTCAGATTGTGAAGGGTCTCCATTTCCAGATTAGGTCTCTCCGGGTCAGGAGCACCGACAACAGCATAGGCCAGAACATCATGGTTCAGCAGTGCTCCAATTAGATTAGTCCCGCTGCCACAGCCCAGTTCACAGTAGACTTCGTCGGGTTTAAGGCAGGAGACAGCAAAGTTAAGCAATTGCAGTACTGATGCAGAAGTAAACCCATTAATTTGATCCAAAAGTTTTTGAAATCCCTCGTCTTTCGGTTTCTGAAATTCTTCCCCCCAGTGATAATATAACTCTGGTAGCTGTTCAATGAAACTACAATAATCCATAACTTTCACTGCTAAATCGTATTGAATCAATGGAGTAACAGGTCACGGGCAGCGCCCCCAAGCCTCAGTATGCCCTCCCAGCCAGCCCGACCGTATAGTGATTCAGTCACGTTAGATGAGAGAACCTCCCCCACGATCGCAACAGCCGAACCTGAAACACCAGAAGAGCGAGACCATCTTTGTACTAATACGGTAAAGATTTGGCAGAAATCGCAATATTTTATTTGTATCCATAAAGAAGCTAAATATGTTTAGATATCGTAACTAACATAAACATGATGGATCGATATCATGAATATTTATTGCTGTTTTGGTGTACAAATGTAGATTATAAGCTCACTAATTTTTATGGTTTATTCAGCTTTTTTGTCCTCATATTAGGAAGCGACAATTCAACCCACTTTGTTTCCCAAGTTCCCACTTTTCTAATCCAAAAATCCCACCTTTTGCCGAAAATACCCACTTCAAATCCTCGGTATCTCAAAATACTATGTATAGGACAGTTGCTGGAATCAGTACTGTGCATTTCTAATTGGGGGCAATGGATATGGTCCTAGAACCAAGTGTGTTCATGACAAAAATGGTCAGCCGTGTTGCATTTTCAAATGAAGATAAGAATTTACTTCAATCAAACTCTGATTGGGGATTAAGTGTTGCTCCAGAGATGGCAACTCACTTTTATGCCTACCTCGATCGCGATCCAGAAATGGCTGCCATTCTCAACGCCCAGGAAGGTCGGCGGCACCGCTTGAACGAAACCTTTGTACAGTGGTTTCATGAGATGTTTACTGGGATTGATCACTGGGATAATTCCTATGCCGAGCGGCGCTGGCGGATTGGTCTGGTCCATGTCCGAATTGGGATTGGTCCGCAGCACGTTGTTCCAGCAATGGCAACCGTTGTTCATGCGATTGGAAAGCGGCTTAAAACGGATGGCAAACCGGAAGAATTGCGGGATGCTTTAGGTAGAATTTGTATGGTCGATCTGGCCTTCATTGAACAGGCTTATGTAGAGGTTACAGCATCTGCAGTTCTGAATGAAACCGGGTGGACAGAAGGTTTATTTAGACGGTTAATTGCAACTGGGGCCGGTGCACTTTAGAGCGGCTCAAGTCAACTGCAATTCTGGCATTTACCTCACTAAATAAAGGTGGTACGTTGATGGCAATCCTAGAATCGACTGATTCAGATGTCAGTGGATCGCTTGAAGAGTTTTCCCTGGCTGAGCTATTTCGGATGATCGACCAGGGCCAGCGTTCAGGTCGATTAACCCTCTTTGCCATACCTGGTCAAACCTCAGAGTTAAAATCCTTTTATCGCCTCTGGTTTCGTCAGGGCCGCATTGTTTCAGTTGCCGACCAACTTCAGGGTCAGGGACTTTTCAATTTAATTGTAGATAGAGGGTGGCTCTACCCATCCGAATTGGAGCAATTCTGTAATAATTGCCCTGCAGATATGCCCTTGGGACTGGCTCTTAAGACAGTTGGAGTTCTGCAATCCGATCAACTGAATCTGCTGTTTAAATCTCAACTGCAGCGGATTTGGAAACTGTTTGAAATTCAGATGGGGCGATTTACATTTGACTCTAAAGTGACCTTTCCCAACCTGGAGATGACGGGGGTCAGTTTACCCGCTATGGAAGTTGCCCTGGTAGGGCTGAGGTATTTGAAGAACTGGCAAGATCTAGCCCACGCTCTACCAGACATTGATTCTGGCATTGAGAGTTGCATCATTGGTAAACCTCATCTGCATTTGAATTCGCTGGAATGGCAGGTGTGGGAGTTTGCTGATGGTTCAACTTCCCTGGAATTAATTGCCGCACATATTCAGGAAACTGTGACGAACATCCAGCGAGTAGCCTATCGTTTGATGATGGCAGGACTGGTCGAAGAAGTACCCGTTCTTTATTCTGCTGCGGACTCAGCACTGTTTGCTGATCGGTCTTCACTGGATCAGCGGGTTTCTGAAATTCAGACCGTCCAGGACAGACCGCAATCTAATCCCTCTCCTCAGGTCAGCGAATCCCTTCTCCACAACCTAGTCGGCTTTTTAAGGAGTAAAGCTTGATGGAAGTTCTACGTATGGTAATTTCTGGCACGGTTGGAGCCGGAAAAACCACATTAATTCGCACGATCAGTGAAATTGAAGTGGTAGATACCGATCGCCGTGCCACCGATGAAACTGCCCTCTTGAAGCGTGATACCACCGTTGCTTTTGACTTTGGCCGCCTGACGATCGGTCCCAACCAGGCTCTCCATCTTTACGGTACTCCCGGCCAAGCCCGCTTTGATTTCATGTGGGATATTTTAATTCGCAAAGCCCATGCTTACATGTTGTTGGTGGCCGCCCATCGTCCCCAGGACTTTCGCCATGCTCGGCGGATTCTCAAGTTCATGGAGCAGCGCGTCAGCATTCCGATGGTGATTGGCGTAACCCACATGGATTGCCCCGGAGCCTGGTTACCTGAGAATGTTGCTCTGGCTCTGGGTTTAACCGGCGATCGCTCCCCCCTGCTCGTCCCCATTAATGCCACTGAATGGACTTCCGTTTCAGAAGCATTAATTATTCTGATTCAAGAATTGATGAAAACCCCAGCCTTTTGCAGCGAATCCAGTGGCCGGTGAATTCTGGTGAATTCAAATGTTTCCATTCCTGTCCAGCTTTCTTCAGCGTTTTCGCCCCCCTCCAGCTCTTGCCACTCAGACTGAATTGACAAACGAGACCGAGTTTAAGCCGGATAGGGATACAGAACGACCTGCAAGTTTAGATCCGACCTCCAGTTCGGATGTAGAGGTTTTGCCTGGCCCAGATCTACCCGCTGCCGATCAGCCTGATTCAGAGCTACCCGCTTTGGGACTGGGCGAACCAGATGTAAATGTACTTTACTCTTCCAATCTTTCATCTCAATCAAGGAATTTTATCATGTCCACGATCTCAACCCTTCAAGACCTTCTCCAAAACTTTGTCAGCAGCACTCCCGATGTTCAGGGTGTTGCGCTGGTGAGTCCTGACGGCTTAGCCCTAGCCTCGGTCTTGCCGGGTGAAATGGATGAGGAACGGACAGCCGCCATGTCTGCAGCCATGCTCTCTCTGGGGGAACGGATCGGGCGAGAACTGGCCCGGGGCAGCATTGAGCGCATTTTTGTTGAAGGCGACAAAGGCTATGGCGTACTCGTCGGCTGTGGTCCAGAAGCAGTCCTGCTAGTCCTGGCCAGCGCCGCTGCCAAACAGGGTCTTCTGTTTTTGGAAATCAAACGGATTGTCGCCCAAATTACCCCCCTGCTTGCTTAACCAGAACTCTGATCAGCTACCACAGCCTGGCAAGAAACTGACCCCGGACTTTTGCTCCTTAATGGCGTTACGGAGCCTGTCTGTTCTAAGCCAGTCTTGGTCAGGGATGTAGCCTTCTGAACCATGCTTAGGTTGCAAGTGTCGGCCTGATTCAGTCTTCGGACAACGGGATGAAAGCCCATCGGGATGGTGATGCCCGGACAGCTCAGGCCGCGATTTTATCCATCTCTTCATCAGGATTGAATGATTATGTCTGTCGCAATACGTTCGGAACTGGGTGATTTTAGCAGCATTGTTTGTTTCAAAGCTGTTGTAGTTGGAATTGAAGAAGCCTTAGGTGACAAAGCAGCCATGATTTCTTTAATTGCAGCTGGTCGGGCCCGAGGCAAAAAGCTTGCTGCTGACCTCAATTTAGTTGGGCAAAATTTGCCTTGGGAGCAGGTGACTTCTTTGATGCAGCAAGCTCTGGGGAAAGAAGGCACCCGCCTTTGCCTGATCGACAACATCTCGGAAGAGGGGGGGGTGCTCAAGGTCTCCTGTCGAGAAACAATTTGCTCTGCAGGTGAACCCCAGGGATCATCACGACAGTTGAGTTTCACCATGGGTGCCATTCAAGGCGCTTTGGAGCAAATCACCGGGAGACGGCTACGGGGCAAACAAACTGAGTCAGTTTTGCGGGGTGGAAGTCATGATGTCCTGGAATTTGAAACCCTGGGATAGTCTTCCTTCCCGTTGGCGCTTAGGGTAATCGGTGGTGATTCAAAGCTGACAGGAGAAACTGGGCCATGCGATCGGAGGCTCCTAATCGACCCAGACGATCGCGGCCTTCCTGTTGACAGGCCTGCAGATACGCTTGGTCCTGTAGAGTTTTAACTACACACTGAGCCGCCTGGCGCAGAATCTCTGGGGTGGCCGGTCGATCGCCGATCGTTTGGGCAGAGAGTCCCAGCAGGCGGTCCTGGGCTTCAGCAAAGGCGTAGGTAAATTGTGGACCTTGACCAGCCACCTGAATCACAGGTTTACCCAGACCCACCGCTTGATCCACCGCCAGTCCAGCCATCCCCAACACCAGCGTACAGGCATGGAGAATGTCACTGAACGCATCGCTATAACAACCAACCTCTACAGATCCATCTGGCAGAGTAGAGCTGAGTTTGCCTTCCTGGTAATGCCAGCCCTTAGTGTCCGCAATCTCCCCTAACTGAGTCATCAAGCCCGGTACCAGTGCAGCTCGAAACTGAATTGCTTGGGGAGGGAAAAGTTGAGCAATCTCCCGTACCCAATCCAGTTGCAGTTGAAAATTCCGCACCGCTTCGGGCAGACGGGAACCGGGCAGGAGAGCTAGCATCGGCACCGCTGGATTTAAACCTAAATCCTTACCTGTGGGCACCAGATGGTCCAGACTGGGAATTCCGCCAAATTTCACTTTCTTAATCCCCTGTTTGCTCAAATCTTCGGCAGTGTAGGGATCTCTGGTAAACACCGCCAGGCAACGGGGGGAAGCAAAATAGAATTTTAGCAACAGATCCAGATTTAACCGGCCTTCATACAAGCTGGAAAGGCAGGAAATAAACGAAACAAATGGCCGTCCCGACAGATAGGCAAAACTCTGGGAGATCGTATCCCCCGTCGCCATGATCAGATCGCAACTCGGTGCATAGTGGCGCATTGCCTGAAACTGCCGTCGGGTTAAACCCAGCAGACCCGCCTGAATATCCTTGAGCAGCAGTAGACGGTTCATGTAGGTAAAACCACCGGAGGGGACATCCTGGGTGGGTCCAATCAGAGGCACCTTCAGATTGCGATAAGCTTTACCCTGCCCGACGATCGCCAGGGCCGCAATGTCTAGCTCTGGAGCAAGTTGTCGCAGGGTGCGAATTACATAAGACGAATGATTGTCTTCGCCATGCCCATTACTGATAAATAAAATTCGTTTAGATGCAGATACCACTTCTTTGCAGCTTGGCTGAAGCTTGGGAAACCGCTTCTAAGATACCAGCAAATTGATGCCCGCAAGTTTAGCTCCATTTCGATCGCTCCTCCCAGTCTGGTGAATCTCTCCACCCGAGTCAGCCTGATAAACTGCAAAAGATCATCGTTGAGCGAGTGTCCCATGCTGCCCTGTCAATTGCCCCCACCCCTCCAACCCGGCGATCGCCTCTGGGTCATGAATCCCAGTGGAACCTTGCGGGAAGAGACTGCGTTTCAGCGGGGAGTGCAGATCTGGGCAGAACGTGGTTATGAGGTCATCCTCAGTCCGGGGGTTTACGATCGCTGGGGGTATTTAGCGGGCACGGATGAGGATCGCCGTCTGCAGCTGGAAACGGGACTGAAAGATCCAGCAATTCAGGGTATTCTCTGCGGCCGGGGGGGCTACGGTGGGGCCCGGCTGCTGGAAAATTGGCATTGGCCAGGGGTTCCCCCGAAGTGGTTGATTGGCTTTTCGGATGTGACCAGCCTGCTCTGGAGTTATGCCAATGAGGGCGTTGCTGGAGTGCATGGGCCCGTCCTAACCACCCTGGCAGCGGAGCCGGACTGGTCAGTCAACCGCCTGTTTGATCTGGTGGAAGGCCGTCCACTTGAACCCCTCTCAGGGACAGGCTGGGGGAAGGGCCAGGCGGAAGGGCTGCTTCTACCCGCCAATCTCACCGTCGCCACCCATCTGCTGGGAACCTTGTTGCAACCCGATTTGACGGGAGTGATCCTGGCCCTGGAGGATGTCAGCGAGGCTCCCTACCGGATTGACCGCACCCTCACCCAGTGGCGCATGGCTGGATTCCTGGAACACTTGCGGGGGATTGCCCTGGGGCGATTCAGCGATTGCCAGGCTCCGGCCGGAATTCCCAGTTTTACCGTTGCAGAAGTACTCCGCGATCGCCTGGGGGATTTGAACCTGCCGATCGTCAGCGATCTGCCCTTTGGTCATCAGGGGGCCAATGCTGCCTTACCCGTCGGTGTACCCGCGTGCCTGGATGCCGTCACCGGAACCTTAAGCCTACTCTAGGTCCATCTCCACTCCCTATCGATCCCTGCTTTAACCGGGCCAGGTCTGCCAAACAAACTTCCGGCGATCGCAAGTAAATGATTTATAATTCTGTGGTGATATGCAAGAAAAACAATGCGTTCATTTGTGATAAAGTATGGTTTTTATCATCAAAAATCCCAGGGTTCAGGACTATTTTATTGATGTGGACTATCAGGATGCGATCGCCAAACCTGAAGGCATTGCTCCCCTGTACGAAGATGGTAATTTCATTTTTCTTAAAGGTCATCGCTTAGATCTGGATTACGATTTCCTTAACACTGTTTCCATGGAACCTGCCCTAGAAGGACTGGAACATTCCGATCAAAAGCGAATTCAAAAACTATCTTACAAGCAAATATTATCCTTAAATCCAGGCTTATTTGGGGTGGGCAATTTGTTTCAGAACAATTTGCAGAAAGCAATTTATCAACAGGCATTTGAAGGCAATAGGCAGCGGTTTCTTTACTTTCAAGAACAGGTCAAACGGGGACATCAACTGGTGATGGATCTGTTCCACAAGCTGTTTCCAGGGTACGAACCGATCGAAGTCAAAGGCACCTGGCGGTTTGTCCCCACCCTGTTTGAAAATTTGCACTGGGACAGTTTTCCGGATCTAGACGATCGCCATCAGGCCAGAATTTTTATCAACATCGACAAGAACCCCAGAGTCTGGCATACCAGCCACCCCCTCGAACCCTTTGTCCAGGAGCACTATGAAAAATTAGGGCTAGCGGAATTAAAGGGGGAAAACCCCAACAAAGTCATTGGTCGAATTGACAAGAAATTTTTAGGAGGCATGGCCAAGCGATGTTTAGATGGGCTAGATCGCCATGCCCTTGCTTTTGAACAGGGAGAGATATGGTTAGCCGATAGCCGCTTGATCTCCCACCAGATTTATCAGGGAAACCGGGCCTTAATTTATATGTTTCATATCAAGCCAGAGTCAATGCACAATCCAGAAAAGCGCTTTAACCGTAGAATTGAAGCTTTACACCAGCAGCATAGCCATGCTTAAGCTGTTTTGCTATCCTCCCTTGTTTGGCTTGATAGACAACAACCCCTATGGTCTCAAAGTTGCCACCTTTTTAAACCTGGTTGGGCTGGACTACGAAATTGAACACCTGATGGATGTCTCCCAGGCGCCCCGAGGACAACTGCCTTTTATTTCAGATGACGGAGAAATTATGGGCGATAGTAATCAGATCCTTGATTACTTAACCCTCAAGTACAACCTACAGCTAGATGCAGATTTAAGCCCTGCCCAACGGGATCTGAGCCTGTTAATTTTACGCATGCTGGATGAGCACCTGTACTGGATTATTTCCTATTCACGCTGGAGTGATCCGAACTGCTGGCCGCTATTTAAACGTGAATTTCTCAGCCATTATCCTCAAGTGGGCGAAGAAGGGATGGAGCAGATCAGAACCTATAATCTCAATCGCTACAAATTTCAGGGCATTGGACGGTATTCACCCGCTGAGGTTTACAAAAAGGGCTGCCAAAATTTAGAAGTTTTAGCCCATCTACTCGACGATCGTCCCTTTCTGTTTGGGGAGCAGCCCCACAGCATTGATGCGGCGGCCTATGCTTTTCTGGCCTGTATTCACTATTTTGAGCTGCAGTCCCCCCTCAACCAATTTTTACTAGAAAAAGGCAATCTAGCAGAGTATTGCGATCGCATTCGCTCAAAATATTGAACCAGGCTATGGAATGGAGTCGCAATAGGATTAATTAATTCAATTCGCTTTGGCGGGCCAGATCAGAACGATGGGCACGTTCCACCGGCCAATCTTCATTTTCACCCCCAATAATCACCGTTTCCAACTGGACGTAATCTTCACTGAATTGCTTCAGGGCATTGATCAAAACATCCAGGGCGATCGCATCACTCGTACCCAGGTCAAACCAGCACCGGCCCCAAACTCCCTCGTACTCAAATTCAGCCATATTGTGCATTAGGGCCTTGAGGGAATCTCCACTGCTTTCGGTTTCATAGTCCATATAGCTGAGATCCAGCCCCATCTCCTGGACCTGCAAATTTTCAGCATTAAAACCGCCCAGCTTACCCAGAAAGAACCAGGAATTAAACACCTCTTCCAAATACAACTTTTCCCGTTCCGAGGGAACCATGGCAAATTCTATCCAGATCCAGAGGTCAAAGGGGTCAAATTCGCGGAATTGGACTTGCATAAGCGGAATTGGACTTGGATAAACAGTGTACCAAAGATCTATTTCCCAGCGATGCTTTTTTGATAGGCGGGACGATCGCCCAGTCGCTTTAAGTAATCTACAATGCCGGGATAGCCACTCAGATCTAGCTTCAGCATGATCGGAATATAAGCCAGGACTGAGCCAACCGCCACATCAGCAACCGTAAAGGTGTCACCCATCAGAAAAGGCTGTTCCCGGAAAAGCTGATCCAGGGGGGTGAGGAGACGGGGGGTTTCTTTTTCACGACTCGTCTCGATGAAAATGCTAGCCATCGTGGCGTTACCAAAGAGCACCCACTGATACAGTTTAGCCCGCTGTTGGGGGTCGGTCGGCATCTGATTAAATTTCTCTGCCAGGTACAGTAGGATTGCCCCCGACTCGGAAAGCTGAAAATCTCCCTCCACCAGGACAGGTACCTTACCAAAGGGATTGATGGCTAGAAAATCGGCCTGGCGATGTTCGCCTGCTTGCATATCCAGCTGGACAAACTCGTAGGGCACCTGCAATTCTTCCAGATACCACTTAACGATCGCCGCCCGGCTGAAGGCTCCACCGTAAAGTTTCAGCATGGTCTTCTCCTCAAAACGCCTTTTCTACAGCATTGCCTTTATCATTGTAGGCACCCCCGGCCATATATGGCGTATCCAGGTAGAGCTACCCTGGGAATGAGTGAGTATTTAGAGCGGTTGGGCCTATGATTACTGCGTTGATGATCCTGACGGCGATCGGCATTCTAGGGTGGGGCTTTTATCGCGCCCTGCCTCTGGGCAAACTTGGCCTTGTGGCCTGGGGTCAATCTGCGGTGCTGATGTTACCCTGGTTGCTGCTCTTTGGTCTGGTTGAGCTGGGGGTCCGCATCAATCTAGCAGTGATTCTATTGGTGCTGCTACTGGCGATCGGCTGCTACATCCTGCTGGGGCGATGGTTAAGGGCGATCGCCGCCAGTCAACCAGAACTCCTCACCAGAGCCAGAACTGCCCCAAATAGCTCCTCCTCGGGTCTGCCCCATGCCGCCAATCCCGACCCCAATGCATCGGAGCAGAGCCAACCCCTGTCTTCCCCCTCAGGCTTTGAAGTCATTACCCCCATTGCCGCTGCCGACCTGCAGGCGATTCAGGGAATTTTTGGAGTGGATACCTTTTTTGCCACCGAAACAGTTCCCTACCAGGATGGGGTGATCTGCAAAGGCAATCTTCGCGGTGAACCGGCGACTGTCCATCGGCGGCTGAGCGAAAATTTACAAACCGTGCTGGCGGATCAGTATCGACTGTTTCTGGTAGCGAATCAGGAAGACAAACCCGTGGTGGTGATCCTACCCAGCCGCAATGATCCCCAACCCACCACAACCCTGCAGAAAGTTTTAGCGATCGTGTTAATCCTGGCGACAATGGCGACCTGTTTAGAAACCAGTGCCATTCTGCAGGGATTCAGTTTTTACAACCAGCCGGAACGACTCCCTGAAGCCCTGCCGATCGCCCTGGGTTTGCTCAGTGTTCTGGCGGTACACGAATTGGGACATCGCTGGTTAGCCCGTCGCCATCAGGTCAAGCTCAGCCCCCCATTTTTTCTACCTACCTGGCAGATTGGTTCCTTTGGGGCCTTGATCCGGTTTGAATCGCTCCTGCCTAATCGTCAAGCCTTATTTGATATTGCTCTAGCTGGCCCCGCCGCCGGGGGACTCCTGGCCCTTCTGCTTTTGGTGGTCGGTCTGGTGCTGTCCCATCCGGGTGGTGGCTTCCAGGTTCCCGCGCTCTTTTTTCAAAGTTCTATTCTGGTCGGAACCCTGGCCCGGGTTGTGCTGGGAGATGCCCTGCAGGAATCCCTGGTCTCCGTCCATCCCCTCGTGGTTTTGGGCTGGTTGGGCCTGGTGATTACGGCGCTCAATTTGATGCCAGCCGGTCAACTGGATGGGGGCAGAGTGGTCCAGGCTATTTATGGCCGCAAGGTTGCCGGACGCGCCACTATCATTACGCTGATTCTGCTGGCGATCGCTGCCGTTGCCAATGCCCTCGCCCTCTACTGGGCTATCGTCATTCTGCTCTTACAACGGGATCTGGAACGCCCCAGCCTGGAAGAACTGTCCGAACTGGATGATACCCGTGCAGCCCTCGGTTTACTGGCTCTGTTTTTGATGGCAGCCACCCTGATGCCTCTGGCCCCCGGACTGGCGGGACGGTTGGGAATTGGAGGTTAAACATACACAAAAAAAAGCACCTTGTTCAGGTGCTCTGTGGTGACTGATTTGGCTAGAAGACTCAATCGAAAAACTCCAGTCAGTGAGTTTAACGAACTAATGATGGTAGCTCAACCTAACTCAGGGCTGCGTGGCTGCGATCGTAGGTGGTGCGAAAGTTGGGATTGATTTTGCCCTGAATATGGTTCCAGTAGTGAGCTGCCTCTGCAGGCATACCGATCTGAGTGGCCATCCGCCCTAACAGCGATTGCTCCCGATTTTTAATCATTTTGTGATGATTCATAACAAGGGTGCGGGCCCGATCGTCCAGGGAATTCACCGCCTGGGGAGCACTGGCTGCTTCCACTCCACCATGGTCATAGCCCACCCCCCGATAGGTGAGGTGTTGGGGAGAAGAAGGGGGCACATCCACTGCATTCACCAGATGGTAGTCATGGCCCCGATAGCGACCCAAGGTTGGCGTGTCGATCGTCGCAACTGTGGGAGGAGTGTAATCGTAAGTGGTACCGCGATAATGAAGTTTCATATTTTTCGCCTCTAATCAGTGAATTTGGACTGAGAGCTGGTGTAACTCAAGAGAATGAGGCGCGTTCCTTCAGGATTATCCTTACTTCCGTCTCTCCCCCCTGTAAGAGGTCCATCCCGGTTGTCAAAGTCGGATTAACTGGAGAGATGAACGATTTATTCTGTATCTAATTTAACAGTTTTTTGATTAAAAAAGGGGTGCTTAGGCTATCTTAATATCCTTGGTCAACATATTTTGACCTCAGGGAGAGAGGGGAGGGGGAAAGCGGATCTCGGTCGGAAAAGAATCTGCAGCGGAGGAGCCGATCGGCAGAATCGCCTCGAGATTGATCTGGGGTTGGGGAATCACATGAAAGGCCAACACCTGTCCCCCCTGCACCCGCTGTCCTGAGGCTACTCCCGCCGCTACGGCAATCTGCACCTCTGCCACTGCCCCCCGCACAATCACGGTGATTCGACCCAGATCTGTATTTTCATAGCCGACGAAGGTAACCGCTGCCGCCTTCACCATCACATCCGCAACAGCTAGAGCTGCCGGTACACCCAACAGTTCTACCATTCCCAGGGCCAGGGTCACGTTCCACCTCCTCAGCGATGCTGCTTATCTTCAACATGAATGAATTAAATGCTCGATTACCCTGAAATAGCTTACGCTGGACAATAGCTTAGGCTGCAAAAACAGGCTGGAAAAACAGGTTGAAAAAGTTATGGCCGTTAAAAAGGGAGATCTTGTCCGTCTTGTCGAAGAAAAGTTCGTTGGCAGTCTGGAAGCCCAGGCCAGCGATCCTCGTCTACCCCCCTACGTTTTTACCGGACAGGGAGAGGTGGTGGATTTGATGGGAGAGTACGCCCAGGTGAAATTTCCTGTTCCCACTCCCAACGTCTGGTTACGCATCGACCAGATTGAAGCGGTCAAATAAATGGCGGGCAGTTTGGCAATCTACTTGAATCTGAGCTTGCAGAGCCTCCAGGGACGGGAAGCGTTGTTCTGGGCGTAAAAACTTTTCCAGATAGACTGTCAAGGACTGCCCATACAGATCCCCGCACCAGTCCAGCAAATGCACTTCCACCGCAGTCCCATTCCCCTGCACCGTTGGACGACAGCCCAGATTCATCACCCCAAACTGTTGTTGTCCCAGTCTGTCACCCGTTACCCGCACGGCGTAGACCCCAGATTGGGGCAAAAACTTATTGGCAGGCAGTTCCAGATTGGCGGTGGGAAAGCCTAATTGTCGTCCCCGCCGATCGCCACCGATCACCCGACCGATCAACGTATAGGGTCGGCCCAGCAGTTGATTGGCCCGTTCCACCTCTCCCTCTGCCAAAAAATTGCGAATGGCAGAACTGCTGATCCGCTCCTGCTCAAACTGTTGGGGCGGAACAATGGTTACCCTTACACCCGCTGGGGTGGCGATCGCCACTAAATCTTCTGTGGTTCCGGCCCTCTGGTAACCAAAGCAAAAATTAAAGCCCACACTGATCGCCTTGGCCTGCAATTGCCGCACCAGCATTTCTTCAACAAAGTCTTTGGGACTGAGACTGGCTAAACCTTCGTTGAACGGCAAGAGTACCAGCTGATCGACTCCCAAATGGGCTAACACTTGCCCTTTTTCCTCCGGTGGTGTCAGCAGTAGACGCGGCTTGCCGGTAAAAAACTCCTGCGGGTGAGGGTCAAACGCCACCACAGTCAGGTAGGCGGCCTCTATGTTTACGTCCTGAAGTGAGGCAATCACCTGCTGATGCCCCCGATGCACACCATCAAAGTTCCCCAGGGCAAGGATCGTGGGGGTCAGAACCGTTTGCAGCGTTGAAGTAATCCACACATTCGTTATTGTGGCATAGGGACAACCGACCGGGGAAAGTTACATTGATCCCGCTCTGGATAGAGAGTAGAGTCCTCTCCCGTCCCATTCTGCTCCAGATCGGTTTCCCCAGACTGACCGGATTGCGGTTGTAAGTGGATCAGCAGCCCTTCTCTGGCCAGGAAACTATTGGCAAAAGCCCGCTTCGCCTGTCGCTCCACCCGATCGAGAAAATCATCGTTATGGTCCGGGTCATGGTGGAACAGGATCAGTTGTTTCACCCCCGCCGCCCGGGCCAGTTTAGTGGCTTCCTGCCAGGTGGAATGGCCCCAGCCCACTTTACTACCTTGAACAGCGTGATATTCGTCATCCGTGTAGGTGGCATCGTAGATCATAATATCAGCGCTGCGAGCCAGCCAGAGCACCTGCTCATCCAGGCGATCGCTAAAGTGTTCGGTGTCAGTGATATAGCTAACCGCCAGTCCCTTCCAGTTGACTCGATAGCCAATTGATCCACCGGGATGGTTCAGGGGAGCGGTTTCAACCAAGACATCGTCAAGCAGGATGGATTGCCCGATGGCCAGATCGTAAAACTTCAGGTTGCCCCGCATAATTTGGAGGGGAACGGGGAAGTTGGGATGGAGCATCTGATCATGCAACCGCTGCTGAATGCTTTTGCCTCCCCGGTCGATCGCTCCATAGATATGAAAACAGTTGCCTTCCTTAAAAGCTGGCTCAAAAAATGGAAACCCCTGGATGTGATCCCAGTGGGTGTGAGAGAAAAATAAATGAGCCTCTAGGGGCATACAGGAAAGTAAATGTTTGCCCAGGACTCGCAGCCCCGTACCTCCATCAAAGATCAAGCGTTGCTGGCCGATCTGGAGTTCCACACAGGGTGTGTTGCCGCCATAACGCACAGTATGAGGGCCCGGACAGGCAATACTGCCCCTTACTCCCCAAAAACGAACGCTCAATTGATGATTTTGCATAGGTAATTTCGGTAGGCTAAATTGGGCTTAAATTAGGCTTACAATTGATCTTCTGCCTCCTTGGAACTGTCTTCACCCCGTCACTTCGATCCCCAGACGCTAACAATCTATTCTGATCCAGCTTTAAGAGCGGTAACAAGCTTATCCGTTGCAGATACCGTTAAATTTAGTTTCTCACAAAATTCACTTTTCTACTGTGATTGTGATCATGCCTCCCCCGTGATACCCCTCATTTAGTATTAATCGATAAAAATTAATACGCCAGGGTGCAGTTCAGACAGAGGGATGGGTAGACGGAGCCAGCAGGGTTCCCACCAGACAGGCTGCTGTAAAGTCTGCTCCAGCCGTATTGGTGCTGGCCAGTTCTGCACAGAGGAGGTTGGCCCGGTTCAGGTTAGCTCCACACAGGTTAGCTCCCCGCAAGTCTGCATCTTCCAGATTAGCTTCGGTCAGCAAAGCCCCCTGCAGATCGGCAAAACTCAGATCTGCCCCCTGCAAATTTGCACTGCTGAGATTAGCCCCGCGCAGATCCGCCTGACGCAGATCCACCCCCTGCAAATTCACACTCATCAAGGTGGCCCCACTGAGGGAAGCTCCAGCAAAGCTGGCCTGGGCAGGATTGACCCCCATCAGGTTGGCCCCCCGCAGATTGGCTCCCCGCAGATCCGCCTGCATCAAGTCCGCCTGCATCAGGTTAGCCCCCCAGAGGTTGGCCCGCAAATCAGCCCCCTGCAGCTTTGCCCCCATCAGGTTGGCCCCATCCAGACAGGCCCGCTCCAGTTTGGCTCCCTTCAAATTCGTGCCGATCAAGGTGGCTCCAGCCAGGTTAGCTCCAGCCAGGTTAGCTCCAGCTAGATCTTCGTCTTCCAAATTAGCGCCAGCCAAAGCTTTTACTTTTCCCTGACGGATCGCTTCAATATCCAACCTGAACCTCCTGAACAAACTGTAAACGTTTCCGGGCAATGGGGCTGTGTTAGAAAATAATACAGACAAAAAATCCGATGGACATGGGCAAGGGGGAGGGCTTTAACCTACGTCCTGATCTTCCAGCAACCAGAGACCGTGGGTGAATTTGGGCGGTTTGATTGGCAAGGCCAGCCCTTGTTGTAAGCCATTGACCAGGACGCTGAGCAGATCCACCAGTCGGGGTTCCCAGCGATCGCCCATTAGTTTTTGAGATTCAATCAGCGCCTCATTCAGCTGGTCCTGCCAGTCATCCACCTGACCGTCATTAATGGTTTTAGGAATTTCCAGGGGCGGCACCCGTTGCTGAAAGTCAGCCAGTAACGCCAGAATGCGGGATTCGATCGGAATTTCTTCTGCCTTTAACCCCGCCGGTTGGCCGGAACCATTCCACCATTCGGTTTGATGGGTAATGATCTGAGCGATCGCCCGCAATTGGGGCATCTGACGGAGAACCTGCACACCGGGAATCAGGGGACAGGCCAGGGGCAGGCTTGGTTCATCAGGGGCAGGGGCAGGCTTGAGCAGACTTTCTGCTTGCTGGAGGGGACCTAATCGATGCAGCAGGGCAGCCAGGCGCAACCGTTTCATTTGCCAACCCGGTAGATCGAGCATCTGGCCGATCATTTCTGCCAGGGCCAGAACTTCCGCCGCCGCTCTGGGGTTCTCCGCATCCATCAGATCGATCAGTTGGGCCACCCGCAGCAGGGCCTGAATTTCGTTAGAAAGAAGATTTTTATCCAGTTGGAGATGGCTGCGGTGGGGGAGCAGATCTTGCTGGTTGGTCTGGAGGTAATCGACCACACGGGATGCCACCGTATAGATGTGGGGCTGATCCGGTTGGGCAGCGGCAAGAATCTCCTCCACCTGGGCTTGCAATTTAGCCTGTAATTCTGGGTTGAACTGGCCAATGTGGGCGATCGCTAGCTGAATTGCTTCCTGCACCAGCGTAGTTTCAAACGTCCATAACCCGTAAAATTTGCGTTGCCGATCCTCCTGGGGCCGCTCCTCACCGTAGTCACTGAGGGATAATTCCTGGCATAAAACCATGGCCGTATAGGTGGGGGAAAGAATCATCAGATGCCATTCCTGGGCCACCGGGTGCTCAGGCGGAAGGGAGAGCAGGTCTACATTGGCCAGGGTGCCGGTGGGATGCTCAGCAAACCCTGCGTCAGGAGCGGCCAGGATCACAATCTGGCGGGCCTGGGCAGCAATCTGGCTGTAGCGATCGGCTTCCTGCAAATACCATTTTCCCCGCTGAAAAGCAGCAATCACCAGGGGTTGGCTGTCGGTTGTGAGGATACAGTCTTCCAGAGCATGGCAGAGGGACACCAGGGTGTTTTTGTAATACACGCCAAAACTAAGTTGACGCTTACCCGTTAATTCCCCCTGATGGGCCGCTTCTAACTGTTGCAGAATAGAACCCTCTAACATACCTGATCCCTGCTGATCCCTGAGTCAATGCCCTTATTTTGACACTCCGTCGCCGTAAACGGCGAGGATTCTTGGTTCACTGAGGCGACTTGCCTAAACCAGTTGCCTGATCTAAGTAGAGGTCGTTCTCTCCCCAAGCGTGAATTCCGGTATGCCCTACCGTACTCAGTCCTTTCTTTAGGATGTTTACCGCAGCATTATGATCCCGGTCTTGAATGTGTCCGCAATGCCCACACATATGAGTGCGAGTCGAGAGCGTTTTCTTAACCGTTTCGCCGCAGTTCGAGCAATTCTGGCTGGTGTACTGGGGCGGGACGGCAACCGTCACTACTCCAAATACTTTGCCAAAATACTCTACCCATCGCCTGAACTCACCCCAGGCCGCATCGCTAATCGATTTGGACAGGTGGCGGTTCTTCACCATGTTGCGAATCTGCAAGTCTTCATACGCCACGAGGTCGTTAGACCTCACCACGCACTTTGCCATCTTCACAGCAAAGTCTCTACGCTGACGTTGTACCTTCAGATGCACCTTACCCAATCGCTTCACCGCTTTGCGGCGGTTATTCGATCCCTTTTGTTTCTTGCTGACCTGTCGTTGCGCCTGCTTGAGTCGCTTTTCTGCTTTTCGCAAGTGACGCGGATTCTCTAGGCTATTGCCGTCAGAGTCCGTCAAGAAGTGATTCAGTCCTACATCCAGCCCAACCGTTCGCTTGGTTGGCTCCCGATCTTCAACACGCTCTACGTTCAGGACAAACTGAGCATAGTAGCCATCGGAGCGGCGAACCACGCGAACCCGGTTGATCTGATCGAGTTGATAAAAGTTCAGATCCCGCGTCCCTTGCAGTTTGAAGCTCCCCGCCCCAAACCCATCCGTGAAACTGATCCGCTTCCGGTCAGCAGAGAGTTTCCAGCCCGTGAGTTTATACTCCACACTCGCACGGGTTTGAGGTCGCTTGAACCGGGGATACCCCTTCTTGCCAGGAATCTGCTTTTTGCAGTTGTCGTAGAACCGAGCAATCCCAGACCAGGCGCGTTCTGCACTGGCTTGGCGGGCTTGGGAGTTAAGCTGTTTCGCCCACGGGAACTGAGGGTTATCCGCCAACACCTTGCAGTATTTGTACAGGTCGTTGCGCGTGACCCCCCGATTGTCCATCCAGTAGCGCAGGCAAGCGTTCTGGACAAACCGAGCTGTCCGAATTGCTTCATCTAGCAAGACAAACTGCTCTTGTTTACCCTTCAACTTTGCCTCGACTACTAACATGGCTCACTCAAATCTTACGCCGACCATTGTAGCGTAAAAAGCCGTGCTAAAGCCCCGTGCTTTAGACCCATTTTTTCGGTAAACCTCTCTTTCAATGGAAATGCTAGAGGTGGGGGGGGATTCGCAGATTGGGTTTGGTGTATCTTAGAGCCAGAATATTTTGTTTAGATATTTTGTTTGGATACTTTGTTGGGACCCGATGAGCCAGTTTGCCAGCGCCCGCCAGTATGCCCCTGCCACCCAGCGTAATCGCGAGTCCATTCTAGCCGTACTGCAGGCGTGTCTTCCCCCAACGGGAACCGTACTGGAAATTGCCAGCGGCACCGGCGAACACGCTATTTTTTTTGCTCCCCGGCTGTGTCCCCGCAACTGGTTACCCTCTGATCCCGACCCGATCGCCCGCTCCAGTATCCGGGCCTGGCAAGCCGAATCTCCCTGCCCTGGTCTCTATCCTCCCCTGGCCCTGGATGTGCGGGAGCCTACCTGGGCGATCGAGCAACCCTTACCCCCAGAATGGTCAGAACTGGATTTGCTCACCCATCCGGTTCGGGCCATGGTCAATATCAACATGATCCACATTGCCCCCTGGTCAGTGTGTGTGGGTCTGATGGCAGGGGCAAGCCGAATTCTTCCTCCCAATGGCATCCTCTACCTGTACGGCCCCTTTAAGCAACAAGGGCAACACACCGCCGCCAGTAATGAACGGTTCGATCAAAGCCTGCAAAGCCAGAACCCAGAGTGGGGAGTGCGGGATCTGGAGGACGTGATCGCGATCGCCCAGGCCCATTCCCTCCAGTGGGTCAGTTCCCTGGCTATGCCCGCTAATAATCTATCGGTAATTTTCAGCCGCGTTTAGAACTGGCCAGCCTGAAAGCAGAGGTCTGGCTGATCTTTAGTTCAGAGCTTGTAACCCCCAAACACAGCTAAGCCGTAGTATTTCCAGGGCACATCCAGGGCTTGAAAGCCGCATTGAGAGAGCATGTTCAGATGATCAATCAGGCTGGCCAACTGATCCTGACTGGAGTGGCCGTGGCTGGGTGACGAGCCAATCTTTGCCCGAACCTGAGCTAGAGTAGTGCCCTGAGAGCTGGCCCAAACCTCCCGCACCGTTGAATAGGCATGGCTCAGTTCCGCTGAGGAGGGCAGGAGGGGATCTGCATTCCAGAAACATCCACCCGTTACCAGACTGGTATAAATTTGAGCAAACACCTGGGCCTTCATCCCATGACTGAGGTGGTGAATGGCCAGAGAAGAAACACAGGCGGTAAAACCGAGATTGGGTAAGGATTGGTTTCCCGCGGCCCAGTCGCCCATATCGGCTTCAATCCAGGTGACCCGTTCCCCCAGACCAGCGGCAGTCAGTTTGGTTTGGGCATAGGCCAGCATACGGGGAGAATAGTCTACGGCTACCAGTTTTGCTCCAGGACAGCGTTGCAACACTTTCAGGCTCAATTCCCCCGTCCCGCAACCCAATTCCAGGATGTTCTCCGTCTCTAAGGGTAAGCAGTGGGCGATCGCCTCCAGCATTTCTTCGTAGCGAGGCAATAAGACCCGGATGCCCGGATCAAAGTCAGGGGTGTGGGCAAACACTTCTCCCGGATAGGTCAAAACCTCACTCATACCATCCTCTCTGCTCTAACGTTCTTCATTTGGCTCATCCTGGTCTACTCCACAGTCTAAGGGACGGGCTATCCATCAGGGGGTCTATCCCAGCGGACCTCACCAGCGCTAAGTTAGCCAGAGCGTCAGGACAAAGTTGGCAAAAAATACCAGAATCCAGCCGTTAACCACCGCCGCCTTGGTCGATTTGCTCACACCTTTGGCTCCCCCTGTCGTTGTCAGTCCCCAACCACACCCGACCAGGCCGACGATAATTCCGAAGATAAAGGCTTTCAGGACAATCGTGCTCAAATCTTTCACCTCTAGAACAGACTGAATCGAATTGAGAAAAACGGTGGGCGGAATGTCATAGATTGTTGCTCCTGTGAGGGTTCCACCCAGCATTGCCCCTCCGATCGCCAGCACGGTCAGCACCGGCAACATCAGACAGCAGGAGAGCACACGGGGAACCACCAGATAGTCGATCGGATCGGTATGGAGGATATAGAGAGCATCAATTTGATCGGTCACTCGCATTTCACCAATTTCTGCGGCAAAGGCTGAGCTGACTTCCCCCACCAGCAGACCCGCCGTCAGGACAGGAGCCAGTTCGCGACAATACCCCAGGGCAAAGGCTCCCCCCACCAGACTTTTTGCCCCAAACTGACTGAGTTCCCGTGTGGTTTGAATCGTAAACAGTACCCCTGTGAACGTGTTGATCAACAGCACCGCCAGCAATGACCCCCAACCCACGATCGCCAGCTGTTCCAGCAAATTATCGCGATGAATGCGCCGCTGTAGAATCCTCATCCAAACCTGGCCAAAGATGAACAGTGTGGTGAGAAAGCGATAGAGCCACTGTTCTTCTAATTGCTTTTTCAGAATCCATTTAGTCATGCGTATCTGAACAGAAGCCGATAAAATGTGTTCCCAATGACCTAAGCTAAAGCCCCACTGTGGTTAACTTGAGGAAAACTTATCAATTGAGCCAATTCCAGCGGATCAGTCACACTGGAAAACGTTGGAGAAGCTTGTTCCATCCGGTCAAAGGCTGCTCCAGAATTAGATTTTATTGTAGGGGCTGAAGGACATTTAGCTGCCTGCTATTTTGGCCATAGGATTGGAATAAATTGGGGGGAGATCATATGAGCGCTAGTTTTCAGTCGTTATTGTCATCGATTGCAGGTTCGGGGTATGGTCAGCCTGGCCCTGCTGCGCCCAAGGTAACACCATGACTCTGAATCCCCCAGACCTCTCCGACCCCCAGATCCTGGCCAAGCTGTCCCCCCCAGAGTTAGTGGCCATTATTCTGCGGCAACAGCACGAAATAGATCAACTGCGTCAGAAACTTAATTTGGCTGAAGTCATCGAGGCGGAGCGGTCTACCCCCACCGATCGCAATGGTCAAACCAGTGGTAATCTTCATGCCCCCGTCCCCCACCTCGTCATTAAATCCGAAACCACCAATTGTACCCTTCCCCTGGTGGGGAGTAGCTGCTGGACGATCGGTCGCAGTGAGGACAATGCTGTAGTGGTGCCGGATCGGTGGATGTCCCGGAATCATGCCATGCTGCAATCCATGGGGGCCGGGGAGTTCTATCTGATTGATCTGGGCAGTCGCAACGGCACTTTTGTCAATGGCCGACGGGTCAGTGTTCCGGTTGCTCTGCAGAACGGCGATCGGCTCACCTTTGGCCAGACCGAACTGGAATTTTACTGTGCCCCACCCCTGCGCTTAGAAGAGTCTGCCATCAGCTTCATGGGGGAAAAAACTGCTGCCACCGCCCTGCTCCATGTTCGTCGGCTCATTTCCATCCTGGTCGTAGATATTCGCGGGTTTTCGATCCTCAGCCGTCGTTTGGATGAACGTTTACTGTCGGAAGTGATTGGCACCTGGTTCCACCGGGCTGGGGAAATTATTCGCGAGTACGGCAGTTGGGTCGATAAATATATTGGCGATGCGGTGATGGCAGTGTGGATTCATGGCACCCAGAATGTTCCACCGGAAGAAATGCAGCGAATTTTTCAGGCTTTACGCGCCCTGCACGAAATGACCAGCCAGCTCCATCTCCACTATCCTCTTCCCTTTCCCCTCCGGATTGGTGCTGGTATCAACACAGGCTATGCCATGGTGGGCAATACGGGCAGTGGCGATCGCCCCGACTACACCGCTCTGGGGGATACTGTGAACGCCGCCTTTCGATTGGAAACCTCGACCAAGCAGTTGGGGCTGGATATTGCCCTGGGGGTCACCACCTATCAGTACCTCGATCCCCGCGAACGCCATCACCTCCCTTTTCAAAGCTATATCGTGAATCTGAAGGGCTACGATGTTCCTGTACCTGCCTACGCCGGATCTTTTGCCGATCTCAACACTTTCTTGCAATCTGGCACCAGGGTAGATGATACGCTCTACTAATAAGAGCCGTAAATGATGTTTAAGATAGATTCGGAGGTAGGGGTATATGCAACGCTTAGGCCACTGGTTGAGCCTGTTCAGTCTGGTACTCATCGGTTGTTTGAGTTGGACCGGCTGGACACCACCTGTGCTGGCTGCTACACCAAACTGGCAGATGATGCCCGTGCTGGCTGCTGAATATACCAATGTAGTCGATGCCAAACTGAGCAGTGACTATGGTAAGAAAATTGACCTGAACAATACCAATATCAATGCCTTTATTCAGTACAGGGGGATGTATCCCACCCTGGCCCGCCTGCTTGTCAAAAATGCTCCCTATGACAAGGTGGAAGATGTTCTCAGCCTGCCCGGTTTAAGCGATCGTCAGAAAGCCCTCCTGGAAGCTAACCTGGACAACTTCACCATTACACCAGTGGAACAAGCCCTGGTGGAAGGGGGCGATCGGTTCAACAATGGAGTTTACAAGTAGGTCACTCCGTTTTTGGTGATTAAGGTTCGGTTCCAGTTTTGGTAACGAATGCGCGATCTGATTCAGGCATTACCATTAATGCCGAAGCTGTTGATGTCATTATCATCGGTGGGGGGGCGGCTGGTTTATATGCGGCCCTCTCCCTTCCTGATCACCTGCGGGTTGCCCTCTTAACAAAAGATGGCCTGCAGGTTTCTGCTAGCGATTGGGCCCAAGGGGGAATGGCGGCGGCGATCGCCCCTGGAGATACACCCATGCTTCATGCCCAGGACACCCTGAAAGCGGGAGCGGGACTGTGCGAACCCAAAGCGGTCAATTTTTTGGTTACCCATGCTGCTGCCCAGGTGGACACTCTCCTGCAGATGGGGATTGCCTTCGATCGGCGGGGCACCGATTTAGCTTTTACGCTAGAAGCAGCCCATTCCCATCCCCGTGTGCTTCATGCCGCTGACACCACCGGAAAGGAACTGGTCAGTACCCTGGCCCGGCAGTTACTGCAGCGGGAAAATGTTACTGTCTGGCCGGATACTCTGGTCTTGAACCTGTGGGTCGAGCCTCAAACTCAAACCTGCCAGGGGGTTTGTCTGCTGCGAGCAGGAAGAATTTTCTGGCTACAGGCTGCGATCGTCGTCCTGGCTACAGGCGGGGGTGGACAGGTTTTTTCCCAGACCACCAATCCAGCCTTAAGTACGGGAGATGGGGTGGCGACGGCCTGGCGCGTTGGGGCCCAGTTAAGGGATTTAGAATTTTTTCAGTTTCATCCCACAGCCCTGAAAATTTCCGGCGCTCCCCGGTTTTTGATCAGTGAAGCGGTGCGGGGGGAAGGGGCCTGGGTGGTGGACCACCAGGGACATCGATTTTTGTTTGACTATGATCCAGCAGGCGAACTTGCCCCTCGGGATGTGGTCAGCCGAGCCATCTATACTCATTTGCTCAAGCAAAATCAGCAACAGGTCTGGTTAGATCTGCGCCCAATTCCAGCAGAGCAAATTCAATATCGCTTTCCCAAAATTATTCAGGTCTGCCGTCAGTGGGGCATTGATGTTTTTCAGCAACCCATTCCCGTGGCACCTGCTGCTCACTACTGGATGGGAGGGGTCGTCACCAATCTGGAAGCTGCAACCGCAATTTCTGGTCTCTATGCGGTGGGTGAAGTAACCAGTACGGGCGTGCATGGAGCCAATCGTCTAGCCAGCAATTCCCTGCTGGAATGCCTGGTGTTTGCTGCCCAGTTAGCTGGGGTGAAAAGACCGATCGAGCTGCCAGCACAACCCCCAACCCAAGCGATCGACTGGTCAATTCTTAGTCAAAACGAAGAAAATTCATTTGCCTTGATCAAACACCTTCGCCAGGAACTTCCCGAACTGGTTTGGCGCAAAGCGGGCATTTGCCGAACCGGCCCAGAAATGGAGCGTGCGATCGCCCAGGTGATGGACTGGAAAACCGAATTTCTCAACTTGCCCCTCAGTCAAATTCTGGTCAATCTCCAACCGGGGCAGAGCGGGGATATTCCCATCCCTGAAGCTCAGGTGCGCCTGTGGCAGGAAACCTATAACCTGCTGGACATTGCCCTATTAATCTTAAAATCTGCAGTCTTTCGGACGGAAAGCCGGGGAGGACACTACCGCCTGGACTATCCCCAAACTGATCCCGCCTGGCAGGTGCATACCCTGGTACAAAACCAGACCTGGACACAATCCCCCCTGCAAGAACCTTAAGGAAAGGTGATCATTTCTTCGATAAGATTAAGTGACTACCGTTTTGATCCCAGGTCTGTTGCCAGGACAGGTAATGCATGCCGAATCTAGTTTAAACCTGGCCATTGCTAGCCAAGCTGTTGATGTCATTATCATCGGTGGTGGGGCGGCTGGATTATATGCGGCCCTTAGTTTGCCATCCCACCTGCAAGTTGCTCTTTTAACTAAAGATAGTTTGCCGATTTCTGCCACAGGTTGGGCGCAGGGTGGCATGTCAGCTCCGATCGCCCCCAATGACTCTCCTGTCCTTCATGCCCAGGACACCTTGAAAGCGGGTGCAGGACTATGCGAACCCGAAGCGGTTAACTTTCTCGTTAGCCAGGCCGCTGCTCAGGTAGAAACCTTACTGCAAATGGGAATTGGCTTCGATCGCCAGGGAACAGATTTAGCCTTTGCTCTGGTTGCAGCCCACTCCTGTCCCCGTCTCCTTCATGCTGGTGATATGACCGGGCGGGAATTAGTTCGTACCCTCGGTCGTCGCTTACGTCAGCAGAGTAATGTTACGGTCTGGACTAAGACCCTGGGGTTGAGCCTGTGGATTGATCCGGTCAGACAAACCTGCCAGGGGGTTTGCATCTTGAAGGGAAAAAGGATCATCTGGCTGCGGGCCGCGATCGTCGTGCTGGCCACGGGGGGAGGGGGACAGGTATTTGCCCAGAACACGAATCCAGCTGGAAGTACGGGGGATGGAGTAGCGATGGCCTGGCGGGTGGGGGCGCAGGTGCGAGATTTAGAATTTTTTCAGTTTCACCCCTCAGCCCTGAACTTGCCTGGTGCCCCCCCATTTTTGATCAGTGAAGCCCTGAGGGGAGAAGGAGCCTGGCTGATCGATCAGCAGGGGCATAGATTTCTATTTGACTACCACCCCGCCGGAGAGCTTGCACCCAGGTATATTGTCAGCCAATCAATCTACACCCATTTACTTAAACACAATCAGCAACAGGTCTGGTTAGATCTGCGCCCCATTCCAGCGGAGCAGATTCAAGCCCGTTTTCCCCAAATTGTAATGGTTTGCCATCGCTGGGGCATCAATGTTTTTCAGCAACCCATTCCCGTTTCTCCCGCAGCCCACTACTGGATGGGGGGAGTCGTGACGAATCTGCAGGGACAAACTTCAATTCCGGGTCTCTACGCCATTGGAGAAGTAGCCAGTACGGGTGTGCATGGGGCTAACCGTTTATCCGGCAATTCTCTGCTGGAATGCCTGGTCTTTGCCGCTCAATTACATCAGGTACGGTTGCCCACGGATTTAGCTGAACTGCCCGCTGTTGCATCGATCGATTGGTCACTGCTCAGCCAGGACAAGGGGAATTCGATCGATTTCATTTCAGGGCTACACAAGCAACTTCCTGAGCTGGCCTGGCGCACCGCCGGAATTTCCCGAACCGGAGCAGAGATGGAGCGCGCGATCGCCCAGATCGTAGACTGGAAAACCGAATTTCTCAACTTGCCCCTCAGTCAAATTCTGGTCAATCTCCAGCCAGGGCAGAGCGGGGATATTCCCATACCCGAAGCGCAAATGCGCCTGTGGCAGGAAACCTATAACCTGTTGGATATCGCCTTTTTGATTTTAAAGTCTGCAGTCTTTCGGACGGAAAGCCGGGGAGGACACTACCGCCTGGACTATCCAGACACCGATCCCGCCTGGCAGGTGCATACCCTGGTACAGAATCAGACCTGGACAAAATCCCCTCTGCACAGATCTGGATGAACTGCGGCGTGTACTAAGCTGAAAAAAATAGCTGTGGGAAAAGCAGATGGTAACCTCTGGTCAAACCCTGGAAAATCGTCTCTTTACGATCGACGATGAAGAGTTTATGTCTCTCTCCAGAGATGGGCATCGCTATGAATTTGTGAATGGAGAGGTGAAAGATATGGGTAATTCGGGGATGGAACACGGCTATCTTGCCTGTCTGTTAGTCGCCGTTCTGACCACATTTGTTCAGCAACATAAATTAGGTGCCGTTTGTGACTCCAGCACAGCTTTTACGCTCAAAAGCGGCAATAAACCATCCCCCGATCTCTCCTTTGTCGCTGCAGGCAGATTAAAAGGACTCAAGCGTCCTCCTCGCGGATTTTTTCAGGGTTCACCTGATCTGGCTGTAGAAATCCTTTCACCGGGTAACACGATTGAAGAAATTCACAACAAAATTGTTGAATATTTTGAGAATGAAACCCGCTTAGTCTGGGTTGTTCATCCCGACGAAAAATACGTTTTGGTGTATCACAGCTCTGAACCCGATCGCTTTCTGCGTCCTCAAGACCAGCTAGAAGGGGAAGCGATCGTCCCAGGATTTTCAATGCCTGTCTCAGACTTATTTATAGAATGGGATTTTTAGCTCAGCAAATCGACGATCGCTTTCGCAGACATCCCACTCAGACGTTTCTTTCCAGGCATCAACATCGTATTGGGAGCCATAGAACATTTGCCCAAACATCCCGTTGACTCAAACGTGACCCGATCGCTCAGTCCCCGTTCCTGTAAAGCTGTTTTCAGACGCTGCTGTTGCTGTTTAGCTCCCTTCTTCTGACAGCCAGATTTTTGACAAACCAGAATCTTAAATGCAGAGACAGAATTTCGTTGGTTCTGGCTTAGAGCCTCTGCTTCTGCGCCGATCGTTGTCTGCACAACCTCAGGTAAGCTAGCAGAATGGCTTTCCAGTTGATTAGAGATCCGGGTGATTTGATAAGCCTTAAGTTTGCAAGTTTGAGTGGTACGATCGCATACTTCTTCACCATAGACCTGAATCCAATCTTGAGGATGAATCACAGTTCCTACTGAAGCACGGGATTGTTTGGAAAGCTTGATCTCTAATTCACTATCCGCCAGAGACATCCGCAGATACTTTAGTTTGCTGCCCTCCAGCACAAATCCAAGAAATTGTCCTTCCAGGATAAAGGGAGAGGTGCGTACCGTAGGGCTGCTTGCAGCATCAGCTTTCAGATGTTTCATTCACTAACCTCCATTATTCTGCTTCAGTAACTCAGCACAGCTTGGAATGATTTATGTCAAGATAGAAATACGCCATCCCCTTTTCTATCTTTGCTTATAAATTTTCTGTCTTTGCTCATAAATACTTACGAAACTCTTCAACAGTTAACCCTGCATCCTGGACAATTCCACCCATAGTAAACGCTTTAATCGGATTGTGTCTGGGGATAGTGACCTGACGAGTGCCATCGCTCATAATAATATGCTTACCCTGACGAATAACTTTAAAGCCTGCTTTCTCCAGGGCACGAACTGCATCTTGATGGTTAACTCCAGGTATGCGAGGCACAACTACACCTGCATTTCAATTTCACGGGTTTCCATATCCTGCAATCTGTCCTCTAGTGCAGCAAGATATTCCCTGATTGCATCTTGAATATTTTCGAGAGCTTCGGCTTCAGTGTCACCTTCTGACCAGCAGCCTGGCAATGCCGGAACACAAACTGAGAACCCCTCCTCAGATTGGTAAATAGCAACTTTGTATTTCATAGCTTATTTTTGATTAACTTAGATGGCTAGCTTTCTCTAAACTAACTCAGATGCTAAAGCTTGATCCCTCGATTGATCTAGTTCAGGCGTTTGGCCTCGACAGTTTGGGGCAATTTCAGGGGTTCGCCCAGAGCAGGGATGGCCAGTTCCCAGCCATTCGCCAGAGTATAGATTTTACCACCTTCGCTATCGGTCTCACTGATTACCTCTTCCTCTAAATCTTTTTTGGCCACGTAGACAGTGAGATGTCCGAGATGATTATGGCGCAACATGACTTTCATGATAATTTCCCCTGGTTTAAGTTAGCTCGCTTGTGTTTGAGAGAGAGTTGAAAGCTGGATTCAGTCAATCTCGGTAAAATCCAGTTCTCGACCCCGGCAGCCGACAATGTAACCGGAATGCAAAAAATGAACAGCATAGATATAGGCGGTTTGCAAGAAAGTACCAATGCTGATTACATAGCCTTCTTCCCCCTTCTTAGCCAGAGTATCCCCTACTTCTTTACCGGGATAGGTGCCATCATTCCGGATCAGTTTCTTAACTCGCACTTTCTCACCAATTTCAAATTTGGGTGGCAAATCCAGCTCTAATTCATCAGGTAGGGACATGGCAATGCTCCTCAGTGGTTACCAGATTCAGAAGTTCTTCAGTAGTTAAACTGCGTTTGAGTTGCACAGACCGATCGCGGACCCGCTCTAAAACCTGCTGGACCTCTTCCGAAGTCAGCATAATGCCGTGTTGCTGCAGAACATGCAAAATCAGATGGCGACCGGAATGTTTACCCACCACGAGTTGATGTTTGCGTCCCACTTCTTCCGGGTTAAACGGTTGATAGGTCCGGGGATCTTTAAGAATTCCGGCGGCATGAATCCCTGACTCATGGGCAAAGGTATTCTCCCCCACGATCGCCTTCCAGGGAGGAACGGGATGATTGGAAGCCAGGGCAACGAGGCGAGAAACTTCCAGCAACCGGGCAGTATCAATCCCCAGTTTGAAGCCATAGATTTGCTTCAGTCCCATCACCACTTCTTCTAAGGCCGCATTGCCCGCCCGTTCACCCAGACCATTCACGGTGGTATTGACTGAGGTGGCCCCCGCCTGAATGCCTGCCAGTGCGTTGGCCGTTGCTAAGCCCAGGTCATTGTGGGTGTGCATTTCGACTGCAATTCCAAGCTGATCAACCAGTTTGTTAACTTTGCGGTGAATGCCAAAGGGATCAAGAATACCCACCGTGTCACAGAAGCGAAACCGGGAGGCTCCCCACTCCTGGGCATAGGCGGCCACATCCAGCAAAAAGTTTTCATTGGCTCTGGACGAATCCTCTCCCCCCACGGCCACATACAATCCCTGATCCCGCGCAAAGCTGATCGCATCCCGCAACTGAGCCAGCATTACCTGCCAGAGGCCATGAAATTTAGCAGCGATCTGCACTTCTGAGACCGGTACTGAAATATGCACCCGCTTTAAGCCACAGTTCAAACAGGCCGCGATATCGGAAATTTTGGCCCGGCTCCAGCCCAATAGTTCGGCTCGAGGTTCCAGAGCAACGATCGCCGCAATGGCCCGACTTTCTGCCTCACCCATGGCCGGAATGCCCACTTCCAGTTCCTGTACCCCGATCGCATCCAGCAGTTGAGCGATCGCCACCTTTTCTTCCAGGGTAAAAGCTACTCCTGCAGCCTGTTCACCATCCCTTAAAGTTGTGTCGTTAATCTGAATGTTATGCATGGCAGTCTCTCGCAGTTACAAATCCATACCTTGATCAAAACTTGACTTTCTATTTCCAGGCATTTGTTTAGGATTTCTCTAAATTAGTCGCAATCTCTCGCAATCTTCGGGTTAAGGAATTAACAGAAATGAGCGATCGTAGTGAACCGTTATCCTCGATCGGGACGAAGCTCCGTGGTTAGCCAGGCTTGTAAATCAGTCAGATCTGTAAAATCCAGTAGAGCAACAGCCAGGTTTTCCAGTTGGGTTAGGGATAGCTGATCAATGGGGGACTGCATCTCTGGAGGTAACGCACCAAAGCGATGATGCAGCAGACGGAGAAGCAGGTTTCTTTCCCGCTGCATTCCCTGTTGAATACCTTCTTCCATCCAACTGGTGACAATCTGCATAACATCCTCTCTGGTGGTTTCCTCAAGTCTATCAATCCCGGCTTGAAACACCTGTTCCTCTGCAGTGTTTAATCGTAAATAACTATCTACAAAACCTGAAATTAACTGGGTTCGAGCCGAAATATTCCTGGGGCAAAAAGCGAATGAATTGAGGATCAATCTGACTGGCAACCTGGGGGAGAAAGAGTTGCAGAAATTCCAGAAAAAATGTGGAGAGCAGTTCTTTGAATAGCTGGTCGTGATCCATCATTGTTTCCGACTTTGATCGCCAGCATGGTAGCGTGGCTTAGCTGCTGAAGCAAGGGAGTCATCCACTGGTCTCAGTCATTCATCCACTGGTCTCAGTCATTCATCCACTGGTCTCAGTCACTCATCCACTGGAGTAAGGGAGTAATCCCCTTGAACAAGGGAACGGTCCACTGGAAGAAGTGAGTGGTCCCCTCAGGGGAATCAGTCCGTCGTTCCTTTACCCGGTTGAGTCGGATGCTTACCCGGTTGAGTCGGGGGTTTACCCGCTGGAACCGTTCCTTTACCCGGTTGAGTCGGGGGCTTACCCGGTTGAGTCGGGGGCTTACCCGCTTGAGTCGGGGGCTTACCCGCTTGAGTCGGGGGCTTACCCGGTTGAGTCGGATGCTTACCCGCTTGAGCCGGGGGCTTACCCGCTTGAGTCGGGGGTTTATCCGGTTAAGTCGGATGCTTACCCGCTTGAGCCGTTGGCGCTTCCAGGATGATGGGGCAAGGAACAGAAAAGATGGATAGTGAATAGAGTTACGGGAGGGGGAGAAGGCTACCCAGTTCTATTCACCATCCAGCTTTGTTAGCCCTAACGGATCAGGTCATAGGAGATGTCCGTCTTGGCTGGAACGATCGTGTTGCGATCGAGTTCATCCAGAATTGTGTTCACAATCCAGTTGAGCAGGTTGATCGTGCCCTGATAGCCATAGGTGGCATAGCGATGCAGGTGATGGCGATCGAAGATCGGGTAACCAATCCGCACCAGAGGGGTGTGAGTGTCGCGCCAGAGGTATTTGCCATAGGAGTTACCAATCAGCAGATCCACGGGTTCGGTGAACAGCAGCGATCGTAAGTGCCAGAGGTCTTTACCACCCCAGATTGTTGCACCCGCCCCAAACGGACTGGAATCCAGCAGGGCCCGCAGTTCCGCTTCAAACACATCATTGCTATTGCTGACAACAATATGGACGGGTTCCGCTCCCACTTCCAGACAGAACTGGGTTAAACCGATCACCAGATCCGGGTCACCGTACATGGCAATCCGCTTACCGTGCAACCAGGCTTGAGAATCCGTGATTGCATCCACGGCCCGCCCCCGTTCGTCTTCCAGTTCCTTCGGAATCGGTTGACCCGTCAGGGCAGAGAGTTTCATTAAGAACTCATCCGTACCCCGAATCCCAACCGGACGGGCCACATAGGTTTTCTGGCCCCAGCTTTCGATCAGCTCACGGGTTTTGGTGGTGGAATAAGCCTGGAGGGCGATCGTTGCTTCAGCATTGATCGAATCCGCACCATCGGCCAGGGGGGTGCCACCGGGATACATGTCAAAATGGCCCGTGTTGGGAGAATCGAGATACTCGGAGTTATCCGCCAGCAGGGTGTAGTTGATGCCCATCAGGTTGGCAATCCGTTTAACTTCCCGCAGGTTACCGATGTAGGTTTCAAAGCCAGGAATAAAGTTGATCTTGCCGTTGCGGCTGTCTTGCTTCTTCCCTTCCGTCAGGTTGGTCAGAATTCCCTTCATCATGTTGTCGTAACCCGTGATGTGGGAGCCGACAAAGCTGGGGGTATGGGCGTAGGGCACGGGGAAGTCCAGGGGGGTAGACCCTTCTTCCTTGGAGGTGCGAATAAAGGCTTGCAGATCATCCCCAATCACCTCTGCCATACAGGTGGTGCAGACGGCAATCATTTTGGGCTTATAGAGGTTATAGGCGGTGGCCAGCCCCTCTTTCATGTTGTTCAAGCCGCCAAACACCGCTGCATCTTCCGTCATCGAAGAGGAAACCGCCGAGAAGGGTTCTTTGAAGTGGCGGGTAAAGTGGGAGCGGAAATAGGCCACACAGCCCTGGGAGCCATGCACAAAGGGGAGGGTGCCTTCAAACCCAACCGCCGCTAAAATTGCCCCCAGGGGTTGACAGGCTTTAGCCGGATTGACGGTCAGGGCTTCACGGGCAAAGTTTTTCTCGCGATATTCCCAGGTCTTGGTCCACTCAGCGGCGCGGGCAACTTCATCGGGGTCATGGCCGCCTTCAAACTGTTTCTTGTTAGCAAAGAGTTCCTGATACTCGTCCTGGTGGAACAACCTTGCGTGGTCGTTAATATTGTTGATGTCATTCTGTGCCATTGCTTTACTCTCCAGGTTGTACAAGTGTTGAGGGGAGGAGAAGGGGGAGAGGGAATAGTGGGTAGTGGCTGAAGGTTGGGGGAAACGATCGCTGGCGATGCAAAATTTACGCCTCACTACTCACCATTCACTGTTGACCCTTTACTGTTTCCAGGGGGTGCCAATCAAACTCCAGGTGGGGCTGTTCAGGGCCAGATCCATGTCACGGGCAAAGATGGCAAACCCGTCATAGCCGTGGTAGGGGCCGGAGTAATCCCAGGAGTGCATCTGACGGAAGGGCAGGGCCATTTTCTGGAACACATACTTCTCTTTGATGCCGGAGGCAATCAGGTCGGGTTTCAGTTCTTTAACGAATTCCTCAAATTCGTAGGCAGAAACGTCATCGTAGACCAGGGTGCCGTTTTCGATGTAGTGAGTGGTGCGTTTGTAGTCATCATTGTGACCAAACTCGTAGCCGGTTCCAATCAGTTCCATGCCCAGGTCATAGAAAGCTGGAACAACGTGACGGGGACGCAGACCCCCCACCATCAGAGCAACGGTTTTGCCTTCTAAGCGGGGACGATATTTGGCAATCACCGCATCGGTTTGGGCCTGATATTTGGCAATCACTTCTTCAGCTTTGGCCTGGATGGTGGCATCAAATTTGCTGGCAATTTCCCGCAGGGATTCGGCGATCTTGGTCGGGCCAAAGAAGTTGTACTCCAGCCAGGGAATGCCATAGGCCTCTTCCATGTGGCGGCTGATGTAGTTCATGGAGCGATAGCAGTGGATCAAATTGAGCTTCACCGAAGGGGTGTTGATCATCTCATGCAGGGTGCCATCTCCAGACCACTGGGCAACGACCCGCAAGCCAATTTCTTCCAACAGAATGCGGCTGGACCAGGCATCTCCACCGATGTTGTAGTCGCCAATGATCGCAACGTCGTACTCAGTTCCATCGGGGATATTACCGGCTTTCTTTTCTTTGTCATATTGGGGGAAAACCCAGTCCCGTACCGCATCGTTGGCAATGTGGTGACCCAGAGATTGAGAAACACCCCGGAACCCTTCACAACGAACAGGAACCACGGTTTTACCGATTTCTTTGGCGGCCTTTTTGGCAACGGCTTCAATGTCATCCCCAATCAGACCAATCGGGCACTCAGATTGAATTGAAACACCGCGATTGAGGGGAAACAGTTCGTCCAGTTCGGTGATCAGTTTGGCCAGTTTCTTATCACCGCCAAAGACAATATCCCGTTCCTGAAAATCGGAGGTGAATTGCATTGTGCCAAAGGTGTCAACTCCGGTGGTGCCAATGTAGTAATTACGGCGACCAGACCAGGAATAGTAACCGCAACCCACCGGGCCGTGGCTGATGTGAATCATGTCTTTGATCGGCCCCCAGACCACCCCTTTAGAACCAGCGTAGGCACACCCACGGGTCGTCATGGAACCGGGCACAGATTTGATGTTGGATTTCACCCCACAATCCGCCTTGCCAGCTTCATAAACATTCAGGTGTTTTTCCCGTTTCTTGCGGCTCTTTTCGGGATAGGCGGCTAAAACTTCCTGGATCAATGCTTTCTTATCTGCTACGGGAAGGGCGGGGGAGGAGGGGGTGTCGAGGGTAGCTGCTTCGGGAGGTGTCATAGTGTGGCCTCTCTGGTAAATAGAGATTGAGGGTAAGGGGAGGAAGAACTCTGTAGAGACGGGGTAAAGATGATTCTGGGTGCGCCCCTACAGAGTGATGGATAGGGGAATTAGACAGATGCGAGTTGCTTGGATTGATCAACGGCGATCGCTTTCTGGTACTCTTCTTCACCACCAAGGATGCCGAATTCTACCAGCAGATCTTCCAGTTCATCCATGGTGATCGGGGTGGGAATGGCCAGGTTTTTGTTGTCGATGATCTTCTGAGCCAGCACGCGGTATTCGTTGGCCTGGTTGCTGTCAGGCGCGTACTCGTTCACCGTCATGCGGCGCAGTTCGGCGTGTTGAACAATGTTGTCGCGGGGGACAAAGTGCAGCATCTGGGTATTCAACCGCTTGGCCAGGGTTTCGATCAGTTCCAGTTCCCGATCGACCTTACGGCTATTGCAGATCAGACCACCGAGACGCACCCCACCGGAGTGGGCATATTTCAGCACCCCACGGGCAATGTTGTTAGCAGCGTACATGGCCATCATTTCGCCAGAGGTGACGATGTAGATTTCCTGGGCTTTACCTTCCCGGATCGGCATGGCGAAGCCACCGCAAACCACGTCGCCTAACACGTCGTAGGAAACGAAATCCAGGTCTTCATAAGCGCCGTTTTCTTCCAGGAAGTTGATGGCGGTAATAATGCCCCGACCGGCACAACCAACCCCAGGTTCAGGACCACCGGATTCAACACAACGCACATCTCTGAACCCGGTTAACAGCACTTCTTCCAGTTCCAGGTCTTCCACCGCCCCGCGTTCGGCAGCCAGGTGAAGAATGGTGGTCTGGGCTTTGCTGTGCAGCATCAAACGGGTGGAATCAGCTTTGGGGTCACAACCGACGATCATGATCCGCTGACCCATTTCAGCCATTGCAGCGATCGTATTTTGCGAAGTGGTGGATTTACCAATCCCGCCTTTGCCGTAGAACGCAATCTGTCTGATCTTTTCGTCACTCATTGTATTTCTCCTTAAATTAGGTTGAGGGTTAGGTGTAAGGGTGAGAGGGCAGCCAGGAAGTCAAGCAGGAACAAAGGGGAATCGGTCAGGCTGACTGCTGGAGGTAAAGTGTTAAGCAATGACCGGGGGCGATCGCTCAACCTGTTGTTGCCTGAGAAAGAGAGGGTAAGTCACAAGGGTAAAAACCTAAAATTCAATACCTGAAACTGAAACTGAAACTGAAACTGAAACTGAATCTGAAACCGGAAAAGCCTAATAACTGTTCACCGCTTCCACCACCAGGGAGGGCAACACCCGTTCCTGTAAGCGGGCTTCGATCGCAATCTTGAGGGTGGCGGTACTGCTGGAACAATTGCCACAGGCTCCTTTGAGTAGCACTTTCACCACATCGCCCTCCACGTCGTAGAGTTCAACATCGCCACCATCTGCCATCAGCACGGGACGCACTTCTTCGGTTAAGACCTGCTGAATCAGGCTGATTTTTTGTACGGTTGTCAAAGGTTTAGTGGGAGCCTGATTTGCCAGTTGTTGGGCCACCTGTAAACTGACCTGGCGTTCCCGCTCCACTTCGGCGATCAGATCTTCAATCCCCACCAGGCAGGAGCCACAACCGCCCCCGGCTTTGATGTAGTTGGTCACCTGTTCGGCGGTGGTTAAATCATTTTCCCGAATCACCCGCCGGACCTTCGCATCACTGATGCCAAAGCAGGAACAGATCAAGGCCCCTTCATCTTCTTCGTGGTGCTCTACCTCAATGCCCCGGTACTTGTAGATGGCCGCTTCCAGGGCTTCCTGCCCCATGACGGAACAGTGCATTTTGGCTTCCGGCAACCCACCCAGATAATCAGCAATGTCGCGGTTGCTCACCTGCAGGGCTTGATCCAGGTTCATGCCTTTGATCATTTCCGTCAGGGCGGAGGAAGAGGCGATCGCACTGGTACAACCAAAGGTTTGAAAGCGGGCATCCAGAATTGTGTCCGTTGGAATTTCAATCTTCAGGTGCAGTCGCAGGGCATCCCCACAGGCAATACTGCCCACTTCACCGAAGACAACCGCAACGCCGCCTTCCTGGGGATCCTCGATCGCGCCCTGGTTCTGGGGATGGTAGAAGAGGTCGAGTACTTTTTCGCTATAGTCCCACATGGTCTTTTCTCGGTGAATAGGAGTTAGTGAATTGAGGAGGGGAGAGAAACGAGAACTTTCGAGCTAAACAGCAAGGGCTGACTGGCGATCCTGTAACCAACCCGCTGCATCACTGTTGAAGGGAGACATGGCCCGCAGCCGCTCGACAATTCCGGGCATCACTTCTAACACCCGATCGATTTCAGCGGGGGTGGTAAAGCGGGAAAGACTGAAGCGGATCGAACCGTGCAGAATCGTGTAGGGTAACCCCATTGCCCGCAGCACATGGGAAGGTTCCAGGGAGCCGGAAGTGCAGGCGGAACCGGAAGAGGCACAGATGCCATATTTATCCAGGGACAGCAGGATCGCTTCACCTTCGATGTACTTGAAGCCGATATTGGTGGTATTGGGTAGCCGATGAACCGGGTGGCCATTCACCTCACAGTCGGCAATGCTGCTGAGTAACCCCTGTTCCAACCGATCTCTTAAACGGGCTTCTGGCTGCATATACTTCAGTTCAAAGCTAGCCAGTTCCGCTGCTTTACCCAGGGCAATAATGCCGGGGACATTTTCGGTGCCAGCTCTGCGCCCCCGTTCCTGATGACCGCCAATCAGCAGGGGACGAAAACGGAATCCCCGTCGCACGTACAAGGCACCAATTCCTTTGGGGGCATGGAGTTTGTGACCAGAGATCGTCATCAGGTCGATCGTGCTGGTTTTCATATTCAGGGGAATTTTGCCCGCCACCTGCACCGCATCGACATGGACGGTGGCACCATATTCCTTAGCGATCGCGCTCACCTGCTCCACTGGGAAAATCACTCCGGTTTCGTTATTGGCATACATCAGCGACACCAGCGCCGTATTGCCGGTCAGGGCCGCTTCCAGTTCATCCAGATCCAGCAGTCCCTGCCGATTTACAGACAGATAGGTGACGGTATAACCCTGTTTTTCCAGTTGTTTGAACAGGTTTGTTACCGAAGCATGTTCCACCTGGGTGGTGATCAGATGGCGGCGATCGGGCTGGGCAGCCAGGGCGGCACGAATGGCGGTATTATTGCCTTCCGATCCACAACTGGTAAAGAGAACTTCGCTTGGATCAGCCCCAAACAGGGCCGCAACCTGTTCCCGCGCAGTTTTGAGCACTTTGCTCACCTGACCGCCAAAGGTGTGCATACTGGAGGGATTGCCATAGAACTCGCTCAGGTAGGGCAGCATCGCCTCCACAACAGCGGGGTCAACTTTAGTTGTGGCGTTATTGTCGAGATAGATACAGCTGGTCATGGGTGTTTCTCACTGTAGGTGCAATAGGGGAAGAACTGGAGCGATCGCCACGGTTAAGGATCGAGTCAACCGCTCCCATGTCTCACTCAAGGCTGTCTAACTGAGGTTTTGGGTGGTCAGGGTTGAACGTGCAACAACCGATCAACCGCAGGCAAATCCGATGAATTGGCAAAGGCCCGCTCTGCGAAGTAGCGATTGTAGAACTCCCGCGCCACTTTCTCGATCACATCGTAGGCTTCTACCACTTCCAGTCCGGCTTCCCGCAGTTCAGCTTTGGGGCACTCCCCAACTTTGGAGACCAGAATCGCTTTGCAGTCGGCGATCGCCTTGATCGTGTTTTCTAGGGTGGCATCTTCGCCGTAACCGCTCTGGCAATAGTGGTCAATCTTGCGGTGTCCCACAAATTTGGCTTCGTTGGCATCCACCTCAAAGACCTGAAATTCCTTGGCATGGCCAAAATGCTGATTGACAATGCCGCCACCTTTCGTGGCCACCGCCACCAGAATCTTGGCACTGTTTTTCACTTTCTGGCTGGGTTTAACTTTGGCTTTGGCCAGCTTGATCTGCTCTTTAAATTGCTCGATCCCTTGCTGGACTTCCTGCCGCAGCTCCACATCGTACTGGGGAGCCATGTCCATGAATTTGTCTTTCGTAAATTCCTGGCTGCGGTCTTCCCCTAAGAGTCCAACGGCATCGGCGCGGCACTGGCGACAATGGCGCATCATTTTCATGTTGCTATCAGCGCACTCATCCTGCAGTTTTTTCAGTTCCGCCGGGGTGGGACCACGCTGGCCAGTCAGACCAAAATGGGTGCCGTGTTCGGGGGCAGAAATCAGCGGCATGATGTTATGCAAAAAGGCTCCCTTTTCGCGGATCACCCGGTCAACTTCCACCAGGTGTTCGTCGTTAATCCCAGGAATCATAACGGAATTGACTTTACAGAGGATGTCTGCTTCCTTCAGGGCTTGCAGGCTTTCCATCTGCCGTTCATGCAGAATCCGGGCTGCTTCCACTCCCGTAAACCGCTTCCGTTTCCAGCGAATCCAGGGATAAATCTTCGCGCCAATTTCTGGATCCACCATGTTGATTGTGATCGTGACGTGATCGACATTCAGTTGTTTGATCCGATCGACATACTCCGGTAGCATCAGCCCATTGGTAGATAAACAGAGCTTGATGTCTGGTGCTTTTTCGGCAATCAGTTCAAAGGTACGGAAGGTTTTATCGGGATTAGCCAGGGGGTCACCGGGACCCGCAATCCCCAACACCGTCATCTGCGGAATTTTACCGGCAATCACCAAAACTTTATGGGCAGCTTCCTCTGGTGTCAGTAGTTCACTCACTACACCGGGACGGCTTTCATTGGCACAATCATATTTGCGATTACAGTAATTGCACTGAATATTACAGGCGGGGGCAACCGCAACGTGCATCCGGGCATAGTGGTGATGCGCTTCTTCGCTGTAGCAGGGATGCTTGGCAATCCGTTCCTGTAAACGTTGATCCAGTTGAGGGGCGGGGTTTGTGCTGGTACAACCGCAACCACCAGACTTAGCTTCAGGTGGACCCGCAGACGGGGTAAGGGGAGATGGGGGGGGAGTCATGGAATGATCTTCTGGGGGTGTATAGGTGCTTTATAACAGTCACCCCAACTGGGACTCATCCCAACTCGCTGCTAAGATTTATTGGATTGATTACTGTTGTACTCATCCGGCTGAAAACCCTGTTCTGTAAGTATCAAAACTTTTTTTGAGGGGAGGGGAACAGGTATTTCCAGGCAGAGGCATGGGTATTTATGGGTATGGGATCAGGACTTCCTGTACTCAGCAGAAACCCTGATGCCAGCAAGCTTTGGGAAGATTCAAGGGTTTAATAAAGCGGGTGAATCTGTACTCAACAAACCCACCCTGCCATAGGGCTGCAAGCAGCCTCGCTACACTTGCACAACAACTAGAGAACTTCGTTTTTCACTTCAGCCTTTTCAATACACCCCCAGAAAAGACCTTAAGAAAAACAGAAATCTATTGATGTTGTCCCAGAAATCATTCTGTATCCAATGTATCATTTCTGGTGCGTGAATCCGGCTGTTAACAATTCTTAATTTAGGAGGATTAGGGATGGTTAAACAGACCTCTGGAAGTCAGTTCAGGAGCCAGCAGCAGCTGTCCCTGGGCATCCATGCTGAACTGTTCTCCTGGTGTCAGCCCTTGATCGATCAAGTTCTTGCAAATTGTATTCATCATCAAACTGCGGATCTCCCGCATCACCACCCGGGGAATCATGTTTTCGACTGCCCATACAAAAGCTTGACTATCCAGCCAGAGCAACCTTTCCAGACTGACAATCAGCAAACCGGCCACGTCCTTCAATGGGAACCGTAGGCGCAGATCAGTAATGATATCTTTACCGATGCGGCGATCGCGACTACTCATGGCTCTGACAACGCGGCTAATTTCCCGCTCAAGCTCCAGTTCACTAAGATTCTGCACAGACATAATCCCCCGATAGGTGCTGCATTTCAGCTAAGCATAACCTAAGAGGGATGGCTTGCAGGCAGAAAATAGGGTAGGAGAGTTCTAAATGATATTAAGTCCCATTAATTACAAAACAGCCCAGGGATCAAGGCTCAAGATGCCAGCCTGGTGACCTGCTGAAGCACTCGGCGAACAAATTTACCCACGGTTTCCACCAGGGGTGGGCCGGGTTCCGGTTGGGCGGGAATCTGAGCCATCAGGGTGTAGAGGTCATCCAGCAGATCATGCTCTACGGGGGAGACCTCTCCATCTGCAATCAACAGGTTACCGATCTTGGTCAGGAGCTGCATCCGTTCAGGTTCGGTGATTTCCCTCAGGTAATCTGCCAGCCACGCTTCGGTTGTTGCTGGAGCCACCGGGTTTTGGATCAGTTGCAACAGTTCGCGATCGTGTTCCAGTCCATACCGCTGCAACAGTTTTTGCAGAAAGGTGACTTCCTCCGGCTGCAGATGCCGATCGAACCAGGCGGCACCAATGGCAATCCGCAAGACCGGGCGGTAATGTTGTCGATCCATCCTCTGCCTAACCTTTAACCAAACCGACCACTGACATATTCCTGAGTAGCCTGCTCTTGAGGATTCTGGAAAATAATTTCAGTGCGATCGCATTCCACCAGGTAACCGTAGCGTTTGCCCGCTTCTGATAGGGTAGCGTTAAAGAAAGCTGTGATATCTGAAACCCGTGAGGCCTGCTGCATGTTATGGGTCACAATCACGATCGTGTATTGCTCCTTCAATTCATGCATCAACTCCTCAATCTTGAGAGTAGAAATGGGGTCCAGGGAGGCACAGGGTTCGTCCATTAAGACCACATCCGGTTGCACCGCGATGGCCCGGGCAATACAGAGACGCTGCTGCTGACCACCGGAGAGGGACAAACCACTTTGCTTCAGCTTATCCTTGACCTCATCCCAGAGCACCGCCTGCCGTAAGGAGCGTTCCACCAGTTCATCCAGATCGCCCTTATAGCCATTGACCCGCGCGCCGTAGGCAATGTTGTCATAGATCGACTTGGGAAAGGGGTTGGGCTTTTGAAACACCATGCCAATCCGCCGCCGCACTTCCACCGCGTCAACCTGAGAGTCATAAAGGTTTTTGCCCCGGTAGTAGACCTTACCATCTGCCCGAAAGCTTTCAATCAGGTCATTTAAGCGGTTAAAACAGCGCAGGATTGTGCTTTTACCACAACCGGAGGGGCCAATAAAAGCTGTGACCCGATTGCGGGGAATGCTAAGGGAGACATCGCGAACCGCCAAATAGTCCCCGTAGTAAATATTCAGATTCTGAGTCTCCAGAACCGTGTCGGCTTGGGCACTTGTGTTGCCGTTAGGACTGTAATTACTAGAATTCATGGCGTTAGCTCTATAAAGGTGCAATCAATAAACTTTACGACGGGTGGCCAGACGGGAGAGGATGCTGGTGATTAAAACCAGAAGGACTAAGACCAGAGAGGCAGCCCAGGCCAGAGCTTGCTGGTTTTTGAACGGCACAATGGCGAAGTTATAGACCAGTACCGCCAGGGAAGCCGTAGGTTGCAGCAATCCTTCTGGCCAAAACTGGGTAAACAAAGCTGTAAAGAGGAGCGGAGCCGTTTCTCCAGCCGCCCGGGCAACGGAGAGGGTAACACCTGTGGCAATGGCCGGTAAAGCAGCAGGTAATACGACTCGCAACACTGTTTGGTAATCAGAAGAACCGACGCCAACAGAAGCCCAGCGAATATCCTGAGGGACGATTTGCAATGCCTCATCCGTGGTCCGAATAATAATCGGCAGCATCAGCAGAGAGAGGGCAGCCCCCCCAGCCAGGGCAGAATAGGTTTTGGTCGTCAAGACAAACGCTGCGTAGGCAAAAACCCCGATGATGATTGAGGGAACCCCACTAAGAATGTTGGTGGCAAACCGAATCCAGCGAGCTACTGTAGGAGAACTGAACTCCGCCAAATAAACCGCCGCTAGAACGCCTACGGGAACACTGATCAATGCTCCCAGCCCCACCATAATGAGAGTTCCCACCACGGCATTGGCAAAACCTCCCCCATCGACCATGGGTGGGGGTGGCAGTTCTGTAAACAAACTGAAGCGGAGATGGCTGAAGCCCTGTAGTAGAACGTAGGTTAACACCGCAATCAGGGGAACCAGGGCCACCAGCACAAACGTGGCAGAGATCCCTGTCATTAACCAGCCCAAAAGGGTACGGAAATTCCGTTTGTGTTTTAAGGAAAAGTCAGACGAACTGAAAGGATTAGAAGCAGTGCTCATAGGAGGCGGAGGGAGAACTAGATTTGCTTAACCTTGAGAATAATGAGTTCTGCCAGGACGTTGACAATTAGGGTGAGTCCAAACAGGATTAAGGCGGCATACATCAAGGCAGAAACTTGCAGACCACTGGCTTCAGCGAATTGGTTGGCCAACAAGGAGGCAATCGTATTACCAGGCGAGAGCAGGGAAAAATTGACTGCGTTAGCATTGCCAATCAACATGGTGACTGCCATGGTTTCACCCATCGCCCGCCCCAGCGCCAGCATGATGCCCCCCACAATCCCAGAGAAGGCCGCCGGCACCAACACACGAAAGATCGTTTCCCAGCGGGTTGCACCCAGTCCGATCGAAGCCTGACGTAGATCTGGGGGTAGGGAAGCAAGGGAATCCCTGGAGATGGCTGTAATAATGGGTAGAATCATCACCGTCAGCACCAGACCGGCAGGTAGCATTCCTGGCCCGGAAGGTTGCGTGGAAAAGAGAGGAATAGCTCCCAAATTCTCGTGCAGCCAGGTTCCCAGGGCGGTTGTGATCGGAATTAGGACGAAAATACCCCAGATTCCATAAACCACACTCGGAATTGCTGCCAGAAGTTCAATTAAAAAGACCAGGGTGGTACGAATCGGCAGGGGAATAAAATTCTCGCTCAAAAATATTGCGGTTCCCACTCCGATCGGCACGGCCAGCAGTAGGGCAATCAAAGAGCTGATCAGGGTGCCATAGATCATGGGTAGGGCCCCATACTTGTCATTGACCGGGTCCCAAGCCTGGTCGAAAATGAAGCCAGGCCCAAACTGTTGGATTGCTGGCAAAGCGTTGGTTCCCACCTGCAAGGCAATCCCCAGTAGAACAAGGGCAATGGCAAAGGCAAAAATGCGAGTTAACCAGATGAAGCCTCTATCCAGAGATTTCTCGATGCCAGAGCGAATTTTGGTGTCGGTTTGAAGGGGTGGGTTTGCTGCCATGGAGTTCTAGTTGATCCAATTAAATTACAGAGCACAAATCATCTGGAGCAGAACGAGCAGGGTTGGCAAGGGTTATTTACTGGCAACCGCAATCGCGCTAACAGCGTTTTCCACCTTAGCCACAACATTTTCGGGCAGGGGTACATAACCCAATTCCGGTGCCACCTGTTGTCCTTCTGTCAGACCAAAGTCCACCACTGCTTTTAAGGCCTTGGCTTTATTCGGATCATCATACTGTTTGTAGGCTAGTATCCAGGTGTAGCTGACAATAGGGTAGCTGCCCTGCCCCTCGGGGTTGGTGATAAAAGCGCGCAAATTTTCTGGTAATTCCACAGCAGAGAGGGTTTGTTTGAAGTTATCGGGAGTGGGTTCAATAAAACCTCCCGCTTTATTCTGCAGAGTGGCCATCTTTAGCCCATTTTGCTGGGCATAGCCATATTCTACGTATCCCAGAGCACCCTGAGTTTGCTGAATCTGGGCGGTGACTCCTTCGTTGCCTTTACCCCCAACCCCAGTTGGCCAGGAAACTGTTTTGCCATCTCCAACTTTCTCTTTCCATTCCGGGCTAATTGCACTGAGGTACTGAGTAAAAATACCTGTAGTACCACTACCATCAGCACGGTGAACAACCCGAATCGGCACATCGGGTAGGTTAGCCTCGGGGTTATCCTTGACCAGAGCAGGATCATTCCACTTGGTAATTTTGCCTAAAAAGATATCGGCGAGATTTGCCTGAGACAGCTTAATCGGCGTTTGTACTTGGGGCAGGTTGTAGGCAGTAACAATGCCACCAGCGGTCATGGGCAGCAGCAAAACGCCGCGGGACACCTTTGCCATTTCTTCGTCCTTCATCGCCACATCACTGGCTCCAAAGTCAACCGTACCGGCAATGAATTGTTGAACTCCGGCCCCACTGCCAACGGACTGGTAACTGACGGTGATGTTGGGGTACTTCTTATTAAAGTCAGAAAACCAGCGTTGATATAGGGGAGCGGGAAAAGAGGCCCCTGCCCCCGTGAGGGAAACCCTACCTTCCACCGGAGAGGAACCAGTTGGGCTGGAATTCGTCGTGGTTTCTGAGGTTTGGGGTTGACATGCCATCAGACTGAGAACGACTGCAAGGGCAGAAGCGGGAACTGTCCAGCGAGAGATCATGGGGATAGCCATTAAAATTAGAATTTCTGATTTTTGCTCAGGAATGAACTAAAGCACGGTTTAACGTAGTGCATTCTACAACCCGTTCGTAAAGGTTAGGTTAAACTCCCTTTACCCGCCCCCTGTTCTGTCTCGTTAGAGCCAAACAGCTTGCAAGTGTCTAGATTTATGCCTTCAGCCCGGCGATCGAGCCTGTGAGTTTTCACCAGACTTCTCCGATAAAGTTTTTTAGAAAAAGCATATAATCGTAATCTAATTGTTGACTTCTGTATAGAGGCAACTCAGGTCTCTGGATAGAAATCACTGTAGGAATAGAGAGGATATTAGTGCTGCGCTCGGCAGTGCAATTCCCAGTCCTCGACCGTTCTGCCTTCTATAGTGGCAACATTTAAGAGTGGCAACATTTAAGTGGCAAGATACATAGAGTGGTAATTTCAGGACAAGCCTAGATGGACACCAAAGCCTTCAAGCGATCGCTGCACAGTTCCAACCAATACCACCGTAAAGGGTTTGGTCACGAAGCCGAAGTCACAGAGATGCTGCGGTTTGAGTACCAGAGCAGTTTGATCCAGCAAATTCGGGAGAATGGCAATCGTTTCCAACGGGGAGAGGTCACCATCCAACTGGCAGAGGCCTTTGGCTTTTGCTGGGGGGTGGAACGGGCGGTGGCGCTGGCCTACGAAACCCGTCAACACTTCCCTACGGAACGGATTTGGATTACCAATGAAATTATTCACAACCCTTCAGTCAACCAAAATCTGCGGGAAATGCAGGTTGAATTTATACCCGTAGATGATCAGGGGCAAAAAGATTTTTCTGTGGTTTCCGGCGAAGATGTGGTGATTTTGCCCGCCTTTGGTGCCAGTGTACAGGAGATGCAGTTGCTGAATGACAAGGGCTGCAAGATCATGGATACTACCTGTCCCTGGGTATCGAAGGTCTGGAATAGTGTAGAAAAACATAAAAAAGGCAGTTATACCTCGATCATTCACGGCAAATATCAACACGAAGAAACCATTGCCACCAGTTCCTACGCCGCCACCTACCTGATCGTGCTGGACTTGAAAGAGGCTGAGTATGTCTGCAACTACATCCTCAACGGTGGCGATCGGGAAGAATTCCTCCACAAGTTCCGCCATGCCTACTCCCCTGATTTTGACCCCGATCGGGATTTAGTCCGGGTGGGGATTGCCAATCAGACCACTATGCTGAAGGGAGAGACGGAGCAGATTGGTAAACTGTTTGAGCGCACCCTGATGCGGAAGTATGGTCCCGATCAAATTAACCAGCATTTTCTCAGCTTTAACACCATTTGTGATGCCACACAGGAACGCCAGGATGCCATGTTCGAGCTGGTGGAGCATCCCCTGGATTTAATGGTGGTGATCGGGGGCTTTAATTCTTCCAATACCACTCACCTGCAGGAAATCTCGATCGAGCGGGAGATTCCCTCCTATCACATCGACAGCGCCGATCGGATTGGTCCTGGTAATCGGGTAGAACACAAACCCCTGCATCGACCCCTGGAAATTAAAGACAATTGGCTACCAGAGGGCCCCATTGTGGTTGGTATCACCTCTGGCGCTTCGACCCCAGACAAAGTTGTTTCTGATGTCCTGGAAAAGATTTTCGCGCTGAAGTCTTCCTCTCCCGACCTGATCCCCTAGCCGTTTTCATCGGCTCCTGCCCACTCCAAATCCTTATCTCTCCCCTCTAGCAAGATAGATCTAGCTCTGGAGGGGTATTTTGTTAATTTTTATTACTAAGTATCCCTTTCACTGCAATGATATTTGTACTTTCTTATACTATATTTAACGAATCTAATTGACCTGCCGAGTGGTTGGGTTGAAGAGGGAGTTAAGCCTAATATTCTCCTCAGAAAACCCACAAAACTACAGATTGAGTTGCAGGTTAATTGGCGATCGCTCTGGCAGCCCCCAGGGAATTGCCTTAAAAAGGGAGTGTCAGTTGATTCATCCAGCTACCAGAGTGACGTTGGTCGTTCCGAACTTAATTGTTCCGAACAAGTTGGTCTGTCAGAACACTTAGCCAAACACAGGGACGGGGTTCAGTTGGTGCTCATTCAAGCAAACGGGAAAAGTACAGGTCAGGTGGAGATGGGAGACGGGCGAAGGACTGCCATCCTGGAGCAGACGGTTTCGTTTACCTACCCAGCTCAGTCCTCACCCAATCGGGTCTATGATGCCGCAGAAATTGCTCGTTATTACGATCGCCGCCCCTGGTTACTGTGGGGACGATTGATTCAAATTCTCTGGAGCCTCGGCAGTTTCTGGCTCAGTTTGCAGTGGGACCAATGGCAGGGTAAAACTGAGCAGCGGATTACGGCCAGAGCCATGCAGTTACGCCGAGTCCTCACCGGTTTGGGCCCCACCTTCATCAAAATTGGCCAGGCCCTTTCCACCCGTCCCGACCTGATTCGCAAGGATTTTCTCGATCAATTAACCCTGCTGCAAGATAAGCTACCCCCCTTCCCCACCCCGATTGCCTTCGCCAATTTAGAAGCTGAACTCGGACACCCCGTCCACAAAATTTATGCTCAAATCTCTGAACAGCCAGTAGCAGCGGCCAGTTTAGGACAGGTTTACCGGGCCAAATTGTTCAATGGGGAAGAAGTCGCAGTCAAAATTCAGCGTCCCCATCTGCGCCCCATTCTCTCCCGTGATCTCTATCTAATCCGCAAATTAGCCCAATGGCTTGGTCCCTGGCTCCCCCTCAATCTGGGTCACGACCTCAGCCTGGTAGTGGATGAGTTTGGCACCAAGCTATTTGAAGAGATTGACTACTTGAATGAAGGCCGGAATGCCGAAAAATTTGCTCACAATTTCCGTGATGATCCGACGGTCAAAGTTCCCCGGATTTTCTGGCGATACTCCAGCCAACGGGTACTCACCCTGGAATGGATCGAAGGGGTTAAGCTCAGTCGGACGGAATGTATGGTGGCCGCCCATGTCGATCCCGATAGCCTGATTCGGATTGGGGTGATTTCCGGGTTACGTCAATTGTTAGAGTTTGGCTTTTTCCACGCCGATCCTCATCCAGGTAATCTCTTTGCCCTGGCCGATGGACGCATGGCTTACATTGACTTCGGTATGATGGATCAACTGGAGGAGTCCACTAAAGAAACCCTGGTGGATGCCCTGGTGCATTTGATCAATAAAGAATATATTGCCCTGGCCAAAGATTTTGTCCGCTTAGGGTTCCTCACTCCTGAAACGGATATTTACCCGATCGTTCCGGCCCTGGAAGCGGTGTTAGGGGATGTGATGGGGGCCAAGGTGCGGGATTTCAACTTTAAAACCATCACCGATCGGTTCTCGGAGTTGATGTTTGATTACCCCTTCCGCCTCCCCGCCAAATTTGCCCTGATCATTCGCTCGCTGATCACCCAGGAGGGAGTGGCCCTCTGTCTCAACCCGGAATTTCGGATTGTAGATGTGAGTTATCCCTACATTGCCAAACGCTTACTCAGTGGCGAGTCTCCCCAATTGCGGCGGCGATTACTGGAAGTGCTGTTTAAGGATGGTAAGTTTCAGTGGCAGCGGTTAGAAAACCTGATTACCATTGCTCGCAGCGATAGCAGTTTTGACCTGGTTCCCACCGCCACCCTGGGGTTACAATACCTCCTTTCGACCGAAGGTCAGTTCCTGCGACGACAATTAGTGCTAGCCTTAACCGAGGACGATCGTCTGCACACAGAAGAAGTTCAGCGGCTCTGGAATCTGATCAAAGATGACCTCAAACCCGTGCAACTGTTTAATGCTGCTCTGGAAGCTCTAGCTGGCTTCTCCGGGGAAGAAACTGCAGAGCGATCGGCCGTTGCCCTCTCCCGTTAAGCACCCCTGCTTTTCACTGCCCTGTTTTGTACTCCAAGGAATCCTGCGTGTATTATCTTTCCGAACCCCCTTATTTTCTTCTGGTTGCTGGTTTGCTAGCCGGTTTGCTGGCCGGAAAAGCTTTTGAAGTCACCCTGAAAGAACTGGTGGCTGAATGGGCAAGAACTCGCTCCACCCGAGCCTTAAGTAACCTGCAGGGTACTCCCCTGGGCATCCCTTTTATTGGCATTTCGGGAGGTGTTTGGGTGTTTCTGGCTTCTGGATTGATCATTTTTGGCTTTCCCACGGTGCTGAGTTACCTGATCTCCCTGATTCTGACGATCGCAACGGCGGCTTTAATCTGGTCTCAGTTGGGTAAGTTGCTGGTGTTACTGGAGCGGGGAGGCTCTCAGGCGATCGATCTGGATGCTCTGGATACCAAAGACTAATCTTCGGCCCCATTCCAGCGGATGCCCCTGCGTAGCGACGACCATAACCCTGATCTACTCGCCCTGATCAGCGCTGAGATTCAAACCAGTCCAGACCAACGGATTCCTTTTGCTCGTTACATGGACCTGGTGCTGTACCAGTCTCAGCAGGGTTATTACGCCAGTAATGTGGTCAAAATTGGCCAGGGCGGTGATTTCTTTACCTCTCCCCATCTGGGTTCTGACTTTGCTGAACTCCTGGGTGAGCAATTTTTACAGATGTGGCAGGTGATGGGCCAACCCTCCACTTTTAACCTGGTGGAGATGGGAGCCGGGCAGGGCATCATTGCCAACGATTTACTCAAGTACCTGCAGCGGCAGTACCCCGATTTTTTTGCCAATCTAAATTACATAATTGTAGAAAAGGCCGCCGGGTTAATTGCTGAGCAGCAACATCACCTCAAAGCCTGGCTGGAAACCTGGGGAAGGCTCAAGTGGCTGGGTTTGGAAGAGATTGCAGATGGGACGATCGCCGGCTGCCTGTTTTCCAATGAATTGATAGATGCTTTTCCCGTCGATCAGGTTGTAATCCAGCGGGGACAAATACAGCAGGTTTTTGTTGGACTGAACCCAGACCATTCTGGTGAGGGGCAAAGGCAGCATCCCTTCCAGGAAATTCTGGCAGAACCTACAATGGCTGGATTGGCTGAGTATTTCCAGTGGATGGGAATAGAACTACCGGGACGTGACTATCCAGAAGGATATCGTACTGAAGTCAATTTAGCCGCTTTAGACTGGATCGCTACGGTCAGTCGTAAATTGCAACGGGGTTATGTGCTGACGATCGACTACGGTTATCCGGCCCGCCAATACTATCAGCCCGCCCGCCGTGAGGGAACGCTGCAATGTTACTATCACCACGCCACCAACACCAATCCTTACTTTAATGTTGGGCATCAGGACTTAACCGCCCATGTCAACTTCACTGCCCTGGAACGACGAGGGGAGGAATGTGGTCTGGTTAACCTTGGTTTTACCCAGCAGGCACTCTTTTTAATGAGTTTAGGTCTGGGCGATCGGCTGGTAGCTAATAATTCTGGTGCTTTTAGCAATGATCTTTCTACAGTCATTCGTCGTCGCGAAGCCTTACATCAACTGATGAACCCTTTGGGATTAGGTGGATTTGGTGTTTTGATTCAGGCTAAAGGCTTAACGACTACTGAACTGAATCAACCCCTGAAAGGATTAGCAATTTCTCAAGGGATAAAATATTAATTCGCAAAACATAATGTAATAACCAGCCATTGTAAATTCGCCGTAAATAATGCCTCTAGGAAAACATTTATAAACTCCACCAAGCATTGAATAATATAAATTAAAACTCCTGATTGGGACATCTTAATTCTTTCTTTATTTGTTTTAGAGATGTCAACCAATATACTCAGCACAGCGGATAGAAGTTTAAATAAAGGATATTTTGGAGTCGAAAAAAGGAAGCAAATTAATCATATGTAATTTAGATAAAAAGCTTCTTAATTGACTTTAGTTCCAAATTAAAACTTCTATCAAATTCTTGTAAATCAACTTAATTTAAGGAGTATTGATGTTGAAAACTTTTAGAAACCCTGCCACTTTACGCGTGCTGACTGGGCTTGTGGGTGGTCTTATACTTGCAGGTGGCTTGGCTGCAATGAACATGGCAAACGCTGGAATCCGATCAACAGCGCAGGCTAAACCTAATGATAAGCCCGCCAAAACACCCAGGGCAATTGGGGGTGCCGTTGGATCAGAACGCCTTCTTGCCTTTGTAAACCCCGATGGATCAGTAGAGCGGAGTAAAGCAGTCTTGTCAGTCACCAGACCCTCGACTGGGCAATTCTGTATCAAACCATCTGTCACTACCATTGATGTCAACAAGATTGTCCCCGTTGTGACTGTGGATTGGTCTAACTCGTCGGGCAATAATAATACTGCTCAGTACCGCTCTTCTGGGAGTGGTTGCCCCTCAGGCACAATTGCCATTTTGACCTTTGCGTTCAACACCACCACCCTTGAAATGGAACTGTCAAATTCTGTTGCATTTACTTTACAAGTCCCCTAAAAAAACAGCCTAAATCATTTGAAGGAGTCGTAATGTTGAAATTTTTTAAAGCTAGTGCAGCATTGCAACTGTTCACTGGGCTTGTCGGCGGTCTTGTGATTGGAGGTGGCTTGGCTACAGTTAACATGGCCAATGCTGGCATCAGATCAGCGTTTGGGAAACCTCGCGATCCGATCTCCACAACCCGAGCAACCAGGTCTATTGCAGAAGGTCAAGAGCGGCTGCTTGCTTTTACCAACAACGGCCGTGACCTCATCCGTAGAAAAGGTGTCCTATCGGTTACTAACCCCTCGACTGGGCAATATTGTATCAAGCCATCCAGTGCCACTCTGGATGTGACCAAGATTGTCCCTGCGGCCAGTGTGGATTGGTCACGTTCTTCTGGCCCAGTTTATCAATCGGTGCAGTATCGCTCTTCTGGGTTTGATTGCCCCTCAGGCACAATTGCTATTTTGACCTTTGCGTTCAATCCCACTACCAAGCAAATGGAAGCGTCGAATAACGTTGCATTTACTTTACAAGTTCCCTAAAGTTTTACAAGTTCCCTAAAGTTTTACAAGTTCCCTAAAGTTTTACAAGTTCCCTTAGGCTTCATCTAGATAAATATTCAACTATAGCAATCCTAAATAGGTTGAGAAGAAGGGGGTGTGGGGTTTACCCACAAAAGAGGTTCTACCCCTTTACCCCGTTTAGATCTCAAAGATGATTGCTACATGGATCGCTTTCTTTGGTGTAGAGAGCGATCGTTTTTTTGGTAACCATATCAATCCTTTTGAAACCAAAATAAGTTAAAACCTCCTGAATCTGTCTGAATTCATTTAGCCTGAATCCACCACAGCACACAGGAGGTTAATTTTTTGTTCAATGCTCAATTGAGCGATCCATCGCCTATCTAGACGGCAATAGTCTAGAACAGACCCAGGGTAAAGGACTTATCGATCGGGAAGGTGGCTCCGATTCCCAACCAGAGGGTAAACAGAGTTCCGAACAAAAAGACCGTAGTAGCAACAGGGCGACGGAAAGGATTCTGGAATTTGTTAACGTTCTCGATAAAGGGAACCAGCATCAGCCCCAGGGGAATGGAGCCCATCAGGACAACCCCCAGCAGCTTATTGGGAACGACCCGGAGAATTTGGAAGACGGGATAGAGATACCATTCCGGCAGAATTTCCAGGGGCGTGGCAAACGGATCGGCAGGTTCACCCACCATTGCGGGGTCCAGCACAGCTAAACCAACACAGAGGGCGATCGACCCCAGGATCACGACTGGAAAAATGTAGAGCAGATCGTTGGGCCAGGCGGGTTCACCGTAGTAGTTGTGACCCATGCCCTTTTTCAGCATTGCTTTCAGCTTCGGATCGCTCAGATCAGGCTTCTTTTGAACTTTAGCCATAGTTGGGAAAGTGCTCCTTCAGAGGAATGAGAGAGAAGTCAGCGGTAACAGTTGCAGCAGGCCGTTTTCAGAAGAGAACTTCAGCAGGGAATTTATAAGGGACCGGAAATGCCCTGTTTGCGGATCATCAGGAAGTGTAGCAGCATGAAGACGGCAATCAGCCAGGGCAACACAAAGGTATGCAGGCTGTAATAGCGGGTTAAGGTTCCCTGACCGACGCTGACCCCACCGCGCATCAGTTCGACGATCGTGTCACCGACCACGGGAATAGCACTCGGTACGCCGGAAACGATTTTGACCGCCCAGTAGCCCACCTGATCCCAGGGGAGAGAGTAACCCGTCACGCCAAAGGAAACGGTGATCACCGCCAGCACCACACCCGTCACCCAGGTCAGTTCACGGGGCTTCTTGAACCCGCCGGTCAGATAAACCCGGAAAACGTGCAGAATCATCATCAACACCATCATGCTGGCAGACCATTTGTGGATGGAGCGGATCAGCCAACCGAAGTTAACGTCGTTCATGATGTATTGCACTGAGGCAAACGCTTCCGTGACCGTGGGCTTGTAGTAAAAGGTCATGGCGAAACCAGTGGCAAACTGGATTAGGAAGCAGGTCAGGGTGATGCCTCCCAGGCAATAGAAAATATTGACATGGGGAGGAACATACTTACTGGAAACATCATCAGCCAGAGCTTGAATTTCCAGCCGCTCCTCGAACCACTGGTAAACCTTCGAGTTCGTTACCTGTTTAGTAAACATGAAGCAAAAATTCCAGAAAATGTATCGCTTTACAAAAAGCGTAACATAGTCAGGATCGGAATTTCAGCCTCTCGTTTGCCCCAGTCCCGCCAGAGGATATTTTTTATTTGTAAACATATATTATAGCTGTAGAGCCATCGACCAAACTGCGGGGCGACCCCTGCGATTCTCAGAAAGAAGGGTTAAAATCCATTTTATGAGAAAACAAAGGATTGCCCTGGGCCTCCTGCTGGTGGTCGTCTTACAGTTAGTTAGCTTTTGCTGGTTAACTCCGATCGCCCATGCTCTGACGGAGGAACAAAAACTTTATCTGGAAGCCTGGCGGATTGTCAGTCAAGCCTACGTCGATCCCTCCTTTAATGGCGAGAACTGGTGGCTAGTGCGCCAGAAAGCTCTACAGCAGCCCCTCAACGATCGGGAAGCCACCTACACAGCGATTCAGGAGATGCTGGCCCATCTGGGCGATCCCTTTACCCGTCTGCTCAAACCAGCTCAGTACCACAATCTACAAACCACTACCACTGGCGAATTAACCGGGATTGGCTTACAAATTTCCACTGATCCGGCGACGGGTCTATTAGAGGTGATTACCCCCATCGAAGGCTCCCCTGCGGCCAAGGCAGGCTTACAACCCCACGATCAAATTCTGCTGATTGATGGCATATCTACTAAAGAACTGAGTCTGGATGAAGCGGCAGAACGGATGCGGGGACCGATCGGCTCGACGGTTTCCCTTACCATTCGTCACCCCCAGAACCAGAGCGATTCCCAGAACCAGAGCGATTCCCAGGAGATTCAGTTAATCCGCGATCGCATTGCCCTCAATCCGGTCCAGTCCGAGTTGCGCCAGACGGAGAGCGGCAAGCTGGGCTATATTCGCCTGAATCAGTTCAATGCCAATGCCACGGAGCAGATGACCCAGGCCATTCGTGAGTTAGAAAAGCAGGGAGCCGATCGCTATATTCTTGACCTGCGCGGGAATCCGGGTGGACTGTTGCAGGCGGGGATTGAAATTGCCCAGCAGTGGTTAGAACCGGGTAACAGCATTGTCTACACCGTCGATCGGCAGGGAATCATGGGCAGTTTTAGTGCCGATCGTGCGCCCCTCACCACTGATCCCCTGGTTGTGCTGGTGAATGGGGGAACAGCCAGTGCCAGTGAAATTCTCGCTGGAGCGCTGCAGGATACGGGGCGGGCAAAACTGGTGGGAGAAAAGACCTTTGGCAAAGGCTCAATTCAATCCCTGTTCAATTTATCGGATGGGGCCGGTCTGGCGGTGACGATCGCCCACTATGAAACCCCCAATCACCATGACATTAATAAAGTAGGGATTCAACCGGATGTAGTTGTACCCCTCACCCCCCTCAGTCTGGGCCAGGTGGGTAGCGTCGCCGATAGTCAATACCAGGCTGCCGTTCAACTCCTCCATCCCTCTCCAGGTTAATGATCATGCCCTCTCGTGTTTCTACCTGCTAGCTATGAGATCCAGGGGGAGCCGCACCTATCACGATCCGCTGCACGGGGCGATCACCCTGGAAGGCAATGATCCAACGGAATGGTTATTGATTCAACTGATTGATACCCCTGCCTTTCAACGCCTGCGCCGCATTCGCCAGTTAGGAACGGCCAGTTTAACCTTTCATGGGGCAGAAGGGTCGCGCTTTACCCATTCCCTCGGTGTGATGGCGATCGCCCGGCGAGTATTTGATCGGTTGGTGCGCCGTTACCCCAAATTAAAGCCCTACCGTCCCCTGATCCTCTGTGCCTCCCTGCTCCACGACATTGGCCACGGCCCCTTCAGCCACACCGCCGAAGATATTTTTCAGGGAGATCATGAACTCTGGACGCGGCGGATTTTACGAGAATTCCCCCCGGTCAGGCAACTCCTGGATCACTTCAGCCCGACACTGGTCGCAGATCTGGAGCAAATTTACCTGAAGCACTATCCAATTCCGTTGATCTGGCAACTGGTCAGCAGCCAATTGGATTGCGATCGGCTGGACTACCTGATGCGGGATAGCTATTTTACCGGAGCCTCCTACGGCAAGCTGGATCTGGATCGGATTATTCTAGCCATGAATTACGACCCGGTCAGCCAGCAGTTGGTGGTGGTGCGTAAAGGGCAGGCGGCGATCGAACATTATCTGGTGGTGCGCTACTTTATGTACGCCCAGGTCTATAACCATCCCAAAAATATTGCAGCCGCCTGGGGACTGGAACGGGCCTTTCATCGGGCCAGGGTGTTATTAAAAAACAATCAATTAACGGCAGATCCTACGGTCACCGCCTGGTTAAGCCAGAGTAACCAACACCTGAACCTGGAAGAATATCTGGCTGCGGACGATAATGTGTTTAACTATCATCTGCACCTGTGGCGGCAAAACAGTCAGGATTCAGTGCTGGTGGATCTCTGTCGTCGCTATCTCGATCGGGATTTGCTGAAAGCACTGGACATCACCCCCTTGAAAGCGGAACAGCAGCAGGATTTGCAGCACAAAACTGAGTTACTCCTCACCCAGGCCGGATTTGTGCCGGAATACTATAGTGGCATTCGGGTGGCTCTCAGTCGGGGATATACCCTGTACCAGCGAGGGATTAAGCTGCAAACTCCCCAGGGACTACAGGAAATTTCCACCGCTTCTCCTTTAGTTCAGACCTTAATTCAACCCTTTCACCGCACCTGGTTGCTTTATCCCAGAGAGATTGAAGCGGGCTTACTTCACCTGGCAGATCAATTCCAACCCACGAGCCATAGATAAAAAAAAGCTTCTAGCAACTAAAGCAACAACTTAGCCGGGGAAAGGAACGGAACGACCGGGGAAAGGAACGGAACGATCGGGGAAGGGAACGGTGCGATCGGGGAAAGGAACGGTGCGATCGGGGAAAGGAACGGTGCGATCGGGGAAGGGAACGGTGCAGTCGGGGAAGGGAACGGTGCGATCGGGTAGAGGAACGGTGCGATCGGGGAAAGGAACAGTCAGAGCGGGGAAAGGAACAGTCAGAGCGGGGAAGGGAACGGCGGGGTGGGAATGGATCACAGGGACTGGAAGGAATGAGGGGTTCTCAGTCAGCGATGTCCCCACCCCCTGCTTAACCGCAACGGCAATGACTGGAATTCTTCAACTTTGCTGCAAGTCAAAGACGGTTATTCTTCAATTTTCACCGACAGAATCTTATCGCCCTGACGAATGGCATTGACGACCTGCATATCCTGGGTGCGGCCAAAGGTGGTGTGAACACCATCCAGATGGGGTTGGGGAGAATGGCAGATGAAAAACTGACTGCCTCCGGTGTCCTTACCCGCATGGGCCATGGAAAGGGTGCCAGCCAGGTGCTTGTTGGGATTAATTTCACATTTGATCCGGTAGCCGGGGCCTCCCCTGCCCGAACCCTCAGGACAGCCGCCCTGAATCATGAAGTTATTGATCACACGGTGGAAGGTGAGGCCATCGTAAAAGCCCTTGTTAGCCAGATCCACAAAATTCTTGACCGTATTGGGCGCATCCTGATCAAACAGATCCAGATGGATGGTTCCCTTTTCGGTTTCCATAATGGCGCGGGTCATGATAATTTCCTTTTGATTGGAACAATTTGAGCAATTCAGGGGTGGCTTAACGCCCCTCAACGCGGATGACATTTTCGGTCATATGTTCAAAGGTATCATCGTGGCTGATCACAAAGAGTTGGCGGAAACTTCTGAGATTGCCCAATGCTTCTGCCAGTTGGGTGCGCCGCAGCCGATCCATGTTGGTGGTGGGTTCGTCAAAGAAGGCAATGTCAATATCCGCTAGCACTTTCAGCAGGGATAACCGCACAGCCAGAGCGGCACACATCTGTTCTCCCCCAGAAAGGCTTTTGAAGCTACGCCAGTGCCCCGCTTCCTGGATGCGAATTTCATAATCCTCCGTCCATTCCAGGTTGACATCCGGGCGGTTGAGCAATTCCCGAAACAATCGATCGGCCTGAGCGGAAATGCTCTGGAGATAAAAGCTGGTAATCCGCGGCCCACTTTTGTTGTAAATTTGCCGGGCATCGCCAATGAATTGATAGATCTGCTGGTGTTTTTGCAGTTCAACTTCGGTGCGATCGCGTTCCTGGGCTAGGGCCTGCCGGGCCGCTAATTGTCGTTCCAGTTCCGCTACCTGTTCCTGTTTGGGACGCAATCCGCCGGAGAGTTGGTCACAATAGCTTTTAAGTTGCTCATAGCTGCTGAGCATCTCCTCTAGCTGTTGGGGTTCAAAAGCTTGCTGTTGCTGCTGGCATCGCGCTTGTAGTTCGGTTTGTTGATTTTGCAGCGTAGTCAGTTGGGCGATCGTCTGTTCCATCTGGGTTTGCAGCCCGGTCCGTTTTTCCGCGGTTCGCATTTGTTGCAAATAGGTTTGATAGCCGGTTTGATGCTGCTGCTGGGTTTGTTTTGCGGTTTGCATCTCCTCTGCTAAAGCGGTGAAGGCTGCCAGTTCACTGTCCAGTGCGGCGATCGCCTGTTCTCCTTTCGCCAGTTGTTGCTGGACCAGTTGCCATTGCTGTTGTACGTGCGGTTCCTGTTGAAGTTGCTGCTGTAAGACGCGAATTTGCCCAGCGGGATTATCCAGGGCCGTCAGAGCCGTTTTGATTTGTTCTCGTTGCTGGTGTAACCCTGGTTCAGCTTCAACCTGAAGTTGCGATTGGGCTAAATCCGTGGTTAAAGTTGCAATTTGCTGGTTCAGTTGTTCCAGTTGTGCTGCCAGATAACTCAGGTTAGCTGACTCTACTTTCGCCTGATAGGCAGAATTTAATTGCGGCTGGAGATCTTTAAGGTGGTGCTGCAGTTGTTTAACATCCACCTGAGCCTGGAGATCAACCAGAATTCCATCTAAGGCGGTGAGCAGTTCATGGTTAAGGGTGAATCCGGTGGCGATCGCATTTTTGACTACACCAACAGCGATGTCGCCAACTTCAAAGGTTTCTAGCAAAGCCAGAGCCTCTTCCATCTGTTGCTTTTGTTGCTTTTGTTGGTGTCGCCCCGTCTGAACAATTTGAATTAGATCGGACTGAAACTGTTGGGCAGCTTCTACTCGGCTCAGTTGTTGTTGCAAGCGATCGCGCTGTTGTTCTAACTGGGGAATGCGATCGATTAAAGGTTGTAATCCATTCAGGCGATCAATTTCCTGGCGAACTTTCTCCCGTTCTCGCTGCTGTTGCCGTTCTTGTTGTTGCAGAGTTTGATATTTAAGTTTAGCCGTTTGGATCTCCTGCCAGGTTTGATCTAATGCGGCCAGTTGTTGTTCTAAATCTAACTGTTGAACTTGTAAGGGTTCCAGGGCGGCGATCGTGGCTTTAGCGGTCTGGAGGGCAGCGATACTGGCTTCTGCCTGGGCAAATTCCCGCTGGCGCTGGTTCAGCCGTTGCTGGTACTGCTCCCGTTTGTGTTGTAATGCCTGTTGCTGTTGCCATTGTTCCTGCAGGGTTGTCAGGGTGGTGGTGGCCTGCTGGTAGGCCAGATAGCTGGGCTGATGCACCTGACAGAGTTGCACTGCCTGTTCCGCTTCGGCTAGAGAGGTTTGTAAAAAGTGCTGACTGGACTGTTGCGCCTCGATCTGAGCGGTGAGTTGTTCCAGTTGGGCGGTGAGCTGCTGCAGTTGCGCTTGCTGAGCCAGGAGTTGTTCTTTCTGGGTTTCCAGTTGGCTTAATTGCTGTTGCGATCGCCGCAGTTGCCGCCGATCCTGATTAATTTCCTGTTGTTTTTCGGTCCAGAGTTTCTCCAGTTCTGGCCAATCCGCCAGTTGTAGATCGTACTGGGCCAACTGTTGTTGTAAATCCGTGACTTTGAGCCGGGCGAAGTTATCCAGCTCGCTGGCTTTTTGAAAGGCCTGTTTGTATTCCTCCACCTTCAGAATGGGGTCAAAAACCCGCTTCCGACCTTCTGTGGCTTTGAGAAAATCGCTGGTAAAGGTGCCCTGGGGAATTCCGATCGTCTCGGCAAACAGTTTACTCAGCTCCGTCTCTGCCCCGACCCCTAAATGTTGACGCAGCCAGCGGCTGACATCTTCCAATCTCTTCACCCCTAAGCGGACTTTAAGTTGGGGATCGTAAATGTCATACCCCTTACTGGTACAGCGACTCACCCGATAGGGACGGCCATCCGCATTGGAGCTAAAGGTCACAGCAACCTGGGCACTGGCACAACCGGATTTAATTAACTCAGTTTTGCTGTAGCCATAGTAGTCAAACAAAACCCAGGCAATTGCCTCCAGAATGCTGGTTTTTCCGGCCCCATTCACCCCGCAAATGGCATTCATACCGGGCTGAAAGGTAAATTCCCGATCGCTATGCACCTTAAAGTTCTTCAGGGTAACTGACAGAATCTCCATAGTGTTGCTAGTTAAAGTCTTCTTTCAGCAGAACTGTAAGCGTCATCGTGAACTCCAATGGCCAAGATCTCGACAATACTGCTATCATCAAAAATCCTGAAAACCAATCTCCAGGAAACTCCTTTAATTGAAAAACTTAATGCTCTACACGACTTAAGCTTACCCTTCTTCTTAGGGTATTTATATGGCTCATTAGCAATTTGGTTCAAGTACTTTATAAGCTCAGCAGCAGAGTCAGGATTTTTTCTTATTAATTCTTTCAGTTCTTTTTCGGCTCCAGGTTTGAACTCTAAGTCAAACTTCACATCCCTGCTCCACCATTGATAGCCACTGAAGAACCTCTTCTCCAGGAATGTTTTTTACTCCGTCTTCTTGAAGCCTCTCATAGGCTTTCTGCTCGACTTCTCCCCAGTCTTCATCCTCATCTTCCTCAGCTATGACTTGTTCTAGCTCATCAGGTTTTTTTTCTCGTTCATGATTACTTTCATTAGTAGAAATATCTAGAGCCTCAATATCTATCTGTCTGTCAAAGTTCTCGCTAGCCCTATTGACTTGCTTTTTGGTACTCATTTACTACCCCTGGTTTAAACTATCGATATTGGCCTCAAATTAACATTTTTGCTCCCTAATGTGGAAACCAGAGGTAGTGCTGACTATAAAACCTGATGGGTGTAGGCGTGTTGTTTGACGTTATCTTCGTTGCTGACAATGCGATCGCTATTCAGCACCCGCTTCCGTTCGGTCGAAAAGTTAAAATCCTGGCGCACTTCCCCAACTGGAATTAAATTTTGGGCCTGGGGACGGGATTGATAACTGCGGGCCGTGGCGATCGCCCGTTCAGCAAAATCATCACAGATCTGAGTATGGGGAGGAAAGGCTGGTGGAAGTTGTAATTCTGCACCCCCCATCACCGCTGCCAGAGTCGTGCCGAAAGCCACTTCATAGGAGGTGGGAATCCCTTTAAGGATCGCCTCCAGGGCCGCCGATGGAATGGGTTCAATCAATTGGACGGGGTGTAATTTACCCTCACGCTTGATAAAACAGGTGGCTAAACCGAGAACCAGGTAGGCAGATTCCGTAATATCGGGGGGCAGTGAAATTGCAATGGACATAGGAATTAGCAGGGGCAGTTGTCAGGTTGATATGGGTCAGCGGGATGAGCATTCACCAGAACTGACGTTCCCCCTGATTCTAGAGCTTAACTTACCCCCACGGGCTGGAGTTTCACATAAGTTACGGTTTTGGGCTGGCAGGCTGTTGTCCCTGGCTTGGAATCCAGATCACCCGCCGCTGATTCGCACCAATTAAATTGTTTTCCTCCTGGGCAATTTCCATTCGGGCCTGGGGATCGGCAAAGCGCTGATGATCGCTTTCCAGCCGTTGAACCCGGTGGTTGGCTTGAATCACTTCTTGCTGCAGGGTCTGTAACTTTTGTTGCTGAGAAATGTTGTAGGGCACCAGCCGGGCTACGGCAACGATCGCCACACTTGCCAGGGTTACATTCACCCCAAAAACGGTCAGGGCTTCGATCGCACGAATTCTTTGATTGCGGCCTTTAGAACTATTTGGCTTGGCCGAACGGTGGGGTGGAGTTTTACGCGGTAGAGAAGTTTTATGTGGCAAAGAACTGGAGGTGGACTGTTTAGGCATAGGTTTGGTTCAAACTGGCTAAATCAGTAATGATGGAGCAAGCTTGCAGCTATGCAGAATCGCTCACAAACAAATGTAAAGTTTACCTCAATTAAACCAATTAAGAAACCCCAAAAAAACAAAGGGAGCCTTAAGAAAACTCTCAAAACTCCCCCAATATGCCAATTATCCAGGGTGAGACTACTTGTAGAGTTCAGTGGATAAGCGGAAAGCCAGAATCCCAGGGATGAGGGCAATCACCAGGGCAATATAAACTTGGGTGTCCGTTAAAGACATAGGGGAAACTCCTGATTATTATCTTGAGGTCTGCGATCGATACCACTCCCAACGTTAACCTACGCCCAGAGCGGTAGGGAAATTATATCAGACTGGGGGAAGGGACTGAATCACCTGGAAGTGGGTCTCAACGGCAAGGACTTATACAAAAAATCGGCGTTTAAGGTTAGGTTGAGTAGATGGGACGACCGTTGCGGTCAATTCCAGTTTAAGTCTGAGTTCCTGTTCACGTTAAGTTCCTTAGGATGGCTGAGCCAGAGATCGCATGTTGGATCACGTTTTCGATATTGCCCCCACGATTGGTTTAAATACTCTGTTGCTGCTAGTGGTTCTGGTTGCTCTGGAAGCAGTGCTGTCGGCAGATAACGCGATCGCGTTGGCCGCTCTAGTGCAGGGCTTCACCGACCTGAAAACACAACAACGGGCCTTAAACCTGGGCTTGGTGGCCGCCTTTATTCTGCGGATTGTCCTGATTATCTCTGCCACCTGGGTCATTCGGTTCTGGCAATTTGAACTGGCGGGGGCCCTTTACTTGCTCTGGCTATCCTGGCAATACTTTACTTCTAACGATAATGCCGAGCACCACCACCACGGGCCGCGATTTACCTCCCTCTGGCAGGCGATTCCGCTGATTGCCCTTACGGATCTGGCCTTCTCCTTTGATAGCGTCACAACTGCGATCGCGGTTTCAGAGGAGCGCTGGCTAGTGTTGACCGGGGGCATGATCGGCATTATTACCCTGCGGTTTATGGCGGAGTTGTTCATCCGCTGGTTGAAAGAGTTTACCTATCTCCAGGATGCGGGCTATATCACCGTTACCCTTGTGGGACTACGCTTACTCCTGAAAGTATTTGATTCTAAGCTGGTGCCACCGGAGTGGATGATGATCAGTGCGATCGCCCTCTGTTTTATCTGGGGCTTTTCCAGGCGTAACCCAGAGTCTGAGCCAGAAACCACTCCCCCAGTTACCGAGCCTGAGCCCAACAGCCACCCGCTTCTGGAAATCTCTAACCTGGAAGAACAGTTGCACTTGCCCGATGCCCTCAGCGGCGAAGGGGATTACTCTAAAGCTGATCTGATAACGAAAAAGTCAGGGTAAAAATAAGTTCATTGTCCTGCTCATGGATCTGGAATTCCCCCCGCAGCTGCTCAGTCAGGAGGTTAACCAGGTGTAAGCCAATGGGAACAGCATCGGACGGTTGAGCCAGGCTGCAGAAAGGTTCAGCCCCGTCAGCTTTGTGATCAGTCACATGGATGACTATGCTGAAGGGTTCGGATGAATCTGGACTGGCCCCGGCAGGTTGGAGCCGAACAAAAATGTCAGTCTGAGGATCATCCCGCTTTAAGTGATCTTGGAGAATATCGCTGATCAATTCATTGATAATGATCCCACAGGGTACTGATTTTTCCAGAGAGAGCGTAAGGTGAGCCAGGCCAGGCGGTGCCTCAAAGTGACATCCTATGTTGTTGGAGGAAATGGCGAAGGAATAAAACAACCGCTCGACCAGCTCTCGCAGATAGGGCAGCAGCGTTACCCGTGTCACATTTCTATCGGGGTCAATATTCTGATGGGCGATCGCCATGGCCAGCACCCGATTTTGACTGGCAATCAGGGCAGCCCGTACGTCAGGGTTAGTGGTGCGATTAATTTGTAAATTCAGCAGGCTGGAAATGACCTGAAGGTTATTTTTAACCTGATGTTCAACTTCCTGTACCAGCAAGGTATTTTCTCGGTGCAACGCAGCTTCATCGGCGGCTTTCCGCAGAGCCATCTGAATGGTCACATCAAAGTCCCCATTACGCAGGGGTTTGAGGATGTAGCCAAAGGGGGAGGTTTGTTTGGCCCGCTCCAGAGTATGGCTATCAGCGTAGGCGGTTAGATAGATGATCGGAATTCCCCAGCGCTGGCGAATCTCACTGGCGGTTTCAATGCCATCCATCTCACCTTTAAGGACAATATCCATTAAGACTAAGTCCGGCAGATTGGCCCCAACCTCCGCCAGAGCTTTTTCTCCAGAAGATGCGATCGCTGTCACCTCATAGCCCAGGGTCTGGAGTTTACGAGCGATGGTTTTAGCGGTAATCACTTCATCTTCGACGACTAAAATACGAGTTTTACCCATATCTATTAGACTCTACGACGATAGAATAGTTCTTGAAATCGAATTGTAAAACAAGTTCCCTGGGGATGGCTTTGAGCAGAGGCAATGGTCAGGCTGCCATCCAACTGCTCTGTTAGATCATGCACCAACTGCAATCCCAGGGAAGAACTCTGGCGACAATCCAGATCGGGGGGTAAGCCAATCCCATCATCCGCCACGGACAGGGTGATCATTTGTTCATAGCAGTTGAGACTGACGGAGATCTGACCACTGCGTTGATCGGGGAAGCCATGTTTTAAGGCATTGACCAGCAGTTCGTTCAAAATCAGAGCACAGGGCAAAACGGTTTCCAGGTTCAGCCAGACCGGTTCCAGTTCTAACTGCAGCAAAATTCCCCGCTCACTTCCCTGGTAGGAGTAGAAAATTTGTTCCAGCAGGTCCTGAACGTATTCGGACAAGTCGATGCGTTCCAGGTCGGCGGATCGGTATAGAGCCTCATGGACGAGGGCGATCGCCGCTACCCGTTCCTGACTGTCTTGCAGCACCTTGTGGGTATGGGGATCAGCCGTGGTATCTGCTTGCAGCATCAATAAACTGGAAACCACTTGCAGATTATTCTTGATCCGGTGGTGAATTTCCCGCAACAGCAGTTCCTTTTGGCGGAGGGAGGCTTGAATCTGTTCTTCCGCCTGTTTGCGTTCCGTGATATCTCGGGCCATCCCAATCAAGCCAATTACATCTCCATGGGAATTACGCCAGGGAAACTTAGTCGTCAGATAGGTGCGAACTCCTTCCGGGGCAGGAACAGGCTCTTCAAAAGTTTCAGCCCGACCCAGGGCCATAATGCGCGAATCAATTTCCTGGATATGAGTCACCATTTCGGTCGGCCATAGCTCAGCATCCGCTTTACCTAACAGTTCAGCTTTGGGACGGTTAAAAAAGTCGGCAAAAGCATCGTTCACAATCACAGTCCGCCCCTGCAAATCTTTGACAAACACCACATCGGGAGTGCTGTCAATTATGGATTGCAGGATAATGTTGTTTTCCGCCAGGGCCAGTTCTGCCTGTTTGCGCTCCGTGATATCTTCCGCAATCCCAGCAATGCGGTACACGTCCCCAGCCTCGTTGTAAACCGGAAAGGCACGATCGCGAATCCAACGGATTTGGCCATCAGCACGGCGGATGCGGTATTCCTCCATTTGATAGCCACCCTGGATGATCGATTGCATGGTCTGGTTAACCCTCTCCTGGTCTTCAGGATGAATACATTCAAACCATTGGCTGGGTGACTCATGCAGTGAGGCAAGAGAATAGCCCCAGACCTGTTCGTAGGCAGGGCTAACGTAAAGGAGTTCACTCAGGTCGGCATTGGCCAACCAGAAGACCTGGGTAATACTTTCTGCCAACTGGCGAAAGCGTTCTTCACTCTCCTGTAAAGCCAGTTCGGATAGCCGCCGATCGGTAATATCCTGGCAAGTGCCATAGAGGCGGACTACCTGCCCCAGGGAATCACGTTCTACCTGACCAATAGTTTCCAGATAGCGAACCGAATCTTCTGGGCCAGAGGGGGCTGTGCGGAGAATTAATTTGTAAGGGTCTCCCGTGGCGATCGCCTGTTCCATAGCCCCTTGTAAGATTGGCCAGTCCTCAGGATGGTAAAGGAAGGCCAGTTCGGCATAGCTGGGTTCGGGTTGGCTGGGATCGAGATTGAACAAGCAGTACTCTTCTTCGGTCCAGTAAATTTCCTGTGTTATGGGGTTAAATTCCCAGTTGCCCATCCGCGCCATCTGCTGGGCTTCTACCAGGAGCGCTTGACTTTTGAGCAGGTCGGCCTCTGCTTGTTTGCGATCGTCAATATCCGTGTGGGTTCCCAACATCCGTAGCGGTCGTCCCACTTCATCCCAGGCTACAATTTTGCCGACGGAAAGAATCCATTTCCACTGCCCATTACCGGTCCGTTGGCGAAATTCCACCTGGTAGTCCGGTCGTTCCCCAGCAACATAGGCTCGATAGGTGGCAGTCACCCGTTCTATGTCATCGGGATGCAAGCGTTGCAGCCAAAGGGCATTGGTTTCCTCGAAGGTGGCGGGATCGTAGCCCAACATGGTGGCATATTCAGGGGTAACAATGGCTTGCCCAGTCTGAATATTCAGATCATAAAGTCCCTGATTTGATGCAGTTAGGGCCAGACGCAGGCGTTCTTCACTATCCCGCAGAGTTGCTTCTGCTTGTTTGCGGTCTGTAATATCCCGGCATAACCCCAGAACTTGTAACCCCTGCTCTGTCAGGATCAGACTGGCGTTAATTTCAGTCGGGACGATGACACCTCCAGCAGTGATGTAATCGATCTCCAGGTTTTTCACACTTCCCACGGCAAGGCATTGGGCCATTGCAGCAGCATGCCGTTCTCGATCTGAGGGAGTCACCCATTCCGCCGCACACCGCCCGCGAATTTGATCCAGGGATTGATAACCGGATAGTCGGACGTATTCTGCGTTGGCATCCAGGATATGGCCATCTTGATCGAGCACCACATAACCTGTATCGGTCGTTTCAATCAGCGCTCTATATTTTTGCTCATTCCTTTGCACGGTCTCATACAGCTCGGCCTGCTGGATGGCGATCGCCAGTTGGTCGGCTACTCGTCGGGCTAACGCTACCTCTTCGGTCTGGTAGGGAGACAACGGTAGACCCCTTAAACAGGTCAGTGCTCCCCAGAGCTTTCCGTTCACCACCAGGGGGATTAATAACCAGGAACCAGGCATGATCTGGGCGAGCGGTTGGTTAGTGGGGTCTGTGATAGTAGCGGTATCATTAACCTGGACAATTTCTAACCTTTGTAATCGGACAGAAAAGGGATTCTCTCCATCAGATATAGTCATGTCCAGGATGGAAGGCAGAGAGGAGTCCAGTCGATACTCAGCCACATGGACCCAGCCTCCCTGGGCCGGCCGATACTGAGCAATTGCCACTCTGCCAATCTGCAACTGATTCGCGATCGCCTGGGTGGTGGTCGAGAAGATGGTGTCTAACTGCAGGGAGCTGCGAATGGATTCCACTAGATGATTCAGGATTTGTTCCCGATTCACCTGTTGTTGCAGCAGCACTTCAATTTGTTTGCGCTCGGTAATGTCCAGGGCCACTCCGACGATGCGTAACCCAGTACCATCTTCGGTTTCTACAACCTTGCCATTGACGGCAACCCAGCGCAGTTGGCCATCCAGGCGGTGAATGCAGTATTCCACACTGTAGGGCGATCGGGTCGTAAAACTGTGAGTCAAGGCGGCAAATACCCGCTCTTGATCATCAAGATGGATCAATCTGAGAAAAGCCTCGCGATCGCCGGGAAAGGTGCCAGGGGCATAGCCAAAAATGGCTTCGGTGCGTTCTGACCAGAATCCCGTATCCAGGTTGGATTCCCAGGTCCCCATATCGGCTGCTTCTAGAGCCAGTTCTAACCGCAAACGTTCCGATTGGAGCTGTTGTTCAGCAAGTTTAAGCTCAGTAATGTCGTCATAGCAACCCAGAATCCCAATCACCTCTCCCTGACTATTGGTTAAGGGAATTTTGCTGGTGCGAATCCAGATCGGCTCACCCCACACATTGCAGGTGGGTTCTTCGTAGTTCAGTTTGGGGGTAAGGGTCTGCACCACTCTGGCATCATCGGCTCGATAAAGGTCGGCAAAGTCTGCCCAGGGCAATTCCAGGTCAGTCTTGCCAACAATCTCTTCAATGGTTAAACAATAGTCATTGGCAAAGGCATAGTTGCAGCCTAAAAACCTGGACTGCCGATCCTTCCAGAACACACGTTGCGGAATGGTATCCAGCACCAATCTCAACATATTCCGAGACTCTTGCAGGTCTTGCTCCGTTTGCTTGCGATCGGAAATATCCTGCATCAAGCCAACCATGCGTAAGGGCTGGCCGGACTGATCTCGCTCTACCACCTTGCCGTAATTCGCCACCCATCTCCACTCTCCAGATTTAGCCAGGGCGCGATATTCAACTTGATAGGGAACAGAGCCATCCTGGAGGTGGGTATTCAATAGTGCTAACATCTGGGGTCGATCGTCGGGATGCAGGAGACGTTCCCAGGTGTCAATATGGCCGGGCCAATCCCCCACCTCATAGCCCAGGATCGCCAACCAGCGGGGACTCAAATAGGCGGCCCCTGTGGAAACATTCCAATCCCACAGCCCATCCCCCGCACTTTCCACGGCTAGTTGTAACTGTTCCTGACTGAGCCGCAGGGATTCTTCCGCCTGTTTGCGGTCCGTAATATCAGCCGCCACCCCCACCATACGGAGGCCGGAGTCCAAGGAGATCACCTTGCCCCAAGCAGCTAGCCAGCGCAGAGTTCCATCGGGACGCTGAATTCGATATTCGATCGTATAGGGGATTTGAGTGGCAAAGGTGTGGGTAATGGCAGCTAAAACCCGATCGCGATCCGCCGGATAGAGCCGCTCGATAAAGGCTTCACGATGGCCAGGGAATGTACCGGGAGCAAATCCAAACATGGCTTCGACGGGTTCGGACCAGAAAATTTCCCCAGTCTCAAGACAGCACTCCCAGGTTCCCATCTCCGCTGTTTCCAGGGCCAATTGCAGGCGTAAGCTTTCTGCTTGAAGTTTCTGCTGAGACTGGTTGCGTTCTTGTTCCAGCCGTATTCTCTCGCTAATATCCTGAATGACAGCAATCAGGTAATCAGGTTGGCCAGCAGCGTCATGCACGAGCGAAACCGAGAGATTGACCCAAACTAATTCGCCATCTTTACGAACACATCGCTTCTCCAGCATGAAATTAGAATGTTCGCCGCCCAATAAACGCTTAATCTGTTCGTGACTGATTTCTAGATCCGCAGCGTAGGTAATATCAGCATAGGTTTTAGCCAGGAGTTCAGATTCGCTGTAACCAATAATTTCACAGAACTTTTGGTTGGTTTGAATAAATCTTCCTTCTAAACTTACCTGCACAATGCCTACAGCGGCCTGCTCAAACGTAGCCCGGAGCCGAGCCTGACTAGCTCTGAGTTCCGCTTCTGCAACTTTGCGATCGCTAATGTCCGAGAGGATGCCTTGAAAACCGATAAATGTTCCTTTGGCATCAAGAATGGGTGTTGCGCTAGTGGTGACCCAGAGGTAGTGGCCCTGACGATGACGATGGCGGAACTCACGCTGACATCTCTTTTGATTCGGTTTGCCCTCGTGCCAATGGTCAGCTTCTATTAGGGAACAATCGTCAGGATGGATCAGATCAATGAAGGATTGACCAATCCATTCACTGGGTTCCCAGCCAAACAGGGTTTTGAATTGGGGTGAGAGATAGGTAAACCGGCCCTCCAGATCCCCTGCCCAGATCAGGTCATTAGCTCCTTCTACCAAGCGCCGGAATTTTGCTTCACTTTCGGCTAGTTCGGCCTCCGCTTGTTTGCGGGCTGTAATATCGGTCAAGGTGCCAATGTAACCAACCACACTGCCATCACAATCAATTTCTGGGGCCACTTGGGCATAGAACCAGACCACGCTACCATCGGGGCGGAGCATTCTACCCTCTCCAGTACTGAGCACCTTCTGCCCGCTGGCCATTTGGACAAACTCTTCAGCATAGACTTGGCTAAGAAACTCCCGATCTTCCGGGTGCGCTGTATCCAGCCAGCCTCTACCCAGAGCTGATTCCAGAGGTCTGCCCGTTATTTCACTCCAGCGTTGATTGACATAGGTGCAGTTGAAGGGTTGATCAAAGCGAAAAATTGCCGTTGGGGCAGCAGCGGCCAAGGTGGCATAGCGACGTTCACTTTCTTGTAAAGCTCGTTCTGCTCGTTTACGATCGCTAATGTCTCGAACCCCACTCAGCAGAACAGGTCGGTCACTCAGGCTGACTAAGCGGACGGAGGTTTCTGTATCAAATGTGGTGTAATTGTCCAATCGCCTACCTTGTGCCTCAAACTGCAGGGTTTCTCCCGCTTGCACCCGTTGCAAATTGCTCGTAAATACGTCTGCGGGAAAATCAGAGGCACAGAGATCGGAAACCTGGAGACCGAGCAGTTGATCCCGCGGGGCAGCAAAAAGATCTATCGCCCGATCGTTCACATCCAGAACGGTGCCATCCAGGTCATGAATGAAAATGGCATCATAGACATTGTTAAAGATCGTACGTAGATCTTGTTCAGAGCGAGCTAATGCCTGGGTGCGTTGCTGAACCCGTTGTTCCAGTTCTTCATTCAGTTGTTGCAGCGCCCGCTCGATCCGTTTGCGTTCAGTAATGTCCAGCGCGATTCCGGCCGTACCAATCGGCTCTCCCTGCTCGTTCAGAATCGGCGTTTTAATTGTTTCGATCCATTGCTTTATTCCGGTGGCGGTCAAGAGTGGTTCCTCAACACACTTTTGTTGTCGCGAAGCCATCACCTCGCGATCGTCCCGGCGATATGCCTCTGCCAACTCAGGGGACCAAATATCGCAATCCGTCAAACCAACGATCTGAGACGCAGCATAACCGCAAGCCTGGGCAAATGGTTCATTGACAGCCAGAAAACGGCCCTCCTGATCTTTGAGCCAGGCAATATGGGGAATGTTATTTAACAGCGAAGTTAGCTGTTGTTGTTTCTCTTGCAACGCCGCTTCCGCTATTTTGCGATCGGTGATGTCAACGGACATGCCCACCATCTGGGTTGGGTTGCCCAGGTTATCCGTTAAAACTCTTGCACTGACCTGAATCCATCGCCATTCAGGCATCTGCCCCGGAGCCGCAAGCCGATGTTCAAGCTGAAAGGTTCCCCCCTCAATGGCTGCCTGGTTAGCCTGCTGCAAGCGTTCCCGATCCTCTGGATGAATTGCTATCATCGCTTCTGCATAAGACATACTGTGGGGATGCAGCAGTGTTGTGGTACTTGTGAACAGGATCTGATCCGTTTGTAGATCTCGCTCCCAGGCGATCGCGTTGGACACTTCTAAAGCTAAACGCAACCGAGTTTCACTTTCTTGCAGGGCCAGTTCGGCTATTTTGCGATGGGTAATATCGGTCATCATGCCCAATGCACCCATGTATTGCCCAGCTTCATCCAGAATTGGACTGGTAGCAATCAGTACCCAGATTTCTGTGCCATTTTTGTGTTGAAACTTAAAGTCATGCTGTTCACTTTTTCCTGCACGCCGATATTGAATATTCTGTTTGGCAATTGACACTTCAGCTTCATCCATGAACTCAAATAGGGATTTGCCGATCATCTCATCTACGCAATAACCCAGAATTTCAGCCATTTTGGGATTCACAAAACTGGTTCTGTTTTCTTCATCAATAATCCAGATACCCTCATTGGCCGTTTCCACAATGCGGCGATACTGAGCTTCGCTCTCCTGCAGAATGTTTTCTACGCGCTTGAAATCGCTAATATCCTGCACCACCCCCAAAACCCGTTCCAAATCTCCTGTTTCGGTATAAATGCCCTGCCCCTTAACCGATCGCCAAACCATGCGGCCATCCCGGAGAAAATAGCGATACTCGTCAGCAAACAGGCCACCTGTAGCCAGGGATCTCTGAAGGCTGGTCTCAATCCGATCTACATCAGCGGGATGAATGCGATCGCGCCAGATTTGATACATATTCTCCAGATCCGGAGGCAATTCCAGCAGTTCTGCCATCTGGCCCGTCCAGAAATATTCCCCCGTGTCAGGGTGCCAACTCCACGCCCCAATTCCTGTAAACTCTAACGATAACCGCAGTTGTTCTTCGCTTTGGCGGATTTTGGCTTCTGCCCATTTGCGATCGGTAATATCCATGGCCGTCCCGATCAGCCGGATCACCCGTCCCTCGGCATCAAAAACCGGCTCTCCCCGCCCCTCTTGATAACGGCAGGAACCATCGGGATGGAAATGTCGGAGTTCGATTGTGTAAGGGATCCCCGTCTGAATGGCCCGGTTGATACTCTGCTGCAAGAGGTCAACATCATCCGGATGAAGCAGTTGCAGATAGGTGGCGTAGTCCGGTTCCGGTTGGTCAGGGTCAAGCCCAAAGATGCGAAATAATCCTTCTGACCAGCTAATTTTTTGAGAGCCAAGCTCAAATTCCCAACTGCCCACCCCGGCCACCCGCTGAGCTTCTATGAGTTGACGTTCACGGCAGCGAAGTTGGGTTTCCCTATCAGCCAACTCAGCTTCTAACTGTTTGTGTGTGGTGATGTCATGGCCAACCACCGTGACTAACCAACTATCGCCTGTGGGGTCGGGCTGGACCGTTTGGGTGGCGGCAATCCAGCGCAGAGAGCCATCCCGGTGGCGAAAACGGTATTCAAATCTGGTAATGGGTTGACTGGTAATGGGTTGAAATAGAGGCAGAATTTTTTCTTGCCAGTCCTCGGCTGGAATCCGGCTGGACCAAAGCTGCTCATCTGACATCAACTCTGCCGCCGTAAAACCCAAAAGATATTCCGCTCCTGCAGACCAGTACAGTATTTCCCGGCGTTGATCAGGGAAACAACGAAAACGGCTAATGGCGACGATCGCGCTATCAAGAATACCCTTGAGCTGGTCTGCGGTGAGATCCATTGCTAGTTATTTTGATTTTTGCAGAATATATTATCTACTTTGGCTAAAGTATCTGAGTTTCTAACCATGAAATCAAGCCTAGCGGTAACTCTGGCTATTGGGCCAAAGTCCCCACTTTTCCTACTCGATAGCAGAGAATTAAGTTGGAAGTGAGAATCAACACCAGGGAGGCTGATCCGGTCTGCAACACACTTTTCCCACTCGATGGAGTCAGGCTGACAAGTCAGAAAATTTAATCAGCACTGCAGGAATTACAAGAACTTTATTATCCCAAAAGAATGCGATCGTCCTAAATGGGCTGTAACTGGGAGACAATGGAGAGCTACAGGTCAACGATGAGCCATCATGAGCACCACCCCACCTCCGAGCGAGAAACTGAACCTCAGCACAAAACTGGCCTACGGAGCCGGGGATCTGGGTCCAGCCATTACCGCTAATATTACTGTCTTTTTTCAACTGATTTTTCTGACCAATGTGGCGGGCATTCCAGCCGGATTGGCGGGCAGTGTTTTGATGATTGGCAAACTCTGGGATGCAATTAACGATCCCATGGTCGGCGTACTGACGGATAAAACCCGATCGCGCCGCTGGGGTCGCCGTTTACCCTGGATGTTCTACGGAGCGGTTCCCTTTGGCATTTCTTACTTCTTACTCTGGATTGTTCCATCCCTGGGCGGCGATCGCACGCAGCAAATTTGGGGACTGTTCTGGTATTACGCCATCGTAGGGATCATTTCCCAGGTCTTCTATACAGTGGTGAACCTGCCCTATACTGCCCTCACCCCAGAACTAACCCAGGATTACAACGAACGCACCCAACTCAACAGTTTTCGCTTTGCCTTCTCCATCGGTGGTAGTATCCTTTCCCTGCTGCTGGCTCAGATCATTTTTTCCCAGATTAGCGATCGCCAGCAACAGTATCTAATTCTCAATGCGCTCTGTGCCGTGATTGCGATTCTGGCACTCTATTGGTGTGTCTATGGTGTACGGGAGCAAGTCTTAAAATTTGAAGCCAGCCGCACCCATACAGAGGAAAGCCAGCCGATCGGCATCCTGCAGCAACTCAAAATTGTCTTCAGTAACCGCCCCTTTCTCTACGTAATTGGCATCTATCTCTGCTCCTGGCTCGCCCTGCAACTCACCGCCAGCATTATTCCCTACTTTGCCGTCAACTGGATGGGGATTAAAGAAGCCAATGTGCCCCTGGTATTGATGGGGGTGCAGGGCACTGCACTGCTGATGCTATTTATCTGGAGTGCCCTCTGCCGCCGATTCGGTAAGCAAGCCGTTTACTTTATGGGCATGGGACTGTGGATTATCGCTCAAATTGGTCTCTTTGCTCTCCAACCGGGTCAGGATGCCTTACTGTTTGGACTGGCAGTTTTAGCGGGTTGTGGGGTCTCCACCGCTTATTTGATTCCCTGGTCGATGATTCCCGACGTGATTGAACTGGATGAACTGAATACGGGCCAGCGGCGAGAAGGAATTTTCTACGGATTCATGGTTTTGCTGCAGAAATTTGGTCTGGCTCTGGGTTTGCAACTCGTCGGCATTATGCTGGAAGTCTTTGGGTTTAAAGCCACCCCACCGGGCCAGGCCATCCCCCCTGTACAGCCGGAATCCGCCCTCTGGGCCATCCGTCTGGTCGTGGCTCCCCTCCCCGCCGTGCTATTGATTTTGGGCTTAGTTCTGGCCTATTTCTACCCGATCACCCGTGAGGTTCACGCCGAAATTTTGCTCAAACTCCAGGAGCGCAAAACTCAGACAGAGACTTAGCACTCGTACCCAGGGAGTGCTAAATTCAGGGTAGCACTGTGAAGAGACTTGAAGGAATGGAGTTATTAACAGACCCACTCAAACCCAGCAATACTTCACAGATGGCTCAGACTTTAATCAAGTAGGAAAATTGTCATGGCAAAGAAAGTCGTCTTTCATGAAGAATCTCGGCGTGCTCTAGAGCGGGGGGTGAATGCCCTGGCTGATGCCGTACGGATTACCCTGGGCCCCAAAGGGCGCAACGTTGTCCTGGAGAAAAAGTATGGCGCTCCGCAGATTATCAACGATGGGGTGACGATCGCCAAAGAAGTTGAACTGGAAGATCCCCTGGAAAACACCGGGGCCCAGCTGATGCGGGAAGTTGCGGCTAAAACCAACGATGTGGCCGGAGATGGCACCACAACCGCTACCGTTCTGGCCCAGGCCATGATCCGGGAGGGGTTGAAAAATGTGGCAGCAGGGGCCAATCCCGTGGCGTTACGTCGGGGGATCGAAAAAGCGATCGACCGGATTGTGGCGGAAATTGAAGCCGTGGCCAAACCCGTGGAAGGCAGCATGATTGCCCAGGTTGCAGCGGTGTCTGCCGGTAACGACGATGAAGTCGGCCAGATGATTTCTGAAGCCATGGATAGAGTCGGACGCGATGGCGTGATCACCGTGGAAGAGTCTAAGTCCCTGGCCACAGAAATGGATATCGTCGAAGGGATGCAGATCGATCGCGGCTACATTTCTCCCTACTTTGTCACGGATGCTGAGCGGATGGTGACGGAGTTTGACAATGCCCGGCTGCTGCTTGTGGACAAAAAGATTGGTAGCATTCAAGACCTGATCCCGGCTCTGGAAAAAGTGGCCCGCGCTGGTCAACCCCTGTTGATCATTGCCGAGGATGTGGAAGGGGAAGCTTTAGCCACCCTGGTGGTGAACAAACTGCGGGGAGTTCTCAATGTCTGTGGGATCAAAGCCCCCGGTTTTGGCGATCGTCGTAAAGAAATGCTCAAAGACATTGCTGTGCTCACCAACGGCCAGGTGATTTCGGAAGAAATTGGCCTCTCCCTCGATCGGGTGGATCTGGACATGCTGGGAACGGCCCGCAAAGTCACAATCAGCAAGGACAACACCACGATTCTCACCGACGCTGGCATCAAACCCGATGTTCAGGCCCGGGTCGAGCAACTGCGGAAACAACTGGAAAACAGCGATTCTGAGTACGACAAAGAAAAACTGCAGGAGCGGATTGCCAAACTGGCCGGTGGGGTTGCCGTAATCAAAGTCGGAGCAGCCACGGAAACCGAACTGAAGGATCGCAAACTGCGGCTGGAAGATGCCCTCAATGCCACTAAAGCGGCGGTTGCCGAAGGAATCGTCCCCGGCGGCGGCACCACCCTGTTGCACATGAGCAGCAAACTGCGGGATCTACAAGCTAACCTGAGCCAGGAAGAAAAAACTGGAGCCGAAATTGTGGCGATCGCCCTGGAAGCCCCCCTGCGTCAGATTGCTGACAATACCGGGGCAGAAGGAGCAGTTGTGGTGGAAAATGTCCGCAATAGTGATTTCAACCAGGGATTTAACGCCCAAACTGGTGAATATGTAGACATGATTGCCGCTGGGATTATTGACCCGGCCAAGGTGGTGCGTTCAGCTTTGCAAAATGCCGGTTCGATCGCTGGCATGGTGTTGACCACCGAAGCTTTAGTGGTTGATAAACCTGAGAAGAAAGCTGCAGCCCCCGGCCCTGACATGGGTGGAATGGGCGGCATGGGTGGAATGGGCGGCATGGGCGGCATGGGCATGATGTAAGTCCTCCGTCAATTAGCCTGAATGAACTTTCATTTTTTTCTGGCCCCGATCTTCGGGGTTTTTTCATATCTTTAATCAATACCAGGCGTGAGGCAGGCTTTTTCCCAGAACTGCAAAACTGAAGCGATCGCCCCTTTCCACGATCACCCCTTTACAATGGGTCTACCCCTAGTTCTTCTTCCAGAGCAATTCCATTTGGCAATTCTATGAGTAAACACCGTTCCATCTTTCCGGTTAAACCTCCCACTCCCCCCTCCCGCGCCACTGAACCGGATGAAGACTCCTACATGGATTACTTCTTTGACCAACCGGGGACCATGCCGGGCACCCTCAGTATTGAAGCCGATGCCACCCCACCTCAAATTGTCCTGATCGACTACGACCCGGAACGGGCAGAGCGGTTATGGCTGGAAACTCCGGAAGCCGTTGCCCCCTACCTGGATACCCATTCTGTCTCCTGGGTAGATGTCCAGGGTCTGGGGGATGAGGAAGTGCTGCGGCGATTGGGCCAGGTATTTCATTTACATCCGTTGGTGTTAGAGGATATAGTGAATGTACCCCAGCGACCCAAAATAGAAGACTACGAAGAACAAGTGCTGATTATTGCCCGAATGGTTACCCCCAAACCTGAACAGGGATTCATCAGTGAACAGGTGAGCTTTGTCCTTGGCAAGCATTACCTGCTAACGGTCCAGGAAGAACCCCAGCGGGATTGTTTTGCCCCCGTTCGCCAGCGGATCAAAACCTGTAGAGGCAGCATTCGCAAGTACGGAGCGGACTATCTTGCCTATGCCCTGCTGGATGCCATTATTGACGGGTTTTTTCCTGTCTTAGAAATCTATGGCGAGCAGATTGAAGCCCTGGAAGACGAAGTGGTTCTCAATCCCAGTCGCCAAACCTTGGAGAAAATTCATCAAATCCGCCGCGAACTCCTGTCCCTAAGGCGCGCCATCTGGCCGCAGAGGGATGCCATTAACGCCTTAATTCGCGATGGTAGTGTTCTGATCAGTCAGGAAGTTCAGATCTATCTGCGCGATTGCTATGACCATACGATCCAGGTGCTGGACATGGTGGAAACCTATCGGGAGTTAGCCGCCAGTTTGATGGATGTCTACTTATCCTCTGTCAGCAATAAGATGAACGAGATCATGAAAATTCTTACCGTGATCTCCACAATTTTCATTCCTCTAACTTTTATAGCTGGCGTTTATGGGATGAACTTCAACCCGGAAGTGTCCCCCTGGAATATGCCGGAACTGAACTGGTACTGGGGATATCCGGCCTGTTGGGCAGTGATGCTGACATTAGCCGGGGGATTAATTTATTATTTCTGGCGCAAGGGCTGGTTTAACAGCGTTTCCAACTTTTAGATTGTTCGTTCCGTTTGTCGAGTCCACCCTCCTCTTTAAAAGCACTAAGGTCTGTGGTTCAACAGCAAGTTCCCCCAATTCGTCATTTGCTCGTGGTTGAAGATAACCTGGGGCGCAGAAGTATTTTACTGGATGCGAATACCTATTCCCTCGGACGCAGCAGTGGCAACGCGATCGTCGTTCATTCTGCTATGGTTTCCCGTCAACACGCCATGTTGTTAAGGGTAGAGAAATCCGACTCAGAAGGGCAACGATTTCGGATCATAGACGGCGATCTGCTGGGCAATCGCAGCACCAATGGGCTATTCATCAATGGTCAACGCTGTCTGGCCCATGACCTCAAACACGGGGATGTGATTGAATTAGGGGTTGAAGCCAAGGCCCAGTACCTTTCCACCGTCAATCTCTCAGATGCTGAAGTGCTGGCCTATGTCCAGGCCGTCAGTCCTCCAGCCAATAATGGCCCGGAATTTTCTAAAACCACGGTGATCGCTGAGCCTGCCCTGTTGCTACTACCCCAAAGCGAACGCCCGGAACTGATTGCCCGTCTGGCCTCCTTCCCAGAACTGTTTCCTTACCCAATTCTGGAGGTAGACCGTTTCGGCAATATTACCTATCTCAATCCGGCAGCAGTAGAAACTTTCCCCGATCTGCAGAGTAAAGGGCAGGAACATCCCCTGCTGATCGGTCTGCTCCAAGTCATTCAGGAACATTCCCACAGCTTCTGTACCCGGCAGGTGGAGGTGGGAAACACATTCTTTGAGCAGTCGATCCATTATCTGCCTGCCAGTAACCTGATCCGCTGCTTTGCAATCGACATTACCCAACGGCTCCAGGCGGAGCGAGAACTGTACCTGCGCGATCGCCTGCTCCAGGCTGTCACCACCGCCACTCACCATCTCTTAACCAATTCAGACTTTGAGACAGCGGTTCCCCACGCCCTGGCTACCCTGGGAGTTGCCGCAGAGGTTGAGCGTGTTTATATTTATGACAATCAGTATTGCCTGATCAACCGGGAACCGGCAATGCAACTCCGTTTTGTCTGGCAGGCTGATTCCTTTACCCTGCATGGGCAAGACAACCACCGACAATCCCCCGGCTTCAGCAGCTTCAGTTTATCCCACTGGTATGACCATCTAGCTGAGGGTAAAACGATCAGTGGGCTGACAAGCAGTTTCTCCCCCCAGGAACAGGACATTCTGAACCAGGCTGGCATCCAGTCCCTATTGATCGTTCCCATTCTGGTCGATGACCAACTCTGGGGCTGTATTGGGTTTGATGCCTCTCAGAGTTCCCGCTGTTGGTCCAAGAATGAAGAAGCAGTTTTAGCCATGATGGCCGTTAGCATCAGTGGAGCAATTCAGCGACAGCACAAAGAACAGGTGATTCGCTATCAGGCTTTCCATGATTTGCTGACCGACCTTCCCAATCGGGCCCTCTTTATCGATCGGCTGAATCTAGCTCTGTCCAACGCCCACCGTAGTGGCGAGAAGCTCTCCGTTTTCTTTCTCGATCTGGATCGGTTCAAGACCATCAATGACACTCTGGGGCACAGCGTGGGGGATCAATTACTCAAAGCCGTTGCCCACCGCCTCACCCATTGTCTGCGGGAAGGGGATACGATCGCCCGGTGGGGAGGAGACGAGTTCACCATTCTGCTTCCTCAGATTCACCAGGTCAACGATGTGGCCAAAACAGCCCAACGGATGTTGAATGCCCTGGAACAGCCCTTCTATCTAGAAAGCCATGAACTTTACATTACTCCCAGTATTGGCATTGCCATTTACGATCTGGATGGTCACGATGGGGAAACCCTGATTAAACATGCAGATATGGCTCTGTATCAGGCCAAACAAATGGGGCGGAATACCTACCAGTTTTTCTGTTCCGGTTTAAGTAATGGTGCCCCGGAACGGTTAAACCTGGAGAAAAGCCTGCGCCATGCCCTGGAGCGGCAGGAGTTTTTGCTTTACTATCAACCCCAGGTCAATATCAAAACGGGCAGAATTACCGGCATGGAAGCCTTACTCCGCTGGAAACATCCAGAGATGGGGCTGGTCATCCCCCATTTGTTTATGTCCGTTGCTGAAGAGAGCGGTTTAATTGTGGCGATCGGGGAATGGGTATTGCGCACGGCCTGTGCCCAGAATAAAGCCTGGCAGGATCAGGGTTTACCATCCATCTGTATTGCTGTTAACCTTTCTGCCCGACAGTTTCGCCAGCCGGATTTAAGCGGGATGATTGCCCGCATTCTGGATGAAACTGGCCTGCCCCCCCAGTACCTGGATCTGGAAATTACGGAAACTACAGCCATACAAGATATTGAATTTACCAAACGGGTGCTGCAGGAACTCCAGGATATGGGCATTCAAATCTCCATGGATGATTTTGGCACGGGCTATTCCTCCCTGGCCCACCTGCAACAGTTTCCGCTCAATACCCTAAAAATCGATCGCTCCTTTGTTCGGGACGTAGCTGCAAATAGTCGAGATGCTCAGATTGTCACCGCAGTGATCGGGCTGGCCCGAGGTCTGAATCTGAACGTCGTTGCGGAAGGAGTGGAAAATGACGATCAATTGAATTGTTTAGAATCTCTGCACTGCGAGGAAGCCCAGGGCTATATTTTCAATCGTCCGCTTGAAGTTGAAGCCGCCACAGAGATTCTTCAACTCAATAGCTTTCAGCTGCAAAAGTCACAGAGATATAAAGTCACAGAGATATAGCAATCCTATTTGAGATCCAAACGGGGTAAAGGGGGGGAACCCCGCACACCCTTTTTCTCAACCCTAAATGGGTTGCTATATGAATGATTGTCTTATTCGAGTTTAATATTTTCTTGCATTTTTTATTGCTTAGCAAGCTTGCCGAACAGCCGCCGGTTCATAAAAAATGTTGGGAGCTTGGCTAAACCCCCAACCAATTTATCTGAGTTTTAACGACCTGAGTTATAGCGTTTTCTGAGACAGTAAAATACATGCTTGGCACTGAAATGCCCACTAAGTAGAGATTTTGATGTGCCTCATTTAAGTAGAAAACGCTATATGACTAATCGCTAGCAGAATAGAGCACCAACTTTCATTAACCTGAAGATATCGCTTCCAAAAAATGTCCAGCGATTACATCAATCCCCAGAAGTGAAGCACTCCCTGCTTGGTCAGAACTTCCGTCAGAATGGCGGCGACAAAACCAATCATAGCCAGTCGTCCATTCCAAATTTCAGCTTGAGGAGTGAAACCAAACACCCAAGCATTACGATCTTCGGTCTGTGTCATCCGGTCTTGCATGGTGATTCCTCCAGAGGTAGGTATCTGTAAATTTGAGGTGGGTATCTGTAAATCAATGTAACGAAGTTCTTGAAGATTTGCAATGTAACTTAATGATCAGTCACTTCCCCCTTAGTTATGGGCTAAACCCAAATCCAGGCTGACCCGATGGGCGCAGGCGAAACCGGAAAAAGCAACAGCATTTAACCCCTGTCCTGGAAAGGTACTGTCTCCCACACAATACAGATCAGGAACGACTGTGCGGTTGAAGGGCATTCTGAGTAAGCCGGGGAGTTTACGTCTGGGCATCGGGCCGTAGGTGCCATCCATTCTGCCCAGGAAGCGGCGGTGGGTGCGAGGAGTGCCAATTTCCCGGTGACGAATTCCTTGTTTTAGCCCTGGTAGCAGAACTTCTAGCCGTTGAATTAGGGAGTCGGCTACGGCTTGTTTGCGGGCTTGATAGGCTGAGGGGGGGAGGTGCTGCCATTCCTCCATCCAACTGGGGGTAAAGGCGTGGACAATGTGGTGGCCAGCGGGGGCAAGGCTTGGATCGAGCAGTGTGGGAATCGACACAAACAGGGTTCCTCCCGCAGCTTCCATCTGTTGCCAATCCTCTAGCAGGATATGATGACAGGCGGTATCGGGAGGAATGAGGGCTGCTTCTACCCCTAAGTGCAAACTGATGAAGCTGGGGCTAGGCTGGTAGCGATCGCGCCATTGTTGTTCGGCGGCAGGCACAAAGGGAAGCAAATCACCAAAGGTATCCCAGCGGGTGGCATTGGAGATAATTTTTTTGGCTCGCAGGGTTTGGCCGGTGGCCAGTTTTACTCCAACCGCCCGTTCCCGCTCGATCAAAATTTTGCTCACCCTGGCCCCGTAAAGCAACTCTCCCCCCACCTGCACCAGCCCGCTGGCTAATCTCTGGGCAATTTGTCCGACTCCTCCCCTGGGATAATTCACCCCACCGTAGTGGCGATCGCCAAAAACCATACCGGCGTTAATCAGAGGGGTACGATCGGCAGGAACCACCGACCAGCAGTAGCATTCCATATCAATAAACTTCAACAGCAGCGGATCGGTAAGATGACGGCGGGCCAGATCACCGACGGTTTGCGGCAGATAACGGGCTAAAGTGAGGCAAGCCAGGGGGTGTTGACGAAACATCCGCCACAGATAGCGAGGATCTTCCAGGGAGAGCAATTCCATCCGGTTCAGACAGGCAAAAATCTGGGTACATGCATCGTAAAATTGCCGAATCCCCTCAGCCTGGGCTGGAAAGCGATCGCTCAACTCTTGCAAATATTTCGCATAGGTTCGGTCCACCTTAATCTCGATGTCGGGAAGATGGTAGTGAAGCTGGACCGGGTCGGGCAGGGTTTCCAGGGACTGATTGACAGCGGCTAAAGCACGGGTGAGTAAATTGGTCGTGCCCTGTTGACCAAAACCGAAAATCATCGAAGCGCCAACATCAAAACGGTAACCCTGGCGTTCAAAGGAACCAGCACTGCCACCGGGAATCAAATATCGCTCCAGGACCAACACCTTTGCTCCCTTAACCGCCAGTTGGGTAGCGGCCACTAAGCCCCCAATCCCAGCCCCAATCACGATCGCGTCCCAGTCTTGCTCTATTAACGGGGAGGGGGGTTGAAACTTTAGCATAGAAGATTATTCAAAAAAAACAGGGGGCCGATCGGCATCGCGCTTCCTGACCCCACCTGCCTATTCCTCAGAGAGGAGAACACTGAATCCAGCATAGGGTCAATTGAAAATCTTTGTCAATAGTTTGGGCGGAATCCGTCAATAAATTATACATGGCAACCCTAAACAGGTTGGGAAAAAGAGAGTATGGGTTCCCCACAAAAGGGGTTCCACCCCGTTTCAACTCAAATGGAATTGCTATAGATAAACCAAAACGTAAATTCTTCAACCTCTAGAGGGAGAGGAAATGCGAGGCAGACGGGGGCGATAGGTAGGAGGACGGGACGGTAATCGGGGAGCGTCGCTCTCATCGTAGATTTCCCCAACCAGTTCTTCCAGGACATCTTCCAGGGTGACCAGTCCCACCGTTCCCCCATATTCATCAACCACAATGGCAAGATGAAAGCGTTGCTGCAGCATCTCCTTGAGTAAATCCCCCAGTCGCTTTGTTTCTGGCACATACACTGGCGCATCCATAGCCAACGTCACCGAACCATTGCCATGAGACTTCAGGCGTTGGACAGCCCGTTTGAGATGGATAACACCAACAATCTCATCTTTAGACTCTTCCTGGACGGGAATGCGAGAATATCCTGTTTCCAGGCATAAATCCACCAACTCCTGCAAACTGGCCTGACGGGAAATCGTCCGCATCTCCATCCGGGGTTTGACGACCTGCCGCACGCTGAGACTATCCAGCATCAACGCCTTGTTCAAAAGCTGACGTTTTTGCAAGTCTAACTGTCCCCGTCCCCCTAGAATCTCAATCATTAATTGCAAATCCTGCAGAGACTCTCTGGAAGGGACAGCACCCCGCTGGAACAGGCGAATGAGTCGCTGGCTGAGGGACTCAAAGATGTAGATAACTGGAAAGAAGAGGATGGAAAGCCAGTAGATCGGCCTGACGACCAGCTCAAAAATTCCTCTGGCATGGTTAATGACAATAGCCTTAGGTAGGATTTCCCCGAAAACTAGAATCAGTAGAGTTGCCACTGCTGTCGCAATGCCCAGGGCAGCATTACCGGACCAGAGTGTAAACAGGTTGCCGGTCAGAATAGCGCTGAAGTTGTTGAGCAGCGTTTTACCCAGTAACAGAGTGGTGAGCAGGCGAGTTCGCTTTTCCAGGGCTAGACGAAAGATTCCACCGCGATCGCCCTGTTCTTTGAGCAACGATCGCAGCTTCAGGTTATCCAGAGCGGTAATTGCAGTTTCAGAACCAGAAAAAATTGCTGATAAGATTAACATCAGTCCCAGCAGGAGGAGGTCATACCTAATGTCTCCCAGAAAAGCTTGAGGAACGGAGCTGGGGGTTAGTTCAGTTAAATGGGACAGTACAGAACTCACAGGAGAATGGCGTAGAGCAACCTTGTTCTAACGTCGTTACGTAGCATCATAGCTTCCACAACTGCCAGGGATCTGTTAGAGCGATTGCTTTTTGGCTGCTAAACCCTCATAATTAATAAATCTTAATCACAATAAAAACCATGGGGCGACCACAGGTAATTTTCTTGGATGCAGTGGGGACTCTGTTTGGGGTACGGAGTTCCGTCGGGGAGATCTATAGCGATTTTGCCCATCAGGTTGGGGTGGATGTCGATCCGGTAGTGTTGAACCGGGCCTTTCTGAACAGTTTTCGGGCTGCTCCCAGAGCGGCTTTTCCTGGCCAGTCTGCTGCCAACCTGCCTGGTTTAGAGATGGACTGGTGGGAGGCGATCGCGGCGGACAGTTTTGCCCAGGTTGGCGTTCTGGATCAGTTTACTGACTTCCATCATTTCTTCGTCGATCTGTTTACCCACTTTGCCACCGCTGCCCCCTGGGTGGTTTATGAGGAGGTGCCCCAGGTGCTGGCCGATTGGCAGGCTGCTGAGATTCAATTGGGGGTCGTGTCCAATTTTGACAGTCGCCTGTATCAAGTTCTGCAGGTGTTGGATCTGGCGCAATACTTTACGTCCGTCACCATTTCTACCGCAGTGGGGGCCGCTAAGCCCGAACCTGGCATTTTCAAGTCTGCATTAGAAAAACATGGTTGTTTGCCTGCCCAGGCCTGGCACATTGGTGATAGCTGGTCAGAGGATGTGGGGGGAGCGATCGCTGCTGGTCTAACCCCGGTCTGGCTGAATCGGGAAGCTCAATCCGCTCCTGTGGGGACCATTGCCATGGAAATTACCTTTCTAAGCAATCTACTGCTGCCGGTGGAAACTCCTGGACAAGGTGCCAGTTAACTGTGCTACACTAAGAAGCTGCCGGACGCATAGCTCAGTTGGTTAGAGCACTACGTTGACATCGTAGGGGTCACTGGTTCGAGTCCAGTTGTGTCCATTCAGTTTCACCAGTCACCATAAGGTTCCCAGGCTTTTGCCCAGTTTTTGCTTGGGTATCTCTGGGTACACTTGGGTACATTTTGGGTACATTTTGGGTACAATTTTGGGTACAGAGCGGAAACGAAAAGGATTCAGCAATGCCCAGAAAGCCGAAGCGGACGGAAAAAGGTGAGATAGCCCTATGGGTGCGCGGTGACAAGCTCTGGCTGAGATGGCGGTATGAGAAAAACCGATATGCTTTGAGCCTGGGACTAGATGACAGCCCTTACAACCGATACCGTTCACAGGAAGTTGCTAACCAGATAAAAACTGATATTGCCTATGGGCAGTTTGATCCAGACAACCTGGAGAAGTACAAGCCCATTTTGGGAACAGTGCCGGTCGAGGATTGTACCCAAATTGCCAAACCCTCTACAGTGAGCCTATTTGAAGAATTTATTGAACACCGCAGACGGGAGGGAACCAGTGAGCAGGCGATATCGACCCGCTATAATGCCATGCTGGCCAACCTGAAGCGGCTGAATCAGGACATAGAGGATGAGGATACAGCCCGAAGGTTTGTTGATACCCTCCGTACCCGGCAGTCTCCCCGAATTGCTAATCAGAACTTAACCCTGCTGAAAAGTTTCGCAGATTGGGCAGTAGAGTCTGGACAGATGACCATTAACCCTTTCACTAAAATTAGACCTCTCAAGGTGGATAAGTCCCAGTCGAGGGATAAACCATTCACTCAGGATGAAATTACCCGATTCCTAGCAGCTGTAAAAGTTGACCCATATTACTGGCGGTATCATGACTTTTGCATGATGCTGTTTTATCTAGGACTGCGGCCCAGTGAGTGTATCGGCTTACGGTGGAAACATATTGACTTTACCCGTAAACAAGTAACTATCTGTGAGAGTCTATCCAGAAGTCCAGAGGGTAAATCATCAGGTTATGCCCGGCAGAGGAAAGGACTCAAAACCACTGATGGTAATCGAATTCTTGACCTGACTTCCAAGCTGGTTGATATGTTACTGGGTCGCAGGCCAGAAAAGGTTGGCCCTGAAGCTTTGGTGTTTACCTCCCCTACAGGTAAAGCCATTGACGACCATAACTTTTCTCAACGGGTCTGGAAGGCAATCTGTCAGAAAGCAGGGATAGAATACCGTCCTCCCTACAATGCCCGTCATAGTCTTTTAAGCCATCTGATCGAAGCCGGGGCGACCTTACCCCAAACGGCTTATGTTGCTGGTCACAAAGATACGCGCATGGTTGCTCAGACCTACGGCCACATGATCAACCGTCCTAAAATGATCGATTTCTAAACTAACTTAACTAGGGAAATCTTGATTATCACCTGCCTTTTTTACCCGTTAATAGGGGTTGATAATTAGTACCTTAGTCAAGGTTCTAGAAACCATGATTGATTAGATTACAGCAAAATTATACAACTCCCAAATATCCATTTAATTGTCTTATCTAGAGGGTATATTTGGAGATTTCTTGTTGTTTCTTGGTATATTTATTCTATTGAACAGAGGGGTATATGGTTACCTACGGAACTCTGCGAATTAATCAAGTTTTGGAGTTAGCAATCATGGCTACTTGTAGAGAGCGGCGTAGTGATTTCAACCAAATTAAATTAAAAAGAAAACATGAAAGAGGAAAAATTAACAACTCTGAGTAGTTGTCACTGGGGCAGCAAGCGTTTGGCTGCCAAAATTCTCGGTATCTCCCCTGAGACGCTGAAGTTTTGGAGGAAGAAACGCATCTTGATTGAAGGCGTTCACTGGGTCGCAATTTCACCGACTTGCGTCAGATATAACCTAAAACTTTTAGAGGATTGGGTAGCTAACCGGGCAACTCCACATCTCCACAAGGCAACGATCGAAGCCTATCTGCAAGGTCGGAAGGTTGCCTGAGATGTACGAAGAACGAGAAAGCGGCCACCCTGCGAAAGACGACCGCTTAAAACATAAAAACTTTCGCCCTTATTGTATCCCACTCCCTCCTCATCTGGATAAGCTGCTGGATTCCCCGTGGTCGGCTGCTTCCAGCATTCAGGTCGATTATTGGCTTTGGTATCTGGCTGCTGAATTCGAGGGAGTGAGTCATGAGCAATAAACTCATCCCTTCCACTAAAAAGAACCCCTGCCCTGTCTGTAGTCGCACTAAAGACGGCGATTGCCGGATCAGCAAGGATGGCCATTTTGTCCTCTGCCACAGTGAGATTAACGGACGGCAACCAAAGGAAGAACTGAACGGCTTTATCTGGCTTGGTACTACCGACTGCCACACCTGGGGGAAGTGGATCGTAAAGTCTGAGGACTGGCAGAAGTCACTCCGACCTGCTGGCAAAGAGTTTCGCTATCCGTTCTGTGACCGAGAAGGTAAGAAGGTTGTTGAAGAGGTCAGGGTTTATCGGTCAGACGGCAGTAAAAAGCCGTGGATGGAGCCAAAAGGGGTTGATACCTCCAAGCTTGTTCCTTACCGTTACGCTGAAGCTCTGGACGCTCTCAAGAATGGAGCTGAACACTGCTTCATCGTTGAAGGCCCGGGTAAAGCCGATAAGCTGTGGGAACTGGGACTGACAGCAGTGGCTTTTGCCAATGGGTTTCAACAGAGCCGGGATACTCAATGGTTTGAAGGTTTTGAGCATCGATTGGTTGTCGTTCCCGATCGTGACCGTCCAGGCGTTCAGAAAGCGGGGCGAATCCAGAAAGCTTACCCAATGGCTGCAATCTTCAAGCCCTGGACTGATTCGGCATGGTGGGAATCAGAATGGCTACCAGAAAGCGGCGGACTAGACATCAAAGACTGGGTGGATCAACTTCACCAGCAGGGCGTGACCAATGAGCAGATCAAAACTTTAATCCTGAGTACAATTGAACCGCCATGCAAACCGGAGAAATCAACTGAGGCTAAACCTGCCGAAGAAGAGGAAACCCCACCCCGGCAACTGCTGGATTACCAGGTCATCAAAGCCAGAATCGGGCTGGATCTGCGGTACAACGAACTCACCAAAAACTCTGAGTTGAAGGGCATCCCATTCGAGGTTGCTGATTCCAAGCTGACCCTGGCTATCGACTACCAGTTAAAAACGCGATGTCCAGATGAAACCATCGCTCGAATTGTTGATCGAATTGCTAAAGAGCAACACTACAGCCCAGTGCGTGATTACCTGGAAGAGGTTTCATCCCGGCACAGTGGGGAGTCTAAAATTCTTGACACTTTGGCTAATGATTACCTGGGAACGGCTGATCCTCTTCACAAGACCATGCTCAAGCGTACCCTGATTGGTGCGGTAGCTCGGGCCTATGAGCCAGGCTGTAAACTCGACACGATGACCATTTTGGCTGGTAAGCAAGGCTTTGGAAAATCAACCTTTCTACGTGTTCTCGCTTCTCCAGCCTGGTTTGACGACTCATTAGACCTGGACACGATCGGGGATAAAGACTCTCGGCTTCAACTTCATGGAGTCTGGCTCAATGAACTTCAGGAAGCAGAGCAGCTATTCAGCAGTAAGCGGTCAAGGGGTAAGCTCAAGGCATTTTTGACGACTCAGGTAGACCGTCTGCGGCGGCCCTATGGTCGGTCATTTGAAGCCCTGGAGAGACATTTTATTGTGGTGGGAACGACTAACCATGAAAAATTCTTGGACGATCCAACTGGAAATAGACGATTCTGGGTGGTTCCAGTTCTGCAAAAGATTCCCCTAGACAAGCTGGCTCAAGACCGGGATTTGATCTGGGCCACAGCAACTCTGGCTTATAAAAACGGTGAGCAGTGGTGGGCAACGGATAAAGAGTACAGCCTGATTGCAGAGCAGACCAGAAACTATGAAGCCGTAGACCCGTGGTTTGACGAGGTTGCGAATTATGTTGAGCCACTCACCCAGGTGACCACAGCACAGATTTTCAGTCAGGTCTTGGAGATGGAGCTATCCAGGCAAAATACCCCTGAGCAGCGGCGGGTAGGGGCAATCATGACCCGTTTGGGATGGTCGCAAACTCCTAACCCGATTGCATTCCAGAGCAAAAAGCAGCGGGTATGGCAGAAGGGGGAGACAAGCCAGTGATGAGTTCTACAAATCGCTGTTTCAAAAATCGTACTTTAAGTGTTCCATGTGTTCCACTGATTCAGAAAGCTTATGCAGCAATACTTTCAGCCCGGAACACATCTGGCACACATCCAAAAACCGAAGTGTTCCATGTGTTTCACTGTGCTTTTTCTCTCAAGTCGACTTCGGAACACCGGAACACATCTGGCACGCATCCAAAAACCGAAGTGTTCCAGTCTACAGCCTTTGTACAGCAAGCTTTCTAGACCTGCTGGAACACTGGAACACTTCAAATCAAATTTTTGCAACACACATTCTCTTAGCCAGTGCAGAGGAAGGCAGCATGACCGAGCAACCCGCTAAATCGCCAACTCATAGGGAAGGGCTACTAAAGCTTCAACTAGCAAGACTTTCCGTAAATCAATAAGGCAGGATGTTTCACTGATGACTAACTGCATTTTCAAGTCTTGGCCCCTTCCAACCCTCTTCTACAACTTCAATATTACTCTGGAGTAATTCAGTCACTTTAGCAATGGAAATTAAACCTTCAGCCAGAGCACGATAACAGAGGCGTTCGAGACGGCGGGGTTGTTCGGATTTTCCCCGTTCTGACTCTAGTTCCTCTGGTTCGATCGTGCGCCAGGTTTTTGCGATCGACTGGAATAAGTAGGTCAAGATAGCATCTGTAATCACCCCGATATCTCGCAAACGCACCAGAAGAGCAGCCGCACTGACACGATAGATTCGTTTTAAGGATATAATTTCCCTCTAGCTAAAAGAACTTCTCTGCCTCCCAACTTCTCGTTCTAAGTGAGTACGGGACATCAAAAATGCACTGGCAAATCGGGCTACTGCTTTTTCTTCCTCCTTAGCCAGCAAATTGGGGGGGTGAATTAACCAATGACCTAACTCATGGGCCAGAGTCAACCGCCGTCGTTCCAGACTGCATTTCTGGTTGACGACAATTACAGGTAAGGAAGGCAAGCCCTGCGATCGCTGCACCCAACAGGTAAAGCCGGAGACGCGATCAGGGAGGTCAACGAGCAACACTTTTAATCCCTTTTCTTCCAGAAGCTCAGTCATATTCGGGATGGGATCAATGCCCAGTTGCCAGCGACTCCGTACCCGGTTAGCCAGATCTTCGGCTTCCTCAATGGAACGAATTGCTTCGGATGATGCTAGGGGGCTTTCCCAATCCGCGCTATCAAGATCCAGAATCTGCTCAATCTGAAGATACCGCTCTACCGACTCCATAACGGCGATTTCAAGCCGGTTGCGCTCCTGAACTTTGGTATTGGCTCTGGTACGAAAATCTACGCAGGTCAGTAAAATCTCTTGAGGATCGAGCAAGTAGGTGAGGGATACTCCCAAAGCCTGACTCAGGGCAATCAATACATCAGAACTGGGAGCCATTTCGTTACGCTCGTATTTGCCGATCGCCTGGGCGGAGACTTTCCCTGCCATAGCCTCAGAGAGTCCCCTTAAGGAGTACCCAGCTTTTTTTCGAGCTAGCTGAATTCGATCGCCAATCATAAAGGCATGGTTTACAAGAAATATGCTATATATGTAGTGTAAACCTGTTGATAAGCGTTTGTACGGACACAAAAAGGTACATTATGACTACAAGCGATAAAAGGCAAGAATTGAGAACCAAGATCGGAGCAGAACTAAGATGGGTTAAAGAAAGAATAGAAATGATTTTGGATGACAGAAGGGAAGATAAGGAGATCTCAATTTATAAAAATTATTTTGATAAAATTAAAAACATTTTAAACGTGACAGTAACTGATGATGAAATAACAGAAGCTGAATTGAAATGGTTTGATTTTGATGTCAAAGAACATCAACTTAAATTTGCAGATCAATTTCTGGATAATTTTCAACAACTCATTGAATTTTTCAAAAATAAAGGAAGATTACGTGATTGTCAAGTAAAGACAATAATACACATCTTCCTTTTACATGAATTTCGTCATGTTAGTCAGGGTGTCGAAAGGACAAACTATAAACAATTGAAAAGATATGCTCCTACAGCTCTACGCTTAATGGATTACGATGCAGATGCAGCAGCAATTATTTCCTGCTATTATCTTTATTCTTATAACGATAATAGTGGAGAAAACTATTGGAACAGTCTTAGCACAGATTCAGGCACTTTAAGAACAGAAGGATGGAAAAACCAAATAAAATATTTAATTGAATCAAGTATTTTATCAATGAGAATTTTTGATTTTCAAGAAATAAATAAAAATCATGTGGGAAGCATTAAAATAGATTATAAGCGTTTTATTAGATACTTCACATGGGCTTTACAGTATATTAGAGTTCAACGCTTTAGTAAGACAAATAGTCAAAATTGTATAGAGAGTTTAGGATTGCATATTACTCCAATTGTTGAAATATTTTGGGATGATGAAAATCGTCCATTTATGGATTCACGATTTGAGGCGCAATATAACCCTGAGACTATTTCATTAGATTTTTTAAACCTCAGACGAACTGGAACAATATCAATTTACTGGAAAAATGAAATTTTTTATCCTCATCCAATCTCCTCTTCTCAGGGTGACACCTCAAATATTTTTGAGGACATAGTAAATTGCGAATTCTCCAAAAGCATATATGCATTGAGTGGCATTATTCAAGGGTTTAATGCTTTTGTTTCGCCTGTTATCACAGATTTTTCTATAAACATTCAAGAAGATGCAAATCAGGAAGCTATAAACATTCAAGAAGATGCAAATCAGGAAGCTATAAACATTCAAGAAGATGCAAATCAGGAAGCTATAAACATTCAACCTATTTCTATATCTATTGAATTGACATCTGTTTCTTCCAGTATCACTTTTACATTAATATCAAAACAAACATATTATAGTGCAGATTTTGGCGATGACACCATATTTAATCTTGCTAGAACGATAGAGAGCTATGGCAATAGGGGATATGTTCATTTGGACGATGCAGAATTTTATGGAAGAGAAATTGCACGATTAATTGTAGAGAGATTCAATAAAGAACAGCTTACTAATCAATCCTATATAAATGAACAACAGGAACCTCTGGGGAATAGTCTTTACATCCCTGTAATAGTTGAATATGCAGGTATAAATTGTATATTGATAAGATATATAGAGAATGCAAACCAATGGGAAGCAAATACAGAGCTAGAGCTGCTAAGCGGTACAACCCCTGCAAGGTTTATTATACTTTCTACTGAAACCAAGCCTCTACCTTCAAGAGCTTCCCAATCTCCAGCAGGGGGCTAACCAACTTTCTAAACAGCTTCTGAGGTCTCCCGGTTAAGGTTACCTCTTGATACCGTACTGGAGCGATTGACCTTTGAGTAAAAGGTGCGCCTGATGGCTGAACCCACGGCTGGCTCACCTGATCTTACTCTGCATCTTGCCTATCAGTGGTTGAAACCGGGGTTAAATGCAGATTAGGTTAACCATTTAGCTGAAAACCTTATCCTGTCCAGCGTATAGCGGAAGTGTAACCAGGATTGGACATAGAGACCGGGACATGTTAGGGACTTTTCGATGACCAAACCAAACCCTCTAAAAAAGCTCTGTACTGCCACAAAAAAAGATGGCTCTCCCTGCAATCAATATGCGATGCGTGGACAGGATACCTGTCTGAGTCACAGACCAAAACCCACAGTCAAGGGAATTGCTCATCACCGCTTCAAAACGGGCAAATATTCCTCTGTGTTACCCGTTCGGTTGCTTTCCCAATATCATCAGAGCATGGCTGACCCGGAATATCTCAGTCTTAAAAATGAGATTGCCCTCTTAGATGCCCGGATTGAGGACTTACTGAAGCGGGTAGATACGGGGGAATCAGGCAAGCTCTGGAAGAACCTTAAAGCAGTCGCTGATAACCTCTATCAGGTTGTCCGGGAACAGCGTAGAGAAGACTTGGATAATGTCACTCGAAAGGGTTATGAGCAGCTTCAGCAGGAATTGACGGTTGAATTATTTGACATCATTCACAGTGCAAAATCTGATTCTGATGCCTGGCAGGATGTAATGGCTGTCATAGAGCGGCGGCGGCGACTGGTAGCGACTGAAACCGCCAGGGTCGATAAGGCAACTGAGTACATTCGAAGTGAGGAAGCTCAGACCTTAATTGCAGCTCTACTCAACTCCATCCGTGCCAATGTCACCGATCGACACATTCTGGCAGCGATTCAAGCCGACTTTATACGGTTGGTTAGTGCTTCCGGCAAGGCTAAGACCGAATCGTCAGCAGAATAGAACAGGAAACCTATACCGGCTAAATCCCTGCATAACAAGTTTCGCGACTCGAGTCTTCCTTGTGGGTCTTTGACGAGAATTCAAGGAATCGAAAAGGGTGATAACCCAGTGTAAGACCCAATTACGACTTGAGAGGTTCATTCTACAGAGTAAGCACGCTGCAAGCGCCAGTGCTAGATCCTCACCTATTGAGAAACCTTGCTGTGCTGCCAAAGCAGGGCTTCGATGGTGGGTAAGCGTTTACTTACCTTACAAGGTCGTCCCATCTGCTTGGGTATCTCTCAGGTGCAAGGTTCAAATGGATAAAGTCAAGCTAAGAAAATCACCTTAGAGACATTTGGAATTGTCAATTTCTAAAACTTCTGTACTTGTTAGCTTTACGCTCTTGTGCATTAAGCGCTTAATGAGGTATAACAGCTTTAATGTAAAAAGGAGATCTACATGTCCGGTTCTGGTGGCGGTGGCGGTGGTGGCTTCGATAGGGTGCCAGAAAACTGCGAAACGATTGTTATTAATACCCAACTTACTTCACCTAAAGATGAGGTAATTGAACATATTGACGTAGGTGATGTTCTTGATGTAGAAATTGTGCAACAAAATGATCGAGCTATTGTTGCAGTATTACATCAGGGAAACGTAGCAGGTGGACTTGCAACAACTCAGTTACAAAGGCTTCGAGAGTGCATTCAACAAAATGTACAGTACCAGGCTATAGTCACACAAAAGCAAGATGGTCAAGTAAGCGTTCGGATTTCACGCAAAGTTCTTACTTAGGAGAGAAGGGATTGCTATGCTTACTATCGTCGGAGGAGTTTATCGTGAGTACTGTACACGTCCTAGATGGGATACATTTTATGGCTCTGCAGGGAGAGCAGCATCTGCATTAGCCTGTTTTCAGACCGAAGTAGTACTGCATACATATCTTGATGAACAAAGCTTTGTGTCGGTCGACAGTCGAGCTGCACTTGAAAACTTTCAGCTTGAGTCAACATCCGTACCGGAGTTGGTAACCTTCTATTATCACCATGGTCTTGCATCACCACGTTTTCGTATCCCATCTACTGATTATCCTCAGCTAACTATAAAAGAGGAAAAAGTTGTTAGATTTGGATTAATTAAGGGTGATGCAAAAGTTCATTCTAAATATGCCGTATATGATCCTCAGAATTCATCTAAGCCAGGATCATTTTCGAGCAATGGCTCCCATGCAGAACATCTGGCAGTGATACTAAATCGGTATGAGGCTGGCTTGTTGAGCGGACAGCCAGAAGCAACCCCTGAGGTACAAGCAAAGGTACTTGCTCATCAAGAGAAGGCTGAAGTGGTTGTAATCAAAATGGGTCCAATGGGGGCAGTTGTTTATGAAAATGGTTCTATTGATACCGTAAGTTCTTATCAAACAAATAATGTTTGGAAGATTGGCTCAGGGGATGCCTTTGTGGCCTATTTTAGCTTTTATTGGATGGAAAAAAGATTTCCAGCACTTCAAGCTGCAGATTGTGCATCGAAGGCTACTGCATACTACTGCGAGAAACGTGGTTTTCCGAAACAGAATCAACTTCACACTTATAACCCCAATCCTATCCAACCATCACAACGCTTTAAAGAGGGACACAAACCATTAGTTTACCTTGCAGGTCCTTTTTTTACCCTGGCACAGCTTTGGCTTATTGAGCAAGCTCGAGAAAATCTTATTGATATGGGTTTGAAAGTCTTCTCGCCATATCACGATGTTGGACTCGGAACAGCTGATGATGTTGTCCAAAAAGATTTGGATGGTATTAATGAATGCGATCTAATGTTTGCAGTTGGGGATGGTTTAGATTCGGGAACTATATATGAAATTGGTTATGCTTGTGCACTCAACAAACCAGTAATTATCTATGCTGAGAATGAGTCAGAGGAAAATATGAAAATGATGGAAGGCTCGAATTGTATTCTCTGTAAAGACTATGTGACTGCGATATATCTAACTTTATGGACAGCATCTCAGTTATGAAAATCGGGATTCTCCTATCTGGTGGAATAGACTCAACATCGCTGCTTTGGTGGAAACGTCCGAATATTGCCTATACTGTTGATTATGGACAACTCCCTGCTAGAGCCGAGATTGAAGCATCGACAGCAATCTGCAAAAGACTTAAAATTCCTCACACAGTAATTAAGGTTGATTGTAAGTCATTAGGTTCAGGAGATTTGGCTGGAAAAGAGCCTAATCAACATGCACCTGAAAGTGATTGGTGGCCTTTCAGAAACCAACTTTTAGTGACTCTTGTTGCCATGAAAGCTATTACGGACGGAGTTACCCATTTATTGCTTGGCACTGTTAAATCGGACAGTATTCATAAGGACGGAACTAAAGAGTTTTTCAATGCAATTAGCCAATTAACTGAATGCCAAGAGGGCAATTTAGTCATTGAAGCTCCTGCATTAGATCTTTCTAGTGTAGATCTAGTACGTTTATCTGAAATTCCTCTCGAAAGCTTAGCATGGGCACATAGTTGTCATACTGCTAATATTTCATGCGGTGCTTGTCGAGGCTGTAATAAATATTTTCAAGTTTTTCATGAAATTGGATATGGTTTGGATTGACCTTGGCAACCCCTATCCCCGAAAGCAACCAAATCTTTATATCCCTTTTGACTGGCCGTCAGGTAGGATCCTACGACTAGAAACTCCGCTCAATCTACCGAAAGATGGCTTTGCCGAGGTTGTATCATTACGTCGAACATACTACAAGTTTGGATCCTTGGAATTTGATAGGTTATCAACTTTGTTATGGCTTTCCTATCGGGTTCAGGCATGGGGACATTCAAGTCTTGGATTTCCAATTACGCAAAGGCCTGTCCCCTCAGCCGGTGCTATACACCCTATCCACATCCTCTTAAACTTATCATTTGATTCTACTTGGTGGAGGTATGATGCACAAGATCATTCTCTGGTAGAGGTCTTTGGAAAGATGAATTTCCTTACTGATGTAAGAGATGAGCTTAATGCAGTAGTTCCTTTAGAGGAGGCAACGGTACTTTTGTTTGTCGCTGAACCTGGTAAAACTTTTTCAAAGTATGAGCATGCTTGCAGTTTAATTTGGCGTGATGCAGGAGTTTTATTGGGTCATCTAGCTTTAACCTCTGCTGCTCTTAAACTAAATTTCTGTCCCCTAGGTCTAACAGGGCAGAAGTGGGTAAGCAAACTAGACAAACAAGGCAATTTGGTTGGAGTTGGAATGGCTCTTCTTGGAATACCCATCTAATTTTTGATTTTTTACTAGAGACTTTTGGCTATCCTCTTCCTTTAGAATTCTATGAACAGTTGACGGAGAAGACATCATTTCTAACCAGATCACAGCATCTAATTCCGATGTACGTACTCCAAGAGATTTACTGAAGCGAATAAATATTTCCTCCATTTCGATATAGTTTTTGTTAACAGTCAGATTCGATTTAAAGAAGCCAGCTAATAACCCAGCTCTTTGAATATGGACGTCAAGGATAGCAACATCATCAGCATCCATCCAGTTTCTAGCAATCCAAGATGCAGTTTTGAAACCAATGCCCGGTATAGTAATGAGCCAATTTCGTAAAGATTTTCCAGAGTCTGTAGGAGGTGACTCAGAATTTAGCTTAGTAAGCGCAGCAGCAAGGTACTTGGACTTTTGTCTTGAAAATCGATAGCGGATACTACGTCCATTTACATCTAATGGTTCTGATAGCCAAGCAAAAAATTCGCTCTCTGAAGGAGGTTGTTTTCTATTAAAGGCTCCAAGTTCCTTGATACGCTTGTAAGCTGTCAATCCAACTGCTGTTGGGATTCCATATCCTCCTAAAAGACATGCTGCAACTTCTTCTTTTAAATCTCTTCCCAACTTATAGTTTATTTGATTGCCCTCAACTCGTCTAGCGAGCACTTGATAGAGCCAATATGCAGGTGATGGAAAAGCATCAACTGAGCCCCATTGAACACCAGGTATAACTTCATTGGCTGGGTCAGGAAAATCAATTTTAATAACGGTTTTTCCAAGAAAAATTGTTCCTTGTTGCCTCATATATTCTCCGTTTTATTGCAGTAGGAATCGTTGATCCATTGAATTAGCTCACTGCGCTCAATTGAGTTCATACTTGCAATTTTTGCTCGTAATCTTTGTTGTCTTCGCTGAATCACCTGGCGTTGACGGTAATTCGACCCTAAAAAACTTGAATCATGAAGTTCTTTAGGCAGCGCAAAATTAAACCACACACACTCTTCTCGAATAGTGGTATGTGTTTTAGCGTTGTACTTGTATACATTCCATTTGGACAGCAGATCGTTATATAGTTCACTTTCATATCCCGAAATCATTACCATACAAGGCAACTTTATTAGAAGACCTAATAGATTCTCGTGATCTTTATATGTGTAGTCGTATGCATATACTCGTTTGCGGTTACGTACTTCAGCTAAATAGGGTGGATCAGCGTAAACTAGTTCCTCGCCTTTAAATGAAAAATTATTGAGGTACTCAGCTGCATCAGCGTTCACTAATTCGCAGATCTCAGGTAAGCTTCTCTTCCATTGATCAATTACTCGTGGATCAAGCTCTATGCCAATATTTCTTAGGGCAGGCTTTTTATGCCGCATTACTGCGCCACCTCCCAAGTGCGATTCAATATAGGTTTTGTGAGGAGGCATCAGATTTATAAGGTTCTGATAGCACTTCCCTTTTCCGCCTGGGTATCTAATCATGGATTTAATCATCGTCAGAAATAGCGATGATGTCAAGTCCCAGAGGTACAGCCTGGGAGCTTTTTTCGTATTCCTTAAGTCCTATTGGCAAATGAATATTTCTGGTGCAAGCGGATAGGTATCACTTTGGTCTGCTCAAATGCTTTGTAGTTCATTTCCACTCATCAGCAACCTTAGGACGGGTGCGTGTCACCTTATTGAGAGAGAAATTAGGTTGGGAGAGAAGCCTACCCCTGCACCCGTCCTATGACTCCAGAAGACCAAGCGCAATTGCAACAGAGCCTTGATACCATTGCCCAGATTCTCTATCGCAATACCCCTGCCGAGCAGTTGCAAACTTTAGAAGGAATTGAACACGCCATTCGCCAGCAGACACAGAAGTGGGTGTTGCCGCAACTAGGATTTTTTTTATTTCAACAACGACGGCCACGACGGAAGGATACCCGCGAACTCTAAAGAGCATTTTAGGAACGCTGTCCCTCACTAGCGAGCAGGCCGAACGATTACAGGTCAAAGCAGGGAGTCAAATCAGCCCGATGTTGGAGAGATGTTGTTTACGCGTGAGTGCGAATGTGTCGTATCAGCGCACGGCGGAGGACATCGAACTGTTGACTGGGATGCGGGTGAGTGCGAAAACGCAACAGCGCCTAGTTCAGCGCCAGTCGTTTGAACCGCCTGTCTTAGAGGAAGCCGTGGAGGAAGTCAGCCTTGACGGTGGAATGGTGCGATTAATCGTAGAACCTGGGGAACAACCGCAGTGGAAGCAGTACAAAGCCGTGCATCTGGAGCCTGGGAAAGTGCATGGGGCTTGGTTGGACGACAATTCTGCCTTAGTGGCGTGGCTCAATCGTCAATCCTTCGGGGCTAGGGTCACCTGTTTAGGGGATGGGCATGATGGGATTTGGAACGTGTTTGACCAGATCAAGGGGGAGGTAGAGCGGCATGAGATTCTCGATTGGTATCACCTGATGGAAAACCTGGAAAAGGTTGGAGGCTCACTGAAGCGATTGGCGCAGGCTCGTTCCTTGCTCTGGCAGGGAAAAGTAGATGAAACCCTGGTCTTGTTTGAAGACTGTCAACGCCATCAAGCTCACTGTTTTTGTCAGTATTTACGCAAGCATCGCTATCGCATTGTTAACTACGATTATTTACAAGCTGAAGAAATTTGTTCCATTGGCTCTGGAGCGGTTGAATCAACGGTTAAGCAAATTGATCGTCGGCTCCAAATTTCAGGGGCACGATGGAAACCGGAACATGTTCCAACCGTTTTAGCGCATCGTTGTGCTTATCTCAATCACCAGTTGTAACCCATTTTCCTGTGGAGGAGGTGACACGCACCCCCTTAGGACTGTATATCGCTATGTTGGAAGAGGCGGGTTATCACCGAGGCAGCAGAGCGGAAACTGCTAAACAAGGCTGAGGCAGCCGCTGAATGAGGGAACCAACCTTTGCACAGCTTCTAGCGCTGTACTCCCGATGCAAATGGTTGACCAATGTTGCATTTCAACCGATTCACATCATCAGGATGGATGAGCGAACCGGAAATATCTTCATCCTGGCTGGCAAAGAAGAGCCGATCGAGTTCCAAATTGACCCTACCGGAGAATTCATCCCATGACCCAGGTTAACTACGCCGCAATGACTGACCAGGAGCTAAAGCAGTATTTCCTGGCTCACCGAGACGATCAGGCTGCGTTCTATGCCTATATGGATAGGGTGAATGCCCGACCGAGAAAGCCAGGGATTAAACTGGATGACCCTGATTGGGAGAATAAGCTGAGGGCAGCAGTTGAGGAAAAACTTGGTCAGAGCAATTCTTGACCCTGCATTACCCAGGTTTGGGATTATCTCCGATCGTCAGCCTGAATTACTCAGGTATCTTCAGACTCATTCTGGGTACAATTTTGGGAACAATTCAAAATTTAAAATCCCAGAGTGCTTACACAGAAGCAGTTGATAACTACGTTGACATCGTAGGGGTCACTGGTTCGAGTCCAGTTGTGTCCATTAGATCTTGTGAATGATTGATGCTGTTGTACGAGCATTGCCCAATCGATCGGAGTGGTTGAGGAGGGTCATCATCGAGGCAGCGGAGCGGGAACTGCTAAACCATGCTGAGGCAACCGCTGAATGAGGGAACCAACCTTTGCACAGCTTCTAGCCCTGTACTCCCGATGCCAATGGTTGACCAATACCGCGTTTCAAACGATTCACATCATCAGGATGGATGAGCGAACCGGAAATATCTTCATCCTGGCTGGCAAAGAAGAATCGATCGAGTTCCAAATTGACCCTACCGGAGAATTCATTCCATGACCCAGGTTAACTACGCCGCAATGACTGACCAGGAATTAAAACAGTATTTCCTAACTCACCGAGACGATCAGGCTGCTTTCTACGCCTACATGGATAGGATCAATGCCCGTCCCAGAAAGCCAGGGATTAAACTGGATGACCCTGACTGGGAGAATAAATTGAGGGTAATGGTTGAAGAAAAACTTGGCCAGGACAATTCTTGACCCTGCATTTCCCAGGTTTAGGGCAGGCTCCGATCGTCCGCCTGGCTCATCAGGTATCTTTAGACTCGTGAAGGCGGAGCATTTTTGTACCTGCTCAACATAGTTGCTAGCTGGATAAGAGCAACTGCTGCAGCAATTCTGACCAAGCTAAGATCAGAAGGTGAGGTTGACCAGAAAGACTTCTTGCTGCCTTTCAGTCTTACCTGAGCCCGCTTAAGCGGAGCAATAACCGCAGTAAACTCAGATCACAGTCCTCAGTAGAGCAGTATAGGGGTCTATGGCATTTAATTGGTTTCGTCGCAAATTTATAGATGGTTCTCAGTCTACCCCTGACTCTCAGCCTACTCCTGAATCTACCTCTGACGCACCAGAGCAGCCCCCCACAGAGAGCCAGTCAGAACCGCCTTCAGCAGAGCCGCTGACTAAATCTCAAGCTGACTATTTGGCCTGGGCAAAAGCGGCCTATAAAAATATTCAGCAACGCCAGACAGAGCAAACCGAAGCAGAAACGTCCTCTCCGATCGCAGAAATCGCCGCAGTGACTGCTGCCGAAGTTGCATCTGAAGAGCCCATTCCGTCTGAACCCCTTTCCACAACTGAACCCCCTGAAGCGGTTGTTACTGAGCCTGAACCTGAGGCTTCTCCGCCGGAAGTTTCTGAACCTGAGGGGACTGAAGCAGCTAATGAGTCCACCATCCCTGAAACAGAGTCCACCATCCCTGAACCGGAAGTTCCTGAACCGGAAGTCACTGAATCGACTACTGAAGCTGAAGCCACTATTACGGATGTCGCTCCACCGATCGCTACAGAGCCTGCTGATCATCCACCGGACAGCCCATCCCTGGCCAGTGAACCAGCCGCTATCGAACCGCATAGCCCTGAACCTGCCCCCACTGAGCCTGCTCCCCTCCCCTTCTGGGCCAGAGCAGAAGCAGAGCGATTAGAACGGTTAGAGCGATTGAAAGCAGAGGCGATCGAGACCGAAACCCCTGCAACTGAGACGGCTGTGCAACCTGAAATGGCATCCTCTGCACCCCCATTCACCCAGGAAGTAGAATCCTCTGCTGGAATGGCTGCAGTACCCAATCTTGACTTTGATGAAGGTTTCCTCTGGTCGGCAGAAGTGCTGGCAGCCCAGGGCCGTCGTCCCGAAGATATTTCTGTGGAAGAAATTACCTGGTTACAGAAATTGCGCCGTGGTTTGGGTAAAACTCGCCGGGGACTGGTCAATCAACTGAAGGCGATCGTTGGTCAGGGCCCGCTCAACCAGGATGCGGTACTGGAAATTGAATCCCTGTTGTTGCAGGCGGATGTGGGGGTGGCAGCCACCGATCGCATTATTCAAGCTTTACAAGATAAAATGCGCCAGGAAACCCTTCCCCCCGATGGTGCGATCGCCTACCTGAAGCAAATTTTGCGCGGCATTCTCGATCAACCCCTACAGCAGGGCTATAGTCCAACTTTTGCGCCAGAAAAAAATCAGTTAAACATCTGGTTGATGGCCGGCGTGAATGGGGTGGGTAAAACCACGACGATCGGTAAGATTGCCCATGTTGCCACGACCTCCGGTTATAAGTGCCTGATTGGTGCTGCCGATACCTTCCGGGCCGCTGCCGTGGAGCAGGTCAAAATCTGGGGTGAGCGCAGTCAGGTGGAAGTGATTGCCAATCCCGGCAAAAATACCGATCCCGCAGCGGTGGTGTTCGATGCCATTACTGCTGCCCAGGCCCGTGAGGTAGAACTTTTGCTGGTGGATACGGCCGGACGGCTGCAGAATAAGCAGAACCTGATGGAAGAACTGCGGAAGATCCGCCGCATTATTGATAAGAAAGCAACCAACGCCCAGGTCGAAGCCTTGCTGGTTTTAGATGCCACCCTGGGCCAAAATGGTTTACGTCAGGCGCAGGTGTTTGCTGAAGCGGCCCAACTAACTGGCGTGGTGATTACTAAACTGGATGGCACCGCAAAAGGAGGGGTGGCCCTGGCTGTGGTGCAGGAATTGGGTTTGCCCATCCGCTTTATTGGGGCTGGGGAAGGAATCACCGATCTACGTCCCTTCTCCAGTTATGAATTTGTCGAAGCTTTACTCAGCAGTTAATGGCCACAGCGAGTTGCCGCAGTTAAGGGTCGATTCTGAGGCGATCGCCAATGCGAACCGAGCAATTTGGGAAGAAGTTTGGCATGGACTCAGTCTGGACTGAAAATCGATCCTAACTGGCCGCTTCCAGGGCATCATCTTCCCAACCACAATCGTGGCAATCCCAGCGGGCCGGGGGCAGGCTGTGATGGGGAACGCGAGAACCACAACAGGGACATTTTCCGGTAAACAGAGGGTGAGTTTGCATGACTTCCAGCTGCTCAGAACGGCTGAGACGAGCCAGGACCTGCGTAATGGGGTGAATGATTCGATCGGAACGCTCTGCCATGGACACACCACGTAAATAAATAATCGTAGTTATAGCCTATAGAACCCTAAACTTTCAATTGTCTTTAGATTAACGACTGCAACAAATTAGTAAATTGGCTGCACTTCAGGCCGTCAAGGGGAGGTGAAGATCGCTGATCGCTGTTGCGGCAGCCGTCAGATCGTAGGGAAACGGAGGGGTGAGAGGACGGTAATCCCGCTCATGAGCTGGGCCATGCCGCAGCACCGCATTGACCATGACACAGGGTTCAGCACTCAGATTAATGGCACCATGGGGCACACCGGGGGGAATTTTAACCACCGCCGGACGGTTCTCACTTAAGGCAATGTACTGGTAACGACGGTTTTGCAGCACGACCAGGACAAAACTATTGCGCACCACCAGGAGTTGATCCGTTTGAAAATGGTGCACGAATAAATCGTCTCTGGCTCCCCCTGGCACCTGAACGAGCATGGTTTCATGGCTGACCTGGGGAGTGTAAAACTCTGCCATCCCTCCCTTAATCGATGTAAGGGGACGAATTTCTACTGTTTGCATCAAACCCATAGAAGCAACCCCGCGTTCAGGTTTACCCTTCCAGTGTAATCAGGAAACTGTAAAATAGTGTTACTGAAGGCACAAAAACGCGTCATTTTATGATAGAGAAAAATGTTGCCCAGCTATCCGTCTGGCCAGCGGGTGAAAGCAGGGAGGCCCTGGGTAGAATTGAAATGCGCTGATCTAAAAATGCACCGCTCCTCCTTGCCGGTCTTTTTGGCAGTCATTATGTTCCAGCTCTTTTGCTCACGATCGCCATGTTGCCCAAGTTAGAACTGCTCAAAGGTGTCGAAAACCGGGAAACCCTGAGTCGGGTACTGGATCAGGTGGAACAGGCACTCAAAACCTGGGAGGTGGTATGTTCAGATTTTCTTTCTCCTCCAGAATTGGCTGAAAGTCAGGCCCTGCTGGCCCGATTAACCGAAATCCATTACCTGGGTTGGGGGGGATATCCCCAGGCGGAACGGCAACGGTTAGCGATCGCCCGCCAGGAGGTGCCGCTAGAGGGTGAGCAGGTTCCTCTGGTTGCCCTGGAGATTGCGGGTAACTTTCTCTTCGATCCGGCCAGCCATCGGGATTTTTTGGGGGCTATTCTGGGCACAGGGATTGTGCGGGAGAAAGTGGGGGACATCATTGTGCTGGGGGAACGGGGGGCACAGGCGATCGCCACCGCCGAAATGGCAGAGTTTTTAGAATTGCACCTGACTCAGGTGAGAACAGTTCCCGTCCAGACCCGCCCCATTGAGCTGAGTGAACTGAAAATCCGCCCGCCCCAGAAGAAAGAATTAACAACCGTTGAAGCCTCTCTGCGCCTGGATGCGATCGCCTCAGCGGGGTTTGGAATGTCTCGCAGTAAAATGGCAGATCTGATTGCCGCCGGGGATGTGCGGGTGAACTGGAAAGACATCAGCCAACCCAGCTTTACCCTCAAAGCCGGAGATCTGGTGGCGATTCGGGGCAAAGGCCGTCTGGAGGTGGGAGACGTGCAGGTGACCAAAAAAGAGCGCTATCGGGTACAGTTGACTCGTCTAATTTAAAACTCTCCCTTGAAAATATTATTTTTAGAGAGGATTATAGATGAGTTCTTGTGCAGATTATTAATAAAACATAGAGAAAAATATATAAGCTTAACTATTTCGGATATAATTCAGTTCATTCAATTGGAATGAATTATATGTTCTCTTTGATAGTCATGCCCATACCTTTAGAAATTCAACGTATTGCCCTACTTGAATCACTCAGACTCCTTGTATTAGGAGTTTTACCACTATTCTTACTTTTTCTAGAATATCGATTTAAATCACGTTCTCTCACTCGGTATTATTCATCATGGGTCGATAATTTTTTAATGGTGGCTTTCGTCCCACTCGTCTTGTTTCTACCCTTAAAAAACGCTGTCTTATTTGCTTTTGATCTGGCAGATTCTGGGGCCGGTTTATTCAATTCTATCGTTAAGCTCCCCTTGCCATTCTCTTTCTTACTAGGGATTTTACTACTCGACTTTGTTACCTGGTTTATGCACTGGCTAGGTCATAAGATTCCTTTGCTATGGAGGTTTCATCAAATCCACCACAATGATGAAATCCTTGATGCTTCTACTACCTTAAGAGTTCATCCTGGTGAGTATGTCTACCAGGCATCAGCAAAATTTTTACTAATTTATGCATTTGGCATTTCCCCAGTATGTATCGTTGTTTATTCCTATCTTTTTATTCTTTTTGCTGCGGCCTCACATATTTCGATCAAGTACCCCAGAATTGTCGATAAATTAATCGGCTGGTTTATAGTTACTCCCTATATTCATTCGATTCATCACGCTACACATGGAAATTATGGAAATGTTTTAAGTATTTGGGATATTTTATTTAGAACTTTTCGTTCCGGGCTTACGGATAAGCAAATTGAATATGGCATAAGAGCCCAGGGCAATCAAAACAAGGGGTATCGTTTCTATCATCTTTTTATGCTGCCATTTTTAAGGTCACGACGATCGCAGCCCGGTTGAACATTGATGACCAAAGTGAAACCTGAACTTGTTCGTACCACAGGGATGGTCAAAGTGAAACATCACCGCCGCAGACAGGGTTGACCAGCGGGGAGTGGTGATACTGGCTTTGCTCAATCCTATGGCTGTCCAGTTATTACTGTTATTCAGAATGGAATAGCTCCCCTTAGCTGCCAAAAATTCTGTCCCTGCTCCAGCCCAACGCCCCAGGGAAATCGTCTGCCCCGCAGCATCCCATTCCAGCGTGTTGAAAATAAATTGGCTCAGGCGCAGGTATTCCCGCTGGCTCACCTGAGTACACTTCAGCGCCCGGATGGGGGGAAGTTGGGCATACCCCTGGACTCTCAGCACCGCTGGTGTGGGTAGAAATAAAGCGGCAAATCCTTGGGTGATAAACAAATCTGGACGACGGGGAGGTTGGCGGTAAAAGGTGCGATCGCCCCAACCAAACGCCAGATAGCGCAGGGGAGGAACTGCAGGTTGCTCGAGCGGGGAGAGGGGCAATTTGGATCGCCAGTTCCATCCAGGGGTCTCCACCGGGACAATAATATTGGTATGCCAGCCACTATCAGACACACAGACGGGCACCTGGCAGGTGGAGTCTGGCAAAAACTTTCTAGACTCAGGAATAAAATAAACAATGAGAACAGCGATCGTCACCAATCCCGTTGCAGCGGGCCAATAATTGATCATCCCTTTTCGTCTCATCCCCTACCCCCTTCCAGCCTCGTTACCGCTTATGAGTCCGCAATTCCTCCAATCCTTATTTGAGCAACGGCGGGTGATTCTGGCCACAATGCATCGCAAGGAAGAGGCGATCGCCCCCCTGATTGAACCGGCCCTGGGAGTGAAGGTACAGGTTCCCGCTCATTTTAATACAGATGTTTTTGGCACCTTTACGCGAGAGGTAGACCGCCCCGGAACGCAACTGGAAGCCGCTCGATTAAAAGCCTTAAAAGCCTTAGAAATAACGGGGGAAAGTTTAGCGATCGCCAGTGAAGGTACGTTTGGCCCCCACCCGCTGTTTCCCTACCTGCCCTGCAATCGCGAACTGGTAATTCTAATTGATCTAAAACACGATCTGGAAGTTGTGGGTGAAGAGTTTTCAACTACGACAAATTACAGCCATCAACGGGTGAGCAGCCTGGCGGAAGCCGAACACTTTGCCCATAAAGCTGGTTTTCCGCAGCACGGCCTGGTGGTGATCCCTGACCCCCAAACACCGGGAAGTGGCACGGGAAATGGCAAAATGTTCAAGGGAATTACATCCAAGGAAGCACTACAGGAGGCAGTCACCTTTGCCCTGCAAACTTCACCCCAGGTCCACCTTGAAACCGATATGCGGGCTCTGTACAACCCTACCCGGATGCAAACGATCGCGAAAGCCACCCAGAATTTAATTCAAAAATTAAATCAGTTCTGTCCCCAGTGTGGCTGGCCGGGATTTGATCTGCTCAAATCTGAACCGGGGTTACCCTGTGGCTGGTGTGGAGCCCCCACCTCCTTAATTCAGACCGAAATTTACGGCTGTAAAAAGTGTGATTTTACCCAGGAAGTCCACTTTCCAGAGGGAATCGAAACCGCTGATCCGGGCCAGTGTGCCTACTGCAATCCCTGAAGAATTCATGAACGGGAAGCAGCTCTCTGGTGCTGGGCCAACTTAAACGCTGATAAGAGCAGAATGGTCCCCAGGATCAGATACAACAGCGAACTGGAAATATACCGGAGCAGTTGACTCCCGATCAATGCACCGAGAACTGATCCCGCTGCCATAAAAAGGATAAAGTTTTGCTCTGTTTTAACTTCCCTCAGTCTTTGCTGGCTGCTGTATTTGAACAAACCCATCATAATTGTTGGAATGCTGATGGCCAGGCTCAAACTCCCTGCCAGCTTGATATCAAGTGAAAACAATAGAATAATGGTTGGGATAATTAACTCTCCGCCTGCCACCCCTAACATACTGCTGAATAGACCAATGATCACCCCGGCAATCAATCCCAAGCTTATTCTGAACAAAGGTGGCAGTTGAAAACTTTCGATACTGAAGATGTAATCATGCCCGATCAGTACAGCACTTAGAAAGATTAAAAAAATGACAACCACTCGATTTAAAACTTGTTCGTTGATCCGGGTTACATAGTGTACCCCAAGATAAGATCCGATCAGAGAACCTGCCAGAATATTAATAACGACAAACCAGTTTGCAGCGATATTTTCCAGCCCGACAATACTGCTGCGGAAGAGCAACGAAAACGTGACGGTAAACAGACTGACGATCAGATTGACAATAATGGCTTGCAGCGTTCGATAGTTAAAAATACTGACCAGAATAGGTAGGCGAAACTCTGCACCACCTAAACCAATTAGTCCACCCAGAATTCCAACCAAAGCACCCCAGACAAACGCCCAAAGATTTCGCATTCAGCTTAACCTCGAATTCCTAACAGATAACCTTTCAACGGTCGGGTGTATGGGCGTTATTATGCTGCGCCGCGATCGCTACGGTATTCAGGCGACTTGAAGTGTTCTAGGTTCAGGGATAGGTTCACCATCTGCTTTCCAGGCTTCCAGGTACATTTCAATTACTGCTTCACCATTATGAAGTGCGATCTCACGAGTTTCACCATAGGTGCAAGGCATCATAACTCTATCGGAGAAGTCTGGGATAGTGACCAGGAAAAGCGGATCTTCATCTGACCATTGAATAATCAGGCTGTATCGGCTCATGAGAAGCTGCTTAACTTATTGTTTTAACAGAAGGATTTGAATCCGCTCCAGGGTACGATCGTTTTCTGCCACTGTACCCACACTAATTCTTAGACCGCCGCCAGTGTAGCGAATTGAGGTGCCTAAAGCCTTCAAATCTCGCCCCAGTTGGGCCGTGGCTGCCTCCGAACTCAAGCGGACATAAATAAAATTAGCCACACTGGGCCAGAGCCGTAAACCAGGAATGGGGGCAAGGGATTGAAACAGTCGATCGCGCTCCTGCCAGATCAGTTCAATCTCTGCCAGTAAGGACTGCCGCTGGGACAAAGCAAGCTGGGCTGACAGTTGAGAATAGGCCGGCAAATTGTAAGGTAAACGGATCTTTTCCAGGGCAGCGATCAATTCTGGACCAGCAATGGCATAACCGACGCGATGGGCCGCCAGCCGAAAGGCTTTAGAAAACGTCCGCAGAATGATCCAGTTCGATCGCTGCACAATTTCCCCAGCTAGGGTGGAGCGGCAAAACTCAAAATAAGCTTCATCTATCACCACCAGGATATCGGGGGGAAGGGTGCGTAACCACTCCTGTTCGGCGATCGTTAAACCATTACCCGTGGGGGAGTTGGGATGAACCACGAACACAACCCGGATCGGGGGACGACTTTGCTCAGTGGTCTCAATCGCAGCCTGGGCTGCCGAACAATCGATTTCAAAAGTATCTGGATTGCGTCCAACTGCCACCACCGGAATGCCCAGGGTTTCTGCCGTAATCCGATACATAGAAAAGGTCGGTTCAGCCACTAAAATTGCACCCTGCTGGTTCAGACAGGTGGCAATTAAGAGAGAGCGAATCAGTTCATCAGAACCATTCCCGATCGACACATGGGAGTAATCGATCCAACTGGGTACAGGCAGAGCTTCATTCACATATTCTGCAATGGACCGCTTCAACTCCCAGTGCCCACCATCCGGGTAACGATTGGCTTCTAACTCCTGTTGATAACTCCAGGCTAATTTTTGTTTCAAATCCTCCGGCAGATCCAGGGGAAATTCATTGGCATCAAGGCGATCAAGCCCTCTGGCCGCAGCCCCATCAGCATCTGCTTCCGGGTGGGGGACATAGGCAGTCAGGCCAGCAAGTTCAGAACGAAGAAATGGCAACATATCTCTAAAATAGCCTGACCGGGTGAAACCGCCAATCCCATCCCTCAGCTACTATCAACCTATCCCACGTGGGGATTGTGGTAGTTGTTCACCTTGAAGTCCGTGCGCCCATGGTTGTCGATCGCCCATTACTCTCCTGCCCTCCTCTCCTTACAGGAATTACGGAAGCTACCCATCAACTCCTCACGATTCCTGCCTGGGAAACAGCGTTGAGTCAAGCTTTTGAAACCCTGGCGACTCATACCGGTTGCGATCGACTGCGGCTTTGGGAGATCACGGTTAGCCCAGAATCCAGCAGCCTCCAGCCCTGTCATATTTTTCCCCCTGATACTGCCCAATTGCCCGTCCGTCTGGATTGCCCTTCCTCTTGCTGTTTGCAGGATTGGTGGGAGCATCTCCAGTGTGGGGTTCCCTTTCAGGCGGGGCGGGGAGAGGTCTCGCCGCTGGAAGAGGAATGGCTGATCGAGCAGGGCATTCTTGCAGTCCTGGTGCTGCCGATCCAGATTGAGCAAAACCTGACCCATATTCTCAGCCTGGAATATACTCAGCGTCCTTACTGCTGGTCAGAGGCAGAAATTAATTTATTAAAAAGTTTTGCGGTGCAGTTGGGGGGCGTGATCGAACTGCGACGACGCTCAGCCCAGCTCCTCTGGCGTAGTTTTGCGATCGCCCGCCAGCAACAACAGATCAGTCAACAACAATGTCGCCAGATCAGTGAAAGTCGATTGCGGCGTCAGAACCAGGTGTTGGTGGAACTGGCCCGGCGGAAAAATCTGCACCGGGGAGATTTTAGTGCCGCCCTACAGGAAATTACCAGTGTGGCCGCTGAAACCCTGGAAGTGGAGCGTACCAGTGTCTCAATTTACAACCCGGAACGCACCCGTATTTATTGTTTGGATCTGTATGAACGCAGTCAGGATTGCCATTCCCAGGGGCTAGAACTGCAGGCCAGTCTCTATCCCGACTACTTTCGCGCCCTGGAACAAGAACGGACGATCGCCGCCCATGATGCCCTTAACGATCCGCGCACCCATGAATTTGCGGAATCCTATCTCAGTCCCCTGGGCATTGCCTCCATGCTGGATGCACCGATCTGGTTAGGCGGACAAATGGTGGGTGTGGTTTGTCATGAACACATTGGGGAGAAACGGCAATGGACGATGGAAGAACAGCAATTTGCTGCCTCGATCGCCGATCTGGTCTCTTTAGCAATGGAAGCCCGCGATCGCTACCAGGCCCAGGAGGAACTGCGAGCCAGCGAAGAACGCTTAAAAAGCTTTTTTAATGCCACCTTTGAAGCGGTATTTATCCACGACCAGGGCCGGATTCTGGATGTCAACCATGCCGCTGAAACCCTGTTTGGCTACACCACCACCGAACTGATCGGCATGTTAGCAACGGATCTAGCGATGCCGGAGTGCCGTCCCCTGCTGGTTGAACGGATACAACAACCCTCCGATTCGCCCTTTGAAGCAACGGGGTTACGCAAAGATGGCCGTACCTTTATTGCAGAAGTTTCTGGGAAAAGTATTATCTATCAGGGTCGGCCGGCCCGCGTGGTGGGGATTCGGGATATTACGGAACGCAAGCGGGCAGAAGCGGCCTTAGAAGCTCTTAACGCCAACCTGGAACAGCAGGTAGAGGAACGCACCGCCCAGTTGCAGCAGAAAATGCAGGAACTTCAGGACCTCAATCAGCTCAAAGATGTCTTCCTCCACGCCGTTTCCCACGATCTGCGTACCCCCGTGATGGGAACCCTATTGGTACTGAACAATTTGCTCAATCCCCCCGGCCAATCCGCAGAAACCCCAGCCAATCCCCCCGCCACCGTTTCCCTCTCCCGTGGTGTGATCGAACGGATGATTGCCAGTCAGAAGCGCCAGTTAACTCTGATTGATACCCTCCTGGAAACCCATGCCAGTGATGTACAGGGGATGGTGCTGCATCAAGAACCGATTCAACTGGGCATTCTGGCGCAGGGGATTATTGATGATCTAGAACCCCTGCTGAGCAAAAACCAGGCCATTGTCCATAACCTGATTGCCCCTAATCTGCCCACAGTGGAGGTGGATGCAATCCAGTTACGCCGGGTCTACGAAAACCTGATCACCAATGCCCTTAAGCACAACCCCCCAGGACTGACCCTGACCTTAACCGCCACCCAGGATAGCAACGCTCTGATCTGCACTGTGCAGGACAATGGGGTAGGGATCAGCCCGGAGCAATCCAAGCATTTATTTGATCTCTACTTTCGGGGCAGCAACTCGCGCCATCTCAAAGGGATTGGGCTGGGGCTTTATCTCTGTCGCCAGGTGATCCAGACCCACAAAGGGGAAATTGGGGTGATCAGTTCCCCCGGTGAAGGCGCAACATTCTGGTTTAGCTTACCCCTGCCCCCGGCTTGAGCCTGGTTCCGACTCCACATTCCCTTCCCCGTCTATATTTTTCTCACCCTATAATGGAATTTGGCGATTAGGGAGCTGGAGTCATGGCCACTGCTGGAACAGGACAATTTGAACATCACTGGCAGGAGCACGATCGCCCCATGATGCAGGACAGCTTTGATGTAATTGTCGTGGGGGCGGGTCATGCCGGTTGTGAAGCGGCCCTGGCAGCGGCAAGATTGAGCTGTCGTACCCTGCTCTTAACCTTAAATCTGGACAAAATTGCCTGGCAACCCTGTAATCCAGCGGTGGGAGGGCCGGCCAAATCGCAATTGACCCATGAGGTAGATGCCCTGGGCGGCGAAATTGGCAAGATGGCCGATCGCACCTATCTGCAAAAGCGACTGCTGAATGACTCCCGTGGGCCGGCGGTGTGGGCCTTGCGGGCACAGACAGATAAGCGGGAATATGCCGCAGTGATGAAAGCCCTGGTCGAGAATCAGCCCAATCTGACCGTGCGGGAAGGAATGGTCACCGATCTGCTCCTGAACAGCCACGCTGAAGTGATAGGAGTCGAAACCTACTTTGGCGTTACCTTTGCCTGTCAAGCCGTCATTCTAACCACGGGCACCTTCCTGGGCGGGCGGATCTGGGTGGGGAAAAAATCAATGGCAGCGGGTCGGGCCGGCGAATTCCCTGCGATCGGGTTGACCGAAACCCTGAATCGGCTTGGCTTCGAGACTGGCAGATTGAAAACGGGCACCCCGGCTCGGGTGGATAAGCGCACTGTTGACTACAGCAAAATGGAAGCCCAACCCCCAGACAACCATATTCGCTGGTTCAGTTTTGATCCAGAGGTGTGGATTGAACGGGAACAGATGCCCTGCTATATCACCCGTACCACCGCCCTTACCCATCAACTCATTCGCGACAATCTTCACCTTTCTCCCGTCTATGGCGGTTGGGTAGATGCTAAGGGGCCACGCTACTGTCCCAGCATTGAAGATAAAATTGTTCGCTTTGCCGATAAAGAAAGCCATCAAATTTTTATTGAACCGGAAGGGCGAGAAATTCCCGAACTGTATATCCAGGGATTTTCTACTGGCTTGCCGGAAAATATTCAACTGGAATTGTTGCGATCGCTGCCGGGTTTAGAGCACTGTGCCATGCTGCGACCCGCCTACGCCGTGGAGTACGATTACCTGCCCGCCACCCAGTGCTACCCCACCCTGATGACCAAAAAGATTGCCGGGCTGTTCTGTGCCGGTCAAATTAATGGCACCACTGGCTATGAGGAAGCCGCAGCCCAGGGACTTGTCGCCGGAATTAATGCGGCCAGGCGGGCGCAGGGACAGGAGATGATCGTTTTTCCCCGCGAACAGAGCTACATTGGCACCCTGATCGATGATCTGTGTACGAAGGATTTGCGTGAACCCTATCGGATGCTGACCAGCCGTTCCGAGTATCGCCTCCTCTTACGCTCCGATAATGCTGATCAACGCCTCACCCCCCTGGGCCGGGAGATTGGACTGATTGACGATCGGCGCTGGGATTTGTTTATCCAGAAACAAGAAAACATTGCCACAGAAAAAGAACGGCTACAACTCACCCGGCTGAAAGAACAGGAGGCCATCGGCCAGGCGATCGCTACGGAGACCGGCCAGGTCATAAAAGGATCGATTACCCTGGCAGACTTACTGCGGCGACCGGGTTTTCACTATCTTGATCTAAATCGCTATCAGTTGGGCAATCCCAGGCTGACGGAAGCGGAACAGCAAGGGGTAGAAATTGACCTGAAATACTCCGGTTACATTCAGCGGCAACAGCGCCAGATTGACCAGATCACCCGTCAGGCTGGCCGCAAACTCCCCCCCGATCTGAACTATGCCCAGATTGGTACCCTTTCAATGGAAGCGCGGGAGAAATTAACCCAGGTGAAACCCCTGACGATCGGCCAGGCCAGTCGGATTGGGGGGGTTAACCCTGCCGATATCAATGCCCTGCTGGTCTATCTGGAAATGGCTTCCCGGCTGCAACCCGCCCCCTAAAGCTCTCAGCTTTAACCCACTTTTCCCACCTTCTAAGCCCTAGAAGTAGGTTGTTAGCAGCCCAGGGGCGAGGTTAAGATGAACTTGGTTGCTTAACAAAAGTTAACGTTCTTTATCATTTTTCCCATGAACGAGCTGCAAGATTCCCTGGGGTTTGCTAGGTCCGGCGATAACGTCAGTGTGCTGGCGCAACAGTGGGCGAAGAAATATATTCGTAAACTGGATGCCCCCACTGAACAGGTTAAGGATATTACTGAGGCTCCCTCGGCGATCGCCAAAGACTTAACCCTTTCCCTCCGCACCGCTAGTTCGCAAGCCTGGCAGCGCACAGAAAAGTTTTTGGGAGAAGAAGTTAAGCGTCATGATCTCGATCCTGACCTGATCGACCCCTGGGAAATCTCGAAGGACATCCATGACATCTATAAGCGAACCCTGGCCAAGTACGGTGAGTCCATTCCCCCCGTTCGGCTGGCCACCCTGATTGGGGCAGAGGTGGGACGGGTGCGCCGCAAATATACCGCCGTTGATCCACGGGTGATCGCCTTTGTCAGTATGCAGTTCCATAGCACTGGCGAAATTTTGTTACAGCAGCAATCCGCTGAAGTCCAGAACACCCTGAGAAGCTACTTCAAAGTGATTGACGATCACCTCTATATGCCCCTGCATCGGGCCTATGCCGCCGCCGCTGAACACGCTTACGATTCCCCCACCTTAAAACTGGTGCAGCAACTGTTACCGAGCAGCACAGATATGGCCCAAAGCATCTGCCAGCGGGTGGTTGAACTATACCCCCGTCATCGCTGCCATAGTGGTTTACTCAGTCATCCCACCGTAAAAATTTCCAGCATTCGGGATGTGGAAATGTTTCAGATCTATCTCTGGGTTTGCCTGCTGGAAAATAGCCTGGAAGCCCTGCAGCAGGAGCTGTTTCCCCTCTGCGTGATGCTCTACCCGGTCTTAAATGTCAGTTGGGAACTGGTACAGCAACTGGTTCATTTACTGGGTAAAGAAATTCAACAACGCATCCAACCTGAAGAGGCTAAAGTGCTACTCCCCTACTACCTGGCCCTGCGCGAAATGTTTTCCCCTCAAGTTTTTGCCTGAACCCGATCGGTCTGCCCGGGCAAGCTTGACTGAAACCTTTGATTAAAGCACCAGTTCAGCCAACCCCAGATAACGAATGCCCGTTGGCGTAATCTCAAACCGACAGGGAAGGACTTGCAATCCAGCGGCCACCGCTGTTCTGAGTAATTGTGCATAAACTGGATCAGCACTCTCTCCAGGGGCAAACTGATGGCAATCTCCCCGGTTAATGAAGTACAGCATCACGGCTTGATGAGCGGGCAACAGGGCCATTAACTCTCGAATATGCTTTTGTCCGCGGGTCGTCACCGTATCTGGAAACAACGCCAATCGTCCCTTTGACCAGGTAGTGCTTTTTACTTCTACATAGGTAGGAGGTCGATCGCAACCCGTGAGGAGGAAATCCACCCTGCTTTTTTCTGAACCATAGGGAACCTCAAACCGGATCTGATCATAATCTCCCAGTTCAGGCAGCAGACGGGCAGCTAAAACGAGTTTAGTGACCTGATTCGGTAACCCCGTATTCACCCCTACCCAGATTGGCTCTGTATCCTCGACCTGAATCATCTCCCAGGTGTAGGCTAGCTTGCGGTTGGGGTTATTGCTGCGGGAGACCTGCACGGGACTGCCAGGGGTAGAAATTCCCGTCATTGGTCCGGTATTGGGACAGTGGGCTGTAATGACCTCTCCACTTTCCAGTTCAATATCGGCAAAAAATCGCTTATATCGCTGCAGTAATGTTCCTGCCAGCAACGGGGGATATTGATAAATCCATTCAGCCATACAAAATTGTGTCCAACCCTGTCCAGTACCGTGAAATCATACAGGGGAATTTGGCCGATCGGGCCCTCCATCCCTGAAAGTCAGTTTGAGGAAAGGTAATTTCCGACTCAAGCCTCGGTTAAGGTTCTCCCGTAGATTGCTTTTCCTGTAAAAAGCCTCAAAGTCCGAGCAAAAAGCCTCAAAGTCCGAGCAAAAAGCCTCAAA